>Ga0099364_10000739_pt1 | contig 55538 bp, 31 predicted proteins | sample TergutTh196P3_FD_73070 | JGI IMG/M metagenome (GOLD analysis project Ga0099364, IMG submission 73070) | Microcerotermes parvus P3 segment gut microbial communities from Pointe-Noire, Republic of the Congo - Th196 P3 | ecosystem: Host-associated > Arthropoda: Insects > Digestive system > Gut ... | reverse complement strand
AAATCATCGTTTCAAACTTCGTTCGTTATTCGTTTTTCTTAAAAAACTACTCACTCGTTTTCAACGGTTTTTAAAATGGGATTAGTGTTGAAAATATGTGCTGTTTTCAATCGGGAATCGCTATAGATAAAATAGATAAAAAATCAATAAAATATTAACGCAAAAATTGTTTTTTTGTAAAATGCTGTCGCAGCCGCAATGAAAAATCCGCTTAGAACCGGGCTTTTTTCAAAATGGAATACATTGCCTGAGAAATTTGTGAACTTTTTGCAATTAGGGGTTGATTTTTAAAAATGTTTGTGATATTATATAATATGAAAGTGTGTAGAGGTGTATTTTCCGGCAAAATGTACGATTCAATTTCTACCGGAGACTTTGATGAAAATGGTAAATATGCCCACTCACAAAAGGACTTTTATTGAAAAGTTCATTATTAAGTATTTTTAGGAGGAATAAAAATGCAAAAAACAGCACATTCCGCACATTGGGCAAAACGGACAATATCCTGGTTCGTTGCACTTTCTATTGTGGCAGGAATCATTCTCAGCATCCCTATGTCGTTTACGTTTACGGCAAGGGCGAATGCGCCGGACGTTCCGGGTGCGATCACAAAATATTCTTTTGCGAACGGCTCGAACTGGCTGAATGATACAGGTACGGCAGAACAAAAGAATAACCTGGCGATCGTGGACGATGCGACTACTGGCGGCTTTGTGAAAAATGGTCCGGCAGGCACATGGATCGCAGACCGTTTTATACCTGCGCCTAACGGTCATGCCTGGCAGCAGGGGAATCAGAGAACCGAAAGGAAAAAGGCTTCAGCCGCCGCACTGGCGAACTTGTCGGCGTACACGATACAGCATTATATCCGTATGGATTCAACAAATAGCGGATGGCAGCCCATTATGGATATAGGACCGGAGGCGCCCGATCGAGATCGTGGTAAAGATAACAAGCTACGTCTTGGCATACGAGACAGCGGCGAATTGCAGTATGAATACCAAGCTAATCAGCTTGGCAACGCTGGAGTGGAAGGTGCTAATACCACCGTGAATTCAACAAGAGTAGGCGCGGTGAATGTCGACACTCTTTTCGGCGGCGACTTTGCCGGACAATACAGAGTGGTGACTTTATCCGTAACCTCCGGTCGGCAAGCGACCCTCTACATAGACAATGAAACTAGCGGTACGACTGTAACATTTCCGACCGGCGGCACATTGGCGAACCTTAACAGCGCCAGTAACGCCGCTCATCCGTTCAGCTTGGGTCTTTACCCCATGGGCTGGATAGATGACTCTGCGAGATATTCACTCGATGATATGCGTATCTATAACACCAATTTCAGCGCGTCACAAGTCGCGGAAGCAGTGGACGCTTACAAGGGGCTGAACGGAAAAACAATTGCGGATCTCCCCGCTCAATCGAACATGGTAATGGGTTATGACTTTGACCCGGCAAAATGGGACGGAGGTCATAAAAACATCGTGGAAAACGGTGCGAGACTGTTCTTTACCGACTCCTTCAGTGATGCGGCGATAGATAATATGGATCCGGTACAGGGAACGGGCTCGCTTGCAGACGGTGCGGCGAATTTCCTGCACAAAAGACCGCGCAGACAACTGCAAACAGAAAATGCCGAACCGTTGAACAGATCAGAATATTCCATGTCTACCTGGGTTAAGTTTGATCAATCCGGAAGGCAGTTCTTCTTCACGGCGGCAGATTATTCAACAGACGGAAATCAGGGTAAAAAGGGCAATAACCTTGTCTGGCTGGTGACACCCGACAATGTGCTGAAGTTTGAACAAAAGCATAATAACGAAACCGTAACCAAAGCTGTAGAAAGCGGCGGGATAAAAACTAACGAGTGGAACCTGCTCACCGTTACCCAAAAGGGCGGTACGGTCAAGATGTATGTGAACGACCGTATGGTAATACAGCAGGACGACTGGGAAGACTTTAACCCGTCGAGATTTGCGGAAACTGCCAAGATGAACGTTGGCGGCAACGGGATTTGGAACGACGCGTGGAACCTCGAGGAAAGCATGGCGGGACAGATGGACGAATTCCGCATCTATGATAAGGAACTTACTTCGTCCGAGATTTCGCAGCTGTTTGAATATTTCAAAGAAAACAGCGCACCCGATGCGGTTATCGGTGCGGCTAATTCGGATTTCAGCAGTCCGGACGGCTATGAATTTTATTTCGCAGACGGAACAGATGGTGTGTTTGTATACAAACACGACGGCGGAAACTGCACCTTTGATTTGAGGGGTACGCGCGGACGTTGTGTGCATGAAGGAGGTAATAACCGCGAGCTGATTTATAACTTCCCGCTGACACATACGGCATCCGGAAAAGCTTTTGTCCAAATGCAAATGGATTTCAGATATAAGCTGGAATATAGCGCATCTCCGAACGGACCGTGGATTTTTGCGGAAAATTATCACAGCAGAATGAAACTACCCGTTATAGATGCTACCGATTACATTGACCAAGGCAACATTTTTGTAAGAGTCACACATTTACCTGAAACGGGTGTAGGATTTGGCGATCATTGTTTTGTATGGGGTGGATTTGTTACATATGATCCGGACGACGAAAGGCTTCCCGGAAATTCTGATGTGAGATACCAAATGAACCGAAGCATTGGCAGTGGTGCGAATGATCGTAACAGGAGAGATTTGTACAAGTACACCTGGGATTACAACAATGCCAACTTTGAATTCGGTGATGCAAACTCGCGCCTGTTTACAGACGGGGACAACGCAGAGATATTATTTCCCATACCGTTGAACACTAAAGACCGGGAAAGCATCAAGATGCAAATTCTTAAAATGAATATGCATTACGGCGAACGTTCCCAGATAGGTATATCGGACAATAAAGATATGACGGGACCCAACACCGTGTTCTACAACAGATGGCATCAGCAGGAGGGTACAAACGGCGCAAGTCCGCAGAATAACCCGCAGCTGTCTGCGGAACGCAATGTAAGAAGCCATTTAATGGAAGGGCAGACTAATAACGATAATGGTAGGGTAATAGATTTCGACATAACCGACATCGTTAAATCAGGCAGTGATTATGTTTTTGTTCAGATGCGTAACGGTTCATACTGGTCCGGAACAGAAAGACAAGGTTCAGGTGCGGGCGGTAACGGAACAGTGTTCTGGGGATTCCAGGTAGACACGGATTATCACACCAACTGGGAATTGGGAACTTATTACAGGGGCAATGAAGTTGCTGATATTGACAGACTGTCAATAAGCCCGCATTTGTATGCAGAAGCGGAAAATGTCGTAGATCCGCCAACAAAATTCAATGGCGATGCGCTGCGTATCAACGCAGGCGGCTCGGCAACTTATACCGTGAAAACTCGCAATAGAGCAAATACTTCGCGGCGGTATAATATGGTTTTATTCCTGCGCAACTTGGAAGATACGGCACAAACTGAATTTTTGAAGCTGGAAGTAGACGGCGAAGATCAGAATGCTTCAGCCGATCTGGCTGCCGGGGGTCCGAATGCGCCATTCGTGGCGAACGGCACGGGAAGCCATATCGGTGTGTACCTGAAACAGGGTAAAGAAAGCCAGGTGAAAATCACCAATGTTTCGTCGGTTCCGATCGAGATCAACTATATCCGTATGAATTCTCTTGGAGCTGCGGGCTTGTCGTCCAATGCTATCCCAGAAGATCTCAGATTCGGTGCGCAAGCAAGTAACCTGTACACCTACGGTGATTTAGCACGGAGCGTGGCACCCACTTCCGTCGGTACGACCAGAAACTTGTTACCTACCCCGGAAACGCGGAACAGACAAATTGTATGGGATGCGCAGTGGTTTGATGCAACATTGAGCGATGGCGAAGGAGCATGGACTCCGTTTACCCGAGCCGGTTATCATAACACTACTGTTACGGGCGGTGCTATGCGAAGCGTAACCAACGAAAATCCGGGAGCTTGGGTTTCCGGTACCAATGGTTTAGATAACAGACCGGGAATTTTTCAAGTCGATCAAGTCAATCCTCATCTTGCTGTTCGTAGTGCTGCTCCGGTTTCGGTAGTATTCACAGCACCAAAAGACGGCGTATATCAGGTACCCGCTATAACATCCAATGCCGTAAGACTTGGAGCGGGCTCTGCCGGAAATACTATGGACTTTAAAGTGCTGTTGAATGAAGAACCGGTATACGAAGTAAGGCTCAACAGACCCTCATCCGGAACCGAAACATTGGTAGGAAATGCGCGCACAGGAATGAACACCGAAAAATTCAACGGAAATGCGATTTTTCTTAATAAAGGCGATACGTTGAGATACGCGGGGTACGATACAGCGGGCGCGACTACCAGCGGCACAAGTATAAGGAACTCAAGGATCATGTTAGGAAGCGCGGTTGGTGCTACATCAGGATTGGCACAGATGCACTATCTTGGCGATTTTCCCGAACTTTCGTTTGATAAAGAGAAATATAAAGTCGGCGAAGATATCATACTTAATTATAAAAACGTATTTAACACTGGCGTTTTTTCCAGCTACCAAATTTTGAAAGCGGACGATCTGGACGGGGCACCCTTAGCGACCAGAACGCCGGCAACTAATTCGAACGAAGACGTTGAATTACAAATGACGCTGAGAAACGGCGGCACGAACACCGATTCGAATTTTAATCTCAGCACAACGCTTCCGACCGGTGAATATGTGTTAAGAGCGGTGTCTCCGGTAACGGCGAATACGATGGATATTTCGTTCGAAATATTAAGCAATGATAACGCACTGTCCAACCTTACATTGACGAACAGCACAGCCTGGAGCAAAACCTTTGATCCGGACACGATGGCGTATGTTGTGTATGTAAACAATGCGACTTCCAACATCACGGCGACGGTAAGAGATACCGGCAAAGCGACCGCGGTTGTGAACGGCGGAAATATTACGGGACTTGCTCAAGGCGGGGAAGTAATGCGCAGTGTTACGGTAACGGCGGAGGACGGTTCTCAGCGGACTTATTTGCTCTCGGTTATCCGCGGAACACAGGGTGTAGACTTCTCTAAAAACACAGACCTTGCTCCTACCGATCCGATCATGGTGAACGGAGTACCCGCGGAACGGGGTGCTGACGGAAAATACAGTATAATTGCACCTAATAATATCTTTATCGCGAGAGTTCAAGTAAGCGCTGTGAACGCGAATTCGATCGTAAGATTCGCAAACGAACAAATTGTACCCGAAGCAAAGCCGGTACATACAGCGTTTATTGATCTGATGGGCGAAAACACAACGGTCACGATCACGGTTCTTTCGGAATCGTTCTGGAACGGCGGCGATATGACCGCTATGCGGGTATATGAACTGGTCATCCGCAAACGCTCGACAGACAAAACACTATCCGATCTAAAAGTGACAAACGGTAATACAACCTATAATCTGTCACCCGCTTTTGATCCGGCGCATACGGCATATTCGATAACGATTCCCAACGATGTTACAAGCGTTAACGTGGATGCTACCGTAAATCAGGCAGGCGCACAGATAACCGGCGGTCTGGGTCTTGCGGAAAATATTTTGACTACCATTAATAGAACAATTCGGGTTACGGTACTGTCAGAAAACGACATATTTACAGAAAGCGGCACACCTGCCGTTTACACCATAACTGTAATCCGTGAAAAGGATAATGTAGCAACCTTATCCGCACTGACGGTTAACGGAAATTCGTTCGACAATTTTGTACCCGATGCAGAACCGGATCCCGACGGATATTTCATAGCTGTATTGCAAAGCGTAACTTCGGCTAATATTGATGCGGAAGTAACCGACGGTTCGATGGCGACGATAAATGCGGCGGATCTCGGAAGCAAGGCGATGACGCAGTCGGGCACATATAATTTCGATGTAAGGGTAACGTCCGAAAACGGGGATGTTGTAAATACCTATAAGATAACCGTAAGACGGAACCAGCGTTTCACGATCAACTTTGTCGATGCCGGAAGCTTAGCCCCCTCTACTGTGTTTGTTCAAGAGGGTGACAAAGTTGTCCGACCGACTCCCGATCCCACCAAAGCGTTCAACGACTTTGTTGAATGGTATGCGGACGAAGAGTTTACCGAAGAGTTTGATTTCGACAGCCTGACTTGGGAAGGAAAGCAAATATACGCTCTCTGGAGCCCGCAAAAAGTCACGGTTACCTTCGATCTTGATTATGACGAGATTGAACCCGAGGTTATAGAGCTTAACAGAGGAGCGGCGTTAGGAGAATTCTTCCCGACTCCCGAAAGAAGACCCGGCTACGGATTTATCGGCTGGTACAATCAGCGTGAAGGCGGAAGCCCGATAAACTCCACAACAATTATAAATCCGGGCGGCGGACAGGATAACCTGAATGTCTGGGCAAGATGGGAAGAAAGAGACGAGTTTGAGGTTACTTATGACATTAACGGCGCTGAGGGCGATATACCCGTAGAAGTTCCCCGCGCTGAAGGCGAAAAATTCCCTGCGGCACAAATTGATGGCTTCTCACATCCGGATGAAATGATGGAATTCGTAGAATGGAACGATGAAATCGACGAAAACGGTCTTGGAGTCGGAACGGCATACGCACCCGGTGCAGAAATAACAATGGGCAACGATGCGCTTAGTCTGTATGCTGTCTGGAAAGCAAAGGATCCGCATACGGTAACATATGACCTTAACGGCGGAACCGGAGATGCTCCGGAAGAAACAGAAAAGTATAAAGATGATTTGTTTATACTTCAAGATGTTGATGAAGATGTCGAAGCACCCGCAGACACAGTATTCAACGGCTGGAACACCGAAGCCGACGGCACGGGCACAGCGTATGCGGTAGGCGCGGAAATAAAAATGCCTGACGCAAATCTGACCCTTTATGCACAATGGCTCGATGAAAATGCCGATACCTATGACTTAGTACTGGATGCAAACTATGGAGATCTTATGAATGTTGTCAAAGGCTGGGCGGAAATAGTCAGCATCAACGACAGCAACTCTAAAATGTTCGGTGTGGCAGCATCTGTACTGCATGAAGAACCCTGCGATGTATGCGGGGAAGACCCCTGCGAATGTCCTGATGAACCTTGCGATGTATGCGGGGAAGAACCCTGCGAATGTCCTGACGAACCTTGCGAAGTATGCGGGGAAGAACCCTGCGAATGTCCTGACGAACCTTGCGAAGTATGCGGGGAAGAACCTTGCGAATGTCCTGACGAACCTTGCGAAGTATGCGGGGAAGAACCTTGCGAATGTCCTGAAGGACCTTGCGATGTATGTGGGGAAGAGCCCTGCGAATGTGATCCGGAACTCAATCAAGTTACAACAGAAGTACTTGAAGGCAAAGTATTACTCGTACCCGACAACCCGTTCGAAGTACCTGCCGGAATGGAATTTGCCGGATGGAACGATCAGGCTGACGGTGAAGGCGAAGAATATGCTGCCGGAACAACCTTCATAATGCCAGGTGCAAACTTCACGCTTTTCGCGGTTTGGGAAGATTTGCCGGAATATGATGTAACTTATGACCTGAATGACGGAACCGGCATTGTGCCGTTGCAGGATGCTTTGAAAGAAGGATTTACCTTTACGGCAGCAGGCATAGAAGAAATTATCGCACCTGAAGGCAAACAGTTCGTAGAATGGAACACCGAAAGCGACGGAACCGGAACAGCTTATGCTCCCGGTGACGAAGTTACAATGGGCGCAGAAGACTTGACGTTGTACGCTATTTGGGAAGATATCCCGGCTGTTAAGTACACCGTCACCTATAACCTGAACGGCGGAACGGGAACAGCACCCACTCAGGCAGATCTTGAAGAGGGTGAAAAGTTCGAAATACCGACGGCCGCAGGCATGACCGCACCTGAAGGACAGCAGTTCAAAACTTGGAACTCCCTGGCAGACGGAACCGGAGACGATTACGCACCCGGAACCGAAGTAACAATGGGAACCGAGAATGTGAGCTTCTGGGCGATCTGGGAAGATGTTTCGGTTGTTAAGTACACCGTTACCTATAACCTGAACGGCGGAACGGGAACAGCACCCACTCAGGCAGACCTTGAAGAGGGCGAAAAGTTCACAATACCGACATCCACAGGCATGACCGCACCCGCCGGACAGCAGTTCAAAACCTGGAACTCCCTGGCAGACGGAACCGGAACCGATTACGCACCCGGAACCGAAGTAACAGTGGGAACCGAGAATATGAGCTTCTGGGCGATCTGGGAAAACATACCTGTGGTAAACCGCACCGTAACCTTTAACGGTAACGGCGTACCTAATCCATCGGCAAGAACGGTTGTGTCCGGAACAGCGATAGGTACACTCCCGACGGTAAGCAGAGCAAACCACACTTTTGCCGGATGGTTTACCGCATTGACCGGCGGAACCCAGGTAACAGCGGCAACCATAGTTAACGCTAACATAACGGTATTCGCACGCTGGACACCGATAACCTGGACCGTAAACTTTATGGACGGCTCACGCAATCTTACAAACCTGAGAAAGGTCGTAAATAACAACACACGGGTAACGAACCCGAATCCCCCGGCTAAGAAAAACCAGACCTTTGTCGGATGGTTCACCTCCAACACCGGCGGCTCGCAATTCAACTTCGGCCGCAACATCGTGGCAAACGTAACGCTGTACGCAAGGTACGAAAGCAACCCTGCAAGACCTACAAAGATGAAAGCGACACGTTCCAAGCGTAAAGCCAGAGTAAGCTGGAAGAAGCAGAACGGCGTAACGGTAGAGATCCAACAGAGGATCGGAGCTAAGGGCAAGTGGACGAGAACCGGAACGACCAAGAAAGCCGGAGCAAACAGCTTCACGACCAAGAACCTCAGAAAGGGCAGAAGATATCAATTCAGAGCCCGCGCGATCAAACGCATCGCAGGCAGAGTTGTGAGAAGCGCATGGTCCGGAGCATCTAAGGCACTTTTAATCAGATAGGATTATGCTAATCAAAATAGATTAACATAACTACAAAGAACTCCCGCACTAAAACGTGCGGGAGTCTTTTTGTATCAGATTCTCTACAATTATATTGTACTATAACATAACATTACGGAGTGCTTGACATCGAAGGCGCTGTATGTTACGCTATAATTAGGATAAATGCGTATAATAATGTTAATAAGGAAATCGTTAAAACCTAATTTGAACATCTTAAGTGCGGATTTGCATAAAAGAGGTTTCAAAAGTCATTATAAAAAAGTATCGACCGGCACATATTTTTATTAATATCTAATTTCTTGATTTCGCCCGGTTGAGAATGGAGTTTGGTGTGTCAAAATTATTCGGTGGTTTACTCAACTATGAAAAGCCGGGAGCAGGTGTGGATAAGGACGAACCGCAAAAAAAACGGATCTTCCTTTATTTTATCTTGCTCGGCAGAAAGTTTTTTAAGCTGATTCAAATAAATCTGTTATTTTTGGTTTGCTGCATTCCGGTCGTCACAATCGGACCCGCATTCGCCGGCTTCACTTTTGTACTGCGCAACCTATCGTGGGAAAAGCCGGTTTTTATCGCGGGGGATTTTTTTGATGTGTTCAAAAAGAATTTCAAGCGGGCTTTTCTGTTCGGGTTGCTGGATGTTGCCGCTATATTTATAGTTGGCGTGGCGGTATGGTTTTATTACAATCTGATTCCGGCGGCGGATGATCTGACGGCGAACGGCGGGGTTTTTTATTATATCCTGTTTGTAATTTCGCTTGCAGTTGCAATAATGTTTGTCTTTATGCATTTTTACGCTTACCTTATGCTGGTTTCAACCGACTTGGGTATAAAAAACATACTTAAAAACTCTTTCCTGCTTTCGGTTATATGCTTGCGCCCGAATATAATCACGGGGTTGTTTATATCTTTGATCCTATTTGGTATATGGCTTTTTCTTCCGCTCAGCATGGTGTTGGTAATCTTAATCGTCCCCGCTCTTTTATGGTTCACCGTATGCTTCAATTCTTTTCCGGGCATCCTTAGGCACGTTAGCGATCCCTATTACGCAAAATTGAAAGAAGAGCAGGGTGAACAGGGGGGGGAAGAAAATCCGGAGGCGATATTTGCAGATATTGGTAAAAAAGAAATTCCCGTTAAACCGGATTCGGGAGTAAAAAGGCGGAAAAACACAATAAAGTAAACAAAATAAAGATAAATTTTAAAATGCAAAAAATATTCATCAAATACTATTGACAGAATGCACAAAATAAAGTATAATCAAATTGTAATAGTAAACATATATGTTAAAAACGGGGATTAATATTTTTCCGGTCGTTTTTTTGTCGAAATTTCTCTATATTTATTATATTTTTGTGTTTCTATACTTTTTTTATATTAGGAGGTTTTGATTTTATGAAAATCACAAGAATGCTAAAAGCTAAAATCAAAGGACGCAACGCTGCTTTGATGGCTGTGGAATCAATTTTGATTCTGTCTGTTGTCGTGAGTGCCGTTGCGTTTTCGTTTGGAAGTGCCGTAAATAATGATTACGGCAGTACAGGTTCCGAAATTCCTGTAATTGCGCCAGGCGGAGAACCGGGGGCGCTGGAGCTCAGTGCGTTTAATCCGGATGCAGTATCCGTGAATGCCGTTACCATGGAAATTGTGAACGGTCCTGCGCCTGCAGCGTCTTCGAAAAGACTTCCGGCGCTTCCGAAAACCATAACGGTGCGTTCAGGCTTGTGGGACAGCAACGGTATGCTTAACTGGAACGCAAACCAATTTCTGCCGCAAACTCAAACCCCGGCGGAAGTTCTGGACTACATAGCTTACGGAAAACTTAACGCGGCGGAAAGATCTATGTTCGTATCCTTGCAAGGTATCGTTAATAAACGGCAGCCGCGCATCTTTCTTACCGAACATCCGCCGGAATTTAAATATCAGGCATGGGAAAGCGATCTTGACCTGAAGTTCTTCAGAACCGAAGAGCCGTATTCGCTTATAACAAAATACGCGAAAGAGATCAAAGGGATAATTATCTATGACGACCGGAATGTCAACGTTCAGGATACCTTGAATATCGCTACTTCCATTGCGGGGATAAAAAACGCGATCATTGTTAACGACACCCTCTTTAAAAGCGAAAAGATGAAAGCACTGATTAAAAGACATAGATTTAAAACAGTCTTGGATATGCGCAGAAAGTTTTATGACAAGTGGGAAATTTATGAATATATGATTGACGAGTACCTTGACACATTTACCGATCGTGTGCTGGTTAACCTTTCCCCGAATGTCAGACATCATATCCGTGACTATGCGATAGCGATTAATGCGCCGGTCGTAAATCTTGATCCGTCGCTTCCGAGGGATAGTGTGCTTATAGAATCGTTCCTTAAGAGAATGCCGGAAGGTCAGGGCGTAGTATTGGGCGAATGGCCGGACGGACAGCATATATCCGGTTCACAGGACGGAACAAAGTACGGTATTGTAACCCTGCGTTCAAACGATGCTCAAAATGTGAGCGTTTATGCGGGCTATAAGGATAAAATTAAAAAACCGAAATCCCAGAGCAAAGTAAAACTTCAAAACAAGTCGTATGTCGCACTTGTAATGGGTTCTGATGGCGGTGACAGTCTCAACAACTATCAAAAGCGTATGCATAAGCTGTGGCATGATCCGTTCAGGGGTGAATTCCCGATGAGCTATACAATATCGCCGCTGCTTATCGACGTAGGACCGAAAATGCTCAACTGGTATTATGAAACTGCTTCGAAAACAGACAGCTTTGTTGCGAGTCCATCGGGTGCCGGTTTCTTGATCCCGACCGTTTGGGGCCAGGAAAAATATGCCGATAATCCGGCTGCGCTGAGTAAATACACAGGATTTAAGCGTTATTTGAAGCGTTCAAATTCTTATATGTCCCGAGCGGGTCTTAGGAGTATGACTATATGGAACGGCAACGCACAGTTTACCAAGGATTTTGCGCAGATGTATGCCGAAAATATGCCTGCTCTGGTTGGTGCAACGGTGCAAGGTCCGGTACAAAGACCGGATCCGGGATTGTATAATAAAAACAAATTTGTCGTCAAGCAGATAGAGCTTGCGGACGGAACCGCAACCCGGCAGTTTGAAAACGAAATGAACAGAGTAATTGAAAACCATAACGGCAGATCGCCCAAATTTTATGCTTTCCAGGGACTTACCGAAAACGAAGCTCCGATGGGAGTACTCAGGAATTGGGTCTATGTCCGGGATATGGCGGATGTGCGTGTGCCGGGCGGCGTGGAATTTGTTTCTTTTACCCAGCTTCTGGAATTACAAAGAGAACATCTTGCTAAGACAGGAGGCGGAAGAAGATGAAAACATTGAAAAAAGCAGCTGCTCTTTTTATAACGGTGATAGTGTTACTATCGGTTTTCGGCGTACTTACTGCGGGAACTTCCGCTGCGCTGAATGGTGTGTATTTCGCTAAAAATGACAGGGATAACTGGGAAGGAGGAAGACTGGGAACTCCGGGTTCGATAATATACCTGAACGAAGAAACCTGGGTTCGCTATGAAGGAGCGGAAGGAGAACGTATAGCTGACGGCAGACAATATATCGTTTACAGAATACCGCTCGAAACTAAAGCAAAGGTAGATGCCGCCGGCGGAAAAGCCGTTCTGGTTATGACCATATCAAGAGATTACCATATCCACATAGCGGGCAGCACGAAAAATAACGAACCTGTTAAAAACCAGTCAGACGGAACGTTTGCTCCGCTTTTCCTCGGCTCCAATGTCATCGAATTGGATAATCCGCAAAAACAATCCGAACACGACCGAAAGTTTAACATAAAACCTTTTATTGACAGGGGAGAAAGATTCCTTTATGTCCGGTTTGCCGACAAGACGACGTCCGACGGCGCCGGCGGAAGCTTGCACCGTATCTTTGTAGCATATTATGACTTCCCGATATTTGACCGGAGTTTGGAAACTCAATTCAAGTCCTTTAACTTTGTCCCCACCGGAAATCTGGAATATAAATATCTGGTAAGCGGCGGCGGACAGACTAAAGAATTTGATAATTTCCGCTTCATGGACGGTCTGGATGAGGTTATTTACCGTATCCCTTATAATGACCGGCGAGATGCGACACTGGTTATGAACGTCGATAACAGAGATTGTCTTGTTCAGATTGCGGGTGGCTCTTATGATGAGTCCAAGCCGCCCTCGGACAGCGTACCCCGGCGCAGCGAATTTATGGATATTTACAGAATGCCGCCGGAATCTGAAATTACCATGCACCCGTATCCGCGGACATTTTACTATGATTTGAGGGACTTCAGAGGTTCCGGGGATTCATATCTGTATGTCAGAATCGGAGATTATATCCCTACTAACGGTTGGGGAGGAATCCTTAATTCGCTCGGGTTTATAGTGGATACCGATTATTCCAAATTATTGTATTTACCGTACAAAATAGACGGCATCAGAGTTTCCAGACCCCCTACGCTCAGAATTTATAGACCATATCCAAAACCGGTCGTCAAGGAACCCAGCAGTGATTCTTCGGAGGGACAGGGAGAAGAATATACAGACGATGTAGAAGAAACAGACGATAACTTTGATGAGCCTTATATAGAAGAAATAGAAGGCGAATTCGCAGACTTTGGAGTTGTCGCAGGTAATTTGAAAGATCAGTACGGTCAGCCGCTGGCGGGCGCTACCCTGATACTGCGCTCCGAGCCGAAAGAAACCGTTACCGAAGATGAGGGTTGGTTTATATTCCCGGATGTGGAACCCGGAGAACATCAAATGTCTATTCTGGATGTGGACACCGGCGACGAAATCACAGCCGAACACGTTTTGAATCTTGCGCAGGGTGAAGAAAAAATGGTCGAGGCCGTCTTTGACGGGGAAAACAAAACCCTGACGGTGACCGAAATTAACGAAGAACCCGATCCTGAACCCGAGGATGAATCCGAACCCGAATCCAGCGAAGAACCATCATCCGAAGAAGAAGTTTCTTCCGAGCCGCAGAACAATAATCCCGCAGGAATGATAATCGCGATAATTATAATTGCGGTCGTAGTCATCGGCGGAGGTATCGCTGCATTTCTTCTCATCCAAAAAAATAAAACCGGAAAAGAAGACGGCGGCAGCGGATCAGAGGGTCCGAAGCAAGAATAACACTACCGGTTAGTTATCAGCGGTGAAGAAAGCCCGGCACTGCGACAAAACGGCTTTCTTCACCGTTAACTCAACATAATTCTTTAGATATTACAGATATTACAGATACTCCAGATATTACAGATACTCCAGATGCTCCTCTAGGTCAGTATTAGCATAATTGTGAAAAAGAAAAGAGAGTCTGTCATGAGAAAACTGTCTGTATTGATGATATTGCTGATGCTTACGACAATGCTGTTTGCTTGTACCGGGGCAAACAGAGGAACGTCGCCGGATCCGGATCCGGAACCGGAATCAGAAGAGGAAATATTTTACAGCGAGCAGGAAAGCAGTTCGGTAAAAAGTCAGAATTTGAACGCCGAAAAAGTCGCTGGCACGCATGATTTATATTGGCATACGAAACCAACTTATGATTATGACAATATGCAAGCGATAGGTTGGTCAGGGCTATGGATGATTGAAAAAGATGGGAAACATGGTGCTATAGATGCAAACGGAAATGTAAAAATACCGATAGAATATGAATACAGCGATTATTGTTCCGTTTGTAAAGGGCATAGTTTTTATATCATACCCGGTTCTGATTCAAAGAATGCTTTTGTTACTTATGATGGCGGAATAGAATATAACAAAGGGATACACACGGCACACGGTGGAGCAACCGAATATTTTTGGGATATAGAAAAAAACAAAGGGGGATCATCCGGTCACTATTCCATTAACGATTATCATTCTTTTGAAGAAGAAACTGTTGTGGTTTCCGCTGAAAATTCGGAAAAAGGTGACGATGGTTTTCTTTATTACACACGAAGCGATAACGTGAAATACGGAATAAGTAAAGGCGACAAACTTTTAGTTCCGCTTGAATATGATTATATCATAGAAAATTTTAAAAAATATGAGTATTATGATTATAAAGAATTTTATACAGATGAGTATGGAGCGCAAAACCCTGTTTTGCAAAAACGGAACTATTCACCGCAAGAAATATATTCAGCAAAAAAGGATGGAAAAGCGGGGTTCATAAAAGGAAACGGAGTTATAGTTATCCCTTTTATCTTTGAAGAAACTGATAATTTTAATAATGAAATCGCTGCAGTAAAACAAGAAAGTAAATGGGGATTCGTTTTTTTGGAAGCAGCAAGCTTAGATGAGCTATCGTCAGATCCGGAAAGTGAAGAAGAAAGCAGCGAGGATATTTCAGAAGCAGAGTCCGTGATAATTGACACATCCTCCGACACGGTTGAAACTGACAAGTCTAAAACTTCAAGATCAAAATCGTCAAAGAAATCGAAAAAGTCCAAGCAAAGCGAAACGCCGGTCAAAGTCGACAAGCCCGTTAAGCCCGTTAAGATCGGCAAGGATGATTTTTTGCAAATGAAAATGCCCCAGATTGATTATATGCCGGAGGGTACGGCTATACCGTTTAAAAGAGCTAGCTTGGGGTACTCATTTTGTCATAATGAATGTAATCCGGTACTTAATTTGGAAGTGGAATATGATAGAGCCGCAAGGGTGAGCATTTTAAAAACATTTAAAGGGTTACTGTATAAAGAAGGTTTTCTTGGTCTTTATTCCTTTAATTGTAAGAAACAAAAAAACAAAAAAGCGGTAAGTCCTTTCGTATGGTATATGAAATTTAGAGACAATAATGAAAGAGAAATGACGGAAAATGAAGTGAAAGCATATCCAGAAAATGAATTTAGAGAATATCCATATGAAAGAAAAAATTTAAAAGAAGTTCATTTCGAAAAATATGCAAATATAATATTGAATGTATCGGAAGCTGTACCGGAATATAAATATGTTAATGTGTCCTTTTATGTGAATTCAATGGTAAGGAAAGGTAATGAATTATATATAGGAATAACGAGTTTGCTGCCGGATGACGGTATGTTCGCCTCTCGTGAAATTTTGAGTCCCCTGTATTCTATGGAAGTAAAAAAGAGCGACATTGAGGGAATAACTAAAATATATAGTTTTACGGAAAAAGAGTACTATAAAAACTAATATATAAAAATGAAATATAGAAGGAAAATGAAATAAAAATATTGTTGATATTAAAAAATGTTTATTATATAATGTAAAATATACTCCGTGTTAAAGAAAGGCTAGGTCTCCATGAGAAAACTGTCTGTATTGATGATATTGCTGATGCTTACCACAATACTGTTTGCTTGTACCGGGACGAACAGAGGAACGTCGCCGGATTCGGATCCGGATCCGGAATCAGAAGAGGAAATATTTTACAGCGAGCAGGAAAGCAGTGAAGCAACAAGCTTAGATGAGCTATCGTCAGATCCGGAAAATGAAGAAGAAAGCAGCGAGGATATTTCAGAAGCAGAGTCCGTGATAATTGACACATCCTCCGACACGGTTGAAACTGACAAGTCTAAAACTTCAAGATCGAAATCGTCAAAGAAATCGAAAAAGTCCAAGCAAAGCGAAACGCCGGTCAAAACCGACAAGCCCGTTAAGCCTGTTAAGATCAGCAAGGATGATTTTTTGCACATGAAAATGACCCAGGTTGATTATATGCCGGAGGGTACGGCTATACCGTTCAGAAGAGCTGAATGGAGACACTCAGTTTGTCATAATGAATGTAATCGGGGACTTGCCAGGCCGGGAATGGTAAAATATGGCAGAGCCATGAGCGTGAACATTTTAAAAACATTTAAAGGGGTGTTGTATAAAGAAGGTTTTCTTGATTATTACTCTCTTAATTGTAAAAAACAAAAAAACAAAAAAGCGGTAAGTCCTACCGTGTTATACAGAAAATTTAGAACGGAGTATGACAACATTGAAACAAGCAGAAGGATGACACAAAATGATATAAGAAAGCATGTAAATGGATCTAAGAAAGTTGAAGAATCTTATTTTGATGAACGTGTTAATATATTATTAAACGCATCAGGAATGATGCTGGAAGGAAACAGGCACATTAGTGAATATTTGTGGGTGGATTCGCTGGTAAGGAAGGGAAATGAATTATATGTAGGTATAAAAGCTCACAAACATTATATGGGTATGGCTGTTGTTGTAGGTTATGGTTATGATGTAGAGGTAAAAAAGAGCGATATTGAGGGAATAACGAAAATATATTGCTTTGCAGAAGAGCAATGTGAGGAATATTGCGAAAAAGAATATGGAGAAGAATAATATGAAAAGATTAATAAGTGTTTTAATAATTTTAACAATTTGTGTGATGTTGTTTCCTCACACTATTAATGCGGAAAAAGATATTCCCTACGAGGAAACATCTTCGTATAAAGAAGACGAGAAGATTTATTGCTACGCGACCCTAAAAGACGATTTTGCCGACGATGCCGTTATCGTCGTTATCAACAGGGCTAACAGCGAAATAAATAAGGAATATACGATTGAGGATTTTAAAGAAATCAACCCGGCCGGGGTCCGAGATCTGACATATATCAAAAAAGAAATAGATATAAAGGATATAGAATATCTGGATTTTGAAAATTTCAGGCAAATACTTTTGATCGAGCTGAGAAATAAAGGTAAGGAAGAGGTTTTAAGCGCAATCAAAAAACTGGAAAAACGCGAAATTATCCAAAGCGCGGAACCGAATTACTTCGGCAAGCTGAATGCGGCGCCCAACGATACTTATTATAAAAAAGAGCACCAGATAAATGAAAATCTTGGCAAACAATCGGATTATTTGAAACGCATTGGTGCTGAAGAAGCCTGGGATATAACAAAAGGCTCCACAAGCGTAAAGGTCGGCATAATAGACACCGGCATATATTATGACCATCCGGACTTTGAGTATAACCTGCATATAGGTCTGGATTGGAATTTTGTGGGTGATAACGATAACGCTAACGATATAGACGGTCACGGCACCCATGTAGCGGGGATAGTTGGCGCAAGAGGAAATAACGATGTAGTGACAGACGACAGTCTAAGCGTGACCGGCGTTAACTGGAAGGTATCCCTTGTTGCTTTAAAAACTGCTGACAACATTTCTACAATGACCGAAGCGGTAAGCCACTGCGCTATATATAATATACCCATTGCCAATATCAGCAGTGGATATCCGTTAAGTTCATGGAACCCTCAAAGCACAATAAACTCGCTGCAAGCCGCGATAACAAACTACAAAGGCTTGGTTGTTTGCGCAGCGGGAAATGATGATGATAATATCGACAATTTCCCCGTTTATCCCGCTGCGTTTCAGTTAAATAATTTAATAACTGTGGGAAGCTCACAAACCATAGGATATGATACTCTAGCTGAAGATAGAAAGGCAGATCATTCAAATTACAGCGCAAATAAAGTTGACCTTTTCGCTCCGGGAACAAAAATCATTAGTACATATACTAGTAATAATTGCAATAGCCTTGTCAACCAACAAACCTGTCCAAGTGCGCCGGTTATTAGCGATCCAGACAAAAAACATTTTGAATATAGGTATCATGCAATAACAGGAACATCCATGGCCACTCCCATGGTAACGGGAACGGCGGCGCTGATCCTTAGCATTGATAAAAGCTTTACCGCGGCGCAGATCAAACGGTTCATACTAAACACCGTTGATAAAAATGCTCATTTTAACGGAAAGTGCGTTACCGGCGGCAGGCTCAATATCTATAAAGCAGTGAAAAAAGCGCATGAAACATGGCAGAATTCCGTGGACGGAACGCTGCTAAGGGTCACCGATAACAATGAATATTATATAGCTGCCGGCGGTGCGCCGATACCCGTGGTATCCTGGGCTAATGTAAACGTTTTACAATCCTACAGTCTGCCGATCACGCGCTCCCAGTTGGATGATATGCGTAAATACCCGAAAGACGGCACTTTCGTTCGAGTTGCAGGTTCTGAAAGATACCGCTTTGCCGGCGGTGCGCCCATACCGATAACAAACTGGGATCATGTCGGCGGATGGCCGACGGGAACGCCGGTCACATGGGTCGATCATCTTGCGCTGGAAACCTACAGCGATACGGGACGGTTCAGTCATGTGCGAAAATATCCGATGGACGGTACATATGTGGGAGTCACAAGCGGGCTAAGATATGTGTTCGCGGGCGGTGCGCCCATTTTGGTGACGAGCTGGAATAATATTGACGAGCCGGATCCCCAGTTTAAGATAGTCGATCATGTCGCGCTGGAAACCTACAGCGATACAGGCTCATTCAGCCATGTACGGCAATATCCTTTAAATGAAACATATGTGGGAACGGTAGACGGCGCAAGGTTTATATTCACGGGGGATGCACCCATTCCGGTGACGAGCTGGGCTAATATAAACGAGCAGCACCCACGGTTCACGATAGTAGATCCTGCTGTATTACATGGCCCCTACAGCGATACGGGACCGCGGAGTCATGTGCGTCAATACCCGAAAAACGGTACATATGTAGGAACGTTAAGCGGTGCGAGATATGTATTCGCGGGCGGAGCCATTGTACCGGTCACAAACTGGATGAATGTTGACCCCAGCTACCCTTATTTTACAATCGTTGATCCTGCCGCATTGAATGGTACTTATAGTGATATGGGGGCATGGAGTCATATTCGCCCATATCCGATGGACAATACATATGTAAGAACACTAACACCGAATTATTATCGTTTCATGGGAGGAATAGGCTCTTCGGTTGCGGCAAATATGTCATATATGGTGGTTGATTTTAACGGGATTGTGAATATTAACGCGACAATTTCGCCGTCAGGGAGCGGAACGGTCACCGGAAGCGGAATATATGTGAAAAATACGCAGCCTAATGTTAACCTGGTCGCCACGCCAAGTTCCGGATATAATTTTGACGGCTGGTACGAGAATGGCAGTAAGATAAATAATACAGGTCCTATTTATATTTTCCCTGCAACGGCTAACAGGACATTACAGGCTAAGTTTACTACGAGCAGTTCCAGCATATATACGATCGTTTGCAATCCCTCGGGCGGCAGCGTTTCCCCTGAAATTCAATATAAAACACATGATGTACCGCTGACACTTCCAACACCCGTGAGAACAAATTTCACATTTAAATATTGGTATTCGCCGGTCGATAACAGGGCATATTATACCGGTCAGGTCTTTGAATTGAACTCGGATGCAACACTCAACGCGTATTGGGTACCGTCTTCCGTCACAAACTACACTTTAAGCGCAAATCTTGGCGGCGGAACGAATTCTCCCTCTTCAATACTTAAACCGCACGGTTATGCGATGCGTTTGCCGGAACCGAAAAGGGATAATCATACTTTCAAGTATTGGTATTCATCGGCAGACAACAAGCCATATTATCCCGGTCTATTCTTTGAGTTAAACGCCGTCTCGTCGCTTACCGCTTATTTTGTGCCATCCTCCACAGCGAACTATAGTTTAACTTTAAACCTCTCCGGCGGAGCGTTGGAAGATATGAGCGGCGGTGTCATTCAAAAACCGCACGGCTATGATATGCGTCTCCCGGTTCCTAAAAAGACAGGTTTTACATTCTCGTATTGGAAGTCCTCGGCGACCGGTAATAATTATTATAACGGTCAAATGTTCCAGGAGAATGCGGCTACCACACTGACGGCGTATTATGTATAAAACAACGTTCCGCAGGATCCGGCTCGGATAGTGTTTGCGGTTAAAGCATAATTTATCATATATAGTATTTTTCAAAGGGGCGTAATTGATCATAATGAAAAGAAAAAAAGAAAAGAATAACGGCGGTTTAAGGGCAGTAAGAAATCTATCCCAAGGGGTTGTTATAAGAACTATTTGTTTCTTATTGATGTTTTCCGTGCTTTCATTAAGTGTGCCGTTTTCTTTTGAAGCGGATGCCGAAGCATTGTCTTTGTTTGAACAAATCTACGGTGACAATCCGCCGGAAGCGATAGTTACGGATTTTGTGTACTATACCGATTATTTGCGTGATATAACCGAACTTGATGCGAACGCAAAGGATTATGCCGGCGAAAAAATTACCAGCAGCGTAACAAATGCCGCGGCTACCCCCCGGCGGGGAAATCAGGTACAAAAATCCGAAGACGGTAAAGATGTTATAAACTGGAGCAACGAATATCTGGAGTCGTTATCCTGGGATATAACGGTTCCGGAAGACGCTTTTTACAACATAGAACTTGAGTATCTGCCCTTGCGCGCGAGCAATATGCCGCCCCAGCGGTCGTTGCGCATCAACGGGGAACTGTTATTTGAGGAAATGAGGATTTTCTCGTTTCATAGGTTGTTCGTGGATGAATACAGTGAATTTCGCGAAAACGAGCTCAAAGATCAGGTTCGTCCGCCGACGGTAGAAGCCAGCGATTGGTCGTCGGTAAGGCTGCGGGACAGTCAGGGCGATTATTACGAAAATTTACGTTTTTACCTTACTAAAGGCACACATAAAATCGAATTCCTTTATAACAGCGGTCCCCTTTTGGTGTCCTCTGTTTCGCTTGCGGCTCCGGTACAATACAAAAGCTACGAAGAAGCTCTGGCGGAATATAAAAGCAATGGTTATACCGAATATACAGGTGATTTTAATTTCAGAATAAACACCGAGCTGCCCCTGAGCAAATCTGATTCATCATTAAGAGCGCAGGCGAGCAACGACCCAAACTGTGATCCGCCTAACGAGGGATACACCGTTTATAATACCATAGGAGCAAGATCGTGGGGAGTCGGAAACAGCACGGTGACATGGGCGATAAAGGATGTCCCGCAGGATGGCTTATATAAACTTTCCATGCGGTATTATCAGGACTATACCAACGGACTGCCGGTATACCGTAAAATAGAAATTAACGGCGAAGTCCCGCACAAAGATTTTCTGTGCTTCAAAATAGATAAGGCTGATTGGACGGAAAGAGATATTGTCAGCAGAGAGACGGGCGAACCCTATCTTGTAAAGCTGAACAAAGGCGATAATACCCTAAGTATGACTACGATGCGCGGCGAGGGTACCGAAGTTATAATAGAAATGAAGAAGACCTCCTATATGCTTGCCGAACTTGTGCAAAAAATCCGTAAGATAACGACGGGCGAACCGGACACTAACTTTGACTACAGGCTGGAAGTAAAAATTCCGGGACTTATCGACGATCTCCGTTCGGTAAGTGCTTCGATAGAAGACCAAATAAATGTTATCCTCGGTATCGCCACCAGCAAACCCGGCGCAATAAATACGCTGAAAATGACTAAGCTGCAAATCGACAGGATGATAGCCGATCCGTTTATTATCGCAAGAGGACTAAGCGGGCTTAACGATGCCCAAAGCAATATGGCGCAATGGATTTCGGATTTTCAGGATTGTTCGATGGAAATTGATTTTATCGAGGTAAAATCGCCGTCGGCAAAAACCGTAGATTCCGGCTCGAGTATATGGAAGCGTATCGTTTCGGTTTTCAGAAACTTCTTTCTGTCTTTCTACAGGGAATATGATATGGTCAGCTCGGGCGATGTCGAAGGGGCGGAAAAGATAGAATTGTGGGTATCCCGTCCCAAAGAGTGGTCTGAAGTGCTGCAGTCTATAATAAAAGAAGAATTCTCCCCTACATATAATACAAATGTTGAAATGAGCGTGGTTCCCGCCGGCGCATTTTCCACCAGCGGTATCCTTATGCTTGCGATAGCATCCGGAACCGCGCCGGATGTTGCGCTGGGAGCCGGAGCCGGTGTACCCTTTGAATACGGCACAAGGGACGGTGTCGCGGACTTAACGGCGTTCAAAAGCTCTACGGAAATAATTAACGGCAAAGAGGTAAAACTGAACGGATATGACGAAGTAGCCAAAAGGTTTCTTCCGGGAATTATGGTTCCGTTCCGGCACAAGGATAAAATTTTTGCCTTGCCTGAAACCATGGACTTTAATGTGTTGTATTACCGCACGGATATATTAAAAAGCTTGAATATAAACGTTCCCAATACATGGGATCAGCTTAATTCCACCGTTGTACCCATTCTCAAAAAGAACAGCATGAACTTTTATTACGACGGCGCGGTAGCGGCAGTAGCGGGCGCAGTTCCCACCGCATTCCATTCCCTGCTTTTGCAAAACGGCGGTGCCTACTACACCGAGGACGGTTTGAAGTCTGCTCTGGATCGTCCGGAATCGTTGATGGCGTTTAAGCAGTTTACCGAAATGCACACGATACAGGGTATGCCGGTTGACCTTAATTTCTATATGCGGTTCAGAACCGGGGAAGTACCCATAGGGGTAAGTTCGTTTAACACATTCATTATGCTAACGGCTTCTGCCCCTGAGATAACCGGCAAATGGGATGTTGCCGCGATACCCGGAATCGAACAGGAAGACGGACAGATCAACCGTGCATACGGCGGAAACACCCAGGGCGCGATAATAATGGAAGCAAGTAATAACAAGCAAGCGGCATGGAACTTCCTGGATTGGTATACCTCGTCGAATGTTCAGACACGTTATGCAAACGAGATGACCGCAGCAATAGGTCCCGAAGCGAGATGGTGTTCCGCAAACCTCGAATCCTTTGACGACCTTTCATGGGAAACGAACTTGAAAAAAGCGGTCGTTACCCAGCGTGATTGGTATTGGGATATGCCCAACGTTATCGGCGGTTATATCACACCGAGATTTTTGGAAAATGCCCGGGTCGGTGTCGTTGTGCAAAAAAGAAACTACCGTGACAGCTTGGAAAAAGTGGTCAAGAGTATAAATCTGGAACTTGTCAAGAAGAACGAAGAATTCGCTAAAAGAGCGGAATTCGAGGCGGCAAGAGAAGAAAATAATAAAGAGGGTTGATGTGTTTTGGCAAAAAGTTATACAAAAATAAGAAGCACCCGGGCGGAAAAAGCGATCGCTCTCGCTTTCTTCACTCCTTTTGCGCTGTTGTTTGCGATTTTTACAATAGCGCCGGTTGTTGTCGCTTTGGTTTTGAGTACCACAAACTATAGCGTTATTCAACCCATCCCCATATTTAACGCGATAGATAACTACATTTATATGTTCACTCAGGACGAAATCTTTATAACGGCACTCCAAAACACGATTACATTTGCGATATTCCTGGGGCCGTTGGGTTATGTAGTTTCGTTTATGGTAGCGTGGATACTTAATTCGCTAAAAGGTAAAAACCTGTTTGCGTTACTGTTTTACGCTCCGTCCATAACTTCGGCAATAGCGATGGGGGTCGTGTGGCTGTATTTCTTCTCACCCGACCGTTACGGTTTTGTCAATAACTTCCTGTTCGATATGGGTTGGATAAGCGAACCTATTTTGTGGACGCGGGATCCCGAACGAATATTATTTATCACTGTCGTGGTTTCGGTCTGGATGGGAATGGGCAACGGGTTTTTGGCGTTCCTTGCCGGCTTCCAAAACCTTGACAAGGAGATATTCGAAGCGGGTTCGATCGACGGTATCAAAAATAAATTCCAGGAACTTATTTACATATTGCTTCCTATGATGAAACCGATGCTTCTGTTCGGAGCTATCACAACCATAGCGGGTGCTTTCGCGGTAAACGACATACCGCTTACACTGGCGGGTTACCCCGGACCGCAGAACGCCGCTATGACCATTGTGGGGTATATGAACGACTATGCTTTCACACGGCTGGATTTAGGCTATGCTTCGGCGGTCGCCGTCTTCCTGTTCGCTGTTACTTTCGCTTTCGGGCGTATTGTTATGAAAGTATTGGGTTCTAAGGACGAATAACCGTTTTATTGAATCGGCGGATATACGCACTGTCCCGGGGACGGGGAATGAAAAACGAAATATTTTCTATATGTGGGGATGATTAACTGATATGGAAGAAATGCGACAAGAAATTATAGTGCAAAAGGTAAAAGAAAAAGAACAAAAGGTAAAGAGATTCAAGATAAGTGTGCCGATGATACTGCTTTATCTATTGGTGCTGGGGGTAGTCGCCTTCACCTCGATGCCGCTGGTTTATCTTGTGTCCACGGCGTTCAAGCCGCTGAACGAGCTGTTTGTGTTCCCGCCTCAATTCTTTGTGCGAAACCCTACGCTGCGAAGCTTTTCGGAATTGTTTTTGGCGTTGTCAGGGAACGAGGTTCCTTTTACCAGGTACATTTTCAACAGCGTTGCCGTTTCGGTTATAACGGTAGTCGGGACCTGGATAGTCTGTACTATGGGCGCGTTCGCTATGACCAAGCTAAAACTGCCATTTAAAAGCAAAATTTATACGATAATCGTTGCGACTCTGATGTTCGCGGCTCCGGCAGGACAGCTTACCAGCTACATAATAATCCAGAATTTCGGATGGATGAATACTATATGGGCACTTACCTTGCCCAAAATGGCGGGCTCACTGTTCATCTTTCTGCTAATACAAAATTTCAACGTTGTTCCCGATGCTTTGCTGGAGGCGGCAAAGATTGACGGCTGCTCGTCCTGGGGGCTGTATTACAAGATGATGATACCTATGACCCGGCCCGCATGGGCGACCGCTATCGTTTTTTCGTTTGTCGGCAGCTGGAACGACTTTTTCGGGCCTATGCTGTACATACAGCGGGAAGCAATGAAAACTCTGCCGCTGGCGTTGCAGCTATTGCAGGGAGGGCCCGGACAGGTAGCGAGAGCCGGAGCGTTTGCCGCGGCGGGTCTGCTTACGACCTTGCCCACTATAATAGTGTTCTGCTTTATGCAGTCCAAGGTTATAAACACCATGTCCAACAGCGGAATAAAATAGATTTTTAAGTAGGATATTTAAATTTACATAATTTTAGTTTCTAAATATCCAGAGGAGGTTTCGGGGTTGCTTATCAAAAACCGCAAGAAAAGAATCATAAAAATTGTTTTGATTTTTATAATAATTTCGGCAATAGCGGGTTTTTCCTTTTCGGCGAGCGCGTACTATTATTTGACCGGAAACAGTCTATATTTACAATTTACGCCGATGACTTATACGGTGAGCGATGTTCTGCTCGCTGTGGACAGGGACGGAACTCCGGATCCGTTGGATTCCCCGTCGGACATTTATATTGATGAAAAGGATAATATTTATATAGCCGACACCGGAAACAACCGTATTTTGTCATTCGACAGCGAAATGAATTTAACGCTGGAGGTTCCCAGTAAGGAAAACAAGGATGATAAAGCCTGGTTGAATCAGCCAAGAGGGATATATGTCAGCAAGAGCGGCAATTACTTTGTTGCGGATTACGGCAATGAACGAATCGCTCATTTCGACAAAAACGGCATATATATCGAGGAATTTGTTCAGCCCGACGATCCATCCTTTGACACCGATGTCGGTTTCAAACCCGTAAAACTCTATATCGACGATTACGGCATAATATATGTGCTCAGTGAAAACGACTACCACGGTGTAACCATACTTGGAGCCCGGGGAGAATTTATGGGTTACCTCGGAACCATAAAGAATCCTTTTAACCCCCTGTATTATATGCTGAGACTTATAGCGTCCGAAGAAATCCTCAAACAAATCCCGAGGGATATGCCGCCGTATTATACCAATATGACCTCCAACGGTGACGGTACAATATACGCCACTACAGTCTTTCAGAGGACAGAACAAATAAAACGGCTGGCTCAGTCGGGTGAAAATGTATATGAAGCCAAGTCTTTCGGCGAAAACAACAATGAGGAAGCATATAACCGGCTGCCCGTATTTAGTGCTATAGCGGTAAACAAGGACGGCGTGGTTTTTGCCGGTGATCAAGCTCATAAAATAATATATGTATATGACCAGCGCGGCAACAATCTGGCGACCATGGGCGGAAAGGGTGTCTACAAAGGGTACTTTAACGACATTTCAGCTTTAGCGGTCAATTCCAAGGATCAGCTGTATGCCGTGGACAGCATCACCGGGTCGGTACAGGTCTTTACCCCCACCGAGTTCATGGGTCATATATTGGAAGCTATTACGCTTTTCCATAACGGAGATTACGAAAAAGCGTTAGAACCCTGGAGCAAAACCCTGGATATGAACCCGTCTTATATGTGGGCGGAGGTTGGGTACGCGAAAGCTTTGCTGCATCAGGAGCAATACTCCGAGGCGTTGGATATATACAAAAGCGCGTACGATCAAGGAGGCTATTCCGAAGCGTTTGCGATGATTCGGACGGAATTTTTCAAAGATTATTTTTTGGTGGTCGTCGGCGTTTTAATCGCGGTAATCATTGCGATGGCGATCCTGATTTCCAAGGCGGCAAAGTATACTAAGAAGGTTTCCAACCGGGATCTGCCCGAAAATGATAAACACGGTATAAAGTTCTTTCTGCAAACGTTCCTGTTGGTAATATTTCACCCTATAGATGCGTTTAACAACATAAAAAAGAATCGAAGTCAGGTTAAAATATGGACGTTGGTATTGCTGTTTGTCTTGATAGCGGTACAAAGGGTGGTTTATTGGCTTATCATACATTTTCCGCTCTCTACAAGCCCGATATATATTAATTTCACCGGCGAACTGATAACATTCTTCGTACCTTTGGTTTCGTGGGTTCTTATCGGTTTCGCGATGACCTCGATAGCCGACGGCAAACAGACTTTCAAGGAAACCGTGGCGGCGAACCTTTATTCTTTCGCACCCTTCCTTGTGTGCTATCTGCCCATTACACTCCTGACAAATGTGTTCACTCAGGCAGAAGCGGGAATACACAACTTCTTGGTAACGCTTTTGTATGTGTGGTGTTATCTGCTTATATTCACCAATCTGAAAGTAATGAACGAATATGTGTTCGGACGGGCGGTATTTAATGTAGTGAAGATCATATTCGCTGTTATATGCACATGGCTGATTATCTGCCTGTTTGTTATAATCGTCAGCCAGCTATTCTCGTTCGGAATGGACATATACAAAGAAACAACGATTATGGGCAGAGAATTATAAAAAAGGCAAAATATCGTTTTTTGAAAGGATGACTTTAGTGAAAATAAAAAAGTATCTGATACCTTTGGTAGCTTTAGTTTTGGTGGTAACAGTTACGACCGCACTGTTGGTTTCCAATGCGGTCACTTCCGCGGAAGTGTCCAGATTGCTGACACCGCCGCAATTCGATAAAGGTGAGCTTGACCTTGATTCGGAGTTGTCGGCGTTTAAACCGGCGGATTTTTCAGCGAAGAACAACGCCGGCAAGAATTATGTCAAAAAAGCCGAATCTGAATATCTCGAGCTTTATCATGCCGAATTGCCGTATCTTGAAGCGGTTTTAGAAGAAAGCGAAGAAAACCCCGGCAGCGATATTGAGTATGGATTACCTGACATTGAATATGACGAAGAGCCGGTTTTAGATGAGGAATACGATGAAGAACCGGTTTTAGACGAAGAGTATGACGAAGAACCGGTCTTGAACGAAGAGTATGACGAAGAGCCGGTTTTGGATGAGGAATACGGCGAAGAAACCGATTATACCGAAGAGGACTTTGCGGCAGAATATGAAGGAGAAGATGAAAAGTATATATATGTCGAGCATGAGAGCAAAAAAAGACATGATGTGGCTGTATATGACAAGCGTTCCGGGAAGTTGTGGCGCGCGCTGGCGAACGAGGACGATTATATAGAGGAAGACTACGCCATTAATCTGACCGACCAGTTTCAATCTCTTGTTTCTTTTTCCTATATCGACGTAAACGAAGACAGGCTGGACACTTATGATACCAGTGTTATCAGCGAATTAGCGGAAATAACGGTAGAGGATATTTTTAACGAAAACGGAACGCCGAGTTTCGGGGAAAATACGAACGGCGCAGAACAGTACGGAATTCGCATAAGCTACGATATAGCCGAACTGGGGATAAGCTTCTGTGTTGATTTTAAGCTGGGAAAAGATTTTCTTGATGTCAGTGTTCCCGATGACATGATTAAAGAGGATGTTAATGACATTTATGACCAGGTGGAAGACGCAAAGAGACATCTAAGATCAACCGTCACCCGGCTTCAGAATCTTTCGGGTAACCTGCTCAACAGGTACAGGGGCAGAGGGGACAGAGATTCCGAAATTATCCGGACTCAGGTGGAAATGACATCTCAGCGTATTATAGATTTGAGCGGCGATACCCACCGGAACAACTACGACAGTCTTATGATTTATGTAGACGAATTGCTGGATATGCTTGAAGATTACGGGGAACCGACCGAAAGAGCGGAAGAGATCAAGCAAGAATTGACTTCGCTGGAGGAATATATAGACTATCTTGCGATTGCGGCGTTGTGCGGAATATTTAAGTTTGATGTAATGCCGTTCTTCGGCGCGGGCAACGATTCTACCAACGGATATGTGTTTTATCCGGACGGGTGCGGCGCGATCTCGCATTTCAACAGATTTAGAGCTCCGGCGGCGAAAAGATTCGCATCCGATGTATACTCAAACAACATCCTCAGCATGAGTACCTACACAGGCTGGAGTGCCTGGGACGATGAAGAAGAACAGGAAGATTTGACCTCGATCAGAATGCCGGTGTTCGGGATAAAACACGAAAAGGATGCTTTTGTTGCGGTAATTGCGCAGGGCGACAGTAATGCGGCGATCACCTTTGAACCGCCTGTAACAACCCATGTCAGCTACGCTTATGCCAGCTTTTATTTCCGGGTCACAACGCAGGAAACCCGTTCGGACGGCAACACCAATAATATTATCGACCCGAAAAGAGCCAATCAGCCCCGCACAATGAGGTATTATTTCCTTGAGCGCGAAAATGCTGATTATTCGGGAATGGCTGTAAAATACAGAGATTTTTTGGAGAGCTATGACCTGATAAGAAGATCTCCGGTCTATGATCAGGAGAATATGCCGATAGACATAAGACTTGTAATGGGCGTACTTACCGAAGAAACTTCGGCGACCGAGCAGTATACAAAACTCACGACCTTCCCGGAGGCGGAAAAAATATATTCCACGTTACAAAACAAGGGTGTAAAAAGCATCAATTCGGTTCTGGAGGGATGGTCTACCGCAGGGTGGTACGGGAGATGGCCTGATTATGACCGCAAACCTGATTCTTCTACGGGCGGGGTCAACGGGTTGCGGAAACTTACAAGCTTTGCGAAAAATAACAATATAGATGTAAGTGTTACCGTTGATAACCTGTTCGGCTGTACGAGGAACGGAATGAAAAATTCGGATGTCGATAGCTTGACGATAAAAAATCCCGGCGGATTTTCCGTAAATTACCGCTGCGACTTTTTGTACAGTCCTTTCGCTGTATTTAACCGCGGCTTGGAAACCGCCAGGAAAGTGCAGGGATACGGTGTGGATTCCATACAATACTACAGTGAAAGCACACTCCTTTATGTTGATTATAATAAAAATGCACCCCTGAACCGGGAAGATTCCAAGGATGTGTTTATCGAGCTTGCCCGACAGACAAAGGATGCTATCGGCGGCGTGAAATTCGGCTACAGTAACATATATATGGCAAAATATGCCGACTTTTTCCGCAACGCTCCGAATAAGGGATATGAGTTCCTGTTTACGGATGAGGAAGTTCCTTTCTATCAGATGGTGCTGCACGGCTTCGTGCCTTATTCCGGGCTGCATTTCAATTCGATGCACGATGTGGACTTCCAGACACTAAAATCCATCGAATTCGGATTCATACCCTCGTATATACTGACCTATGATCAGCCTAATCTGAAAACGAGTTACTCCTCGCTATTCGCCACAAAAGCGGAAGATTGGTATGATAAAATAGCCGATGTCTATCAAATGTATGAAACCAGGCTTTCCGGATTGTGGAAAGAGAAGATGATGAAGATTGAGGATGTCCGGCAGGATCTGAAACGTATAACATACGAAAGCGGAACAAAGGTATACTTGAATTATTCCGATAAGGATGTCACTTTTGACGGCATCGAAATAAAAGCGATGGACTTCAACACCATTCCGGCATAACAGTTAACGCCGAAAACTAGATGCGTAAGGGAGATTTCGATGAAAAGGAAAACTACATTTTTTACCCTGGAGAGAAAGCGGGCGATGACCGGATATTTATTTGCCTTGCCCTGGCTTTTGGGTTTCCTGTTGTTTATGCTGTATCCTTTTGTTACATCTTTTATGTTGAGTATAGGAGAAATAACGGATCTGGAAGGTCTGCAAATGAAGTTTGCCGGATTCGGGCAGTATGTTTCGCTGATAGCAGGAGATGCCGCTGTGGAATTTGCTCCGGCGCTGGCTATCACCATATGGAATACCTTTATCAATGTTCCGCTCATTCTGGTTATATCGTTAACGGTTTCTCTGCTGGTGAGCAGGAAGCTTCCGGGTAAAGGTATTTTCAGACTGATATTTTTCCTCCCGGTTTTGCTGGGTGCAGGTTATGCGATGGAACAAATCGGCGGTGCGGGCAACATATTGCAGGTTCCGGAAAACATTTTCAGGTACATACGGTTTTATCTGAACATGGAGATGGCTACTTTTCTGGAGGAACTGTTAATGCAGGTTATCGGTCTGTTCTGGAGAAGCGGGGTTCAAATAGTTATTTTTATCGGCGGTATCCAGGCGATCCCCGACACATACTACGAAGCGGCGATGGTGGATAACGCGAACAGCTGGGATGCGCTGTGGAAGATTACGCTTCCCATGCTTTCGCCGATGATTTTCCTTAATCTGGTTTATACCGTAATCGACAGCTTCCGTAGTCTGGATAATCCGATAACGGCGTTGATCCGGGATAAAACCATGCGTTATAACCATTACGAACTGGGTTCGGCGATGGGTTGGCTGTATTTCGCTGTGGCGTTCTTATTCGTGGGTGTAGTAGCGATCATATTCAGGAGGACTGTATATTATGAGAAATAGATTCAAAAATCTAACCGATGACGAAAAAAGATATATAGAGCAGCAAAAAGCCGCTGCCAAATCTGTGAAAAAGAAATGGGCGTTCAGACGGATCATGACTGCGCTGCAAAGCGATATGTCCAACTCCAAGAAGCTTATGGTAATAGCAAAAATTCTTTTCATAAAGCTGAGGGTTGTGCCGAAATATTTTATCCTTATCGCTCTTTCCATAATTTTTATTGCGCCGTTCTTTTATATGATAGGTCACTCTTTGATGGGTACGCAGGATATTCTGAACCCAAGCATCAGGTGGCTGCCGCGTTCGTTTAATTTTGCCAATTATATTTATGCGTATCAGGCGCTTGACTATCAACGGTATCTGATAAGAACTTTGTGGATCGTGGGACTTTCGGTTGCCGGTCAAATGTTTTTTTGCTCCTTTGTCGCTTACGGGATAGCGCGTATAAAGTTTAAACTCAGGGGTGTCATTTTTGCGCTGATCTTGTTCATATTGATCGTACCGCCGCAAACCTTGGTGGTTCCGAACTATATGCTGTATTCCGACGTTCTGGAATGGCGCAATTCTTTCCTGCCGATAATCGTGCCCTGCTTCTTTGCGATGGGGCTTAACGGCGGGCTTATCATATTTGTGTTCCGTCAGTTCTATAAGGGGCTGCCCGCTGAACTGGAAAACGCCGCACTGATTGACGGGGTAAGTGTCTTCGGGGCATATTTCAGGGTAATTATTCCGAACGCAATGCCGGCGGTGCTGATTAATTCGATCCTGTGTTTGGTTTGGCACTGGAACAATTCTTTTGAACCGTCAATCTACATACGGGATGTTACACTCGGAACATTGACCATGCAGCTGAGAGAGGTTCAAAACCGGCTGTCCAGCGCATTCGACGGAATCGACTTCAACGCGGGTATAAAAATGGCGGCGACCATGCTGGTGTTACTGCCGATAGTTGTTATTTTCCTCGCTTTGCAGGGCAGATTTATGAAAAATATGGCGAGCACGGGACTGGCGAACTAAGGATTATCCGAAAAAAAGAAAAGCAAATTGTAAACAATTAACGAAATCTACAAATTATTGCTTGCAAAACGTTTATATTTGTGATATGATGTATAGGAGCCTGTTAAAATCAGGTTAGTTGCCTTTAAAAAGATATTAAGAATTAAAGGTATACTTACAAATAATTATATTCATTGAAAGGGATGGTTGCGATGAAAAAAATTGCGTTGTTATTAGTTTTTGCGATGCTTATGACGGTTGTGTTGGGTGCTTGTAACCCCGATACGGGCGAGGAAGGATCCTCGGATGAAGAAATAAACAGTATTGTCGGAGATGACACATCCACGGGTGAAGAAGAAGATGAAAGCAATGTTGAACCGGTAAGCGGAGACGATTCCAGCGAGGACGTAAGCGGAGACGGCAGTGAAGAGGACAACAGCGGAGAAAGTGTCACATCCAATACTTCCAGTTCCGTTGTTCAAGGATCCGGGGCAAGCGGAGCGTCAAGCGGAACAACATCAAGAACGACATCTTCAGCCCGTTCTGCGAGAAGCACGAGGGTAATACCCAAGGATGCGAAGGTAATCACGGTTTGGGGCGATAATAACGACCAGACTTTACTCTCGGCGGCGGCTGATTTTGAAAAAAAGAACCCTAAAGTTGTTGTTAACGTTGAAGCACCCGGCGATATTACTCACAGTGCTTTCGAAAGAGCGATCATGGGCGGAACTGCTCCGGATGCTATCAAACAGGATCACGTTTACATAACGGGACTGGGCGAAAAGGGCTATCTTGCCGACCTTGCGAAATACGGTGCAAACAAAGTAAGGAGCAAGTTTGTTAAATCCTGCTGGAACGGCGTTACATTTGGCAACAAAGTCTACGGTCTGCCACACGACGGAAACACAATAGCTTTGGCGTATAACCGGACTTTAATCCAGAAATGGACGGGTAAGAAAACTATACCCAACAGCTACAATGCAATTATTAAGCTTGCCAAAGATGCGGCGGGCAAGAAAAAACATAACGAATACGTTTTTACGGTTCCGTTTTTTGAAGCGGGTAGGTATGAAATCAGAAAAAACTGGGCGGCGTTTAACTTCTTCTTCTGGCTGTGGGGTAACGGCGGAGAAATTTTGGATAAGAATAACAAGAAAGCCACGTTCAACAGCGCGGCGGGAATTAACGCTTTGAACCAGATTCAAAGACTCTTTGACGAAGACATTGTTGACCAAACTTACTATGAGCCGGAATTCTACGACGGTACGGTAGGGCTTATTGAAATGGGCAACTGGGCAATGCCCAGGTTCGAAAACACTTCGAAAAGACAGGAATTCGGCGTAAATATGATGCCGACACTGGCATATTATGCCAACGGCAAACCCCGGCCGGCATATTCAGGTCTTGGATTGTTCGCTTTCGGCGTTTCCGAAAAGAGCAAATATAAGAAAGAAGCTTATGAATTTATAAGAGATCGCTGCACCGATACTTCTTTGCAGAGAAAATTTGCGGATCAGCATAACCAGCTTCCGGTTACCGAAGATGCTCTTAAAGATTCCAAATACAGAACAAAACCAATGTGGGCGACCTTCGTTAAACAATTCAGACTGACTAAGGCGCGTCCGGGCGTAAGAAACTGGGCACAAATAGAAAATATTGTTGCGGATCACGTTATGGCGGCAATAAGGGACAACAAAAAAGCTCAGGAAGAACTCAGAATAGCGGCGGATAAGGTAAACGCGCAGCTGTAAGCAACGGTTGTCCGGCATCAAACAATAAAAAAAGTATAACACAAATATGTTCGCCGCATGGCGGACATATTTGTGTTTGATACTAATTACAATCTAAGAAAAATCTAATATATGATTTTTGCTAAAATTATTTATCTGAATTTCTGATTGGGACTAGTATGAATCGGGGAATAATGAAATTTAATCTTATAAAAACTGAAAAATCCAAGCAAAAAAATATACAAAGTTCCGGACGTCTGGGCGAACTGCATACCGTTCACGGAGTTGTGAAGACCCCCGCGTTTATGAATGTCGGAACATCGGCTGCAATAAAAGGAGGGGTTTCCTCACATGATCTGTGTGATCTAAAGTGTCAAATCGCGTTATGCAACACATATCATTTACATTTACGCCCCGGCGACGATGTTATCCGCACAATGGGCGGAATTCGCGAATTTATGGGATGGAACGCTCCGCTTCTGACCGACAGCGGCGGATTCCAGATATTTTCTCTTAGTTCATTGCGCCATATAACCGAAGAAGGTGTTCATTTTTCCTCGCATATAGATGGAGATAAAATTTTTATCGGGCCCAAAGAAAGCATGAAAATCCAATCCAACCTTGCATCCACTATAGCGATGGCTTTTGATGAATGTATCGCGAACCCCGCAGATTATGAATATGTTAAAATTTCGTGTGACCGTACTTTCCGCTGGCTTATTTCCTGCAAAGAAGAAATGGAAAGGTTAAATTCGCTTTCCGATGTTCTCAACAGGGATCAGGCATTGTTCGGCATAAATCAAGGCGGGATCCATGAAGATCTGCGAATAAAGCATATGGAAAAAATCACAAAACTTGATCTTGACGGTTACGCAATCGGTGGTCTTTCGGTAGGTGAATCAATGGAAGATATGTACAGAATAGTAGGAACCGTCGCGCCCTGTATGCCCGAAAACAAACCCAGATACCTGATGGGAGTGGGTAAACCGGGCAATATTATAAAAAGTGTTGCGCTTGGGATTGATCTTTTTGATTGTGTTATTCCCAGCCGGAATGCCCGGCACGGACATCTTTTTACATGGGACGGAGCGATAAATATAAACAATGCAAAATATATCACAGATGAAACTCCCATCGACCTTTGCTGCGGTTGTTTTGTGTGCGAAAAATATACCCGAAGTTATATGCGACATCTTTTTAACTCAAAGGAAGCGCTGGGGATGCGGCTTGCGGTGCTTCATAATCTTTATTTTTACAACGATTTGATGGAAAAAATCCGTGCCGCAATATCTGAGGGAACGCTCGGGGATTTCGTTGAACAATACGGTGAAAAACTGGACCGCAGAATATAGGTCTAATAATTAACAAGGCATAACAATTTAACCCGAAGCATATTCTTCACCGGGGGATGTTTTAGGTGTTACAAATATGCTTAATGAATTTTTATCAACGGCAAATCACGATAGGATAAAAGCACGGGAAAAATTTCAGCGAACCGAATGTGCGGACCGCAAAACACCCGAACCCGGACTCAGCAAGCGGGCTGTAAAAAGCTCCGGATTTATGGTGACGGTAAAAGAAAACCGTTTGATGCTGGCATTGCTATTATTGTTCGCATTCGGGATATTGTATGGGGCGTTTCTGGCGGGAACATCAACACCTGAAACTATGGATGCGTTGGAATTCATTACCCGCGGATATATCGGGTCACGCGCAAATCAGCCGCTTACCGCTACTTTTGCAAGTTCGGTTGTTTCATCGGGCTCGCTGTTGATTTTGTTGTATTTGCTGGGTTTTTTTGCGATAGCTCACCCTGTTTCTATACTCGTGCCGGTGTTTCGCGGTCTTGGAATCGGGCTTTCGATGGGATATATGTATTCTTATTACGGAATTTCCGGATTTTTGTTTTGTCTCGCGCTTGTGCTTCCCAATGCTGTTTTTTCCGTATTGATTTTAATAATAGCCTGCGCTCAAAGCATCAGGTTTTCTAATATATTTCTGTCTATATTGATCCCGGAAGCCAAAATTTGCATTTCGCCTAAAATATTGCAAACCTATTGTATCCGCTTTTTGATCCTGCTTTGCGCAGGTTTGGGGGTATCCATACTTGATACGGCTTGCGTGGCGGTATTTGCGAGGTTTTTCAGCGGTATGAGTTAGAATTTGTCTCCCCGGGATTATCCGCAGATCTGGTATTTTCATTCTATTCAAACATCCCCCTATATAAAAAATTAAGAATCGGAGGTTAGCGTGATTAAGATGTTGAAAAAAGTTACGGTATTATTGTTGATGGTGATTATTACGGCGGGATGCGCTGATACGCCGGGTGATCAAAACGAAACGGGTATTGTTTCGGGTGCGCGCGAGTCCCTGATCGGAACAGAATCTGATATTTCGGATGTTTCGCAGCAGGAAGAGCTGCCGGACAACAGCTGGAAATTCGATACGCCCGAAAACCGCGGCGCAAACGGCGAATTATTTGAACAGCTTCATAAACAACTTGCCGGACTGGATATAAATGCTTTTGTCACGGTAAAAGACGGTTATATTATAGATGAATACTATAAAAATGAATTCGATGAAAATAGCGTATTTCGGTACAATTCATGCACAAAAGGGGTTTCCGCCGCATTGATAGGGATAGCGGTAGAGCAGGGATATATAGAAAATATTGACGTTCCTCTGACAAAATATTTTCCTCAAGCAGCAGAAGCAGAGGATAAACGCAAGCAAAAAATAACGATAAGACATTTGCTTGAACATTCATCAGGTGTCAGGTGGCCTGAATACAGCAGCGATATGTTCCGGCGGCTCAGAGATTCTAAAAACTGGGTAGAATTTTTTTGGGAACAGCCAATGGAAGCGGCTCCCGGAGAGGTATTTGCTTATAATACGGGAGGCTCTCACCTTTTGACGGTGATCATACAAAAAGCTACGGGCAAAACCGCATACGATTTCGCCCGTGAGAATATTTTCACACATATAGGTATGGACAGCGTAGAGTGGAGAACCGACCCCCAGGGTTATACCGACGGAGGTAACGGTATCGAAATGACCGCTCGGGATGCCGCCCGGTTCGGACAGCTGCATCTGGATTCGGGGCAATGGCGGGGGACGCGGATAATTCCGAAAAAGTGGGTGCGGGATACGGTTAAGCCGTTGGCGAAAGCGCAGCCCAACACCTCGAAATACGGTTATCAATGGTGGATAAAACCTTTGGGTAAGACCAAAAAGTATGATGCATATTACAGCTGGGGTTATGCCGGACAATATATTATTGTGGTTCCGGAATTAAACCTCGTGACTGCCGCTAATGCGCGGCTGCCTGATAATCAAACCGCTCCCTTGGATTATTTTACGAATTATGTGCTGGAGGCTTTTTGATTCGAAGGGTTTTTCCCTATTCGCTGCGAAGAGCGACCACCGGGTCTTTCTTTGCAGCGATTTTTGATGGGATAAATCCCGAAATAAGCGTTAGTATCATGCTTAAAGCGACAAGGAAGCCCGCTCCGGTTAAGGGCAGAGAAGCGATTCCGGATGCGCCGGAAATGTCCTGGATAATAATGTTAGCAGGTATGGTTAGAAGTGCGGAAATAAGTATCCCCAGCGTGCCTGCGACAAATCCGATAATCAGGGTTTCTGCGCTGAACACTCTGGATATATCCCTCTTTCTGGCTCCGATGCTTTTAAGGATACCAATTTCCCGGGTGCGCTCAAGTACGGAAACGTAGGTAATAATACCTATCATAATCGAGGACACGATCAACGAAATTCCAACAAAAGCGATAAGTATGCTGCTTATCATCCCGATGATAGTGCTGGTGACCGTCATAATAATTCCGATATAGTCGGTGTAGTTTATTTCGCCTTCTCCGTCTTCCCCGGGGTTCTCTTTGTTGTATTCTTTGATAAATTCTTCGATCTCTTTTTTAGAATCGAAGTCTTTCGGGTATAAATATATTGCGTTGGGTGAATTTTCATCCACCACCCCGAGTTTTGCCAGATTTTCGTCGTAGGTTGCGCCGGAGCTCAAATTCGCCGCATATTCCTCCAGTGCTTTATTCCTTTCATCCTCGCTCAATGATGCGAAATATGCCTTTTCGTCGTCGGACAAGTCTTCTATGCTCAGTTCTTCGGGGGAAGAATTCGGATCGGCAAAAGGTTTGTCCGTGAATATATCAGTGTCCTCATTGCTTTTTTGTTCTTTTACGATTTTGGAATCATTGACCTGTTTCATGACATATTCAGTCAGATCCTTGGTGTAACCGAGCGTGCCTGTGATAGAAGAAGAGCTTGCATTTTCGGACGGACGTATCAATCCTACGACGTTTATATCCAGGGAATTATCCAAAACATTGCGCATAAACTTTTCATCATCGCGCATATCGATCCATGCCCCGTCGGTCTTTTTGTATATATCCGAACTTAATACCATTTTGAATTTGAGTTTTATAAGCTCATCATAGGTAAAGCTGATGGTCTCGGTTTCAAATTCGTCGAGGGGTTTACCTTCTCTCATCGCCCGGATCATGTCCTCGATTTCTTTTGAATCTTTAAGTCCCAGCGCATACATTGCATAATCGGTGATCCGGTTGTTTTCGTTTGCGACAAGAATGACCTCGTTTTTTGCTTCGGGCCAGCGTCCGGCGAGAATATCATACTGGGAATTAAGCAGGTCCGGGTTGTCTATGATTTCTGTCCATATTTCCATACCCAACATCATATTTCCGCCCATCATACCGCCGGAATTATCGCTGCCGCCGGGACGCGGAATAATGTCAAAAGGATTAATCTGTTTAATTTCTTCCGAATAGTCGGCGGCGTAAATATTTAAATTTATATCATACCTGTAAGCGACAGAGTTTGTCAGAGGTTCTATTTCCTCTTTCTTATCTTCCAAATGCTGCTTGAAAGCTTCCAGATCGTTTTTCTTTCTGCCCGCTAGCATCGCGCTCAATGTTTTGCCGGTTACGTTGAACGAATGTATCTCACCGTCTGCCACGGTCTCATGCCCCTCGTCGTGCAATTCCAGCATCGCTCCGGTAATCGCGCCCAGATCATTGGATTCAGCTTCAAGCCGGATCGGGTAGGCGGAAAGCGTGTTCTCCTGTTCCCGATCGATGTAGCTCTGCGACCCGTTAGAAAGAGCCATGATCAAAGCGATACCGATAATTCCGATACTGCCTGCAAATGCGGTCATAAATGTGCGAACCTTTTTTGTCATCAGATTATTTGCACTTAGCGACAATGCCGTAAAAAAAGACATGGATGTTTTCTTTTTGCCTTTTATATTTTTGTTGCCTTTATCCTCAGAGGGTTCCGGTTCTTCTTCGGATACGGGATTGCTGTCCCCTTCAAGTTTTCCGTCGAATAATCGGATTATACGCGTTGAATATTTTTCGGCAAGTTCCTGATTATGTGTAACCATTATAACCAACCGATCGTTAGAAATGCTTTTTATAAGGCTCATGATCTGTTCACTGGTTTCGGAATCCAGCGAGCCGGTAGGTTCATCGGCCAGCAGGATGTCGGGGTTATTGACCAATGCCCGTGCGATAGAAACCCGCTGCATTTGCCCGCCTGACATTTGGTTGGGTTTTTTATGTATTTGATCCGCAAGTCCGACGTTTTCCAATACCTTGACGGCTCTTTTGCGGCGTTCGGATTTTGACACTCCCGATAAGGTCAATGCGAGCTCTACGTTGCGAAGTACGGTTTGGTGCGGAATAAGGTTATAGTTTTGGAACACAAAACCTATTTTCCGGTTACGGTACGCATCCCAATCCGGATCGGTAAAATCCCGGGTGGATTTCCCGTTGATAATCAAATCCCCTGAAGTGTATCTGTCCAAACCGCCCAAAAGGTTAAGCATAGTGGTCTTACCGCACCCGGACGGTCCCAGTACAGACACAAATTCGTTGTTTCTAAATTTTAATCTGATGTCTTTGAGCGCGTTGACGGTAGTTGTTCCCGCGATATAGTTTTTGTAAATGTTTTTTAATTGAAGCATAAAAAAGAAACCTTTCTGTTTGTTTGTTAATGTATGAAAATAAACATTATCATAGTATAATTTATAAATATCAACAAAGTATCAATTAAAAGAAAACTGTTTGCAAACATTTTAACAACGCACCATATAATAGTAGATGTGACATAATATACCATAGTCATGGCAAATAACAGCTTTGGTTGCCGCAGTATTTTTTGCGGACGGCATTTTTCAACACCTCAAAATGTAAAGATTTCGGTAAATTTTAATCTGTAGATTTTTTATTTGCAATTATAGCGAAAGCGTGATAAAATAATAAAAAAGAATCAACGGTTATTTATTAAAATTAATTTTAAATTAAAGAATGAATAAAAAGTTAAGAGGAATTTCTGATAGCAAACGATGTATAGATTTTCCGATAATGTATTTATTGAGGATGAATGAAAGGAGTGCGAAGATGACGGCTCAAAAACACAATCATATTTTGACCCGGATTTTGATTGCTATATGTATACTTTCGGCTCTTTCAGCTTCGATGCTTTTGCCGGTTGCCGCCGATTTTTACGAAGAATCTCCGGTTTACGGGGACACAGCGTATATCGAAGCCTTTGCCGAAATGCTAACCGAACCTGTGGGTGCTCAGAATTTCGACTTTGAGCAGACTACGGATGATTTTCTTGAAAGCGAAACCGTTGATGTTATCGTCTGGCTGCAGGAACTACCGCAGGCGCTTTTCGAAAAATACAGCGGCAGACGTTATTCCGGTGATATGCGTAAAAAGCAAGAACGTGCGCAGCGCGCTCAGGAACAAGGCAGAAAGGCGCGCCGTGCCATTCGTGCGAAGGGTCACGGCCGAAATAAAATCCGTCATGAATATTCAACGATTTTTTCGGGATTTGCTCTGACGATTCCGGAGAGTGAAATATATGAACTTGCCGCTATGCAGGGTGTTTTCGGAATATTTCCGGATATAAAAACGCGTATGTATTCTGCGGAACCCGGTTTCGAACCCGACCCGACGTATGATTTTAACGGTATGCGTGAAAGCCGCGAAATATTCAATATGGCAGAAATACACCAAGCCGGAATAACGGGAAAAGGTGTTAATGTTTGTGTTATTGATACCGGAATAGATTATAATCATCCGGATTTCGCAGGTTCGTACAAGGGGGGTAAAAACTATGTCAATCCCGGCATAGATTATGCCCGCGAAACGGTAGATGATCCGGACGGACCTATGGAAACAACATATGATCAATGGAAAGCCAGCGGAAGACCCTTGCTCAATCAAAACAATGAAAGATTTTATATGACGCACGGGACGGTTGTATCCGGACCGGTCGCAGCTTCCGCAAATCACGACAACGGAACGATTCGGGCGTTGGGTATGGCGCCGGAATCCAATCTTTATGCGGCAAGAGTAGTAGGACCATATGGTGCGGGTTATGCAAGCGATATAATCGCCGCAATTGAAGATTGTGCCGACGAGGGCGGAGCTCTTCCTAAAATGGATGTTATCAACCTTTCTGTGTCACCCGAAGAACCTTTGGCTTTTCCGCCCTTTACCGCCGCTTTGGACAATGCGGTGACAGCCGGTGTCAGTGTGGCGATAGCTGCCGGAAACTGTGCGGTAACGGAAAATACCAATCCATCACAGCGGCAAGCATATACTATGTATCCGACTAATACGGCTTCACTGCCGATTATTGTCGCTGCTTCACAATACGGGGGAAACACAACAAAAAGTCAAAACGGAGAATTTGAACATCTGCCCAAGCAACCCGCTTATTTCAGTTCGGTAGGACCGGTTCAGGGGACCGCCGCCATTAAACCGGATATAATTGCGCCGGGCTGGCGTATTGTTGTTCCGGCTCCCAAATATATAACAAACAATGCTACCGATTATAAAAACGCATACTCCATGTCTAGCGGAACATCTTTATCATCGCCGATCGTTGCCGGTATATTGACACTTATGAAGCAGGTGTATCCGGATGCGACACCGCAGGAATTGAAGGCACGGCTTATGAACACGGCAAAACCGGATTTGATCAAAGCGTATGATGGCGGGGAATGTTCGGTTTTTGAGGTTGGCGCAGGTTTTATTGATCCTTTCCGCGCCATAGTGTCCGAAAAGGATAAGGGTATATATATTACGGTTTCCGACAGGATCCCAAACGCTGTTATAAATTCTGATCAAGGTAAATGGATACCGGATCAAACGCTGGCATCTATGAGCTTCGGGCATGAAAAAGCAGGTGATATGACCCGTGAAATTTCTTTTACCGTACACGGTGCGCTGCCTGAATCTATCGAAATAATATATCATAACAACACTCATTTTTCTGATGATTCGTCGGAAAATGGTGTTATCTTGAAATATACTCTGCAAGGTGATACTGTTACAACCTGGGGAGAAACACCGGAAACAGCCGCCCCCGGACTTTATGAAGGGCGTATAGAAATTAAGGCCGGCGGACAAAAATATACCATTCCCTGGGCGTTTTCGCTCGCTGCCGAAATCCCGTCCGCAATAACTTTCCCGGAAGAAAAATACGGTTACAACCAACAAAACGCTTTTCGTTTGGATTCGTATTTGCCTAAACCAAAAGATTGGAAATATCCATGGTTTCATGCTTTGCTAACGGGCAAAAATTCGGCCGCTTTTGAATTTGCCGGAGAACTTAGCAAAAAAAATATGATAACAGGCAGCAGCTTATATGTTCGTCCTAAACTCAATTTATCTCAGGGCGTGTATACCGCCAAAGTAATTATTACGGATTATGTGTATGCGAATTACGAAACAGAATTAAGCTTTACGGTATTGTCAGACAAGGTTGAACCCGATCCTGATCCTGATCCCGATCCCGATCCTTTGCCGAGCGATCCTGAGCCACCGCCGACACCGCCGAAAACTCCTGCCCCTCCGCCGGTCGTTCCTCCTCAGGTTACCGTCTTTTTCAATAAAAACGGCGGCAGAGGCAGTATATCCGACCGCAGGGTTTCACGCGGCGGAAAGGTAGGAAAACCTTCTAATCCGACAAGAAAAGGATATGTGTTCTCAGGGTGGTACAGAGGTTCGGTGAAGTTCGATTTTGCCAAGCATACCGTGACCGCCGACACGACATTGACTGCACGCTGGAAAGCTGTCAAAGTACGAATTATAAGACCGCGGAAGAATAAGAAAAACCGCTTTACTATTTCGGCTAACGCTCCAGTTCGAACGGTACGCTGGACAACCTCAAAAAAGAGGGTTTTGAGAATCGTAAGAGGAGCGCAAAACCGAACCGTCACACTGCGCGGCGTAAGTAAAGGTTTAGCTGTTGTGCGTGTTTCCGTAAGATTTCAGGACGGGACAAAGAAAACAGCCAGGCGAACGATAAAGGTACGATGAAAAAGATTAAGGCAAGAATTACTTGAAAAGATTTACAAAAAGAATTATAATTTCATAATAAGGGGTTGATCACGCTATGAATGCTATGATTGAAGATTTGAAAATAACAAAACAAACTGCGCTTGATCAAATAGCGCAATGTCCGGATCTGAAAGAGCTGGAAAAAATCCGGGTGCAATATTTAGGGAAAAAAGGCAGACTGACCGCTGTGCTGCGGCAGATGGGAAAGCTTGAATCCGAGGAACGCAAAGTTTTGGGACAGCAGGGGAATCTTGTGCGCGAAGCGATCGAAACCGCGCTGGCTGAATCTTTACAGCGTTTGAAATTGCATGAAACCGAACAAAAGCTTAACGGCGAATGGCTGGATGTTACCCTGCCGGGTAAAAAACCGAAAGCGGGGAAAAAGCATCCGATTTCGCTGGTTTTAGACGATATAATAGAAATATTTATGGGAATGGGATTTTCGGTAGCTGATGGCCGCGAAATTGAAACTGTGCGATATAATTTTGATGCGCTCAACGCGCCGTCCGACCACCCGTCCCGGGATGAGCAGGACACGTTTTATATTAACGATGATGTTTTGCTGCGCACCCAAACATCCACAGTGCAGGTACGGGTCATGGAAAAAAACCGACCGCCGTTAAGAATAATTTCCCCCGGCAGAGTGTACCGTGCCGACGATGTGGACGCTACGCATTCACCGCTGTTTCACCAATTGGAGGGTCTGGTAGTGGACAAAGGAATAGCTTTTGCTGACCTAAAGGGTACATTGGAAATATTCGCAAGACGGCTGTACGGAGAAAATACCGGAGTGCGCTTTCGTCCGCATTATTTTCCGTTCACTGAGCCGAGCGCGGAAATGGATATTGTTTGTTTTTCCTGCGACGGAAATGGTTGCCGGGTGTGCAAGCAGGAGGGATATATAGAACTTTTGGGAGCGGGCATGGTTCACCCTAACGTGTTGAAATTTTGCGGAATAGATCCTGATGAATATACGGGATTTGCTTTCGGCATGGGGCTTGACCGTGCTGCTTTGAAACGATACAACATCAATGATATGAGGTTGCTGTTTGAGAATGACTCGCGGTTTTTGACACAGTTCAGTTGAATTTATAACTTGTTATATGGGAAGGAATATTTGCAAAAATGAAAGTTTCGTATAAATGGATAAAAGAACTAACGGGAATAAAGGTTGATGTAAAGGATTTTGTGCGCGATATAACCATGTCGGGATCTAAAGTCGAAAATCTGTATTGTCCGGGGGATGAAATAACCGGGGTTGTTACAGGCAAAATATTGTTGATAGAAAAACATCCCAATGCGGATAAATTGGTAGTATGCCGTGTGGATGTCGGACAGCCTGATCCGGTCCAAATATGCACCGCGGCAACTAATCTTTATGAGGGGGCATATATTCCGGTTGCGCTGGCAGGAGCAACACTGGCAAACGGTCTTAAAATAAAAAAGGGAATTTTCCGTGGTGTGGAAAGCAATGGTATGCTGTGCTCACTCGGCGAACTTACCCTGACAAAGAACGATTTTCCCGATGTTGATGAAAACGGAATAATGATTATAGATGAATGTGAACTGGGACTGGATATTCGTCCGATACTGGGGTTGGACGATACCTGTGTGGAATTCGAAATTACCCCCAACAGACCGGATTGTCTTACAGTTTCCGGACTTGCGCGCGAAACTGCGGCAACATATGGCAAAAGATTAAACCTTCCCGAACCCAAGGTAAGAGGTTCCGGCGATAATATAGAAAATTATGTTGATGTTTCGATCCAAGACAAAAAAGGATGTGTCCGTTATATTGCAAAAGTTATCAAAAATATCAAGATAGAACCATCACCCGCATGGTTGCGTGAACGGCTTCGTATGTGCGGAGTACGTCCTATCAATAACTTTGTGGACATAACCAATTATGTTATGCTTGAGTATCATCCCATGCACGCTTTCGATTTGAGTTGTCTTGACGGAGATAAGATCGTTGTACGCAGGGCAAACGGCGAAAAAATTACAGCATTGGATGGCAGCGAACATACATTGGACGATCAAATTCTGATGATATGCGATGCGCAAAAACCTGTTGCCGTCGCCGGAATTATGGGCGGTGAACACAGCGGGGTTAAAAGCGACACACAAACCGTAGTATTTGAATCCGCCTGTTTTGACGGACCTATGGTGCGTGCAGCATCCCGAAAATTGGGGATGAGAACCGAATCCTCTATGCGTTTTGAAAAAGGGTTATACAGTGAAATATGCTATACCGCTATTATGCGTGCCTGTGAATTGGTGGAAGAGCTGGGAGCGGGTGAGGTAGTAGACGGAATTATAGATATAAAGAACGACACAAGAAAGCCGCCCGAAATAGAATTTGATCCCGGGTGGATAAATAAAGTTTTGGGGACGGATATTTCTGTTTTGCAAATGGAGCAAATATTAGAAAATCTGGAAATGAAGATAGAAAACGGTGTAATAATTCCTCCCGGTTTTCGCAAGGATCTTGAAGGCAGGCATGATATTGCTGAGGAAATTGCGCGGATTTACGGTTATGACAATATTCCGTCAACAACGCTGAAAGGTGCGGCATCAGCGGGTTTTACAAAACGACAGATATTTCGGCGAACCGTCAATCAAACCGCGCTGTCTGCCGGATTGAATGAGGTTGCAACCTACTCTTTTATCAGTCCTAAGAGCTATGATAAAATTTTAATGCCGCAGGACGATATATGCCGCAAAAGCGTGGTTATCCGCAACCCGTTGGGCGAAGACACAAGTGTAATGCGAACGACACTTTTGCCTTCTATGCTTGAAGTTATCTCGAAAAATTATAATAACCGGAATCTGCAAGGCGGATTTTACGAAATTGGAACCGAATACTTCCCTGCCGGAAACGAAGAAATCTCAGAAAACAATCTGCCCGAAGAAATAGCACGGCTGGCGATTGGAATATATGGAGATGATGCGGATTTTTACGAATTGAAAGGAATAACGGAATTGATACTTGATGCTGTGGGTATAAAAAATGCAGTGTATAAATCAAGCTACAGTCCGTCGTTTCATCCTCACAAATACGCAAAAATATTTATCGGCGGCAATAGCGGAGAACAGATAGGATTCCTGGGTGAAATTCATCCGTTTGTGCCGGAGAATTATGATATAGGTACAAAATGTTTGTTCGCCAAACTTTTCTTAGATAAGATGTTTGAGTTTTATTTGCCCGAAAGAACGTTTGTACCGTTGCCGAAATATCCGTCGGTTACACGGGATATAACCTTTATTTGCGATGAGCGTGAAGAGGGTGCGAAATTTGCGGGTGCGATAGAGCGTGCGGTGGGTAATATTTTGGAATCTGTCGCATTTTTGTATTCGTATCGGGGCGAACAAATTCCGGACGGGAAAAAGAGTATGTCTTACTCTGTCACAATGCGTTCCGAATCAGGTACGTTAACCGACGAAGAAGCGGACAAGGCGATAAAACGAGCGGTAAAATCACTCTCGGCAATGGGAGCGGAGCGCAGATGAATATACAAAATGTAAACAATAGCATAAATTTGCCGATAAGTATATTAAATGCGGTGATTTATGGGTATTGCTTATGAAAGATGTGAGTATATATACCGACGGTGCGTGCAAAGGGAATCCGGGACCCGGCGGCTGGAGTGCGGTTTTGGTGTGTGAAAACCGCGAAAAACGTTTGTGCGGCGGAGAAAAAGAAACTACCAACAACCGCATGGAGCTTACCGCTGTTATAAAGGGGCTTGAAGCAATAATAAAGCCGTGCAGAATCACGGTTTACAGCGACTCAAAATATGTTGTAGATTCGATCCAAAAAGGCTGGGCGCGTTCCTGGAAATCCAGAGGATGGAAAAAGGCGGACAAATCGCCCGCCTTGAATATCGATCTTTTTGACAGATTGCTGGAATATTTGGATAAATATGAAGTGAATTTCGTTTGGGTAAAGGGTCACGCGGGCAACCGCTACAACGAACTTTGCGATCAAATGGCGGTAGAAGCGGCGGAAGAAATGGTTTATTGATGCAAAGTTTTATTTTAAGATAAGCCTGTGATTGTGCCGTCGTCGTTGATGTCTATTTTTTCGGCGGCAGGGAATGCCGGAAGTCCCGGCATAGTCATGATTTCGCCGGTGTAGACGACGATAAAACCTGCTCCCGCACAAGCTTTGAGCCCGGTCACCGAAATATGGAAGCCGCTGGGTGCCCCCAGTGCTTTTGGGTTATCCGAAAACGAATACTGGGTTTTTGCCATGCAAACCGGGAGTGTATCCAATCCCATTTTTTCGATTTGTGTCATATCTTTAACGGCCGATTCCGTGAACTTAACGCCCGCTGCCCCGTAAATCTTGGTGACGACGGCGTTTATTTTTTCGGTTAACGGAAAACTGTCGCTGTATGTGAAACGCGGGCTGTTTTCGGGCTTGCTTTTTGCGCATATGCGTATAACTTCGTTGGCAAGGTCTATTCCGCCCTCTCCGCCTTTTGACCAGACATCGGAAACGGCGGCGCTAATTCCGAATTGCTGACATTTGCGGCGCACCAGATTTATTTCCGTCTCAGTATCCGAGGGGAATCTGTTAATAGCCACGACCGCCGGAAGATTAAATTTTCTCGTAATGTTCTCAAGATGGCGGAGCAGGTTGGGAATACCGCGATTCAATGCGTCCGTATTTTCTTCGGTAAGACATTTTTTGTCTTGATTTCCGTGGAATTTCAAAGCGCGCACCGAAGCTACAATGACGACCGCCGACGGAGAAAGACCGGACTTTCTGCATTTAATATTGATAAATTTTTCCGCACCTAAATCCGCGCCGAAACCTGCTTCGGTCACGGTATACTCATTAAGCTTTAAGGACATCCGGGTTGCCGTAAGAGAATTACATCCATGGGCGATGTTGGCAAAAGGGCCGCCGTGGATAAACACAGGGTTGTTTTCGAGCGATTGAACGAGATTCGGTTTCACCGCATCTTTGAGAAGCAGAGCTATTGCTCCTTGTGCGTTTAATTGTTTGGCTGTGACAGGATGGTTGTCGTAGGTATAACCGACAATGATCTTTGACAGATTTTTTTTGAGTTCACTGATGTTTTCCGACAAACATAAGATCGCCATTATTTCGGATGCAACGGTAATGTCAAAACCGTCTTCGCGAGGAACACCGTTGGTTCGTCCGCCCAAACCGGAAGTTATTCTTCGCAGCTGACGGTCGTTCATGTCCATGCAACGCTTCCATACGATTCGGCGCGGGTCGATTTGGAGTTTATTACCCTGATACATATGATTATCAATAAGAGCCGCAAGGAGATTGTTAGCTTTTTCGACAGCGTGAATATCGCCGGTGAAATGCAGATTTATATCCTCCATTGGTATGACCTGCGAACAGCCGCCGCCAGCCGCTCCGCCTTTTATACCGAAAACAGGACCCAAAGACGGTTCGCGTATCGCCGCCGCCGCCCGTACCCCCAAACGGTTCAACGCATCCGAGAGACCGATAGTTGTCGTCGTCTTCCCCTCTCCGGCGGGGGTGGGGCTTATTGCGGTGACCAATATAAGATTCCCGTCGGGAACAGAAGAATGTTCTTGTAAGAGAGAATTTTTTATTTTTGCTTTGTAACTTCCGTATAGCTCCAGATATTTATCCGAAACATTAATTTTTTCAGCAACTTCTTTTATTGGTTTTATGTTTGCGGTATTTGCGATTTCTATATCGGATTTCCGATTGAGAACATTTCCAATTTCGGATTTATAGCTCATTAATATGATAATTCCTTTCAGATCACTTTTATGGAGTTGTGAGCAGGAAAATATCGCACAAACATCCCTAATCCCGTATTGAATACGCAACCACAGCAATCATCGCAAACGCAGCCGATTCGCTGATTAAAAAGATGAAACCGATGGGGTTGCCGTCAATTAGACTCATTATTGCCGTTATAATTTTGACTGCGGCTAAAATAAAGCCGAAAACCAAAAAGGACAAGGGAATATACTCAAAATCTGTACCTTTTTTCAATGTTTTAACAGCGGCGTTCAACGTTTTGAATAAACCCAGGAAATATACCGCATCCGGAATAACGGCGCAAAAAAACAAAAGAAAGGAGAAAAACACCACGCTGCGCGATATAATGTCGGAATTCAAGGATGAATCTTCCAAAATGACCGTTATATTTGCAAATAAATACAGCATAAAAAGTATCAGCAATATATACACGGCGGCAAGTGAAACGACACCGATTCTGATCAGTTTCATACCCTTCAAAGGTATAGCTGTATTGTTGCTGTCGTTAACGGCTTTTCGTGAAGAATAACAGAATATCCACATTCCCACACAAATTAAGCCGGATGGGATCAGCATGAACGGTGTGGAAAAAACAAGAATCCGGGAAGATAGAATAAAAGCATCCCCGGTGCCTGCAAATACATCGCCGGTTAGAAGAGGAATAATACTGAACGATAACACCGCTTTGAAAAGCATACTGACAGTGTATAATAAACTTGCGGTAAAAAAGGCAGTGGAAGCACCGGCCTTCAAATAGCGTTTTGAACCTTTGGTAAAATATTCAACCATAATACAAACCCCTGCAACAAAGTTGCACAAAGTGTCATGTAAAGCGCAGACATATGTGCCGGCGTACATTACGACTTGATTCCTTTCTGTTAATAATAAATTTTTATATCAGACTTTGTCCCCGGTTGTCTTGTTGTCTTAACGATGCTTTTATTTTCGCTCTAAAAAATGATGTCGCAAAGTATAATTTAATTATAAATATTATTGAAAGATATGTCAAGGGGTAGCGAATTGTTTAAATCGATTTATTTTTGACCTGTAAAACAAAACACTTGACAGTTAGGTGATTATATGTTATTATAAGCAACGGTTGGGTTTTGAGCCCGTTATTTTGCAATCAACTGATCCGGAATAATAAACCTCCTCGAAAATCACTTCGCAACATTATGATCTGCGTTCATACATCACGTTTTAATTCCCGAGGAGGTCTAATGGGATTTAATTTGTTTATTTAGTTTATTTAGGTGTTAGGTGGTGTCTATTTTGGCGAAAAACCTGGAATATTCGATTTTATTGGATTTTTACGGCGATATGCTGACCGAAAAACAACAATCTTTCGCCGAGTTGTACTACAATCAAGATTTGTCTTTGGGCGAAATATCCGATCACGAAGGGATCACACGACAGGGCGTTCATGACAATCTGAAACGCTGTGAAGAATATATGGACGAGCTTGAATCTAAGCTGAAGTTATATTCCAAGCATAAAAATGCAAAAAAAACGTTTACCGAAATAACAACGTTATGCAAACAGCTGCGGGAGATAGTTGAACCTTATAAATACCTGACCAAGGCTGTTGAAATTATAGATTCACTGGAGAATAAGTTAAGCTTTATACTTCCGGGTAATTAAAACAATATCCCCTGTTGGAAATATGAATCTTATACCATCTTTAAAATATATGTATTATAATGAAGAGGTTCTCAGATGGCGTTTGAAAGCTTGAGCGAAAAACTTGCTGCCGCATTTAAAAAATTGAAATCAAAAGGAAAACTTACCGAAAGCGATGTAAAATCCGCAATGCGCGAAGTAAGGCTTGCCTTGCTTGAAGCTGATGTGAATTACAAGGTTGTTAAAAACTTTGTGCTGAAAATACAGGAGCGTGCTGTCGGGGCTGAAGTTTTATCTTCGCTGACCCCCGCGCAGCAAGTTATAAAGATCGTCAACGAAGAACTTTGTAATTTGATGGGAACCGAAAATACCCGAATAAAAATTCCGTCGCAGGATGTTGCGGTAATAATGATGTGCGGTTTGCAAGGAAGCGGTAAAACTACCCATAGTGCCAAAATTGCGAAATATTTCAAGGATATGGGGCATCGGCCTTTGCTGGTAGCCTGTGATATTTATCGTCCTGCCGCGATACAGCAACTTCAGATTGTGGGAGGACAGGTAGGAGTTCCGGTTTTCGAGTCAGGTCGTGACGATCCCGCAAATATTGCCGCTAAAGCGGTCGCTCACGCCCGGGATCACGGGAACGATCTGGTTTTTTTAGATACCGCCGGCCGGCTTCATGTAGATGAAGAGCTGATGGACGAGCTCAAGCGAATACGCGGCAGGGTCAAAATCAGCGAGGTTCTTCTGGTGGTGGATGCGATGTCGGGGCAGGATGCAGTTAATGTAGCCCGGTCTTTTAACGAGGCATTGGAAATCGACGGTGTAGTACTCACCAAACTGGACGGCGACACCCGGGGCGGTGCGGCTCTGTCTGTACTTGCGGTAACGGGCAAGCCGATAAAATTTGCCGGCGTAGGAGAAAAACTGGATGAGCTGGAGCCCTTCCATCCGGACCGGATGGCATCGCGTATACTGGGGATGGGCGATATGCTCTCGCTTATTGAAAAAGCATCCGCTCAGGTAAGCGACAAAGAAGCTGAAAAAATGGCAAAACGGCTTCGGGAAAACAAATTCGATATGAACGATTTACTTGAACAGATACGTCAAATGCGCTCAATGGGTTCTATTAAGCAAGTGTTGGGAATGATTCCGGGCATCGGAAATAAAATGAAAAATATTGATATAGACGAAAAACAGTTTGTACGCACCGAAGCGATGATTACATCCATGACAGCCAAAGAACGGGAAAGACCTGCGCTTATCAATCCGAGCCGCAAGCGCCGTATAGCATCCGGATCCGGCACAAAGGTTGAGGATGTGAACCGCTTATTGAAGCAGCACGATCAAACCGCCAAGATGATGAAACAGTTAAAAGGCAAAAAAGGTAAAAAAGGTAAAAACTTCCAACTACCCTTTTAGTATATTTAAAAATTCTAAGGTTAAGGAAATTTTGTCACATTTCATGTTTTATAAAAATTATATTATATAAAGGAGATATTAAAAATGGCAGTAAAAATCAGATTGCGCCGGATGGGCGCTAAAAAATCCCCCTTTTACCGGATAGTGGTAGCAGATTCACGTTTCCCGAGAGATGGAAGATTTATCGAACAACTGGGTTATTACGACCCGAACAAGGATCCCTCGATAATCGAAATGGATTTGGAAAAAGCTGAAAAATGGATGAAGAACGGCGCACAACCAACGGATATCGTGAAAAAGCTTATGCTCCACGCAAAAAATAAAAAAATTGCGGGACCTGCTCCGCAGGAATCCGTTCCGGAAGAACCGGAAGCAAAACTTGAACTTCCCGCCGAAGATGTTCCGGCTCCCGAACCATCTGTAGAACCTGCCGAGGGTTCAAGTACACCGGAAAAAATTGAGGAACCGGCCGAGGGTTCAAGTACACCGGAAACAGCTGAAGAACAGGCTGAAGATTCAAGTACACCGGAAACAAATGAAGAACCGGAAGTTCCGGCGGCACAGGAATCTTTGGAATAGCGCTAATTCCAACCCAAGAAATGCCGGGGAATAAGGCGAAAGCTCTAATATATGGCTTTTGCACAAATTTTTCGTCTGCATTATTGCTTGGAATCAGCATAAACTCCTTGAAAGACCGTTAACCGTTCATATATGGAAGGGATGTTCATAATTAGATGGAAAAATTACTAACCGCTATCGTGGAGCCGTTGATAGAAAATGTTGAGCAATTTACAATTCAGGTTCGCAAAAATGAAACTACAGGCTATACCGTGTATCATATCCGGGTAGCAAAATCAGATATGGGGCGTGTTATCGGCAAGAACGGGCGAATCGCAAAGGTGATACGCACGATAATCCGTTCTGCCGCCGCGCGCAAAGGCGAAAAGGCTGTCGTAGAAATTGATGAGTGCGAATGAGAGCAAAGGATAAGTATCTTCAAACAGGAAAAATCGTTAAAACTTTCGGAATAAAAGGAGAATTAAAAGTCGAACCGTGGTGCGATTCCCCTTATGATTTTACGGAGTTCCCCAATATTTATATCGGCGGCAGCGCTGCCAAGAGCAAGCTTGAAATCGAAAAGGCGCGTGTGGCTAAAAATATGGTGATAATCAAGCTTTCAAGCGTTAACTCTGTGGAAGATGCGGCGGCGTACATCGGATCAATACTATACCTTGACCGTGAGGATCTGGATATAGGCGATAATTTTTTTATATCAGATTTGTTGGGGATCACAATACGCGATGCAGATAATCCGGAAGTATCCTACGGCGAGCTGATCGAAGTGACCTCGACCGGCGCCAACAACATATATCATGTAAGAGGTAGCGACGGAAAACTTCGCCTTGTCCCCGCAATTGATGACGTAATTATTTCCACCGATATAGAAAACGGGATAATGAAAATAAGACCGTTAAAGGGGCTGTTTGAGTGAGAATCGAAATCGCTTCGCTGTTCCCGCAGATGTGCGAATCCGTATTGAACACCAGCATTATCGGACGCGCCCGTAAATCCGGAGCAATTCAAATAAACTGTCACGATATACGGGACTATTCGCAAAATAAACATAAACGGACGGACGATGCTCCTTTCGGCGGCGGTATGGGGATGCTGATGACCCCCGAACCGGTTTACCGGTGTATTACCGCAATAAAAAACACCTTTGATTTTTCCCCGAAAGTTATCTATATGACACCGGCAGGCACTCCGTTAGTTCAGGAAAAAGTTGTGCGGCTGGCGGAAGAACCGGGATTTATTATATTGTGCGGTCATTACGAGGGTATTGATCAGCGTGTAATAGATGTTGTTGCGGACGAGGAGATTTCGATAGGCGACTATATTCTTACCGGCGGTGAATTGCCTGCGCTGATACTCGCGGATGCAGTAGCAAGACTTTGTCCCGGAACCTTGCCCAACGAAGAATGTTTCACCGAAGAGAGTCATTACAGCGGTTCGCTCGAATATGCGCAATATACCCGACCGTATGAATGGATGGGTATAAAAGTCCCCGAAGTTTTGGTTTCGGGAAACCACGCTATGATAAAAAATTGGCGGGAAGAAGACTCGCGGAAACGCACACAGGAACGCAGACCGGACTTGATTAAAAGTTCGAAATAAATTTACAAAAAAATCCTGTTGCAATTTTATTTATATGTGTTATTATATTATTAGTAAAGTTTGATTCATGTTGAATCATTATCAGACCGCCTTGAAAATCACTTCACAAAGTATACACGGCGTTAATTTGCCCCGAATATCCATGATATTCCCGTAAATCATTTGCGTTTATACATCACGCCTTAATTACCGGGGAGGTCTGTTGTTTTCTGCCTTGTTTGTTAGTACAGTCATATTAATCCAACAAATTAATAACGGGACTCCTGCTCGGACAGCGGGATTGCAGACCTCCCCGTCTGCGAATACGCAAACGGGACGAAGGGAGCGCGAAACTTTTCGGCGGAGACCCCCCTGTCTTATGTTGACGGGTTATTAATCTCTGTACGACGGCAAGGTGGTTTACATTATAAACAAAAGCACTTCATTGAATTTGAAGTGCTTTTTGTGCAATATCATACTAATCCCACATTAAAATCATCGTTTCAAACTTCGTTCGTTATTCGTTTTTCATAAAAACCTTCTCACTCGTTTTCAACGGTTTTTAAAATGGGATTAGTATCAGATTATTTTTTG
>Ga0099364_10000738_pt1 | contig 55581 bp, 50 predicted proteins | sample TergutTh196P3_FD_73070 | JGI IMG/M metagenome (GOLD analysis project Ga0099364, IMG submission 73070) | Microcerotermes parvus P3 segment gut microbial communities from Pointe-Noire, Republic of the Congo - Th196 P3 | ecosystem: Host-associated > Arthropoda: Insects > Digestive system > Gut ... | reverse complement strand
TTGAATGGTTGTGGTGTCAAACACAGTCACAGCTGCGGGTGAGCCTATGAACAAAGCGGCTAGGGTTGACTGCAGCTTGCCCCGCAGCAAAATTGCCCCCGTGAAGTAGCCGTTTGTCTCGCTTACAAGTATGGCGTTGCCGGTGTCATGTGTGTTGTGGATTACGCCGCTTTGCGCAAGCTCAAAGGTTCCCGCGCCGCTCAGCAGAATCAAAGCCCCGCTCCTGCTCCCCGAATACTCCGCCTCCCAAAGCAACGTTTTGCCCTCGGCTATTGCCGGGCTGAGAACAGCATCCGCGTCCTTAAACTTACCCGTAACCTCAACTGTGCCTCCGTTCGGGGCGGCGTTCAGCGCGGCGTTGATTGCGGTTTGGATGTTGCTTACCGTGGGGTTCTGCACAAGCACACCGTTCACCAATAACCCCACGTTCTCCACGTCAAACTCAGCCGTGGTGAAGGTTACAGGGAGTTTGCCCCCGGCAAGTGTGCCGGTGACTTCGAGGGTTACGTCCTCTACCTTGGTGTTATAGTTGCCCTTGATGGTGACGATGTTGTCTTCGCAGTCAAAGGTGAAGCCAGTTGCGGTCGTTGTCGCGTTTGTTACGGTTAGACCCTCGGGGAAGGTTGCGGTGGTATTGCCGCCGACTGACGCAACGGTGGGCTCGTCTATCTTGAAGAGGGTTGTGCCTACGGTGAAGTCGGTGGTGAATTTCCCGAGGTTGTTGCCTGTGTAGTAGCCCATGGAGTCGGGGTCGGTGGACTGGGACCTCTGCACACTATTGAAGCTCGGTGTGCCGCTTAGGTAAATCACGTTGTTGCCTGCCACGTAAACCAAGCCGCTGGTAAGAGAACCGTTATAGTTCCACACAAGCGAGCCGCCGTTAATGGCAAGCGATGCGCCGCTCTGAAGGGACATAGCTGAGGTAGTCCCGCCGTTGGTAATGGTGCCGCTGTTGAGCGTCATCGTGCCGTATACGTTTATTCCCCTCGTCGCGGTGGATTCCACCCTGCCGCCGTTAACAATCAAGTGGGCGGTGCTGTAAACAGTCATTACCTGCGTGACCACGGTGCTTGCGCCGGAGGAGATGTGGCCATCCTCCCCGATTTCCATTACGCCCTCACCCGTCACGCCAACGAGCGAGGTTACACCGCTTGGCGGGTCTCCTGTGTAGTGCGCGTTCCATAGCAGCTTTTTGGTTGCGGGGACAGTTACGTAAAGAATATCGTTCGCCTCGGTGAACTTGCCCGTGACCTCGACGGTGCCGCCGTTCGCTGCGGCGGTCAGCGCGTTGGTGATTGCGGATTGGATGCGTGCCGCTGTTGGGTTTGTGACCTCCGTAGTGCCCACGAAAATCCGCGGGGTGTCTATGTTGATTGGGAAGTGCAACTGAATTGGCTCAAGTTTGATTCTGCCGCCCGCAAGCGTGCCGTTCACATAAACGGCTATGTTTTCGTCATACGTCCCCGAGAATACAATCGTGTTGCCCACTCGGGTGTAGTCGTCCTCGGCAATGGTGGTAATATAAAAGTGGGCGTCGTCAAATTCAAGCCCGCTCGGCAATGTGAGCGTCACTGTGCCCTCGTGGGGGTTTTCGTCGTCGTATATGTAGCTACCGAGGTTCAGCTTGTCCAGTTGGAAGAGGTTCGTGCCGGGGGTGAAGCCCCAATAGACGTCCGATGTGTTGAACTTCGCCTCATAGTCGCCCAGGTAGTAGCCGGTTCCACCGGATTTTGCGATTGCCCCATCTTCAAGTTTGGAGCCGTCCTTTAGATATAGCACGGCACCGCTGTCCATTAGCGTGATGGAGCCGCCGTTGCCTTTAACCGTGCCGCCGTCTATAATCAGCGCAATCTCTCCGTAGACATCCAATGCTATGCCGTTTGCGTGGGTGTTTTCGATTGAGCCGTCGCTTGGTATTATGAGCGTGCCCTCGCCGAATACCTCCAGCAGGATGTCCGCGTAGTCGCCTGTATAGTCGGCTTTCCACACAAGGGTCACGCCCTTGGGGATGGTTAATTGCAAGGTGTCGGATACGTCTTCGTAGGTTTCCGTCACAGTCACGGTCTTGGTGGACTCGTTGTAGTTGTATTGCAAGCCGTTGTCGATCAAGTCTTCAAACAGCCCGTCGGTTTCGGCGGGGTATTCATCCCCGAAAATGTCGTAGGAGCCGCCGTTTCCTATGATGTAGGTTTTGAGCGCGTCCCAGTCCCAGCCAGGGTTGTAGCCGTATACATCCATCTCCGCAAGGACAAATTTGCCGTCGCCTTTTAGGTCTCTCCAGACGGTGTCAATATACACAGTGCCTCTGCTGTTGTCGTATAGCTCAACATAGAAGTAAAGGTAATCGTAGTTGGAGTAATAGTCGTGTGCGTAGCCGTATCCGTAGTCGTCGTCGTCGTCAATCATCCAGCCGTCGTTCTCAATCGCGCCCCCTATGAGGTTGAGGAGCGTGTCTAAAGAGGCCCAGTCGAAGTTGTCGAAGTCGCCGTTCTTGATTCGCTCCTCTATGGTGTGATGAATCCCCGCAAATAGGTCGCCGAATCTGTCGCCCCCGCCGCCCCCGCCGCCGCCGTTGTCCCAGTCGTACTCCCACCATTCGTCGCCGGTGTTGGCGAAGATTGCGTTTTCCAGTGCGCTGAAGTCCCAGCCGGGGTTGTCGCCGCCGCTCACGCTCATATAGTTAAAGTCATAGCCGCTGCCGCCCCATTGAAAGTGAAGATCCACCCAGTTGTAGTCGTCGTTTAGGTAAATCTCAATCCAAATGTAATCGTCGTCGTTCTCATAGTCGTAGCCATAGCCGTCGATATACCACCAGTCGTCGTACTCAATCACGTCCCAAAGCAGGTTGTAGATGTCGTAGAAGGGGTCCCACTCAAAGGAGCTGATGACGTTGTCGGCGAGCAGTTGGGTTATGTAGCCGTCAATATCGTCGAACACATCGTCGATGTCGTAGGTGGTGTAGTTGTAGTTGCACCAGCAGTCGCAGCCCTCGCAGTCTTCGTGGTAACCGTCATCGCAGGGGTAGCAGATGTAGTCGCTCCCCCAGCCGTAGTACCAGTTGTTAAAGCCGACGTTGTTGAAGATTGCGTTCTCTAGGGGGCCCCAGTTAAGGTCGGGGTTTATGCCCCGAGGATTCATGTAACTGAGGAGGAAGTCCCAGCCGTTCAGGTCCCACTCAAAGTATGGCCAGAAAATTCCCCCCTCGTCGTTGCGGAGATCAACCCCCAGCCAGAAACGTTCCGGCCCGTTGAAGTCCATTTCATAATAAGTAATAATCCAGTCTTGGTCTTCCGCACTGCCAAGGAGGGTAGAGACATCCTCCCCGTGGCCGAGGTTATTCGTCGCAACCATGCCTATAGCGTCCCGTATTATGTCGGCAGCGGAGTAGCCGTAGTCCGTCCCGTTCACGTACATCACTATCTCCAAAATGTAGAACAAGTCGTCGAAGAGGGCGTCGGAGTTCGGTGAAGTTTCGAGGAATTCTTCGAATCCGTCCCGCGAAAGCTCCAGAGCCAGCGCAGCAGCATAGAGCTGCGCGTTATCTGGATACACGCAGAAGACCGGAGGTGCGAACCCCTCTATGTCCTCAACGGCCCACTGCACCTCCCGCAAGGCGTCGATGAGCCAGTCGAGGTCGTTTTCCTCGAGTGCGTCCAGCACATCCCAAATCAGATCTTCGTAGTAGCTGCCGCCCGCCGCCAGTGCGGGTACTCCCGTGAGCGGCACTAGCGATATCATCATCGCGAGCGTAACAATAAATGCCAGGACTTTCGAGAATGTGTTTTTGGTTTTCATGCTGTTGTTCCTCCTTTGAACCTTTACCCGATATATTGCTTAGTGAAATAGCAAGTCGTAGGGGCTGCGCTCTACATCTTGTGTTTTCACGGCATATTCAACAATGTACTATAGCATATACGGGTGGCTTTTGACTAGAAAAAATCAAGCCCTTGTCAAAATTTTACTAAAATTTTACCTATTTGTGACATAAATGTGACACAACACAGCGGGGGTTCTGAGCAGTTACATAATTTTTTGGTTTCTGCTACACATTGTCCTATTGGCCTTAACTCGACAAACGGACGACCGGGGGCGGTCGTCCCTACGATTGTTCCCAATAGCATCTGCTTGTCCTTTACGCATAATTTGTAACTTTCAACTCTCAACTCTCAACTCTCAATTCTATCTCGTCCCTGCCGAGGAACGCTAACGCCGTCTTGTATATGGTCTTGCCGCTTCCTTTGTACTTGTTGGCGTAGCCTTTGGTTTCTATTTGCTCCATTCCTTCGCCGAGCGCCGCGTCGAACAGTTTGCGCTTTTCTTCGTCGCTTGCGTCGGGATGGCAGTTTTTGTACTTGAACTCCATAATGTATACCTTGTCCTCGAGTTCGATTATGGCGTCCACCCTGCCTCTCGACACGGAGGCCTCCACGTCCATGTCAAGGCCGAGCACGTTCATAACGGCGTAGAATATCGAATGGTAGTATGCTTCGTTGTTGACGTGAAGGTTGTAAGGGATCGATGCGAACAGCCCGCGGAGTATGTCGAGAAACTGTTCGAGGTCGCCCTCTTTCAGTGCCTCGGCTATGTCCGTACGCGCACGTCCCACGCTGACGTCGCTGCTTTCCGTCAGCGCGGACAGCATGTGCAGGTTGAATGCCCTCCTGACTTCGTTGTTTGGTATTTTCAGCACATAGTTTATGTCGTCGTTTTCAAACCGTATCTCATCAACTGTCAGATAGCCTGTTTGGAACAACAGGGGCTCCACGGTTATTTTCTCTATCTCGATGGAATCGAGCATGTCTTCCGAAATCTTAGTGTTGTGGAGGTTCGTGTACGACTCCGGTTTGCTCTTTATCAGTTCCATCAAAAACCTCGGGCTGCCGCTGGAGAACCAGAATGACGAAAGCTTTTCCTGATCGAAGAAATTGAGCAGTGAAAACGGGTTTAGCAGCTTTGTCTCGCCGTCCCATGAGTAGCCGTCGTACCAAGCCAAGATAGACTCCTTCAAATTGGTATGGCCCTTAAACCTTTTGCTTGCCCCCAGGCTTACGATATGCTCGCTGAAATACGTATCAAGGCTGTCTATGGGGATGCCGCAGATATTCGCGTACCTTTCATTCAAAGTGATATCACTCAAATGGTTCAGACCCGAGAATATGGATGTCTTGGTAAACTTTGACACTCCGGTGATGAATACGAACCTCAGATGCGCGTCCATTGATTTGAGTATACCGTAAAAGTCTCGCAGCACCTTCCTGTTAGCGTCAGCCTTGCTATAATCGGTGATATGATCCAGTATCGGCTTGTCGTATTCGTCTATCAGCACGACGACCTGTTGGTTGTACTTCTCACGGAGGCTTACTATCAGACGTTTGAACAAAGTCCCCGGCGTCTTGCCGCTAATGTTAAGCCCTTCTCTCTCCGCCTGATCGGCCAATTCTTCCAATAATGAATCCTTCAGAACCCCGGAGCTATCATTCGCTATGTTGCTCATGTCGAGCCTTATCACAGGATGCTTCGGGAAATCGTAGCCCGAATCGTATATCCACAGCCCTTTGAACAGTTCCTTTTCGCCCTCGAACACCTCGGCTATCGTGTCGAGCAGCAGAGACTTCCCGAATCTCCTCGGCCGCGACAGGAAATAGCAGCTTGCCCCGCCTATCAGGTTATAGATATGCTCTGTCTTATCGACATAGACATGGTTTCCCTCAACTATTTTTCTGAAATTTTGAATTCCCAATGGCAGTTTTTTCATTATGCCAACTCCTTATTTCCTTGTTATCGGGTTAGGTAGTCTATCGGGCATTATGATATCATATCCGAGGCGATTTTGGTAGAAGGAAAAACGAGCTGAGTAAGGTTTTCTGCCTAACCGGGCAATAATGCGGCGCTATTATAACTCTTCGCCCATATGTGTGGGATAGAAAAGGTAGCGCTAATTGTTGACATAGGTTTGAAACCGTGCTAATCTATGTGCATCAGTTTGGAGGTGGCGCTTTTGTCCTTGAAAGAAAACAAAAGACGAATCACTACGATTATCAGTCAGGAATTGGAGCAGAAGATCAAACAGCTTTCCGAAGATGAACGACGCACAAAATCGTCAATGGCAGCAATTCTTATTGAAGAAGCAATAATACTCCGAGAACAAAAAGAAAGGCGGGATCCGACTTGATCGATTTCAAAAACCCTTATACGCCCGGCGCCGGCATGATGCCAAAATACCTTGCCGGAAGAGAGCGCGTCATTGACAATGCCAGACAGCGTATTGAAAGTGTATCAGCCGGATATCTTGCCCGATCAATCGTGTATTATGGACTGCGCGGAGTTGGCAAAACAGTCATTCTGAATGAAATCGAAAATATGGCGGACAATGCCGATCTGTTAAAAAGCTATATTGAAGTCAAAGAGGCAAGCAATTTTGTCAAAGCATTGCTGACAGTATGCAATGGGTTTGTACATAGTCTCAGTCATAAGGAAGCTCTCAAGGATAAGGCGGGAAAGCTTCTATCGGTTATCAGGTCTTTCAGCGCGAAATGGTCACCGGAGGACAACACATTTTCCTTGGAACTTAAGGATCAACCGATTGAGTTTGCAACGGCGGGAACAGGCGATCTGGCGAATGACCTCACGGAACTGCTTGTTACGCTTGGAAAATACGCGCAACAGGCAAATAAGGCGATATGTTTTTGCGTAGATGAACTTCAGTATGCAAAAGACGAAGAGCTGGAGGCGCTCATCACTGCGGTACACCGATTGAATCAACGAGGGCTGCCGGTTATTTTCTTTTGTGCAGGCTTGCCGAAAATCTTGAAAAAAATGGGTGATACAAAGTCATATTCCGAAAGACTTTTTGAGTTTTCTGAAATTGGTTCTCTTTCTGTTCAGTCTGCAAAAGATGCCATCACTGTTCCGGCAGAAGCGCTAAACGTAAAATACACCGAGGACGCATTGGCAAAGATCATTGAAATAACACAGGGATATCCATATTTTATCCAGGAGTTATGTTGCACGATTTGGGAAAACCACGATAAATATGAAATCGACACGCATGCCGTTAACGAAAACATTGAGGTGACAAACAGGAAATTGGATTCCGGTTTTTTTCAGGTTCGGTACGACAGGTGTACACAGATGGAAAAAACAGTTCCCCAATTTGACGCATTTATCAAGAGAATACATTCCGATTGATAAAACGCCACCCACACAAGTCGAAACAGTCACAGTATGCAAAAAACCTGGAAGGCTTCTCAAGCCCTCCGGGTTTTCGTAATGCGTAACTCTCAACTCTCAACTCAATCTAGTCCCTGCCCAGAAACGCGAACGCCGTCTTGTATACTTGCTTGCCGCTTCCTTTGTACTTGTTGGCGTAGCCTTTGGTTTCTATCTGCTCCATTCCTTCGCCGAGCGCCGCGTCGAACAGTTTGCGCTTCAAACGACCGGAGAGCTTGACAAAATGTGAAAAATAATAGAGAATAACATGCGATGAGCAAACAAGAAAATGGAGATGAAAAGAAGTATGAAGAAAATACTGACAGCTATTATGGTTTTCGCCGTGCTTGCGGCGCTGTTGGCCGGATGCGCGAAAAAGGCGGACGTGCCGTCGGAGGCGCCCGGGACTTCTAACGGAAGCGCGCAGGATCCAATACAGCCTGCGGATATCCGCATTGGCGGGCTCAGGGGGCCAACGTCGATGGGAATGGCCAAATTGCTGAAGGATGCCGGGGAAGGGAGGGCTTTCAATTCGTACGAGTTCCTCTTAGCGGGTTCCGCGGATGAAATAACGCCCAAGCTCATTAGCGGGGAACTTGACATCGCCGCCGTCCCCGCGAATCTTGCCTCCGTCCTCTACAACAACACGGGCGGGAAAATAAAACTGCTTGCCATCAATACGCTTGGAGTCCTCTACATTGTCGAAAAGGGAGATACGATATCGGAATTCTCGGATTTGAGGGGAAAGACCATATATGCGACAGGGCGCGGCTCCGCCCCTGAATATGTGCTCTATTATTTGCTTGAGGAAAATGGCATCGATCCTGATAAAGACATTACCATTGAATGGAAGACGGAGCCTACAGAGGTAGTTTCGCTGATGGCGCAGAACCAGGGCAGCATCGCTATGATGCCGCAGCCATATGTGACGGTGGCGCAGGGGTCGATAGATGACCTTCGGATCGCCGCTGATCTTACGAAAGAATGGGAGGCGCTCGACACGGGCAGCATGCTGCTCACGGGAGTCCTTGTCGTGCGAAGCGATTTTGCGGACGAATATCCGGATCAGATAGCGAGATTCCTTGAGGAATACAAGGAATCTACCGAATACGTGAACGCGAATGTTTCGGAAGCAGCGGATATCATCGAAGAATTTGATATTTTCAGGGCCGCAGTCGCGGAAAAGGCGCTGCCGTTTTGCAATATAGCATTTTTCGCAGGGCGGGAAATGAAGGACGCCATGCAAGGTTATCTCCAAGTGCTTTATGACCGCAATCCGCAATCGGTTGGCGGATCCCTGCCGGACGACGGTTTTTACTATGGGAGCAGGGAGAGTTGAGAGTTGAGAGAGGAGAGTTGAGAGTTAGGGGACGGGGGGCACGGGATAGGCTATTGAGAGTTCTGGCTGTCGTCGTGGCTCTAGTTATATGGCAGGCCGTTGCTTTTTTCTTGGACTTGCGCATATTGCTCGTGAGCCCGGTAGAGGTGGCGATGGAGCTTTTGCGCCAGATTGTCCGACCAGGCTTTTGGCTGACCGTTTGGTTCTCGCTCAGGCGCATCTTTCTAGGGTTCTTCCTTGCGCTTGCCGCAGGGGTCTTGCTAGCGGCGTTCAGCTATCGGTTCAAAGCTTTCAAGGTGATGGTCCGGCCATATATCTCCGTGGTCAAATCGACGCCGGTGGCGTCGATCATCATCCTGATACTTATCTTCATGAGTTCCGGGAACCTGTCTGTCTTCGTATCTTTTTTGATCGTCCTTCCGGTCATTTATGCGAACACGCTTGAAGGGCTGTCCCATACCGACGGCAAACTTATTGAAATGGCTGATGTTTTTCATGCGGGCATGCTTAGGCGGGTCCGCTGCATTTTTTTGCCGCAGCTGCGCCCGTTTCTGATTTCGTCGTGTTCAGCCTCAATCGGCATGGCGTGGAAAGCGGGGACGGCCGCTGAGGTCATAGGCATCCCAAAAGGCTCCATAGGGGAGCGGCTCTATGAGGCAAGGATTTATTTGAGTTCAAGGGAACTCTTTGCGTGGACGGCAGTAATCATCGTATTGAGCGTTGTTGTTGAAAAACTCGTGCTTTGGCTAATCCGCAAATCATATGACAGTCTGACGGGGTCAGGGGATACGAGGGGTCAGGGGTCAGGGGTCAGGGGTCAGGAGACGGGGGACGAGGGGAGATTGCAGTGTACAGTGTACAGTGTACAGTGTACAGATATGGACGAGGACGCGAGGGGACGGGGGTCGGGAGACGTCTGTGTGGCTGATTTGAAAAAGTCATTCGGTTCCAATAATGTCCTCAATGGTATAGACATGGCATTTGCCGGCGGGACGCGCACTGTTATTATGGGCGAATCCGGCTGCGGAAAGACCACTCTGCTCCGTATCATCATGGGGCTCGAAAAGCGCGATTCCGGGGAGGTTTCAGGTGTGCCTGGGCACATCAGCTCAGTATTTCAGGAAAACCGGCTTTTTGAAGAATTCAACGCTGTGTCGAACATCGCATTTGCGGCGGAGAAAGGGGCCACAGCAGAGCTTATCCTGAGTCATCTTGCGGAAGTTGGCCTCGGCGGGAGCGCTTATCAAAAAGTGGGCGAGATGAGCGGCGGCATGAAACGCAGGGTCGCGATAGTCCGGGCTTTGCTTGCGAAAAAGGAGCTTTTGCTTCTGGACGAGCCGCTCAAAGGGCTCGACGATCAAAACAGGGAAAAGGTTGCGGAGTACATCAAACGCCACAGCGACGGCATCACCACAATCATAGTAACGCACGACGCCGATGACGTCGCATTGTTGGACGCGGCATTGATCCGGATGGAAATGGACTAGGGTCCGGGGGATAATGGTACAAGATAAGAGGAAACCTTAGGGCTTGTTTTTTTTTGCGGCTTTGTGATACAATTGGCAAAACTTGACGAGTCGGTTGGGATATTAGTCGGAGGAAGATTATTTTGTTAAAAAAATTAAAAAAGCACGAGCGGTTTATCATTGGCGGGATTTTGTACAATATGCTCCTTGTGGGCATTAATGCTCAAATAGTAGGCGCCGTTGTCCCGCACATTCGCGGGGAATTCGAATTTAGTGATATGCTGAGCGGATTTTTGCTGTCGGCAAACTCCGCAGGGGTGCTTACAATGAGCCTGATAGCGAGCTATTCCGCCATTTTCTTGGGGCTCAAGAGAGCGTATTGCGTGCAGCATGCATTGATCGTCGTCGGGCTTATCATAATTTCCACCACGGGGAATCCTATCCTTTTGATGGCAGGCATGGCTTTTCTCGGCATGGGGCGCGGCTCCACGGTGAACTATTCCTTCCAAATCGCGAACGACATCACGAAAAGCAATCCGGGCATAATGAGCATGATGAACGCATTCTATGCCGTTGGCGCGTGCGTTGTCCCATTTTTCGTGATCATCTGCATAGGCAGGCTTGGAGACTGGAGATACGCTTCCTTTGGCGTTGCCGCAGCTACAGCAATCGGCATTACGTTGTCCACGCGAATGAAAATCGGGAAGGCAGACAGCAAAGCAAAAGAAAAACAACGCGGTGGCTACGCGTTTTTCAAAAGCAAAGAGTATTGGATAGTGCTCATTATGGTGTTCTTTTACATTGGCATGGAGACTTCTGTCGGAGGGTGGATCATTATACACTTCATGGACACGCACAATGCGCCGGATCAACTTGCATCGTCAATGCTGACAGTGTTTTGGGCAACGATGCTGTTCGGCAGGCTGGCCTTCAGCGCTATCGCCAACCGCATAAAAGAATCTACGCTTATACTATGGCTGAGTGTAGGTATGGCGGTTTTTTCTGCCTTATTCATCTGGGTCGGCGGTGTCGGCATGGCGCTTGCTGCCACGATTGGCATGGGTATCTTTATGTCCGCGTTCTACAGCACGGCATTGGCAAGCATAGGTAGTTTTATCAGCGAGTACAGGGTCGCTTTGGGTTTTGTTTTGACGGTTGGCGGGCTCGGCGCGGTCACAATGCCTTCGGTTGTAGGAATCGTCGCAAATCAGCAGGGCGTCCAGGTTGGCCTTATTATATTGGTTGCGGCTTCTGCCGGGCTGCTGATACTCGCTGTCATTAATCATCGCATGAAGAAAACCCAAAAGGCGGATTGACCGCGCTACTTGCGTACCTCGCATATCGTGCCGCCGCCGATTACCGTGTCGCCGTCGTATATAACTGCTGACTGGCCTTTCGTGATGGCTCTCTGCGGGCTGTCGAATTCGATTCGCAACGTCTCTTCGTCAAGCTGCCATATTGTGGCGGCTTGTTCTTGTTGTTTGTACCTTATGCGGGCATGAGCTTTTATGGGGGCGTCAAGCTTTTCGACCGGTATCAGGTTGATGTCCCGGGCAATCAGCGTTTTGGCGTACAGAGCGCCATTCGGGCCGACGACAACGGTATTGTCCTTTGCGTTTATCGAGCAGACATAAAGCGGCGCGGCAGCCGACAATCCAAGCCCCCTGCGTTGGCCGACGGTATAATGGATGACGCCCTTGTTCTTGCCGAGGTCGTTGCCGTCCATATCGACAAAGCGCCCCTCCTGTATTTCGCGGGTGGCGTTTTTTCTTATGAAATCCGCATAACTTCCGTTTGGCACGAAGCATATGTCTTGGCTCTCTTGCTTTTTCGCGTTGAAGAATCCGCGCTCATGGGCTATTTCGCGCACCTGCGCCTTTGTCAGCCCGCCTAACGGGAACAGGGTATGCCGCAGCTTGTCCTGCGTCAGGGAGTACAGAACATAGCTTTGGTCTTTGGCAGGGTCTTTGCCCTTTTTCAAATGCATTCGGCCGCTTCCTTTGTCGGCCTCGGCCCGGGCGTAGTGGCCGGTGGCGAGATACTCTTTGCCCAGTTCCTTTGCAAGCACGAACAGGCGGTCGAATTTCAGGTAGCGGTTGCATATGACGCACGGGTTTGGCGTTTCGCCGTTTTGGTATGACTGAACAAAGCGGCGGATGACTTGTTCCCCGAATTCTTTGGTGAAATCTGCGAGATAAAAAGGTATGCCCAGTTTATCGGCTATTTCACGCGCGTCCCCGCCCTCCGGCGATGAACCGCAGGCGTCAGTCAGGGTTTCCGCGATGTTGTCATCGGTGAAGAGCTTCATCATGCTGCCCGCGCAGTCCATTCCTTGCTCCAGTGTCAAGAGCGCGGCAACCGAGCTGTCCACGCCGCCGCTCATTGCAATAAGTGCTCCGCTCAACGGTCATTCTTCCTTTTGTATTTTCATTCTATGGACATTGATGGCGCTACCGTCCAATGCACAAATCAGTCCCGAATATGCTTTCTTGAATAAATATAGGAAATCCAACGTCCCAGCAGGAACACGGTGATTATAGGCAGTACGTTGGACAGCGTGTCGAGGACAAAATATGATCTGGGAAAATGGTTGAACTGGGAGGACAATCCCCCCTCTGAAATAAAGAAGGCGAATAAAGCGGCGCTGATAATGCCCGGAATAAACCACAGTTTTGGAATGATCCTTTTCTTTTGCGAATCCTTATTTTTATTGCAATATATGGCCAGCAACAGCAAAAGCAGCAACGGGACGTGGACTAAGAAAGTATATATGTAATAAAACGGGACAAAGGGGTAAAAATCTATGAAATAGCGTAATATATGATCCGCAGCAGTAATGACGATCGGCCATACAGCCAATGCGCATACCGTGGCTGTAAGGGGCGCCCCGCGCCTTTTCAGCAGAAGCACGGCTAAAACAAAAGTGCTGATTATTGTTGAACCGGCAAACGACAAATAGTTCGCCAGACGAAGAACTCCGAATCGAACATCCATACCGTAAATAGAATAAAAATACGTCTGTATATAATACATCGCAACTCCAAGCAGTATGGTTAGCAAAATGCTGATGGCAGCGATCGGAAACTTGATTTTGATTTTCCCCTCTGCGATTTCTCTTGGGTTTGAATAGTCTGTACCTGGATCGTCGACAGCCGCATTTGTTTGAGCCGTCTCCGTCTGTCTGGCTTGCTGTGTCTCGGGTACGGGATCCGCTTGCACGGGATCCGCTTGCACGAGCGGCGCGTATGCAGGCTCAGCTTGCACGGGCTCCGCATACACGGGTGGCGAGTACACCGGCGCTTCTTGCATTGGCGGCGCATACACAGGCTCCGCGTATACGGGTGATGCTTGCACGGGCGGCGCATACACAGGCTCCGCTTGAACGGGCGGTGCGCCACCCGCATCCTGCTTTGTGCCGCACGACCGGCAGAAAATGCCTGAGCCGACTAATTCCGCGCCACATTTTTTACAAAACATATATCCATCCTCCTATGAGTTAATATTCATGTTCTCATTTAGATTTGTAAATCGCGGCGATTCTATCAAAATCATCCGATATATCAAAAAACACATCAACTAAAACCGGGTCGAAATGAGTTCCCTTCCCTTCCAGAATAATTGCCGTCGCCTGATCGTGTGTGGTAGCTTTTTTATATGGCCTTTCGGAAATCAGCGCATCGTACACGTCGGCAATTGCCATCAGCAACCCTTGCAGCGGTATATCATAACCCTTTAATCCCCTCGGATACCCGCTCCCATCCCATTTCTCATGGTGACTGCCCGCTAATACCTTAGCGTGTTCCAGAAAAGACGGATGGGCAATGTCTTGACAGATTTCTTCAATTATACGCTCACCAATCGTCGCGTGTTCCTTAACTATCTCAAACTCTTGGGCGGTCAGCTTTCCCGGCTTTTGTAGGATATTGTCCGGAATTGATATTTTCCCCACATCATGAAGCTGGGCAGAATTCAGAAATGTCCATATATCCCATTTGTCGATCTCCTGCGTGTAGATATCATTCTGAATCAGCGCGCCCACCAATGCGCCCAAGTAACCCTGGGTTCTTTCTATATGTCCTCCTGTGTCACTGTCCCGGAACTCGACAAGATGCACCATCGTTTTCAAGACAGCCCTTTGCAAAGCAATAGTATCGTTTGCGTCATCCAGATTTGTTAAACGGTTTTCGTCCCAAATGACACCGTCCACGTTTTTATCAGCATTCATCAAAGTTTACCGCCAATGTATGAAATATATGAGAGTATATCATATTTACGAGGTGACGCGCAAACATAAAAAGAAAACATAAAAAGAAACGCAAATAGTGTGGGTTTAACCGCACTGTTTACGTTTCGTGTCAGTTTCTTTCATTGCAGCTTGTCTGCGTTTATGTCGAAAAAGCGCGCGATTTGTTCCGCCAGTTTTCTGTTTTCGGGCGATTTCAGTTCCGGGTCTGAGAGCATGATTTCGTTTGCCGCCTGCTGTGCTTCTTTGAGCACGGCCATGTCGGACGCATAGTTGGCTATACGCAATTCGGGCAGGCCATGCTGGCGCGAACCGAAAAAGTCGCCGGGCCCGCGCAGTTTGAGGTCTTCCTCCGCGATCTTGAAGCCATCGTTCGTATCGCGCATTATTCCGAGCCGCCCGCGGGTGGTTTCGGCGGCGGAACCACAGAAAAGCACGCAGTAAGATGCGTGCTTTCCCCTGCCGACGCGCCCGCGAAGCTGGTGCAATTGCGACAGGCCGAACCTGTCCGCGTTTTCAACGACGATCAGTGCTGCGTTCGGCACGTCGACGCCGACTTCGACGACCGTCGTGGCGACCAATATGTCCGCGCTGCCGTCTGTAAATTCCGCCATTGCGAGGTCTTTTTCCTTTGACGCCATCTTTCCGTGCACGAGCGCGACGTTCAAATCCGGGAAAACTTCATTTTGGAGCGTTTCGCGGTATTCCTGCGCGGATTTCAGACCATCGTCCATCTCTTCGTTTTCCTCGACCATTGGGCAGATTATATACACCTGACGGCCCTCTCCCACGAGTTTTTCTATGAATTTGTATATCCTTTGCCTGTGCCGTTCGCCGACCACATAGGTTTCGATCGATTGGCGTCCCGGCGGCATTTCGTCAATGATGGACACGTCAAGGTCCCCGTAAATAATAAGGGCCAGCGTACGCGGTATTGGCGTGGCCGACATTACGAGAACATGAGGGCTGTCGCCCTTTTCGGTCAGCAGGGAGCGTTGGTTCACGCCAAAACGGTGCTGTTCGTCGGTGATGACAAGCGCGAGGTCGGCAAAGCGCACGCCCTGCGATATCAGCGCGTGAGTTCCGATGATAAGGTCTATTTCGCCAAGACTCAGTTTTTCATAAATCTGTTGCTTGCGCTTTGGAGTCATGCTGCCCGTCAGGAGCGCGACGCGCATCCCAAATGGTTCAAGGATGTCGGTCAGCGTGCTGTGATGCTGTTTTGCCAGTATTTCCGTCGGCGCCATAAAAGCAGACTGATGTCCCGCGCGCCACACGCTCCAGCAGCATGCCGCCGCAACGAGCGTTTTGCCTGAGCCGACGTCGCCTTGTATAAGCCTGTTCATTGGCCTGTCCAAACTCATGTCGCGCGCCGCGTCGCCGATAGCGCGTTTCTGAGCGTTTGTCGGGACGAATGCCAGGGACGTATAGAATGATTCAAAGTCAGGCGTTTCCAGCTTTTTGCCTGTTTTGTCGCAGCGCCGCGCGCGCAGGAGCTTCATTGCTGCGGCAAGAACGAACAATTCTTCAAATATCAGCCGCCTGCGGGCCAGTTCAAGCGTTTTTTCGTCAGAGGGCATGTGAATGTTTTCGTATGCGAACCGCGCCCTGCACAGTTCGTGGTTTCTGACGACGCTTTCGGGGAGCACGTCGGGGAGTTCGTCGCCGCATTTTTCAAGCCCGCTTCGGACGGCGTTTATCACGGTTTTCTGCGATAGCCCCGCCGTTAGCGGATATATGGGCACAAATCTGCCCGTCAGGGCGCCGGATGCCGTTTCGCGTTCAAAAACAGGGTTATCCATTTTGGGGTGCAACAGAGTTCCGGAGATTTTGCCGTAGAATACGTATGTTTCGCCTTGTTTCACTGAGTCTTTGAGATAGCTTTGGTTGAAAAATGTGATGTCCAGCGTGCCTGAGTCGTCTACGACGCGCAGTTTTACAAGGTCGAGCCCGCGCCGGATATGCGACAGTTGCGGGGGTGCCGCCGCCATTGCGCGTACGCACGCTGTTTCACCGATGGTCAGGCCGTTTATTTTCTTGAAGCGGGTCCTGTCTTCATATGCGCGGGGGAAAAAGCTGATCAGGTCGTAAAGAGTGCTGATGCCGAGTTTCGCCATCAGTTTTTCCCGCGCCTCGCCGACGCCTTTTATATATCTAACGCCGGTGTCAAGATCCACCATGTTTCAATCCTTAATCCCTAACCCCTAGCCCCTGACCCCTGAGCCCGGAGCGCTGCGCGAAGCTGCGGCGATACAATGAATGCAATAATGATTTTTATCGAATCGCCTATCAAAAATGGCACGACGCAGGCCATAAGCGCCGCTGCTAGCGAGGCTTTAAGCTGAATCATGAACCATGCCACACCGCAAGTATACAATATAACGGTTCCGATTACCATCCCCAGAATGAATAACCAGCTTTTGCGATATTTCGGCGCATTGCGCTGCGAAGATGTTTCCTTGCTTTCAATGTGCTTTGTGGCTAATCCCGTCACAAGCGCAAGCGGTATATAGCCGATGATGAATCCGCCGGTCGGGCCGGCGATTCTTTGAAAGCCTGCGCCAAAGCCGGAGAACACGGGCAGCCCGAATGCGCCCAGCAGGATGTATATTATAACTGATATCGTTCCGTATTTCCAGCCGAGCGTGCCCGCCGCCAGATATATCACAAGAGTGGCAAAGGATAGGGGTATCGGGCCGATGGCAATGGAAAAGGGTGAGACGGCGCATAGGAGCGCGGTGAATAGCGCGATAAAGGCCATGTCTTTGACGGGGATGGCTAAACTGTTTGTGCTCATGTTGTTCCTCCATATGTTAATTGTTAGATAGGTCTTATGCTGACTTCGCCTGAACTGAGCGCGGCGGTTTCTCCGTCTTCGTATCTTACGACTAGCCTGCAGTCGTCGTCGATTTCAAGCGCGCGCGCGGGGCGTTTGGCATCGTTTGACAATACGTAGACGTCCCTGCCGAGCAGAATGGAGCGCGCCCTGTATTCATCAAGGAAACTGCGCTCCGCGATATTCTGATAAAGCTCCAGAAAATTATCGAGCGCCGAGGCAATGAGGCGGCATCGTTCGCCGTCCTTGCCGGGTCTTTCAGCCGCAAGCGGCGCGGCAACGTTTTCGACGTCTCCGGGGTATCCGATTTCAGGCTTTGTTATATTGACTCCGATGCCCAATACCGCGCTGCCAATCATGCCGCTTTCCATGTCGAATGTCGCTTCTGTCAATATTCCGCACACTTTTTTTTCGTTTAGATACAAATCGTTTACCCATTTTATCCCGACGGAGATGCCTGTGACGTCTTCTATTGCCCTCGCCGTCGCGACGGCGGCGGCTGATGTTATCAATGAGGCATCGGCTGTCCTTGCGCCGGGCCGAAGCAGCAGGCTGAAATAAATGCCGTGACCTGCGGGCGAATGGAATGATCTTCCCATCCTGCCCTTTCCAGAGGTTTGCGTCTCCGCGACGACGACATAACCTTCGGGCGCGCCTTTCGCGGCTAATTCGCGCAGCGTCGTGTTTGTTGATTCCACCGATTTGCGGACGTCAATATGAAACAAGCTTTCGTCCTTTAGGCATGCCGCAATGCCGGCCTCAGAAAGGATGTCTCCGTTGCTTATGAGGCGGTAGCCTTTACGGGTGGCCGCGGAAATGTCGTACCCTTCCTCACGCAGCAGCTCGACTGCCTTCCACACCGCGGTGCGGCTGACCGACAGTTCTTTTGCGAGAGCTGCGCCGGAGATGTAAGCGTCGCGGTTGTTTTCCAATATTTTTATTAATTGTGATTTGATGGTCAATGAAGGATTCCTCATGTGCAGGAAGATTAACGGCGCGGTTTGTTCTGCATTTTGGAGTATACCGGAAAGGACGGTAAATTGTCAACCAATTATCCACAAGGAGTTGACAATAGGCCATCCCCGATTATTGGCTATTAATCCCTATTCCCTATTCCCTACTCCCTACTCCCTATTCCCTATTCCCTATTCCCTGCGCGCACGACGTTACAGGTCACACGGCATTGGAAAACACTGAGAATCGTCGTTGCGAGGAGCGTAGCGACGCGGCAATCCAGACAAAAACATAACAATCGACGCAAAAAGGACTGGATTGCTTCGCTGCGGCTCGCAAAGACGTGGTAGGTGTGACTTGTAACCTTGCAGTTACCGCTCAATCACAAAAGCAGCGCGGATGTTTCGACCAGTTTTCTGAGCCGATGATTAATGCACGATTTAGTCACCGGCGGCGTCGACATCTCCGCAAGCTCTTTAATGCTCAACTCAGGGTTTTGCTTTCGCAGGAGAGCCGTTTGCCTGAGTTTGTCGGGCAAAGCGTCCAAAACCCCCGCAGTTTCTATCCTTTTTATCGCATCTATTTGAGCTGCGGCGGCATCGACTATTTTTGTAACATTCGCCGTATCGCAATTCACCTTTCTGTTCACGCTGTTTCGCATGTCCTTTTCTATTTTGGCTTCCATCAGCTTCATCGCATGGATCGGCGCGCCGATGAAAGTCAAAACATCCTCTATTGCCGTACTCTGTTTGAAATAAGTAATGTAGTTGCCGGCACGCGACGTTTCCTTAGGGGCAAACCCCATATCAAGCAGGAGCGAGTACATTTCGCGGCTTACGTTGTAGTGGTCCGTCACCAGTTCAAGATGATAACTCTTTAGCGGATCCGTAACAGCCCCGCCAGTCAGAAACGCCCCCCGAACAAAGCTTCTGCGGCAGCAGTCTTCCTCAAGGACGCCGAGATTCACATGATGCGCTATGAGGTTGTCAGGCGAAAACCCGTAAGCGCCAAACACGCGCCCAAGCTTATTTGGTTCGCCGATAATGTATGATTGCTTCCCTGTTTTGCCTTCCTCAGGCAAGCCGTCGAACGTTATTGAAAACGCGCTGTAAAACCTCTCTTTAATCCGCTGCCCAAGCATTTGATTTCCGGTAATGATTCGTATCTCACGCGCGGAAAACGTATTGCAATACAGCAGCATCCCATAGCACTCCGCTACAGCGCAGCACTTGCCGCTATGCGTCGCTTTGCATATCTCCGATTTTGCATCATAAGAAAAAGACATGGCTCAGTTCTCAATTCTCCTTGTCGATGTCCCTGTGGATGCAGTCGACCGGGTATCCTTGTTCGCTCAAATACTCGGCAAATGCCTGGGCAATTGCGGGAGCCCTGTGTTTGCCTCCGGTGCATCCGATGCAAACGACAAGGTACCGCTTTCCTTCTTCGATGTAGTGAGGGAGCAGGAAGTCCATCATATCGCAAAGCTTGGAAAAAAACTCATTGCTCTGCTCCAAGCTAAACACATAGTCTTTCACCAGATCGTCCAACCCTGTTCTCTCCCGCAACTCCAGATCATAAAACGGGTTCGGCATGAATCGGACGTCGAAAAGCAAATCCGCTTCGATTGGCAGCCCATGTTTGAATCCAAACGATTTTACGCTGACGCTCAGCGCCTTATAGTCCTGGCCATCCATGTATTGCTTGAACAGGCGGCGCTGAAGTTTATTCAACGTCAGGCCCGTAGTGTCAATTATTTCGTCTGCTTGCTCCCGGACCGGCGCAAGCATTTCCATCTCGGCCCTGACAGTTTCCTCAAGGCTGCGCCCGGGCATTTCCAACGGATGGCGCCGGCGCGTTTCTTTATACCGCCTGACGATCGTCTCCACCTCAGCTTCGATGAACAGGATTCTGTGCCCGCACCCTATTTCCCGTATTTCGTCCAGAGTACCGAACAGCTCACTGATGTTTTCAAGCGCGCGGACGTCTGTGACAAGCGCAACACGCTCATATCTCCCGTGCGCAGCCAGGCACAACTCCGCAAACTTTGGCATCATGGCAACCGGCATGTTGTCGACGCAATAGAAATCCATGTCCTCCAAGACTGCGGCCACACGACTTTTCCCCGCTCCTGACAATCCGGATATAATTGTAATTTCCATATCTACTTTTCCTTTATTATCTTTATTTCCGGTTCAAGCTCGATGCCGAACCGTATTAGCACCGTCTCTCGCACATGTTCAATGAGCGATATAACGTCCGCGAATGTCGCTCCACCGTTGTTGACTATGAATCCCGAATGCTTTTTAGAAACTTGAGCGCCGCCAACCGAGCAGCCTTTGAGACCGGCCCGATCGATCAACTCCGCCGCGTAACCGTCTTTCGCGCGTTTGAACGTGCTCCCGGCGCTCGGCAAATCCAGCGGTTGGCTTTCACTCCTCATGGAATGCAGGTCTTCCATTTTTTCAGCTATCCTTTTTTTTTCGTCTTTTTGCAGGCGGACCGACGATGAGAGCACGATGTCGCCTGCCTCGGAAAAACCGCTATGCCTGTAGCCAAACCCGTGCTGCGCGGCCGTTATGACATGCATTCCGGCCAGTACGCCAAAAGCGCGTGAGCTGCACACAACATCTTTCATTTCCCTGCCATATGCGCCCGCATTCATCGAAACCGCCCCGCCGAGGGACCCGGGTATCCCGTGTGCGTATTCCAGCCCTGAAAGCCCGCATTCGCAGGCGAATTCCGCCAATCTCTTCAAGGAAACGCCTGCCCCGGCCGTTATTTCTGTTTCCCCTGTTTGAGTCATATTGTCGATTCCCGTCGTTTTAATGACCGTCATCTCCAATTGTTTGCCATCGTCAACAAGGAGGTTCGTCCCGTTTCCGATGATCAAAGGCATGTCATCAAAACCGTTTAGCAAGCCGCACAGTTCCACCAGTTCTTCCGCGGTTTCCGGAAAAAACATAGCGCGCACCGGGCCGCCGATCATGAATGATGTATGGTTTTTCATTGGTTCATTGAGCCTGTAATTCAAACGGGGGATTTTTGTCCTCACAGCATCAATCGCCATCGATATTTTGTCCATACCCGCCTCTTCAACCCATTTCAAAGTGTTCTTCAATGTGCTTTGCGAATTCAGCGGCCGCGTTGTACCCCAAAAACTTCTGACGTTGATTCATCGCGGCAACTTCAAGTATGACAGCCAGATTGCGCCCTGGTTTCACCGGGACAGTTATCGTGGAAATGCTCACGCCTAGTATTTCAACCGTATTTTCATCCAATCCAAGCCTGTCATATTCCGCCCCGTCTTTCCACTGCTCAAGATTGACTATCAGATGGATGATCTGTGCTGATTTGACCGCGCCCACGCCGAATATCTGGCGCACGTCGACAACCCCTATGCCACGCAATTCAACATAGTGCCTGATCAGTTCGGGCGACGTGCCTTCAACATTGTTGACGTCGATTGCCCTCAATTCAACCGCATCGTCCGCGATAAGGCGATGCCCGCGTTTGAGCAGTTCGATTGCCGCCTCGCTTTTCCCGACTCCGCTTTCTCCGGTGAGCAGCAGGCCCATTCCGTACACCTCGACCAACACTCCATGCTGCGTTATGCTTGGCGCCACCGCTCTTTTCACCCTTCTGATTATGCCTGACATGACATCGGTCGTATGCGCGTCCGTGCTGAGAATGGTCACGTCATATTTTTCGGCGGCGGCAATAAGCTCTTCCGTCGCTTCCGCGCCGTGGCACATGATTATAGCCGGGAAACCCTGCTTCATCAGCGCTTCCCATTTTTGAATGCGGTCTTCTCTCGTCAGCGTTTCCATATACGCCGCTTCCATGCGCCCTATGAGCTGCACGCGGTTTGGTTCAAAATGCTCAAAAAATCCGGCAAGCTGCAGCCCGGGGCGGTGAACGTCACCGGAGAATATCAGCACTTCATCGAAGTCCTTAGACGGATATATGACTTCCGCATGAAGCTCCTCAGTCAGCTTTGACAGCTTGTAGCTGCGTTCTTTTTCCATTTTTTCTCCTTATTTCTGGCTCCCTGACATGAGTTTAAACAATTTCTCGTGTTTTTGCAAGTAATATGGGGATTTTTTATTAGTTTTGGAATTTTTTGCTTGCATTATATGCGGCGTTCTGTTAGTATTAGTAGCGCTGTCTGGATACCCAAAGCATTCAAGGAGGTGCAGCAGTTGGCTAAATGTGAATATTGCGGCAAGGGAGTTTCTTTTGGCATCAAGATCAGCCACTCCCACAGGCGCAGCAATCGAAAATGGAAACCAAATATCAGGCGCGTTGCGGCAGTCGTAAACGGGACTCCCCGGCATGTCCATGTTTGCACGCGCTGTCTTCGCAGCGGCAAAGTTACGAGAGCAGTATAAGGCGGGCTTCTAATTTTATGAAATTCGGTATTATTGGTTTTGGCAATCTTGGACGCGCGCTTGCATCCGGGCTTCTGAAGTCCGGTTGTGCCGAAGCGGGCGGCATTTTTGTCTGCGATAGCTCCCCTAATGCCCGCGCGGCAGCGGAGGGCGGGCTTTTCGGCGCATCCGCGTCCCAAGACGTCCGCAAGGCAGTATCCGCATCCGATGTTATATTTCTCACTGTCAAGGCGCATGTCTTCGAGAGGCTGTCCATCGATATCGACAAACGTGAGCTCTCAGGCAAAACAATAATCAGCTTCATGGCAGGCATGCCTTTTGAGCAAATCTATTCGCTTCTGGGCGAGGTGACGCTCGTCCGCGCCATGCCGTCGTTGGCGATTGCCACTTGCGAAGGCGTTATTGGCTACACAAAAGCCTCTCCTGAAATATCGGATATTTTTAATAAGCTCGGTTTCGCTTTTGAAACGGAGCCTGAGAATATTGAAAAGGTTATGGCCTTTTCCTCGTGCGGGCTGGGTTTTGCCGCGTATCTCATCGACGCTTTTGCCTCTGCGGGCGGAGATATGGGATTTTCGCCCGAAACTTCGGCGCAAATCGCATCCCTAACGTTCAAAAACGCCGTTGACAGGGGCCGTTTCATCGATACTGTCGAAGCAGTCGCGACTCCCGGCGGGGCGACCGAGCAGGGAATACTGCATATGCATGACAGCGGCGTACACAAAATCGTGGCAGACGCCGTGCAGAAAGCGTATGAGAGAATGAAATAGTGGGGTAACCGGTATGAGCGATCACATTAGCAGGTTGGCGGAGGTAATTAAGAACTCCGACAATATTGTGTTTTTCGGCGGGGCGGGCGTTTCCACCGAAAGCGGCATTCCTGATTTCCGGAGCGCCGACGGGGTATATAACATGAAATACAAATACCCGCCGGAGCGAATCGTGTCGCATAGCTTTTTCATGAGCAACACCAGCGATTTCTATACTTTTTACAGGGAAAAGATGCTCCACCCCGACGCCATGCCAAACAAGGCTCATTATGCTCTGGCAGAGCTGGAAAAACAGGGCAAATTGAAGGCCATCGTCACGCAGAATGTGGACGGCCTTCATCATAAAGCGGGAAGCATCACTGTTTTTGAACTGCACGGGTCGCGCAGCAGGTATTATTGCATGGATTGCGGCAAAAAGTATTCAATGGACGTCGTGTTTGAGGCTAAGGACATCCCGACATGCGTCTGCGGCGGGATCATCAGGCCCGATGTGGTGCTTTTTGAGGAGTCTCTTGACGACAAGGTGATCGCGATGTCCGTCGATGCCATCATGCGCGCCGACGTCCTGATCGTTGGCGGGACGTCGTTGAACGTCTATCCCGCTGCGGGGCTGTTACAGTATTACGGCGGCAGCAAGCTTGTTTTGATAAACAAATCCGAGACTCCGTACGACAACCAAGCGAGCATCGTCATTAGAGAAGCCATAGGCGAAACCCTAGATGCCGCCCTGCGCGCCTGCGGCGTAGAGGAAAGTTGAAAGTTGAAAGAGGAAAGAGGAGAGTTTTTGTTATCTGTACACTGTACACTGTTTACACTATGAACATCGCATCTCCAAATGAGAAAAATCTGTAGCGGTTGTCAATCGCCTCTTTGTAGGCGCGGAGCACATTTTCGCGGCCTGCAAATGCGGAGACCAGCATTATCAGAGTGCTCTCAGGCAAGTGAAAGTTCGTTATCAAGCCGTCAATAACCTTGAATTCATACCCCGGATAGATAAAGATATCCGTAAACTCAAATTCTGCATTCTGCATTCTGCATTCTGCATTGCCGTGCGCTTGTATCGAGCGCTGTGCGCTCGATTCAAGCGCGCGGCATGACGTGGTTCCGACGGCGATTATCCGGCCGCCGTTTTTTTTTGCCCTGGCAATCGTTTCCGAGGTTTCAGCAGGTATCGTGAAATACTCGGCGTGCATCTTGTGGTCTTCGACCAAATCTGCTTTGACGGGTCGGAAAGTGCCAAGCCCGACGTGAAGCGTCAAATAGCACAGCTCCACGCCGTTTGCGCCCAGGCGCTCCAGAAGCTCATTCGTAAAATGCAGCCCCGCTGTCGGAGCCGCCGCGGAACCTTGCTGTCTTGAATATACCGTTTGATACCGCTCCGCATCTTCGAGTTCTTCATGTATGTAGGGCGGGAGCGGCATTTTGCCAAGCTGTTCCAGATTTTCGAGGAACAGCCCGTCATAATGGAATTTAATATGCCTATTGCCGCCGTCCGCCACATCTGTGACAACGGCGGTCAATTCACCTTCTCCAAAAACGATTTCTGAGCCGATTCTGCTTTTTTTCCCCGGGCGCGTCAAACATTCCCACACGTCGTCCCCGAGGTCGCGCAACAGCACGACTTCGACGGCGCCGCCTGTCTTCCTGTTGCCGATCAACCTCGCAGGCAAGACACGCGAATCGTTTAGCACCAAGCAATCCCCGCGCCGCAAAAGCCCCGGCAATTCGAAAAAAGACTTGTGGCGCGTCTTTCCCGTGCGTCTGTCCAAGCACAAAAGCCGGGATTGGTCGCGCTTTTCAATCGGCGTTTGGGCAATCAGTTCCTCCGGAAGTTCAAAACTGAAGTCGTTTTTGTTCATCCGACTTCTACTCCGGTGTAATAGAATTTAATAATGTCTATGAATGTCTTTCCGTGGTACTCCGCCATTGAATATGCTCCCCATTGGCTCATTCCGACATTGTGCCCGCGCCCGCTTCCTTTAATCGTAAAGACCCCGTTTATCATTCCATTGTCGTCGCTTGAGCTTCCTGCCGTTTCGCCTCTGACGGCTTCAACGCTCCCTGATTCGGTTATCGCGTACATCTGCCCGCCCGGCACGATGGCCGTCGTCCCGTCCCCGTCTATCGCGTAATATTGGGAGTCGGGGTTGAGCGTTTGAAAAGAATCATTGACGAACACGCTGCCCGGCTCGTAAGTCGCAGTCCCTATGTCGAATCGCTGCGTGAAAACTCCAAGCGCGGTATAAAGCCTATCCCGTCTCGAAAATGAATATTCAGCGCCCCTATCGTCCTTCATCGTTACCGTCAGAACGTTGCCAGTAGGAGTGTACGCGCTGACTCTCATGCTGACGATCGTCGAGCAATTGATCCCCCTGTCCTTCAAGCGCTGCGTTATCTGTTGCGGAGTATATGTAATAGTCCAATAATAGTTGCTGATTATCGGCACCACGTCCGCCTCATACGGGTCAATGACCCCAACCAGATATGGTATCGATTCAGACCAAACGTTCTCACTGTTTTCCGAAGCGCCGCCATTTGAGGCTGCATAATACGTCGTACAAAGCGCGCCGTTATATGTCACATACATGCCGGCCGTTTCGTCAACTGCCCTGTCCGTCCTATCGTTTGCCGACCCTCTGCCTCGGTATACCTGACAATCTTCCGTCGTACAAAGGTCGAACCCCCGCGAACTGTGTTTGTTCAGCGAGGCCAGAGCATAGGTGCGCGCTGTGCACGCCTGCGCCTTCAGCGCTTCAATCGGCCATTGGTTGTTCATTTCGTATGGGAGTATTCCTTTGACATAGTCCTCAATATCGACGAAATTGAGGACTGAAAGCAGAGCGCCGTCCTCCCTTGCGTATTGGAACCCGCCGCAATACCGGTAGTTTCTGAATATTGTCACCGGGTTTTCATCACCTATTGGCATCGGCCTGACGGCAAGATGCCGTGTGCCGCCATGATCGAACTCAAATAAAAGCTGATTTGTTCCCGTCCTGACAACGGCGATGGTGTTTGATGTCCCGGAATTGATCAAGCATCCCGCAAGGCCCCTTGAAACGATCGCGCTTTCCGCTTCTGCCCTTGTTGTATAATTGCCGGTCAACACGTAGAAACGTCCGGATTCATATTTGACGAATGAGTCCGCATATGGCTCCGCCGCTTCTTTTGCCTGCTCAAATGTTTCAAAGTAAGCGTCCAGCATAATGTGGAAGCACCCGACGACGACCGGGCCTCCCGTCCCTTCCCGGTATTCTCCCGCTCCTCCGCCTTCTCCCGGATGCCAAGTCATATTGCGATCCATCATCATCGATATCGCCCTTTCCTCTGTCCAGGCGGCTATCGTGACAAAGTTCCTGTTTCCGTCGTAATACCCAAACTCAAAACCGCTGCCTAATCCGCTGGCGTTTTGGAGATTTGCCGACGGGAGGGCGGTCGTGTTGAAAAATATGCCTATCTTAAGGGTCGAAACGGGCGGGACGTACGCTGCTTGAGACGACGGGGCGCCAAGCACCGCAAATATCGCTACGGCAATCGTGAGCGAGAAGAAGCATCCAATTTTTTTGTTTATTCGCATAATTCATCTCCTCTCCTGCAATCATTTTGCATGTATCTTTTCAGTGCCTTGCGCTCGAAATACGTGTTGACATGTTTGCCCATATATGGTACAAAGATGGAGTGCTGTCTGCTTTAGAAGCGTATATTTGTTACTATTTGGTGACATTATATTACAAAATCAGCCAGTTGGCTAGCCCCGGTGGTTATTTTTTTGTAAAAGGAAGGGGGAAGTAGGATGAAAAAGTATAAAGTAGGGGTGATAGGGGCAACGGGGATGGTTGGTCAGCGTTTTGTTTCGCTGATTGATAATCACCCTTGGTTTGATCTTCAAGTAGTTGCCGCCAGTGCCCGCTCCGCCGGAAAAACCTATGAGGAATCCATATCAGGGCGTTGGATGATGGAGACTTCCGTCCCGGAATCGGCGAAAGCGTTGAAAGTCATGTCGGCCGAAGCCGATGTCGGCAAAATAGCGGATGCCGTGGATTTTGTCTTTTCCGCCGTGGATATGAAAAAGGAAGAGATAAAAGCACTTGAAGAGCAGTATGCCAAAGCTGAATGCCCCGTCGTCTCAAACAATAGCGCGCACAGATGGACGCCGGACGTGCCGATGGTCATTCCTGAGGTCAATCCTGAGCATATCGACGTAGTCGAAAGCCAACGGAAACGGCTAGGTACGAAACGCGGGTTCATCTCCGTGAAATCAAATTGCTCTATCCAAAGTTATCTTCCCGCCCTCCATCCCCTCAAGGATGAATATGGGCTTGACCGCGCATTGGTATGCACATACCAAGCTATTTCCGGCGCCGGAAAATCTTTTGAGACATGGCCGGAAATGATCGACAACGTGATACCATATATTGGCGGGGAAGAGGAAAAATCCGAACAGGAACCGCTCAAAATATGGGGCAAGGTCAGCGGCGGCGAAATAATCCCTGCCGTTTCGCCCGCGATAACGTCGCAGTGCATCCGCGTCCCCGTCACTGACGGGCACTTGGCCGCGATATTCATGGCTTTTAGGAATAAGCCGGATATTGATGCGGTCATCCAACTGTGGCGCGATTTCAAGGGGCGTCCCCAGGAGCTTGGCCTACCTTCGGCGCCAAAGCAGTTTCTCCACTATTTTGAGGAGGACAACAGGCCGCAGACCGGTCTCGACCGCATGTTGGAAAACGGCATGGCCGTCTCGCTTGGCCGCTTGCGTCCTGATTCGCAGTATGATTACAGATTCATCGGCTTGAGCCACAACACGCTGCGCGGCGCGGCGGGCGGCGCGGTTTTGCTTGCGGAGCTTCTGTGCGCTGAAGGGTTCATCTGAGTTGAGAGTTGAAAGTTGAGAGAGGAGAGTTATTTTGAAGACTCCGGTTTTTACGGGTTCATCTACTGCCATAGTGACGCCGTTCCGCGACGGGAAGGTGGATTACAAAAAACTTGCCGAACTGCTTGATTTCCAGATTGCCGGCGGCACCGCCGCCATCGTCATTTGCGGGACTACCGGCGAAAGTTCGACGATGTCCCTTGAGGAACACGCGGCAACGGTCGATTTTTGCATAAATCACGTCAACAACCGCGTCAAGGTCATAGCAGGCTCCGGCAGCAATGACACTCACGCGGCGCTGTTCCTGTCGCAAGAAGCGGAAAAATCGGGCGCCGACGCCCTTCTTATGGTCACGCCGTACTATAACAAAACTACTCAGCGCGGGCTTGTCAAGCACTTTAATTTTATCGCGGACAGGGTCAATGTCCCAATCATTCTATACAACGTTCCCGGCCGCACGGGTTTGTCATTCACCGCCGAGACATATATGGAGCTGTCGAAGCATCCGAATATCAACGGCGTCAAGGAAGCCTCAGGAAACTTCGCGCTCATTTCCTCAACGCTTGCGTCCTGCGGAAATGATTTATTCGTATGGAGCGGCAATGACGACGACACCGTTCCTATGATGTCGATAGGCGCCCTGGGCGTCATTTCCGTCCTTTCCAACCTTCTGCCCGTCGTCGTTGCCGATCTCACGAAGCTCTGCCTCGACGGCGATTTTAAACGCGCCTCGGAAATCCATCTGAAATATCTTGACCTTGTGGCAAAACTGTTTATCGAGGTCAACCCGATGCCTGTCAAAGCCGCGATGAACCTCATGGGCATGGACGTCGGCGAACCGCGCATGCCGTTGTGCGACCTTGCCCCGGAGAATCTGGAAAAGCTGAAGGCGTCGATGTCCGCAGTTGGGCTGCTGTGACAGGGGTCAGGGGACGAGGGTTACGTTTTTGAAACAAGAGGTTTAGTCTATGTTGAAAATTCTGCTTTCCGGGTGCAGCGGGCATATGGGGCGTGTCGTTACGGCTGTCGCCGGCGGTGATGCGGACGCGGCGATTGTCGCGGGCGTCGATATCCTCACCGCCCAAGACCTCAACTACCCTGTCTACGCTAGCCCGGCGGAGTTTTCCGGGGCTGCGGACGTCGTCATTGATTTTTCCAGCCCTTCCGCCCTCGCCGCCTTGCTGGCTTTTGGCGTTTCAACGAAAACGCCCCTGGTGCTCTGCGCGACCGGGTATGCTCCTGAACAGCTTGCGGAAATCGAAAAAGCTTCCGGGCAAATCCCCGTGTTCCGTTCCGGGAACATGTCCCTGGGAATCAATCTCCTTGCCGACCTCGTGCGGCGCGCTTGCGCCGTCCTCGGCGAGGCATATGACGTTGAAATCATCGAACGCCATCACAGGCGCAAAGTGGACGCGCCGAGCGGAACGGCAATCATGCTGGCAGACGCCGCCTCTTCCGGCCTGCCCTACACCCCTGATTACATATACGAACGTCAGGGCCGCACTCAACCAAGAAATGCCCATGAGATAGGAATTTCATCGGTGCGCGGGGGTACGCTTGTAGGCGAACATGAGGTCATTTTTGCCGGCCTCGACGAGACGATTGAACTCAGGCATTCGGCTGCTTCGCGCGATATTTTTGCCGTTGGCGCCCTGAAAGCCGCAAAATTCATTGCTGGCGTATCAAAGCCGGGCCTATATGACATGAGCGACGTTTTGGGGAATTGATATCGGTTTTGCTATCGGTTTTGCTTGCTTTTCGGATGAAAAAATGCTATTATGGTTGCTCAGAGGTGATTGTGCATGGAAATAAACTCCAATAACGACAAATACATCGACGTTGACGACGCGTTGGCGCGCGTTGGCGGGAATATGGCCCTTTATAAACGGTTGCTTGGACGCTTTGTAGATGGGAATCTCTATGAAGAACTTGAAAAAGCTCTTCAAAAGGGAGACCTTGAAGAATCGACCCGGCAAGCACATTCATTAAAAGGCGTCAGCGCGAATCTCTCGCTCGTCAAAGTCAACTCGCTTTCAGTCGAGCTTGAGACGCTAGTGAAAAACAGCGCCGACTATTCCCTTTGCATGGCTGAACTAAAACAAGCATTCGATATAACGCTGGAAAAGATAGCTGAACTGCTTAGCCAATGAAACCAACGCGGCCAAGGCCATACCAGGCGAAAACGCGAGGGGGCGATCCCCTCTGCGAAGCCGTTACGAAATCCGCCATAAGGCGGACGTTTGAGATTTTGCCCCAAGCGCCTGACGAGGGAAGTGCAAGTATATGGTACAGGAAAACGACACAATTCTTATAGTCGACGACATAGAGATCAATAGGATGATCCTGCGGGAAACGCTTCAGGATGACTACAATATCATCGAGGCTGCCAGCGGCTCGGAAACGTTTAAAATCCTGTTTGAGGACGAAATCCTCCCGACAATAGTGCTGCTCGATATCATGATGCCCGGTATCGACGGCTTTCAAGTCCTGGAACGGATGAAGAACAGCAACGAGACCAAAAACATTCCCGTCCTTTTCATTACCGCTGCCGATTCTGTAGAAACCGAATCGCAAGGCTTGAAGAAAGGCGCCGCCGACTACATCACCAAACCTTTTAATCACGACATTGTCAGGGCCCGCGTGGACAACCATGTAAACCTCGCCCGCTACCGGCATAACTTGGAGCAGCTTGTTTCAAAAAAGGCGGCGGAGGTCACTCGGACATATGAGCAGACGCTCGAAGTCCTGGCCACCATAATCGAATACCGGAGCCTTGAATCAGGCGCGCACATACGAAGGACAAACCTGCTTACCGAAGCGGTTGTTTCTAAAATGCTTACAATTGACAGCTTCAGGCAGCTCCTCATGTCGGAGAGCATCCACTCGATGATCAAAGCATCGGCCCTTCACGATATAGGTAAAATCGGCATATCCGACAGTATTTTGCTCAAACCCGGAAAACTTACGCGAGATGAATTCGATATAATAAAAACTCATACGGACATTGGAAAAGAAATCATCGACAGCATTTCCTCAACCTTGCCCGACAGCGACATGTATCTGAAATATGCAAAGGAAATCTGCCACTATCATCACGAACGCTGGGACGGCAAAGGCTATCCTTGCGGGTTGGAAGGAGACGCCATCCCCATCTCCGCCAGAATAGTTTCCATCGTTGACGTATATGACGCCCTGGTCAGCCCGCGCTGTTACAAAGCGGCGTACCCTCACGACATATCGCTCAACATCATCATGGAAGGGCGCGGCACTCAATTTGACCCCTATATTACTGATATTCTCCCCGATATTGCCTCATTGATGCAAAACATCGAAGAAAGCCACAGAGACTAGCGCAGCAAAGCCGAGCTAGCCTCTTTTTTTGTGTAAACCTTACTGATTAAGGTTTCGGTTTATCATCACGTCGATAACTTTAACCAAGCTGCCTATCTCGGGTTTTGAAAGCTGCTCGTCGGCGCCGACCTCAAGACCTTTTTTGTGCATGTTCTCGTCAATCAGGGATGAAAATATGATTATCGGGATATCCCTTAGCACGCCATCGGACTTAATGAGCTTGGTCAGCCTGTGTCCGTCCATCTTAGGCATTTCAATATCCGTTATTAAGCAGCTGACTTTTGACGCCAAATTTTCCGGGCTCTCATGCTTGAACTGGCTAATGTGTTCCCATGCTTCCTCGCCGTTGTTAAGGATGGTGAGGTTTGAGTAACCGGATGTGTGAAGCGCCTCCGACAGCATGTTTCTGAGAAGCGCCGAGTCTTCCGCAACGACGATTGGCCTGTTTTCCCTGTCAATGCCCGTATAAGCCTTCACTTCATTCAGGTCTATGCCCGTTTCCGGGCTGATGTCAAATGTGATTTTTTCAAAATCCAGAATAGAGATTATCCTGCCGCTCACTTTGGCGATGCCGGTGACGACGCCTTCCTGACCGCCGTAAATGATGCTGTCAGGTTTTTCTATGTCCTGCCATGAAATGCGGAATATGCTTTCAACCGCATGCACATGGAAAGCAATATTCATCTGATTGAAATTCGTGATGATGAAGATATCCTTGTCGGGGTCTTCGGATTGCCCGTGTCCAAGATATTTTGCAAGATCGACGATCGTATAGACTTCGTGTCGCGGTTGGAACACCCCTTCTACACACGGGTGAGAGAGCGGCATCTCCTGAACTTCTTGTCTTTGCATGAGTTCGGTTATCTTGGCGACATTGATGCCAAAGCTGTTTCCCGATATGATGAATTCGAGTATTTCCAATTCATTTGTCCCTGTCTCCAACAGGATATTCGTATCAACTATTCCCATTTAACTAACACCTCGCACCAAATAAATTTACTATTACTATATTATTGCATTATCCGTTTATTATATCAGTAATCCTTACTCCGTAGTTCTCGTCGATCACGACGACCTCGCCGCGCGCGATAAGCTTCCCGTTTACAACTATCTCGACCGGATCTCCGGCTATCTTGTCAAGCACAACAACTGTCCCCGATCCAAATTCGAGGATCTCAGAGATTTCTTTTTTGGTTTTGCCGAGTTCAACGGTCACCTGCAGCGGGATGTTGTACACCAAATCTATGCCCTTCTGCGTGCTGGACGCGCTCGGGGGGTCAAATGCTTGAAATTGCATCGGGTGTACATCCACCAAACGGCCGGGCGGAGGAGGATATACGGGCGGATACGGCGAACCCGTATATGGCGCCTGCTGATAAGGGACAGGCTGATAAGGCTCCTGCGGGTATTGCGGGTACGGCGGTGGCGGAGCTGGCGCGGCCTGCGGTTGTTCCGGCGCTGCGGCTTGCGGAGGAGGCGGTGGCGGAGCAACGGCTTGCGGCGGAGGCGGGGCAGGTGGCGGAGGAGCGGGTGGCGGTGGCGGTGGCGGAGCTGGCGCGGCAACTGCGGCTGCCGCTTCTTTCTTGTCGCTTTCGTCAGACTGCATCCCCATGCCCACTTCCATAAACTGCTTTGCGAATTCGCGGCTGACATCGTATGGCATAAGCTGGATCAGTTCGCTCTTCAGGAGTCCTTCGATCTCCATATCGAAGCTGATCTTCGTAACCTTCTCAACGTCCCCAAGCAAAGTGGTGACGTCAAACCCTATGTCAACCTGCGAACTTCTTGGAGGCGAGATATTAATCGATTTGCGAAGCAGCTTTGAGAGCGACGTCGATGAAGCTCCCATCATCTGGTTCATTATCTCGCTCATCGCGCTAAGGTGCATTTCATTGAGCTCAATCGGCTGTTCAATTTCACCGGAGCCGCCCATTAAGATATCGGTGATAAGCGCGGCATCGTCCACCTTGAGCACAAGCAGATTGTTCCCCGTTATGCCTTCCACGTACTCGATGGTCGCGACAACGAACGGGGTCTGGTATATGGACAGAACGTCCTTAACATCGAAGACCGAGACGCGCGGCGTAGTAATGCTCACCCTTCTGTCCAACAGCGAATACATGGTTGTCGCGACGGCTCCCATGCTGATATTCCCTACTTCGCCGAGTATGTCGACTTCCTCGGCCGACAGAAGGCCGTCTGTTCCCGCCAACACTTCGACGCTTGGGATTTCGATTTCATCTACGGCGGCAACGGGAGCCTCCTCGTCGTTCCTGCCAAACAGCGCGTCAAGGTCGTCGCTGTCTTCAGAGGATTCTTCCAACATTGCGGCTATGGCTTCCGGCGACATGATATCCGAGGACGTGTCTTCTTCCGGGGGGGCCGCCGCATCGGCTTCGCCCAGCATTGCGGCTATGGCCTCCGGCGACATGATATCCGAGGATGTGTCTTCCTCCGGAGGGGCTGCCGCCGCATCGGCTTCGCCTAGCATCGCGGCTATATCTTCCGGTGACATAATTTCAACTGCTTCAGCTTCATCGGCGCCATCACCGGTAAGCAAAGCATTGATTTCATCTTGCGATAGACTCATTACTGTTCTCCTCCCTGATAACATCAACAATCTGCAGCGCATATCTCGATCCTAATGTGCCGACTGTTGCAAGGAATTTTGGTATGTGTTGGACTTTTACGGTAAGCGGTTGGTCGACGCCATGTTCAAGTTTGATCACATCGCCTATTTGAAGGCTAACTATATCGGACACGGTTGCAAACGTCTGGTCAAAGAAAGCTGTCAGCGGAATCGGCGTATGCAGAAGCATATTTGTCAATAATGCGGTTCTCTCTTCGCTGTCTTCGGTGTCGCGGGCGCCGCTGGAATACCACATGCGGGTATTCAGTTGTTGGGCAACAGGTTCAACGGCGGTATGGGGGATGCATATGCTCATGAGCCCGGCTTCTTCACCCATCTTAATGTTTAGTATAATTACAGCGACAGGTTCATTTGGGGCGGTGATCTGAGCAAACTGTGAGCTTGTTTCTATCCTGTCTATCTGGGCAGTAATTTCTATGACTTTATCCCACGCTTCATCGAACACGCCGACCGCTTGCCTGAGCACGCGCTCAACAAGCGCAAGTTCAATTTCCGTGAACTGTTTCGAGTTCTCCCCCGCCGTGCCTCCCCCGAACAGCCTGCTAATGATCATATATGCGAATTCGGGCGACATTTGGGCGATAATCGAACCATACATCGGGGGGGCTTCCATGACCGCCAACACCACCGGCATCGGCAGCGAGTTGTTGAATTCGCTGTATGAGCATTCCTCTATGGAAAGCACTTCACACTCGCAGGATACCCGCAATATGCTGGAAAGCTTGTTTGAAAAGAGTTGGCTGAACGTCTCGAACACCACATGAAAGGTACGCATCTGCTCCTTGGGAAATCTGTTGGCAGTCCTAAAATCATATTCTTTGACCTTCATTTTTGAAGGTTCATCCGAATCATCCGCACCTGAGGGCGAGTCACCGGCCATAAGTGTGCTTAATAGTTCGTCTATTTCAGATTGTGAGAGTATTTCCGACAAACTATAATCACCACCCGACAGCAGTGTACATTGTACATTGTACATTGTACAGTTGAAATTATTTGTACACTGTACACTGTACACTGTACATTGCTAAATTTACGCCATTACAAAGTCATTAAACAGGACTTCTACGAAATTGTCAATACCAAGCATCTCATTTAGCTCCGTAATTATTCTTTCGCACAGCTCGTCCTGATTTTGTTTTCTGATCTCTTCCTCGGTTAGGCCTCGCAGGATGAAGATGATCGTATGTCTGATGCGGGCATTCTGCGCGGCAAGCATTTCCTCAAGCCCATTTTCGTTGACCACCAAGATTATTCCTGCTTTCAGGAGCCGGTGTGATCCGTTGGCCACATTGGTCGTAAAAAACTCGCCCGGTGAGTATTCAACACGTATTTCCGGCTTTTCGCTAGGATCGGCAAGCACGAAAAAGTACAGCGCGGCTGCGGCGCCAATAACCACGACCGCAATAATGACAATCGCTATTTTTTTCATCCTATCCTCCTGTGTCCATAGAAATGCGGCGCGGATCTCCGGCTTCCGCTATGAACTCAACGCGGCGGTTCCTTGCCATGTTTTCTTCAGTATCGTTTGGCGCGACAGGCTGCATCTCCCCGTATCCCATGGCGGCCAGCCTGGTAGGATCAAGTTCCCCGACCTCCCAGATATAGCCCAGCACGTTCACCGCGCGGTAAACGGAAATATGCCAGTTGCTAGGGTATTGCAGCGTACTGATTGGCCTGCTGTCCGCATGCCCCTCGACCATCAGCATCGTATACAGATGCTCCACCTCTTTGAACATCTCAATAATCGAGTCAAGCACCGGATATGCGTCAGTTCTAACGACCGCTGACGCAGTTTCAAAGAATACCCGTTCGTTGATTATCAGCTTGACTAAATATGCGTCTTCGTCCATGATGACCTCAGCGTCAATACCGCCGCTCTCAACAAAATTCACCATGATGCCGTACATTTCTCTCAGGTTGTTCTCGGTAACATTTCCGCTCTCTTCCATTTGCCCGGGATCGTCTTCCGCGTCTTCAGAGTCATCCGATGCCTGAAATCCAAACTGCGGAATGGGGTTTTGGATTGCAACGGAGGGGCTTATCGGGTCTACTCCGATCGGGCTGATTCCTGTGAACGATCCGACGATTGCTTGCCATTTTGCCGCGTCTATGGTAGAAAAAGAGAAGAGCAAGACAAAAAACGTAAGGAGAAGCGTAACTAAATCGCCGTAAGTGTCCATCCAGTTTGCGCCGCCGCCCTCGTCACCGCCGCTGCTTTTTCGCCTGTCTGACGCGCTTGACATAACAGTTGCCTCCTAATCAGTCTCCTCGGGCACCGCTTTCTTCCTGAGCGCCGGTATTTTGGGCGCTGGTTTGCGTATGCGGCAGGAACGCGTTGAGCTTCTCGCGAATGATCCTCGGGTTCTCGCCATCCTGTATGGACAGGATACCCTCGAGTACCATTTCTTTTCTCAAGCACTCGTCAGCGCTCTGGGCAGCAAGCTTTTTCGCCAATGGCGTGAAAAGCAGATTTGCAAGTACGACCCCGTAAAACGTGGTTACGAGAGCCACCGCCATGCTGGGTCCGAGTGAGCTCGGGTCGTCGAGTTTCTTGAGCATGTTGATAAGACCGACCAGAGTCCCAATCATTCCGTATGCCGGAGAAAAAGCCGACATTTGCAACAGAATAGCCTGCCCCGAACCGTGCCTTTCCCTGACAAAAACCAACTCGGTCTCCAAAACGCTTTTGACGAGTTCCGGGTCGGACCCGTCAATGATGAGCATTATGCCCTTTTGCATAAACGGGTCATTCATGTCTTTGACGCTGTCTTCCAACGCAAGGATGCCCTCGCGCCTGGCAATGTTCGCTATCTTGACGATGTTCTCTATATCCGCTTGGAAGTCCACCGTCTTCAGCTTAAAGGCATTGGACATCAGCTTGCCTAGATTTTTCAATGCTTCCATCGGATATGATATGACAGTAGATGCAATGACTCCGCCGAAAACGATGAAAATCGATGGCAAGTTTATGTAGTCAGCAATCACGCCGTCAAGCATAATGGTTATTATTATCGCGACAAATCCAAATACCAAGCCGATTATGGTCGTAATTTCCAGACCCGTTCACCTCTCAATCGCGGACCGCTTCGCAGCCCGGCATAAAGTCCTATGTCAAAACTGCGACGCTTTGCGTATCCGGATTTTTTCCTCGCGGATTTTCTCTATGATTTCTATCGCCGTCTCCATAACAGCTATTTTTTTTCCTGTATTGAGCGACACTATCGTATCCGGCGTTTCCTCGATGAATTCTATCATGTCCTCGTTCAGGTAGAACTGAGTCACTTTATTGATGCGCGTGACAAGAATCATTTAGATCACGACCTTTTATCTCTTGAGGTTGACCAGTTCTTCGAGGAAGGTGTCTGACACGGTGATGACCCTTGAGTTTGCCTGGAAACCTCTTTGCGTCACGATCATGTCCGTAAACTCGGTTGACAGGTCGACATTGCTCATTTCAAGCCCGCCTGCCATGATTTGGCCTGAACCTTCTCCCAACGGCTCAGTGATAACCACCGCACCTGAGGAGTTGCTCTCACGATACAGGCTGTTGCCGGCTTTGTCAAGCCCGCCCGGATTGGAAAACATGCCGAGCGCCAATACCGCGATAGTCGTTTGGATATTATCGATAAGCACTGTGACCTCTCCTGAATCGCCGACGGAAAAACCGAGAAGATCGATGAATTCGCTGGTAGGATCGGCGGTATCGGCATAAACTCTAAGCTGTATCCGGTTAAGCCCGCCCAACCTGGCGCTGTCCACATAAACGAGATTTCCATCGTCATCCAAATTATCCACATATACATATCCGGGGATAACTTCTTCATTCCCCTCTGTGTCAGTTTCTACAACTTCAGGTTCATACCCTAATGCATATGTGTATCCCAGAACGTAGTATCCCAAGCTGTTCGTAAGGAATCCCTCGTCGTCGAGTTTGAAGTTGCCCGCGCGCGTGTAGTAGTAACCTTCGCCGTTCGGGGCTTCGACGATGAAGAATCCATCGCCATTGACCATCATGTCAAACGGGTTGTCGGTGCGCTGGAACGCCGAAACCGTGTGCATAAGGTCGACCGACGACAGCAGGACCCCGAGGCCGATCTGCATCGGGTTTGTGCCGCCGACCACAGGACCCTGATTTGCCGAGCCGCCTTTTGACGTCTGGCTGAAAATGTCCTGAAAGATGGTGCGGCTTGCCTTATATCCTACGGTATTGACGTTTGCGATGTTATTACCTATGACGTCCATTCTTGTCTGGTGATTCTTGAGTCCGGATATTCCGGAGTAAAGTGAACGCATCATATTGCGGTTCCTCCTATTATAATACTGGTTGTTTAGAATTTCAACACTTTTTTAACACTTGTTTTCCAACACTAAGATTACTCTTCCGGCGGTACTGTTATAGGCGGGTCTTCCTCAGGCGGCGCCGTTGCTGCCGGCGGGTCTTCATCCAACGGATCTTCCTCCGGCTCCTTTTCCACAGGCAGCTCGTCCACAGGCGCGCCCGGCTGACGGATGTCGAAAATCGCGCCAACGGGAACCCCAATGGTCTTTTCCGAGCCATCGTCGATGAATGCGTACATCGCGCCATCCTCGACCGTGAGGCGCACAACGATGCCTTCAATGATATCCGCGCCTACCTGCGCCCTTACCGTGCGCCCTATGAGGTTGTTCGAGGTCTGCATGAGCATATTCGGCGTGAGCAAGCTCGCGGTGTCGAAGACTTGCGTGATCGCGTCCAGCGGCACATCATATCCGCCGACCTGAGCGAACGTCACTCCCTTATCTGTGAATATGCGCTCGACATATCCGGGAATAAGAGAAAGCTCGCCGTCTATGTAAGCCGTCGCTATGACATATTTCCCGACAAGGCTGTATGCCTGGTAGCCAACCAGCGTATTGAGCGTGTTATTCATGTTCTCCATCTGCTCAAGGGCTGAGAACTGCGCTAGCTGCGCGGCGAAATCGGTGTCCTTCGTTGGTTCCAGCGGATCCTGGTAGCGCAATTGCGCAGACAGCAACTTGAGAAAGTCCGTCTTTCCCATTTCCTGGCCCACGTCGCGTTTCACCGTGAGCGCGGTCTCTGTCTGCAACTGCGTTACGATATCTAATAATGATATAGACATAACAAAATCCTCCCAATCACGCCCTGTATTCAACAGAGCTTAATTCCTCTTCGAGGTAATAGTCAAGCACGTCCGCAGGAAGCACGGCATAGTAAGCCGCGCCCTCATCGTCGCCATCCGCGCGGTGTGAGCGTTTCTGATGACCCGACTGCGCCTGATTATTCTGGGAGTCTTTATAAGCGCCGTTATCAACGCCTGTGTAAGCTACCTCAACCTCGACTACCTCGATGCCTTTGTGTTCCAAAGACTCTATCAACGCCGTGATTTGTCCGTTGATCATGGCCCTGACCTCGTTGTCCGCCGCGCTGATTTTGACATGCAGCCCTGCGGCGTCCATGGCTATTTCGAGCGCCAGCTTGCCCAACATTTCCGGTTTGAGCTGAATGGTCACGGTTTGCTGGTTTTCCGTATGCATCGTTTCAATACGGGAAACCATCTCGTCGAACAGGTTTTCCGTCCTTACAGGCGTGTCTGCCGCCTGCCTCATTTGCTGACTTGCTTGGAAACGTTCGAGTTTAATGCCTTCAGTGATCGGTACTGTATTATTTACCGTCTCATGCATTTCTCCCGATTTTTCCTTAGTGGTTTTTTCCGTTTCGGAATACGTTTTCTCTTTCCGTCCCTCAACAGGTTTTGCATCATTTTCATTCTCCAAAGGGCTCAGATCGCCGTTTTTGGAAAACCCCGCGCCGTTCTCCTTGTTATCCGGGTTTTCTTGCTGTTCTGATGTCCTTATTGCCGGCATCCGTGCCGTTACTTCCCCTGCTTCACCGTCATTCTCGTCCGCAACCTCCGCGGTTTCCGTGATGATCGCCTTTTTCACTTCGTAAGAAGCATTGACATCCGTTGCTTCCTTCGGGTCAACTCTGACTTCGGCGTCCGAGGCGGGTTTCACAATCTCCGGTTTTTCGTCCGCCACGATCTGTTCAGGCTTCTCGTCAACTGAGTTCTTCTCAGCTTCCGGTGTCGTCACAGTGTCAATGACGGTATCTTCGGTCGTTGCGCCAATAGCTTCGATGGCTATTTCAGGGGTAGTAGCAGATTCCTTATCTCCTTCGAGAACAAAAACGATCATGTTTTGATATCCCAATGCTCCGGCGGCAAGCGCTTCGTTTTCTTCCGAAACCTCCTCAGCAACCTTTTCCGGTTTTTCCCGGGAAATCGGTTCAGTTTTTTTGTCGGTTGGTTTCGTTTCGGCGGCAATGTTGTCTTTATTCAACTTTTCGTTCTCCATCGCCGAACGCGATTCGTTGAGCACATTGCCAAATTCGCGATTTGTTTTGGTGGCTTGCGGCATTTTTTGCCGCTTATCCGCGCCGAAGTCTGTCCGGGCTATCAGTTGGGACAGAAGCTCCATGGGCATCTGCATCGTTTCACCTCCTGATACGATTATCGGCATCTTAGAGGTTTAATATTAGCGAAACAGCAAAAAAAGTAATAAAAATCTGTTCAGGGCCGGTGAGGAAGGTCCTGAACAGACTGTTTATTGCCGAACTGTTACTTATTTATCTGATCAAAAGAATCTCTGTTATTGTCGCTGCGAAAATGGGTTCCATGACGGCAAGTATTGCCGCTGCGTTTTTCGTGTTCATAAAATACAGGATCGCCGCAACGTCATTCGGTTGTTCCAAAAGCACGAGAATGGTCGCCGCCGATTCCGGAGGCATTTGCGAGTACGCCCTGCTCAACGCCTGCATGTCCGCTATCTCCTGTTCCGTATAAAAGTGCCAATAAAGAGGTGTGGGCCATTCCTCGCTATTTTTCAAGTCTTCTTCACGGGCGTCGATCTGCGCTGCGCGCCTTTCGACCTGCGCCTCCCTCGACTCTATTGAAGCCAAGCGCGCATCCAATTCCGCTTCAAGCTCGTTGAGTTTCTCTTCTCTTATATCAAGCTTTGCCTCGCGCGTCCTATAATCAGGATCAAGCCTCACGACGGCGTCAATTAGCATGTCGCGCAAGCCTAAATAATTGATGTATACCTCCTCAAAAACGAATCCGGCTACCAGAAGGACAAGGACGATAATAAGAATAATTTTTAGTTTTTTGCCTTTTTTCTTTCCTAATCCGGCCTTTTTCGCCGCTTTCTTCTCAGCTTTCGTGAGTTTTTCTTTTGCCGGCTTAGGTTGCTTTGGCTCTTTTGGCTCTTTTTCCTTTTTCTTTTTGCCCTTTTCCGCGTTTTCCGCGCCCTCGGGCTCGGTCAGGTCAGTAATATTGTCGTTTTTTTTATCCGCCACTCGTTTCACCCTCCTCCTCGCAAACTGCACTCCGTTGGGCTCGATTTTGGTATTTACGTGGTTTTTTCCGCGACTACGTTGAATGAGACCAGATCGCCTATCTCTTTCTCTTCCTCCGTCTGCACTTCCTTCATATAGTCCTGATACTGCTCAGCACGGAGCTTTTTATACGTTTTTATTTCCCTCATGGTCAGCATGAGCCGCGACTGGCACTCGGCGACGAGCTTTTCCGCCCTGACGATTCTCTCCCGAATTTCTTTTAAGGCGTCGCGCAGATACCTAAAGAATGCGTCGTGTTCGCTTAATGCGGTAACGATGTCCAAGTTGTCGCGCAGCGCCTTTTCCAGCGACCGTTCATTTTGCGCGTAAGCGATAAGCAACCGCTGCTCCTCGGCGAGAAGTTCTTTGAGCCTATGCTGCGCGATTTTAAGGTCGGCTTTTTGTTGTTTTTCGACCGTCAGTTTATAGTCATATAAAGCCTGGAGGGAAAAAACAAACTTTTTCATTTGATAATCTCATCCATCATATTAAGGATCTCTTCAAATGAATAGGTTTCTGCGACGGCTTGCTTCAAAAAGCCCTGAATCGCGGGATGCAGCAGCACCGCCCTGTCTATCTCCGGGTTTGCGCCTTGCTTATAGGCCCCTATGTTAATGAGGTCTTCGGCTTCCTTGTAAACCGCGATCATGTTCTTTATCGTGCCAAAAGCTTGCATATGTTCAGCTGTAACTATGTCCGGCATGACGCGGCTTACGCTGCCCAATATATCTATCGGAGGGTAGTGGTTGCTGTTTGCAATTGCCCTCGAAAGGACTATATGCCCATCAAGGATGCCCCGCACGGTGTCAGATATCGGCTCGTTCATGTCGTCCCCCTCGACGAGCACGGTGTATAGCCCAGTTATCGATCCCTTGTCAGACGTCCCCGACCGTTCCAGGAGCTTTGGCAGGATCGCGTAAACAGAAGGAGGAAACCCTCTGGAAACCGGCGGCTCACCTGCCGCCATCCCAATTTCCCGCTGCGCCATAGCGAAGCGCGTGAGCGAGTCCATAAGAAGCAGCACTTTGTATCCGCAGTCTCTGAAGTATTCCGCTATGGCCGTGCCTGTCATGGCGCATTTCAGCCTGAGCAGCGCCGGTTGGTCGGAGGTTGCTATGACCAAAACGGATTTTTTCAGCCCCTCCTTGCCAAGATCCCTTTCCACGAAATCTTTAACCTCGCGGCCTCGCTCCCCAACGAGCACGATGACGTTCACGTCCGCTACCGCATATCTGGCGATCATGCCTAGCAACGTGCTTTTCCCGACCCCGGATCCGGAAAATATGCCAAGACGCTGCCCGCGCCCGACCGTCAACATGCTGTCAATCGCCTTTATGCCAAGCGGAAGTATGTCATGTATGCGCTCCCTTGCCAAGGGGTTCGGCGGCGTATTTTCCGCAGGATACCACGCCTCCGGTTCAGGCGCCGGCAAATCATCGAAAGGATGGCCGAGGGCGTCCAATATCCTGCCCGTGAGGTTTATTCCAACCGGTACCCTCAGCGTCTGTCCTGTATAAACGACATAACTGCCCAGACCAACGCCTTCGACGCTGCCAAACGGCATAAGCAGGGTCCTGCCGTCACGGAAACCGACGATTTCAGACCTGACATGCCGTTCACCGTCCAGTGTGTATAGATTGCATATATCGCCGATTTTTGAAGCCGGCCCAGAGGCCTCAACGGCAAGGCCGACGATTTTCGTCACCCTGCCCGCCCGCTCCAGCGAATCCGTCTTCTCAAGCGCCCGGAAGTATTTTGAAAAATTTATTGTATTTGCCATTTCGTCCTCGCTACGTGCCGTGGAATCCACACGGGCGGACGGCCAATGGCCGCCCCTACAACAGGAGGTTTATTTGTACACTGTACACTGTACACTGTACACTGTACACTGTACACTGTACACTGTTATCAGTCGTCCGCTCTGTTGAAGGCTATTTCTATATATTTCAATTGCGTCTCAAGGCCGGCATTGACGGTTTCATCTTCCGTGTCGATCACGCAATCGAAGTCCCCGAGCGACGCATCCCTGAGGATGCCCGCCGTGACTGACACGCCCTTGTCCAACTCAAAAACGGCGGATCCCGATGAAAAGAACCGCTCATACTCAGCCGGGCTGACGCGAATTATGATTTTTCCTTCAGGCGTGATCTGCCTGAGCGCATTTTTTATCATTGATTGGAAAACCCCGCCGACGCTTTCCTCGGTCGAACCTATGACTTTTCTCACTATTTCAAACGTCAACCTGATAACTTCGTCTTCAAGTTCTTCGTAAATGCGATTTTTTTCTGTGTATATCTCCTCTATGACGCGCCTGAGCATTTCGTCATCCTCGCGCATTTTTTCCGCATATCTCTCATCACATATGCGCTTGCTTTCTTCCGCGCCTTCCGAAAAGCCTTCCTGACACGCCCTGTGCCGTTCTTCCTCGGCTTCTTCTCTGGCAGCCAGCATAAGCGCCGCGATTTCGCTGCGGGCATCGTCCATGATTCTCTTAGCCCTAGCTTCAGCTTTTTCTTCAGCCTTCCTGATCGCTTCCTGCTCTATACAGGCGATAGAGGCCGACACGTCAAGGTCAACCCCCTCCGCACCGGCCATCGGCTCTTCTCCTTCAACTTGAACAGATCTCGCGGTCGCAAGGTTGACAAGATGTCTTTCAATCCTAAACAATCAACTCATCCCCTTCTCCGCGGGCAATAATGATTTCTCCATCATCTTCAAGTTTACGTATAACATTGACGATTCTTTGCTGTGCTTCTTCAACATCGCGCACACGCACAGGCCCCATGACTTCCATATCGTCCTTTATCATTTCCTGCAGACGCTTCGATATATTGGAGAATATCGTCTTTGTGACGTCCTCCGTCGCCATTTTGAGCGCGACCGCAAGGTCGGTATTGCTGATTTCCCTGAGCACGCGCTGAACTGTGACGTTGTTGAGCTTCGCAATGTCTTCAAAGACGAACAGGCGCTTTCTGATTTCATCGGCAAGTTCGCTGTCGCTGACGTCAAGGCTTTCCAGAATGTTCTTCTCGGAGGCCCTGTCAAGGGCGTTCACGATATCGACTATCGTGTCTATCCCTCCGACAACAATATTGTCCGTATATCCCATCGACGTGATTTTCCGCTCAAGGATACGCTCGGCCTCTTTGACATATTCCGCCGATGAACTTCCCATTTTTGAGATTCGGCTGATTATTTCGGTCTGCCTGTCCGATGGAAGCGAAGCTATTATCTGGGCTGACTGCCTGGGTTCTATATATGACAACACGAGGGCTATGATTTGCGGATGTTCATTGTGTATCACATTGAGTATCTGATTGGAATCCACCCTCCTGATGAAGTCGAACGGGCGCACCTGAAGCGAGGATGACAGTTTTCTGATCATTTCCTCCGCTCTTTCGGGACCTATCGCTTTTTCAAGTATCTCGCGCGCGAAATCTATGCCGCCTTCCATGATGAATTTCTGAGCCAGGCACATCTCATAAAACTCATCGATGATTTCCTCCCTGACGTCGGATTCCACACGCCGGGTCGTGGTTATGCTCAGAGTCAAATCGCTGATTTCTTCCTCTGACAAATGCTGGTATAGAGAAGCGGAATACTCCCTGCCGAGACTAATCAACAGTATTGCGGCTTTTTCTCTTGATGTCATCGTATCAATAGACATATCGTCCCATCCCGGTCATGTATATTTTAATTCTCAATTCTCAATTAGCGGCGCGGCGCGGCGCGTCATTCGTCAGTCAGCCAGTTGCGGAGAAGCTGCGCGACTGAAACCGGATCCTTGTCAATAAATCTCTCTATTTGTTCAAGCGCCGTCGATTTCGTATTGAGTTCGACGTCATCCACATATTCTTCTTCGCTCAAATCGTCGTCCGCAAGATAGTCTATGCCCCCGTCCACGAGCGCCAACTCTTCCTCAGGCTCGGGGCCTCTGACCGCCCTGACGATCGATTTTGCCAATGATATCAACGCCAATCCCAGAAGAAGTATTACAGCGGCAACAAGCACCATTTGAATAATTTCCTTGCGGCGCTCCTGCTCCTGTAACGCTTGCATTTCCTCAATCAGCGCCCCGTAGTCCGTTCCGTGGTATGTAAACGGAACACGTTCTACAGCAACGTTGTCGGGATGTATCCCGAGACCCTTTGATACAAGGTTCCTCACCTCTTCAGTGTAGTCCTCGCTGACCGCTTCCCTATCGATCAGGACTGAAATGCTGGCGGCTTGGACCACTCCCTGCTCATGTTCGATCATCGTTCTTGTCTCGTCGATTTCAAAATTCTTCTCTATAATCGCTTTAGCATACTCATAACCATCCGCAAGCGTTCCATACGGGTATTCCACCGTGCCCATAGCATTCGTGTCCGTTCCGGGAATCCCCTCCGCGGCGCCGTCCCTTCTGGAGTTTTCATACAGCTCGTGAGAGCTGCGGACTATGCCCTCCTCTTCCCCGGGTATCGGTGGGAAAAACTCTACGGACTCTGTGATTCTTCTGTCAAAATTCAATGTGACGCTAGCCGTGACCTGTGTGTTGCTGAGCCCGTATATCGGCGTCACGATTCTTTCGCCCTGTTCTTGCAACAACTGCTGAAGATAGTTTCGGAGCGCGATGCGCGAGTTGATTTCCGTACCCAAATCGACATTCCCATCGCCGATTATATAGTGATTCAGTTTACTGTCTGTGATCGAGAGATTCTCAGGTTTCAAGCCTGAGACATTCGCGGTCACTAAATCTGCTATGACCTGCACTTCGGCAGGGGTAAGCACTGTCCCGCCCCTGAGCGAAAGCATGACGGCGGCGGTCGCATCCCTGGCTCCGGTAGATACTACGAACGGCGTGGTTTCGCCGGAAGTCACAGTGACGATGGCGCTTTGCACTTTTTCGATCCTTAATATCTGCGTTCTGATTTCCAACGCTTTTTGCGCGTCATAAAGCCTTTTCGCGTGGCTTTCGGTTATGTTGAAACCCGCAGCGCTGTTGAGGATATCGTAATTCATATCGTTGGATTCAATTACGCCTTGCGCGGCAAGCCTGTTTCTGAGTTCATCCACCCTATCCTCGGGAACGAGAATGCTCCTTCCGCTAATCTCCACCCTCTCGCCCATTTCCAACAGCGCGTCCTGCACAATGCCCGCGTCGGCATTGCTTTGCGCCGTGTATAACGTGGCGTAAGTAGTGCGGTTGAGCAAACTGACGACGACTATCGCAAGTATGATGACCGCAGTCGCGAGGATGGCAAGGCGAATTTTGTCTTTTCTTGATAATTTCCCGAAGAATTCTCTTAATTGCCTGAGAACATTCTCCACGAATTCCCTCATAATGACCCTCCTGAAGCTGTCCGCGCCCGTAAGGAAATACTCCACTTCGTTCAAGATTGATGCTCATTGATGCTCATTGGTCATTAATATTATCACTTATTTCACAGTTTTGCAACTATGAATTATACAAATAAACAAATAAACAAATAAACAAAAAGTAAACAAAAACGATAACCGCCCGGGCGGAAATGCCCGAGCGTTATTGCATGGTTGTTTTATTCCTCCGTGTTTTGCGGTTCCGGAGCTGCGGATTTTTTCATCTTTGAAAGGTCAAAAGTGACTATTGGCGCTGTTAGGGCTTGCTTATTGGTAGTTTTCGTAGCTTCAATGAGCTCTTCCCTGAAAACCTTGATGTCCCTGGGGGCGTCAATGCCTATTTTTATCTTGTCGCCGTCGATCCCGAGCAGGGTCACCCTGATATTGTCACCTATGAGGATAGTCTCATTCAGCTTTCGTGACAGAACCAGCATCAGCGTCGCCCTCCTCCCTTGCGATCATCCTACAGATATCTTGGAAAATGGGGGCCCTGACGTTATAGTCGCTCCCGCTGAGCACTATCTGCTTGGCATTCCCTGTAGTGGTGTTGATAATTATCGGCGCGGCGAGATTGACGGTCATGTGGCTCAGCTCATCCGGAATAACAAGCACGCTGACCACATGAAGGTCTTCAGGCCCGTTGATCCCAAGTTCCCGCACATCCTCATCGTCTATGTCGAACACATATCCTGCTAGAACGGCATACGTGTCGAGAACCGGCAGGCATATCCCGCCCTCGTCAACGGACTGCATCCAGATAATTGGGTAGCTTTCCTCAAATTGAAGCAACGCATATCTGCTGTATTCCTCAAGCCCGGGAATGCCGTCGCTAAAAGTGATGAGCTTCGACTCATCGATCTCGACAGTCCCGAACCGTATTGTCTCTATTTGCATTGACCTCTCCTTAAATAGCCTTATCCACGACGGCGCCCGGCAAGTTCAGGTCTTTCCCATCATTGACTTTTATCCTGAAATACGGCTCAGTACGCAGATATATTTCAATCGAATGCTTGGGATCGATTCTGACTCTCGGCATGTATTCCCCGTCCCAGTCAATCAGGATGCTGTGTTTTGACCAATTGATCCGCATATACCCCTTGTCCCACTCGACTTCCGGAGAACCTTTGGACGAGAGCCCTCCTGAATCCTTTTTTTTGATCGTGTTGCTCTTCGCCAGGCTCCGAGCTAGCCTTCCGGGTTTTCTGCCTGGCTTCTTGACGTCGCCAACGGAATTGCTGCCACCGGCCGCGCCCTTCGCATTGCGGGAAAGGTCGACTTTTCCTTTGTCCCGGTAATCCTTGGAAATATCCTGCGACGACTTCATTCCCGATGATCCCGAATACGGTTTTTTTCTGACGACCTTGAACGAGGGGTTCTTCCGTTCGATATCCATCTTCGGCGATTCGGTCTTGATTTTCATTTCCATCTGCTGCTGTTCGATGTGTATTTGCGCAGGAGTCTTTCTCACGCCGATTTCGGCAAGCTGCTGCTCGATTGTGATATTTTTTATGCTTGGCATACTTTTCACCGCCTCCCTGCTGTGAAATTATGATTGCGCGGCAGCCCTTATCTGAGGAAATCCATCAGGGACATTTGGATTGCCCTTGACCCCGCTGCCAGCGCCGCTTGATAAATGGTTTGGGCCGTCGCGTAATTCATCGCCGCTTCGTCAAATTCTACGTCTTCCGCATCCGACATCATCCGCATGTAATTGATATAATCCTGCTCATATCTTGCCGACAGCAGATCCAGCCTTCTGGTTCTTCCCCCTACTTCGGCGATTTTCGCCAGAATGTGGTTCTGCGCTTTTTGCAGCGGCATTACAAAATTGCCGATTTCTTCAGCATCCGCGCCGCTCGAACATGCCTTGTAGACTTCGTGGAGCACGTTGAATATGTTGAATGTCGAGTAGGAGCCGTTGTTGCGCTCGGCTTCGTACAATACAAGGTCCAACCCGTTGACCGTAACCTGCATCGTTACGCCCGGCCCGACGTTGAAAGTCAAAACATCGCTTTTGAGAGTGTTGACCATTATCAGCATGTCTGTCATTTCTTCAAGAGCCGCCAGATCCACCTCCACCGGATTGACCAAGGTTCCAAAATTTCCAAGAAGATCCACCCCGCCGACCGTTATGCTGACCGGGTTGTTTTCGTTATAGTTCCCTGAAGCGTCATAGTAATTAGGCTGGTCAATATCGATAAGCCTTGCCAATTCTTTGATTTTGTCCTCGCGCTGCGTCCGCAGATCCGCCAAATCGAGCAATGCGTTGGTGTAACCGGGCTGCGCGTTATGCAAATCATCTCTTAAACCGTGAAGTTCCTCCTGAAATGCGATGTATTCCGGATCGTAGATGGGCAATTCCCTGATCGCGATTTCAGATTCAATATTGTCTATCCTGCTTTGGATGGGGTGAATATTATCTCTATAGTACTCCGCCGCCGCATCCGCCTTGGCTGTAACTGCGGCATTTAGGTCCAGTATATCATTTGTCAAATCATCTATTTCGATTATGACGGCATTGACCGCATTTTCTACCTTTGCCAAATTCGCCGCATGACTGTCCGTAATATCGATACCAATACTGGAGAGGTTTATGTACAACCCGCCGAATATGCCGCTTACTTCAGAAGGATTGACAGAAGTCCCATCAATCGAAATCTGAAGGAAATTCGACAGGTTTTGGCCGTTATAGAGCAGATCCCAACTATCCGGGGCAAGCGTAAACGGGCCGGTTATGCTTCCTGTCCCTCTTTCGTTGCCGGGGGTGTTGTATCCGGCATACATGAATTTGTCTCCGAACGTCGCATTGAGCGTGTCAAGATAATGGTCGCGGAGCTGCCCCACCAACTGAGCAATGTTATTTTTGTCGCTCTCGCTCTTGACATCGGTCGCCGCGTCGATGACTGAGTTGTAGACATCCGCAAGGCGCCTCTCGAGATCCACCATGCCTGCTTCGACCTGCATCAGCCAATCCTGCGCGGAATCGACGGAGCTTTGATAATGCTCAAGGCGGGCAAGGCTGTTGCGGGCTGTTTGACCGTAGATTAGGGCAACGGGATCGTCGCTGATATGGGAGTTTTTCTTCCCTGAAGCCATTTGGTTGAGATACTTGTCCACCTTCGTCATGCCATTATTGAGGTTTCGCAAGAGATTATTTGTTATCATCTGATTAGTAACGCGCATATCTACCTCCAGTTTACAGTCCGACGCGGCCTGTGCGGTTGATGAGTACGTCAAGCAATTCGTCCATCGCATTGATCACGCGCGATGCGCCTTGAAACGCATATTGGTATTTTATCATGTGGGTCATTTCCTCGTCGAGGGAGACCCCGGATATGGCCAGCCGTTGATTTGTCACCGCTATCAAAAGGGTCTGGCTGTTGTCCAAGGAGTTCCTTGCGGTATTCAGCGTCGTCCCTACCTCGAATCTGACATTCGTGGCATAGCCGTCTATGCTGCCGATATCTATCGTCTTTCCGAGCACCTGCACGAAAATGTCTTTTTTGAGGAACAGATTGTACAGATCAAGCATGTTCTCGTTGTTCCCGCTCTGCAGTTCGTCCGATTCCCCGTCCCTTACCACCATCACGCTCGAACACGCTATGTTGAAAGCGCTTTCTTCGACTTCTTTGCTCAGTTTGATGTTTTTCGCGGTGACTAGCGCTATCCCGTCAACCAAAGTGAGTCCGTCGAGCCCTACAGCAGTATCGGGGCGCGGCGGATCATCCGGATCGTCCTTATTCACCCAAAACCATTCGTCAAGGTCTTCGTCGTATTCGCGATAGTATATTGCCTTTGTCGTCTCGTCCAAGTAATACTCATCATAGTCTTCAGAAAAGAAGTTTATTCCCGTCTCTGACTCGGCGTTGAGCGGGTCGGTCCAGCCTAGCCGGTGCTGCTTGTTGATTTCCTGAACTATGCCCCGCGCGAGATTGTTGAGCATTTCGACGTAATATGGAATGCCTTGCGCTTTGGGGTCGTCGCTGTCGCGGATTTCCAAATAAGCCATAAGCTCGCCGCCCGTCACCAACAAATCGCCAGGCGACTCATAGAACACAGGAGCGTTGTAGTTGAGCCTTGTCGTGGGGTAATGGGAGTGTATGCATCCCGCACTGCGCGAGAAGTCGACGGTACTCGTGGCTCCTTGAATTTGTATAATGGGATGAAAACCGCCTTGATCGCAGTCCTCCGCTGAAACTACAAGCGAACCGGGAGCAAAAAAACTCTGCATCTCCCTGAAAATATCAAACGCAGCAATTATATCGGGATTAGCCGTTATGAGAGCGACATGATCAGGGTCGGTGTCGGTTCTAATATTATACCCGGCAGTATTCCACTTTAAGACGTAGTCAACGTCCTCAAACGGCACTTTAAGATTGCTGAAAGATACGGCCAAAGCGTTAAGTCTCGCGACGGCATTTTTCACCGTTTCTTCTTCGTCAAGTTCCATTGGATCTGCCGTTGGTACATTAAGCGTGACGAAGTTGCTTCTGTTGTTCCCCAGATATACTTCACATAGCTTCCCGTAATCCGGATAGGGCCTTTCCGCCCAGATTGGAATCAACACCGGATCCTCGCCGGCAATCGTGTTCGGCCGTTCTGCGGTGTCAAGCTTGTGTGAGATGTCGTGGTCGGCAAGTATCTGGCCGCCGATTTTGACGACGAACTTGGAATTGCCCGTACCCACGGGATGCGGCTCTTCATGATATTCCACGGGAATGATCGCGCTCAGTTCGTCAACCAATAGATTGCGCTTGTCCCTAAGGTCATTCGCAATCAGGCCCGTGCATTCGAACGCATATATGCTCTTATTCAGCTCGACTATCTGTTCCGCGATGGTGTTTATCCTATCAACCGTGACCTTGACCACTTCGTTGTAGGTGCTTTGCAAGTCTATCAACCCGGCGTAAATGGTGTTGAACTGCTGCGCTAAATATTGCCCCTCGTTTTGGAGCAGCGTGCGCTGCGCGCTCTCCACGGTGTCCTTTGACACGGTTTCGATTGCCGAGAAGAACGATGCGATGGCATCGTTAATGCTCGTCGGCCCGATGGTGTAATCAAAGTACGACTGGACATAGGTGAGACCCTGCACCCTTTTTTCCCAGTAAGCATTAATCGTATTCTCAGTCCTGTAGCGGCTGTCGAGATAGGCGCTTCGTATCTGGTCGAGAACCTTTATCGCCACGCCCACTCCGACCTTCGCCGACTCGACCGGCAAAGTCCTCCCGAGAGTCCAGAACGGGTCGTATGCCGTTGATTCTATGCGTTGGCGGGTATAACCCTTCGTATCGACATTCGCTATGTTATGGCTCGTTACGTCAATACCCAATTGGCTTACCACAAGGGCGGATTTCCCTATTTCTATTCCGGAAAAAGTCGCTCTGCTCAAATCAATACCACCTTAAATAATACGTTAATAACGCCCGTCGAAAAAGGCTGTCGCCCTTTTCTTGCCTTCCACCGCTCTCCCGTCGCCACCGTAGAAATTGTTAAGCGGATCCTCAGTGCCGACCATGAGATTCATCACCATTTCTGAATACTCCATGTGCGCGTTGATGAGTTGCCGGTTTTCTTTGTTAATCTCCGAGTGTTTGTCAATCAGCGCCCGCAGCTCCGTTTGAAGCTTTACAAGAGCGACGCGCTCGACGGGGTCCGCGCGCTCGGCAATGGCGCTTACCGTAATGTCTTTTTCCGGAAGCCCGAATTCCGCCGAAAGAACCACATGCAGCTTGAGCCGCTTTTTTTCGATGGCACCCAGTTTTGACAGCTCACGAAACTCGCGGCGCACCACATCCTCAAGCAGCTCAGCCTCGCCGCTTACTATGATGCTTCTTTCCTCCCGCGCCAAATCAAGCATCGTTTCAAGAACGCTTTTTTGCTCGATAAGCAGGCTGCACAAATCAGAAATCGTCTGCCTCATAGCACTCCTAATCCCTAACCCAAATAAATTGGAAAAGACCCATTTGATTTCCGTATCCAATGCGGGCAACCGCAAGGGTTGCCCCTACGGGGATTTCCGCGTACCTAGCGATTTAGAACGCTTTCCAGAATTTTATCGGCGATTGTGTCGCTTTCGATTCTGTACTCGCCGCTTCTGACGGCATTCGCAATATTAGCGATATGCGCCCGCTCTTCCTGAGTGCGGGACTCAACCTCCGCCATAACCTTCGAGAAGCTGAGGGCTTCGTCGGAGAATATGACCTCGTCGCGGCCGCTGGAAACCTTTGATTTTGCAGGCGCGGCTTTGGTCTGCTGATAAACTTTCATGATATTCGGATTTAAAATTGGACTGATTTTCATATCGTTTGCCCCCCTAATGGTCTGCTTCGCAGCCCAAATTGAGAATTGAGAATGCAGAATGCAGAATTTTGGTGTCCGCTGCGCGGACGGTTTTTATCTCTTACTTTCACGGTATTTTGAAGGCATGCGTCAAAATGCCGCTATCCTCTTCTGCTGATGTCTGTGTGCATTTTTGCCGTATGCTTGCTGGCTTTCAAGTCCTTTTGCTCCGGCTGAGGAGGTTTGTTGCCCTCTATGTTTTTATTCATCGTCAAAGCGACTTTGGCCTTGCATTCTTCGCACATCCGCCCGGAGCTAATCGGTTTTTTACATATGTAGCATACAAGCGCCCCTCCAATGTCCGGGCTGGATAGTTTGAGCCGCCCATCTTTCAAAAGGTGCAAAATGACTGCCTTTTCCACTCCTGTTTCCTTGGAGACATCGTCAATTTTTGCGTTTGGGTTGTCGTATATGTAATCCCTCACCGTCGAATACTCACGGTCGATTTTTGCCATGCAATCCGGGCAAGTGTTTCCGCCGATGCTATGGAACGGCTTATGACATATTTTACATTGAATAATATTCATGCCGCTTATCTCCTCATGTTATTGGCGATTGCTTCCATTTCATCCGATGTCGTAAGGGCCCTCGACGCTAACGAAAATGCCCTTTGCGTACGTATCATGCGGGTCATCTCATCGGCAAGTTTGACATTTGAAATCTCAAGAATGCCCTGCCTGATTATAACTCCGTTCGCCTGCATGCGCTCTCCGGAAGCCACGCTCTCAGAGTAATATCCATAGCCGTCCGACATCAATCCCGTAAGGTTCCTGAACGTATAAAGGCCGAGCGCGACAGACGTTTCTTCCTCACCTACCGTAATTGTTATCAATCCGCTTTCTTCAAAAACAATCTTTTCCGTATTCTCGGGGAACATTATCCTCTCCCCGTCGGCATCCTGGATATAGTACCCGGCTGCGTTGACCAGATATATCCCGTCATCTTCAACGCTGAGGTTAAAACTGCCGTTTCTTGTGTATAGCGTGTTCCCCTCCGGGTCTTGCAGCGCAAAGAAGCCTTCGCCCTGAATCATTACGTCGAGCTGCCTTCCCGTCGTCTGCATACTGCCTGTCGAAAAGTCTTTCGCGATGCCCGCGACCATGACTCCGTGACCTTTTTGCTGGTTGCCCTCCGGCTCCCTGGTCCTCGGCAGCGCAGGGACGAGCCCCGCCGTGTACAATGCGTCTTTAAAATCGAGCCTAACGCTCTTATAAGCCGCCGTGTTGATGTTCGCGACGTTATGCGCTATCGTGTCCAAACGGCGCTGTTGGCTCTGGAGCCCTGTCGCGGCAATGTTTATCGCTTCATACATTATCTCAGTCTCCCAATCTCATTGACGGCTTTGCCGGTGATTTCGTCCGACATGGTGAGCATGCGCTGGTTCGTCTCGTATGTCCTGAAAACGGTCAGCATGTTGACCATTTCCCTCGAAATGTCGATATTTGAATTTTCAAGGTATCCCTGTCGAATGGCGTATGCCTGCGTGGCCGCCTCGGGGTCTTCAAGCGAGTAATAGAGGTTGCTCCCCTGTTTTCTCAGGCTCTCGTTGTCAGCAAAGGACGCGACGCGGATGCGGTCGACATATTCGTCATAGACCCAGACCCCGCCGAGCTCGTCAACCGTGAAATTCAAGCCGCCGACATATATGGGGCCGTTTTCGCCGAGCAAGTAGTTCCCTTCCCCGTCTACAAGAAAACCTTGATCGTCGATATAAAACGCGCCGCTTTTTGTGTACCTCTCGCCCTCAGGCGTTTGCATCACAAAGAAAACGTTGCCTACAACCGCCAAATCGGTGGAGCGTTCGGTGCCTTCGAGGCCGCCTTGCTCAAAATTGATGTAGAGCTGATCGATCTGCGTGCCAAGATTCAGCGGGCCGACAAACCGCGTGTAGCCAACGACATGCTTGTCTTTAATGCGCTCGATCATGACCGAATCAAAGCTGTGCGACACCACATTTTCTTTCTTATATCCTGTTGTGTCAGCATTCGCGATGTTGTGCGTGATATTCTCCATCAGCCTCCGCTGCAAAAGCATGCCCGTCCCGGCAATATAAGTGCCTCTCTGCATTCGTTTTCGCTCCTAACCATGCCGTTTTAGTAATATACAACACAAAAGCACAGAAATATCTTTCCCTATGAAAGATATCGTACTTTTGCGTAAAAAACTTTACTGTTTTCAAGATAATATTGAGACTTTTTATTTTTATTTGTTGTTTTTTATTTGTCCTTTCTATTTGCCGTTGAGCCCTATGACAAGTTTGACCTCATTTTGCGTTATGCTCAGCTCTTTGGCGATTTGGGCGTGCGCTTTTCCTTCTTGCGCGAGCGCGAGAATCGATTCCCTTCTTTGGCTCACAGCTTTCTTTTCCGGTTCCTCCGCCGACTGTTCGCCTGCCGTATCGTCAAACAGCCGCTT
>Ga0099364_10000737_pt1 | contig 55590 bp, 48 predicted proteins | sample TergutTh196P3_FD_73070 | JGI IMG/M metagenome (GOLD analysis project Ga0099364, IMG submission 73070) | Microcerotermes parvus P3 segment gut microbial communities from Pointe-Noire, Republic of the Congo - Th196 P3 | ecosystem: Host-associated > Arthropoda: Insects > Digestive system > Gut ... | reverse complement strand
GCTAAGGAGAGAGAGGATGAGGCAGCGGAGATTAGGCATTGAATGCCCCCCCCCATAGCATTTTGCGTGTTTGCTTTACTCATGATGCTCTACCTTCCCTTTTCCTTGTTTACTTTAGTTTAGCATAAGTTGTTTGGGGATGTCAAGGGTTTGGTGGAGCTTTGGGCGGTAAGGGCGGGCGTGATATAATAGAGGCATGAAGACGATAGATATTATTATACCGTGCTATAACGAGGCGGCGGTGTTTAGCAAATTGCGGGAGCGGTTGGTGGAGCTGGCAGCGGCGAATCCGGGCTTTAAGTGGGAGTTTATTTTTGTCAATGACGGGTCGCGCGATAAGACGTTGGAGCTAATCAAGGATTTTGCGGCGAATGACAAGCAGGCGAAATACATTAATTTTTCGCGGAACTTTGGCAAGGAGACGGCGATGCTGGCGGGGCTGGACTATGCGGATGGCGATGCGGCGGTGATAATTGATGCGGATTTGCAGGACCCGCCGGAGTTGATACCAGAGATGATTAAGATTTGGCAGACGGGGGTGGATGATGTTTATGCCCGGCGGAAGAGCCGGGCGGGCGAGTCGTCGCTGAAGAAATGGACGAGCTCGCTTTATTACCGACTGCTGCAGACGACGACGCGGGTACCGATTCAGATTGACACGGGGGATTTCCGGCTGCTGAGCCGGCGGTGTGTGCTGGCGCTAAGGGAAGTGCGAGAGAGCAATCGGAATATGAAGGCGATTTTCTCTTGGGTGGGGTATAAGAAGCAGGAGATTTTGTACGATCGCGACGCGCGGGCGGCGGGCACAACGCAGCAGGGCTACGGCAAGCTGATAAATCTGGCGATTGATGGGTTGACGTCGTTTACGACGGCGCCGCTACGGATTGCGGCAGTGGTGGGGATGGTGGTGACCTTGGTGGCGTTTATCTGGATGATACGCGTGGTGGTGCGGGCGCTGATTTTTGGCCCGGACACGGCGGGGTATCCGTCGTTGATGAGCGCGATTTTGCTACTGGGCGGTGTGCAGCTGCTGTCGCTGGGGGTGATTGGCGAGTATATTGGGCGGATTTTCATTGAGACGAAAAACCGGCCGCTCTATTTTATCGAAGAGTCGAATATCAAGCGCGCGAACGACGACTAGGCTTTGCGTTTGCTGGTGCGGTAGTGGAGGATGGAGTAAGTGATGAGGCTGGCGAGGCCAAAGGCGGAGAGGGCGAAGCCGACCGCGGTGGCGCGTGAGGTGCCGTAGACAACTTCGATGCCGTCAACGGTGTCAACGGTGATGCCGTAGACGAATGGTAGTTCGCGCTGGCTGGTGGTGAGCTCTTGGTCATTAGCGAATTTGACGGCGACGAGGCCGTTGGGCGATTCGAAGACCTCGAGCTCTTCGCCGCTTTCAGTGCGGGCCTCGTAAGCGGGGTAGAAGAAGAGGGGGTATTCGAGATAGCCGTCATGGCGGACGATGCCAGCGGCGTGGCGGTCGAGGAGCCATTCGGGCATCTCTTCTTTAAGCGGGCATTGGTGGCGGTGTTCGCAGCCCATGACGCGGGCGGGGAGGTACTCGTATTCGGCGCCGTACCACCAGATGCGATTTTCGTTGACGACCAAGGAGGAGAGGCGATAGTCGTACCAGTAGTCCCAGCGAGGATGATACATGCCAAGCGACATCAGGGGCGCGACGGCGGCAAGAATCAATATAGCCCCTGCTGCCATTAAGCTGGGTCGCTCGGTACGGCGTTCGGCCAGCTTTTCGTGGGCGAGCCAGTAGAGGCTGATACCGGCGGTGATGGCGAGGCCGAAAGAGGAGATGGTGAGGAGGCGCCAAGGGAATTGGATGCTGGTGAGGAAGCGGGGCACCCATTGCCAAGGGAAGAACCAAGCGGTGGTCATGAAGGCGGCGACGAGGCCGAATATCATCATTTGGCGGGTGAAAGTCCGGACTTTGGCGGGCATGTTTTGCCGGGCGAAAGCGAAGGCGGCGACGCCGAGAAAGGCGATTAGGCCGAGGCCATAGAACAAGTCATAATTGATGGGGGTGTCGAAAAAGAGCTCGCCGGGGTGGATGCCGCGGCGCCAGACGGCCTCGGCGTTTTGACCCATGTTGGTCTCGGCGAAGACCGGGTTCATAATATTATAGAGCGCGGCGTTGCTGGCCTCGAGCATGGGGAGGATGAAAACGGCGGAGAGGAGGAGAATCAGGGCGGCGGAATAGACGAATTTGGGGAGGGTGAACTTCCAGCTTTGTTTGGCAAAGAAGCCGCGCCAGTTGATGGCGACGAAAATAAGGGCGAGCGAGGCCCAGAGCAGGGCGGAGAGGTTGTGCGAGAGGACCATGCCAGCGCCGCCGATGACGAGAGGGAGGATGGCGTTTTTGGGACTTTTTTGGAGTAGGCGCCAGAGGCCGAGAAAGACGAGTGGGGCGAAGATGAAGGGGAGCATCTCGCCGTCGGCGCGGCGGACGAAGTAGTCGAGCAGGTGGTAGGGTGCGGCGGCATAGGCGACGGCGGCGAGGACGGCGGGGGTGGCTTTGCCGGTGATTTCGCGGACTAATTTATAGCAGGCGAGGGCGGCGCCGAAAATCGAGAGAATCATTAGTAAGTTGACGGCGATATAGGCGTGGCCGCCGACCAGCCAAGTGAAAAAGAGGACGACCCAACCGGTGAGTGGGCCGTAAAAGAGGCTGGGCGCGTAGCCGAAGCCGCCAAAGGCTGCCGGGTCGAGCTGGGGAACGAGTTGGCCAGAGGCCCAAGCGTTAGCGATGCCTTGGTAGCGGAACATGTGAAAGGGGGCGTCATGGCCGGTTAGAGGCTCAGGATGGATGAAGGGCATCGAAATGACCAAAGCCGCGGCGAGGATAATCCAAATAGCCCAATGGCGCTTGAGGAAATCGATTACTTTTTGCATTCGGCATCCTTGATGGCTTGGGTGATTTTGGCGGCGATTTGGGCGAGCTCTTCTGGGGTGGTGTCGTGGTTGCGGGAGCCATGTTTGAGTTGTTGGTCGTCATTGATGGGCACGAGGTGGATATGGGTGTGGGGAACAAGGAAGCCCTCAACAATAATGCCGATGCGCTTGGCACCCATGGCCTCTTGGAGGGGCTTGGCCAATTTCTTGGCGATACGCCACATATAATTATATAGGTCGTCGGGCAGGTCGAAGATGTAGTCAAAGGCGCACTTGGGGATGAGGAGGGTGTGGCCGGGGGTGAGGGGGTGGATGTCGAGGAAGGCGAGGATTTGATCGTCTTCGTAAATTTTATGGGACGGCACTTCGCCGCTAACAATGTTCGCAAAAATATTTTCCATATCTGTATTATAGCGGGTCTAGGCGAGTTTGGCAAGGCATTCAGTGGTGGTGATGATGTCGGCGGTGGTGGCGTCGGGGGCGAGGGTGGCGCTAAGGACCGGCGATGGGGAAATTGGGCCATAGGCGCGGAAGCCGGCGAATTGTTTGAGACTGGTGAGCAGGGCGAGGCGGGTGGTGGAATCGGCGGCGACGAGGACGTTGATGTCGTCGAGGGCGGAGGAGTCGCCGATGAGCCAGATGGGGTGGGCGGCGCGGATTTGGGCGACGGCAGGGTCGGAGGCTGGAAAGACGGCGAGGCGGGGCTGGACGGCGAGGAGTTTCTCGGGGTCAAGGGATTGGATGGAGGAAGTGTCGGTCAAAATGAGCCGCTCGGGGCGGTTCTCCGGGTCGCCGCGCTCGAGGAGGAAAAAGGAGGGCTCGGTAGTGGGCGCCGGAGCGGAAAAGGCGATGAGAGCGACGGCGGTTTCATCTTGGACGAGCTGGTAGGCGGTGAGCAGGTCGTCGCTGCCGGTGAGAAGAATAGGGTCGGCGAAACCTTGGGCGCTAAGAAACTCGGCGGCCTCGCGGATGCGCGGGTCGTCGCCCTCGGGAAAAACGATGCGTAGCGGAACGCCGGGCGTCATAGCAGGCTCCGGATGAAAGCGGCAAAGAGCGGGTGAGGACAGTTGGGGCGGGAGCGGAATTCGGGGTGGGCTTGGGTGGCGAGGAAGAATTTGTGGCCGGGCGCTTCGACAAATTCGACCAGCTTACCGTCGGGGCTGGTGCCGGAGACGACGAGGCCGCCTTTTTCGATTGCGGGGAGGAATTTTTGGTTGACTTCATAGCGATGACGGTGGCGTTCGGTAATATTACTCTTGGAGTAAATGTCGGCAGTTTGGCTGCCGGACCGCAGTTCGGCTGGGTAATCGCCCAGACGCATGGTGCCGCCGGTCTCTTCGAGGCCTTTTTGGTCGGACATAATATATATAACGTTGTTTTGGTCGCCGGCGCCGAATTCTTCGCTGCTGGCATCGGGCAGGCCGCCGAGTCGGGCGGCGGCGATGACGGCCAATTGGAGGCCGAGGCAAAGGCCGAGGTAAGGTTTGTCGTTTTCGAGGGCGTAGGTGGCGGCGGCGATTTTGCCCTCGACGCCGCGGGTGCCGAAGCCGCCGGGCACGAGGAGGCCATCGACGGCGGAGAATTGTCGGCGGGCAAAGTCGGCGTCTTGACCGGCTTGCTCGGCGTTAATCCAGACTAATTCGAGGTTGACGTGGTTGGCGACGGCGGCGGATTTGAGGGCTTCGGCGACGCAGATATAGGCGTCGTCGTTGCCGACGTATTTGGCAACAAGGCCGACTTTGACGGTGCGGCCGTGGGATTTGCTCCACTGGTCGCTGGTTTGGTGCCACTGCGACATGTCGGCTGGTTGGCCGCCAGCGAAGGCGTCGAGGACTTCGACGGCGCTGGACTGGACGAGGTTGAGGGGAACTTCGTAGACGTTGGAGACGTCGGGCAGGTTGACCACGGCGTTATTGTCGAGACCGGCAAAGGCGGCGATTTTGTTCAAGATTTCGGGCGGCGCCGGGCGCTCGGTGCGGGCGCAAACGAGGTCGGGCATAATGCCAAAACCACGGAGGTCGCGGAGGGCGTTTTGGGCGGGTTTGGTTTTGAGCTCTTTGCTGGTATTAATCCAAGGCACCCAAACGACGGCGACATAGAGGCAGTTTTTGCGGCCGACGCGGCGGGCGAATTCGCGGATGGCTTCGATGAAGCTGAGGCTTTCGATGTCGCCGACGGTGCCGCCGATTTCGACGATGTGGACGTCGCTTTGGTTGCTTTGCTGGGATTTTTCGATGGTGTCTTGGACGAGGTCGGTGAAGTGGGGCACCAACTGGACGGTTTTGCCAGCGAATTTGCCGGAGCGCTCGGCGGTAATCAGGTCATTGAAAAGGGCGCCGGAGAGAGTGGTGGAGAATTTGTTGGTTTCGATATTGAGGAAGCGTTCGTAGTGGCCGAGGTCGAGGTCGGTTTCTTTGCCGTCGCGGGTGACGAAACATTCGCCGTGTTCGCAAGGGTTGAGCATGCCGGCGTCGAAGTTAAGGTAGGGGTCGCATTTTTGTATCGAGACTTTGAGGCCTTTGGCTTGGAGAATGGCGCCGATGCTGGCGGCAGTGATGCCTTTACCGACACCCGAGAGCACGCCGCCAACCACAAAAATGTATTTAGTCATGGAACTCCAAGTAAGAATAGTAATTATTTTGGACGATAGACTCGGAAAGGTTGAAGCGGGAGGCGACGAACTGATTCATGCTTTGGACGTAATTTTCGGGTAGCTCAACAGGGGTGCCGTGGTCGTTTACTCTTGGAGTAAAACGGCGGCTGGCGGCGTAATAACGGCCGTAATCAGAAATCCAAGAGCGATCGGCGAAGACGGCGAGGCCGCTGGAGGCCGGGTCGAGGATATCGCGGCCCATAATTAGTCGGCTGTCGAACGGCAGGCCCCAAAGGTTGAGTAAGGTCGGCAAAATGTCGATTTGGGAGCCGATTTTGCTGGTGCGGATGGTGCCGGGGAGCTTGCGGGGGAAGTCGCGGGTGCCGACTTCGAGGTTGCCGGCGACCATTTCGGCGTTCCAAATGATGAGCGGGCTGTGGTTGATGTCGATGATGGCGTCGCGTGGGTAGGAGGAGAGTTCGTTGACTTGGCTGTTGCTAAGCATGTAGGGGTAGTGGTCGCCGACGAGGACGATGACGGTGTTGTCGAGTTCATTGATGGCGCGGAGGGAGTCGAGCAGGCGGCCGAGGGCGCGGTCGAGGTCAATTTGGGAAGCTTGGTAGACGCGGGCGTCGAGCGAGACGCCGCGCAGCGAGCTAACTTGGCGCTGGTAGAGGCGGGTGACGTGGTTCCAGCCGTCGTATTCGCCGTGGCCGGCCATGGTCAAAAGGTAGGTGGCGAAAGGCAGGCGCTGGCCTTGGTCGTCGCGGGCTTTGGCTTTTTCGGTGATGAAAGGCAGGGCGGTGTCGAAGAGCTGGATGTCGGATTGAATCCATTGGCTACAAGTGGTGCGGCCGACCAGTAGTTCCATGCCAGAGCCGCAGGCGAGGTAGTCGGTGATGCCGAGGGTGGCGCGGGTTTTGTGGCGGTCGTAAAAGGTGGCTTCGGTCAACGAGTAGCCGGAAGCGGCGTCAAAACCGGCGCGGCCGAAGCTGTGGCCGAGGGCGAGGGGGAAGGTGGGGAGTTGGTTGCGCCAAGTGCGGAGGAGGGTTTGGGTGGGCATGAGGCCGGTGTGGGCCATCCATTCGCCGCCGAGGGTGGACATGATGTAGGGCGAGTAGAAGTTGTCGAAAACGAAGCCTTCGTTGGCCATGCGCGAGAGGTTGGGGGTGAGGTCGGGGTTGAGGGCGATGCTGTTGAAGCTTTCGGCCATGATGAAGATGAGGTTTTTGTCTTCGAAGATGCCGGAGTATTCGTTGGTGTAGGAGGGGCTGGTGCCGGCGAGGGCGGAGGAAAGTTTGGCGACGGCGAGGGGCTGGGTTTGGGTTTCTTTTTCCAAATCGAAGAGGACTTGGGGAACGTATTCGGGAGCGAGGGGTTGTTTTTTCATAGGGTCGGCGACGGCGGCAACGGCGGGCTCGAAACCGAGCAGGGCTTGGCGGATATCGACGGTTTGGAAGGCGACCAAACCGAGCTCGCGGACTTGGGCGCGGGCGTCGGTGCTCTCAAAATACAAATAATGGGGGCTGGCGAAGCGTTCGCCAAAACTCTGCAAAACTAACAAAATGACCCCTGTAAGACCGGAAATTACTCCAAGAGTAAGCAGGAGGGTGCGCCACCAATTTTTGGTTTTGGGGCGGCTGAAGTTGAAAAACCAGACGGCGAGGATGCCGAGGGCGGCGGTGAGGATGAAGAGTATCGTGGCAAGCGGACTGCCCCAAATTTCGGCCCAGAATTGGGCGATATTATTTTTGGCGCCGGAGAGTAGCGCGGTGGAGGCGATGCTGGCTGGGATGCCGAAAATCTTGATAAAGGCGAGTTGGCCGACAAAAAGGACCATCAACCCGCCGATGAAGCCGCTGGCGAGAATGCGGGCAAGGAATTTGGGCAAAAAGCTTGTCAGGAAGCCGAGAGCTGCGAAGATGAGCGAAAATGTGGCAATCATCAACACGCTGCGGACGCTCCAGCCGCCGAGGAAGGATTTTAGGAGTAGTTCGTAGATGAAAGCGATGGTGAAAAAGATGACTGGCAAAAGCCACATGGGTTTATGGGAACGCAATCTCTTACAGCTCGCACGCAGAGCCTTATCCTCGCACGGCGATTTCCCGTCCTGCGCTCCAAATCTGTTCGAAATCGCGAGCCTCTTCCTGTCGGGGTTCTCACGATTTCTCACGGACTTGTTCGCTCGGGAAAAATCACATGTGCTCAGAGAAGACTTTTGCGAGCGGTCCGAGGAATTGTGTTTGGGAGTAGGCTTGCGGGCGGGCTTAGCAGATTGTTTTTGGGTGCGTTTGACGGGGATTTTCTGCTTACTCATCGATTACCTCGTAGCTTTGGGTTTGGCGGGCCCAGAGTTTGGCGTAGGCGCCGTGTTTGCGGAGGAGGGATTGGTGGGAGCCGGATTCGGCAATTTTGCCGTTTTCGAGGACGACGATGCGGTCGAGGCTGGCGACGGTCGAGAGGCGGTGGGCGATGACAAGGGCGGTGCGGCCTTTCATTAGTTTTTGGAGGGCGTCTTGGATGAGGCTTTCGGATTCGCTATCGAGAGCGGAGGTGGCTTCGTCGAGGACTAAAATTGGGGCGTCTTTGAGGATGGCGCGGGCGATGGCGATGCGTTGGCGTTGGCCGCCGGAGAGTTTGACGCCGCGTTCGCCGACGAGGGTTTCGAGGCCTTGGGGGAGGTCTTTGACGAATTCCCAAGCGTTAGCGAGTTTGAGGGCGCGGATGATTTCTTCTTTGGTGGCGTGTTCGTGGCCGTAGGAGACGTTTTCGGCGATGGAGCGGTGGAAGAGGAGGCTTTCTTGGGGGACGTAGGCGATGTTTTCGCGGAGGGATTTTTGGGAGACGTCTTTGATGTTTTGGCCGTCGATGAGGATGGCGCCGGATTCGACGTCGGAGAAGCGGAGGAGGAGTTTGGTCAAAGTGGTCTTGCCGGAGCCGGAAATGCCGATCAGGCCGACGCGTTCGCCGTCTTTTACTTCAAGAGTAAAGTTTTGGAAAACGTTGGATTTGCCCTCGTTGTAGCGGAAAGTGATGTCGTCGAAAAGGATATCGCCGTTCGGGACCGAGAGGCGCTGGGGGCTGGTGTCGGTGATGGCGGGGTTTTCCTCAAGGATTTCAGTCATTTCGACGGCGTCGCCGAAGGAGTCGACGATTTCGCGGATGATGTGGTTAAATTGCCACATGCGGCCGAAGATGATTTGGGTGTAGGTGTAGATGAGGACGGCGGTGCCGAGCGAGATGCCGAACCACTGGGTGCCGCCGACGATGAAGATGAGGGCGGCGGCGGTGAGGCCGGTGAGGACGACGGTGTTCATGGTGTGGCGGCCGATGGTGAGGCGCATGCGTTTCAAGTCGAGGGTCATGACTTTTTCGACGGCGTATTGGTAGCGCTTTTTCTCGTCGGACTCGCGGGCGTAGGATTTGACAGTGAGGATGTTGCCGATGGCGTCGGCGAGTTTGCCGGTTTTTTCGGAGGAGGCTTTGGCGCTTTCTTCGCGGAGGCGGAAGATGCGCTTGTGCATAAAGATAGTGAGGGTGAAAAAGAGGAGGACGACGCTAAGCAAGATGGCGGCGTAGACGGGGGCGTAGCGGAAGAGGACGACGCCGGAGCCGATGAGGAGGGTGAGTAGGGGGACGACTTGAAAGATGAGGTTGTCGAGCAGGCTTTCGAAGGACTTGACGAAGCGGTTGGTGTAGTTGACGAGTGAGCCGGAGAAGCGGTTGGTGTGGAAGGTCATAGATTGGTTGGCGACGGCTTGGAAACAGAGGAGGTCGAGGTCGGCCATCATTTTGACTTCGTTTTTCCAGAGAATCCAGAGCTGGAGGCGGTAGAGCATTTCGCCGACGAGCATGACGCCAACGGCGGTGAGGATGAGGGGGGAGAAGTCGGCGAGGATGTCGGCGCCGAAGCTGCCGGCGGCGAGGCGGTCGATGATGCGGGAGAAGATGAGCGGCAGCATGGTGTCAAGGAGAACGACGGCGACGATGCCGGTGGCGACCATGGCGAAAATTGGCCAGCGATACTGCCGCATCTCTTGCCAAAAATAGTGAAGCGTCCGCCGAGGGAGCGCCTTTTTATTTTCCCGTTCCATACTCACATAATTGTATCATACTTTAAGCACTTTTCCAAGCTTTTGGGATGTGGTATAATATGGGCATGTTAGAGGAGTTAGGAGTGCCGAGGACGCGGGTGAGGGTGATGCGGTTTTTCGCGGGGAACGGCGAGGTGGAGGTGGGCGTGCGGGAGTTGGCGCGGGCGCTGAAAATTAACGCGGGAAATGCACAGCGGGAGCTCGCTAAATTGGTTGATTTGGGTTATTTGGTGAAAAATGGCCAAGCTTACTCCAATAGTAAGCTGCTGTCTGACCTCTGTGAAAAGCTCGAGGATTTATGAAATTACAGCTCGGGGTCCTGTCGCCCGGGTCCTCCCCGCCGGGCACCACCCCTCGATCAAAAACTTTAAGTCCACTATTTATCAAACTCCTAAAATCAAGGGGAATTGATGAGAGTTTTTTGAATCCGAGGTATGAGGATTTGGGGGCGGCGGGAGATTTGCCGGACATGGCGAAGGCGGTGAAGCGGATTCGGCGGGCGATAAAGGCGGGGGAGAAGATTTTGGTGTTTGGGGATTATGATGCGGATGGGGTGACGGCGACGGCGGTGTTGGTGCGGGGACTGGGGCATTTGGGGGCGGAGGTGCGGTGGGATTTGCCGGAGCGGGTGCGGGATGGTTATGGTTTGCCGGAGCGGATTTTGGAAACTTTGGCGGCGGATGTGAAATTATTGATTACGGTGGATTGTGGGAGTCGGGATTTTGCGGTGGTGCGGCGGCTGAAGGAGCGGGGGGTGGATGTGATTATCACGGACCATCATGAGGTGAGCGAAGATGGGGCGCTACCAGAGGCGGTGGCGGTGATTAACCCGAAGCGGCGGGATAGTAAATATGGGTTTTCCGAGCTGGCCGGGGTCGGCGTGGCGTTCCAGCTGGTGCGGGCTCTAGCGAGTTCCCCGCAAACCGGTGCATCGGACACGCCGTCGCCCGACCCTGTCGCCACAGGACGGGCGCGTCTCGTTCTCCCGCTGCCGCGGTCCGAAAGTTCCTCTGCACCGGATTTGCGAGGGACTCGCCAACAATACAAATCACCTGAGTGGACGAAGTGGCTGCTGGATTTGGTGGCGCTGGGGACAGTGTGCGATCAGGCGCCGCTTTTGGGGGATAATCGGATTTTGGTGTGGTATGGGTTGAAGGTGATGGCGAAAAGCAAGTGGCGGGGGCTGCGGGAGTTGACGCGCGATTTGAAAAGGATTGATGCTTATGCTTTGGGATTTGTGGTGGGGCCGAAAATTAATGCGAGTGGGCGGTTGGAGAGCCCGCGAAAGGCGCTGGAGCTACTTTTGACGGACGACGCGATGGAGGCGAGTGAGCTAGCGATGCAGTTGGAGGATTTGAACGACGAGCGGAAGGCCCAGCAACGAAAAGCGCTGGAAAGTCTGAAGCTTACTCTTGGAGTAAAAAACGATTTAACAGTGGTGGTGGCGCGAGGAAAATGGCATGAGGGGCTGATTGGGCTGATTGCGGGAAAATTGGTCGAACAGCATGAAAAGCCGGTTTTTGTGTTTACGGAAACGGGCGAGGGGCTGAAATGCAGTGCGCGGAGTTTTGGGGAATTTAGTTGTGCGAAGGCGATTTCGCATTTGCGGGAGTTGGGGCTGGTGGAAAAGGGCGGCGGGCATGCGGCGGCGGGCGGGATGAGTATTTCGGCGGATAATTTTGAGGCGGTGCGGGCGGCGTTGGATAAATATTATCGGAGTTTGGGGTTAACTAATCAAGAGCGGTTTTTGCGGGAGCGGGCGGATATTGAGGTGGAGAATGTGGAGGAGTTGACGGTGGATTTTTGGCGGGAGGTGCAGGAGCTGGCGCCATTTGGGCAGGGGAATCGGGAGCCGATTCTGCGGGTGCGGGGGCGGTTGTATGAGAGGCGGACGATGGGCAAGGCGAAGGAGCATGTGAGTTTGAAAATTGGCGACGCGGAGGGGCGGCCGTTTGAGCTTTGCGCGTGGCATGGGGCGGAAAAGTGGGGGGATTTGGCGGTGGATAGGTATGAGTTTGATTTTCGGGCGGTTTATTCGGAGTTTGGGGCGCCGCATGTGGAGGGGCGGGTGGTTGATGTGGTGATTGATAGGGCATAAGCACTTTTTGGTGAAGATGTGCCATGTTATAATGGTGGTATAAACTACGAGCGGAACTGGATAGATGCCGCTCGTAGTTTTTTGTGTTGGGGGTAGCAAGGCGTTAGGGCTAAGGGGCGACGCAGCGGAGGGGGACGCCGCGACCTTTGCTGACCGCGTAAGCGGGATCGACAAATGTGCTGCCGAAGTAAAGTCTAAATGCATTGGTGGCACTGTCAACAGTAGAAGACCAAGAGTAGCCGAATGAGCCCTGATTACTGAACGCGCCATCGGCGAAGTAGCCGGCATACATATAGAGGCCGTTGGCTAAGAGGCCGGCTGGGGTGGTGAGGGAGCCGGAGTTGATGGCGTTATTAAGCAAGGTGAATTCGCCGCCTGTGTTGCCGGTAGGAAGCCTCCAGCCGGAGGGGCAGATGTTGTAGAGGGTTGAGCCGGTTGCGCCTGCGCCAGTGCCGCCATTAACGGACTGATTGGGTTGGGTGGCGGTGGAGGATTGGCAGGCGGCGGCTTGTAGGTTCATGGCGGTGCACCAGTTGTAGAAGTAGCCGTATTGAGGATTGGTAGCGCCGCCGTTGGTCGAGGTGCTAGGGTCGGTCGTGCCGGTGGTGCGGTTGGAGCCGGTTGGGTTCCAGTAGCACCTTGTGGTGGGGTTAGCTACCACGGCGGGGTTATTGCCATAGCAAGCTTGGGTGGAGGTGGTGTGGGAGTTGCCGAGGGTCATGGCGGGGATAGCATCGCCGTAGGTGTTGGTGCCGCCACCGGCATAGGCTAAGTTGGTTTCCATCCAGCAAAGGTCGCCGCCGCCAGCTTGGGTGCCGTTGATGCGGCGGACCCAATAGGTCGAGCCGTCACGGGCATCGCGGACTCGGGTGCGGGTAGTGGGGCAGGAGTAGTTGCCGAGGGTGCCGTCGAGGGTGATGCGTTGGATGTCGGCGCCGGTTGGGGCAGGGGCGGGTGAAGGCAGTGGTTCGGCTGGTTCGGCGGCATCGCTGACGCAACGAACGGAGAGGCCGTAGCCCTTACTGTTGCTGCCCGCCGGGTTGACACCGCCGGTAACGAAGGTGAGATAGAAAGCATTGGCGGCATTGGTGACTGTAGAAGACCAATAGCTGCCGCTGGACCCCTGATCGTTGAAAGAGCCATTCCAGAAGTAGCCGGCATACATATAGAGGCCGTTGGTGAGGAGTGGCGTTGGGGCGCCGGAAGTCCAGCCGAGTTGGTCAACTAGGGTAGTGAACTCACCGGTGGTGGGGTCGCCGGTAGGGAGTCGCCAGCCAGCGGGGCAGACGCTGATGTTTGGGTCGGGTTGAGCGGCAGTGCTAGTCTGGCAAGCGTCAGGTTGGTTGCCCATAGCAGCACACCAATTATAGAGGTAGCCGTATTGGGGGTTGGTGGCGCCGCCGTCGGTGCTGAGGGAGGGGTCGGTAGTGGCGGCAGTGGGGTTGGCGCCGGGCGGGATGTCGAAGAGGGGTGCGGTTGGGGTGTTGGAGCGGCCTTGGGTGAGGAAGATGGCGTCGCCGTAGAGGTTGCTGCCGCCGCCGGCATAGGCGAGGTTGGTTTCCATCCAGCAGAGGTCGCCGATGAGGCGGATCCAGTAGGTGTTGCCGTCGCGGGCGTCGGCGACGCGGGTGCGGGTGGCGGGGCAGTTGGAGAGGGCGACGGATTGGATGAAGTCGCCGGTGCGGGCGATGGGCAGGTTGGCGGCGGCAGAGATGGTGATTTGGCCGCTGTATTCGCCGCTGGTGAGAAGGGAGCCGGCGGCAACGGCGAAGTAGATATTATAGGCGTCGGGCGTGGTGGTGGCGGTGGTGGTTTGGGTGAAGGCAGTGGGGATAGTGGGGACGGCGGCGTAGCGGGCGGTGTTGGTGGTGTTGGTGGAGCCGAGGGTTTGGTAGCTGAAGTCAAAGTCGAAGTCGAAGCCTTGGATTTGGCCGTTGGGAATGGCGAAGCCCCAAGCGCCGCCGCTGGTTTGGGTGGCGAAGACGGCGGGAGATTCCATGGTGCCAGTGGTGGACTGGATGACGCGGCTGTCGGACGATTCGAGCTCGCCACTGGACGGGCCGACGATGGAGAGGGTGTAGCCGAAGATGTTATCGGTGCTGATGGTGGCGGTGAGGCAGTCGGCGGCAATCGAGCCATTGCGGACGGCGAGGCGGAGTTCGCTACTCACGGTATCATAGTTGACGCAGGGGGAGTCGTCGCTGATGGTAAAGGAGAGGTCGCCGGTGTAGGTGAAGGCGCCGAACTGGCTGTCGTCGGCATAGGACTTTTGGAAGGAGTTGGTGATGAGGGCGGAGAAAATGGCGAAAGTCGCGATGGCTAGAGTGGCGGTGGCTATTCGGCGGGTGAGGGCGAGAGGGTGGAAATCAAGCATCGAATGCCCCCCCCCATAACCTTTTGCGTTTTGATGCTTGTCATGCTTTGGCCCTTATCCTTACTATATATATTATATTAGCATAGGCGCTTTGAGGATGCAAGGACTACATGGATTGGTCGGAGGTGACGCGGTTGACCTCTTGGACGGTGGTGAGGCCTTTGAGGGCTTTGAACATGCCGTCTTGGCGGAGGGTGACCATGCCTTTGGCGATGGCCATTTTTTGGACGTCGGCGGCGGTGGCGCGGGCGACGACGAGTTTTTGGACGTCGGGGTCGATTTCGAGGGCTTCAAAAACGCCGATGCGGCCGCGGTAGCCGTCGGGGGTGTCTTCGGTATCTTGGCCGCGGCGGAGGGTGAAGGATTTGGCGGTGGAGAGGGGGAGGTTTTCGTAGCCGAGGTCTTCGCCGACTTTTTTGACGTCTTCGGCCGAGTCGGGGAGGAGCCAGCCGACGGTCTTTTGGATTTCGCCGGCCTCGATTTCGGTGGCAGGGGTGTCTTCGGCGTTGGGGGCGATGCGGCGACAGAGGCGCTGGCCGATGATGGTATTAAGGGTAGAGGCGATGAGGAAGGGCTCAATGCCCATGTCGAGGAGGCGGGGCAAGATACCGGAGGCGGAGTTGGTGTGAAGGGTGCTGAAAACCAAGTGGCCGGTGAGGGCGGCTTGGACGGCGAGCTGGGCGGTTTCGGTGTCGCGAATCTCACCGACCATGACGACGTCGGGGTCTTGGCGGAGGATGCTGCGCAGACCGTTGGCGAAAGTGAGGCCGGCGGGGATGTTGACCTGGATTTGGTTGACGCCAGCGATTTTGTACTCGACCGGGTCTTCGAGGGTGACAATGTTGATGCCGGGCGATTTGATTTCTTGGACGAGGGAATAGAGGGTGGTCGACTTACCGGAGCCGGTCGGACCGGAGGTGATGACCATGCCGTTGGGCTGGGCGATGCCGCGGCGGATGGTACGGAGCGAGCGGCCGACGATGCCCATTTTTTCGATGCCGATTTGGCCGGATTCTTTTTTCAAAATACGGATGACGACTTGCTCGCCCCAAACAACGGGGCTGGTGGCGATACGCAGGTCAACGGGCGACTCGCCGATTTTGACGGAAAATTGGCCGTCTTGGGGGGCGCGTTTTTCGTCGATTTTGAGACCGGCGAGGATTTTGATGCGGGCGACGAGCTGGCCTTCGATGGTTTTGGGCAGATTCATGACTTCGCGGAGGACGCCGTCGATGCGGCAGCGGACGAGGAGGCGGGTTTCTTCGGGCTCGACGTGGATATCAGACGCCCGGGCTTTGACGGAATACTCGAGGAGTGAAACGAGGGCTTTGGCGATGGGGCTATCTTGGACGATGGTTTTGACTTCGCTGACGGCTTCGTCGTCCATTTGTTTGTTGGCTTCGACGGCGCTATCGACGGCGGAGAGGTCGGTTTTGTATTGTTCGAGGATGTCGTTGATAGCGTCGGGGCTGGCCATGACGGCGACGAGGGGCTTATGGAGCATGTTGGAGAGGTAGTCGATTTTTTGGGTGTCGGTGGCGTTTTCAAGGGCTATATATACTTTGCCGTCGCGTTCGGCAAGGGGAACGGCGCGCATTTTGATGGCGGTTTCTTCGGAGACGAGGTGAAGGACTTCGCTGCCGATGAGGGCGCCGTCGATGTAGGCGAAGGGGATATTGAATTGCTGGGCGACGGCGTGAGCGAGGATTTGTTTGCTAATCAGGCCGTCTTCGAGCCAAGATTGGGGAGTCTGTTTTTCGGGCGGCAGGATGCGGACGCGAAGGGCGTCGACTAGGCCGTTGTCAATGATTAGCTTAGCGATTTTCGCCTGCGTGTCGGCATCAAAGTTCATTAGTCTTCCTCGTCATCTTCGGGCAGGACGCAGAAGGGATTAAGCTCGGGGTCGCAATTTGGGTCAACGACTTCGAACTGGCTATAGCAATCGTCTTGGGAGATTTCAGCGCCTTGCTCGACATCACCAATACAGACCTCGACGGTTGGATCGATAGCGAAGCGATTGAAGATCAGCGGATCGGGGTGGATGACAATGTCAGAAATGGCGTCAATCTCTTCGATATTGGCGGTGGCATTTTCCGGATCACCGAAAACGGCGCGGGTGATGATGACAGCGAAAATGGCCGAGAGAATCGCCAGAGCAAAGCAAACGATGATGTCAGTCTTTTTCATGGGGAGACTCCCGAGCTAGGGCTAGTACTGGAACCGGTTGTCCGGCGGTTTAAGACAGAGGAGGCGGTCAGGGTGCGGGAGGTTTTATTGACAGTAGTTGGGGCGGTATAGAAGCCGTTAGCTTGGATGGAAAGCTCGATGAGAGTCGGCGAGCGGAAAACAAAGGTGGCGGCGTTGACCTCGATTAAGCGGATGGATTTCTCAAGATTGCTTAGAATCTGGGAGATGCCGACTGGCTGGTCGCAGGCGGTAGCTTGGCCTTCGCAACCGAGGCCGCCGATGACTTGAAAGGCCATGTTCATGGTATGAGCGCTGGTCTCGACTTGGGGTAGGACGGTGGAATCGCGGCCGACGGAGATGCCTTGAGTGACGGCTTCGTTATCGCCGACGCGGGTGATGATGAGGTTAGCAACGCTAGCGCCGAAGGCAGCTAAGTTTTGCGAGGCCGGCAGGGCGTTAGCAACGACGCGGAGTGGCTCATCGCGATACTCTTGGTTTTTGGCGGCGGCGATTAGATTTTGGTTTTCGCGGAGGTCGTTGATTTCGGCCATGACGACTTCAAAGTTGCGGAGGTTAGCTTCGGTGATGTCAAGAGTGGCTTGTTTTTGGGCGTTGACCTCGCTTTGGAAAGTAATCATTTTTGAGAGATAGTCAAGAGAAACAGCAGTGATGGCGACCAGCGCAGAAGCGAGGGCGATGGAGAGGAACATCAGGTAATTGGCCTTGTCGATGAATGTTCGCTTGCTAGATTGGAGACCTTTGCGTGCCATTAGAGGTCCTCCTCGGGGTTAGTTGGGGCGGCGGCAAACCAGCCGTTGTTAATCTGGAGGAAGGAGTCGGTGACGTCTTGGCGGACGATGCCGAGGACGCGGACATGGCGGCTTTGGATGTTGAGGGCAGGCGGGTCAATTTCGAAGGACATTTTGAAGCGGAGGGTTGGCGTGCCGCCGGTATTAATTTCATAGCTAGGTGGCTCGTCGGTGTCAGGCTCGCCGAGGATAAGTTTGCAGTTGCTGGTCATTCCATCGGCGCCGAGGCAGGCGGAGTCGAAGTAGAAGCCGGCTTCGTTGCGGTCGCCGTTGCGGTAGACGCGGAGCTCGCTGCCGTTTTGAGCGAGGACGACGCCGTAAATGATGCCGCGGGTTGGGCTGTTCGGTTCGGTGTCGAGCTCTTCGCGTAGGAAACAGTTTGCGGTGTCGTCGGCGCTACAGGGGAGTAGCTCTTCGTTGGTGTTGCCGTTGCGGTAGACGCCATAGTCGTAGTAAAGTCGGGCGAGAGTCGCTTCAAGGGCATGGAGGGCCTCAAAACCAAAGATGCTTTGGGCGTCGAAAGAGACGCGGAAGCTGGTGGCGTTGTAATTAAGCTCGGTAAATTGGATGGTCGGTTCGCCGGTTATCGGGTGGCGAGGGACGACATCGGAGACAATACCGAGAACGCGCGAGAAAAGAGTTTTCTGCTCGCCGATTTCACCCAGCTCGGCGAGTTGGTTTTGGAGTGTGAGATAATAGCGCAGATCGTAGAGGTCGTCGCCCATGTGGATGAGGGCTTCGTAGTTCTCCTCGATTTGGGCAGTGCGGGCGGTGGTGATAGCGCGCTGGACGCCGTAAGTAGTGCCGAAGATGGCGAGGAGGACACCGCAGACGGTGCCGATTAGAATACAGCTGGCGATGACGAGGTTTCTGATTTTTTGGGTTTTGAGGGCGTCGCGCTTGATTTGGGGGACGAGGTTGATTTCAAACATTATTTGGCACCTCCGCCGGGCAAAGTAGGGTCTTTGGCACCTTCCAAAATATTTTCGCTGGCTTTGGCGGCCTTTTCGCCGAGGGCTTGGAAGTTGAGGAGTTTAAGCCATTTCTTGGGTTCGACATAGGGAGGGACGTCATTGGTGCGCTCGGCAAGGCCGAGGACGACGGCAAACTCGGTGGCGACAGTGCGCAGGGCGTCGCGGTATTCGGGCGGAACGGCGACTTTGCGCCAAGGGTTAGCGGCGTCGACGGGCATTTTGAGTTTGGTGGAAATATAGTCGAGCATAAGGGGGATGGCCTCGCCGTAATTGGCGACGATGGCGCCGCCGATGGGGACGTCGGGGAAGTTGGTGTTGAAGGTGCGGACAACTTTGGCGAGCTCGTAAATGAAGGTGTCGAGAGCGGCGTTGATGGCGACAAAGATTTTGCCGTCGAGCTTGTCTTGGGCAAGGCCGAATTTGAGGAGGAATTGGCGGGCTTGGTCTTCTTTAATCGAGAGGGAGGTGGAGGCGACCTTGACGAGGTCTCTTAGCCCGAGCGGGACGGAGCGGAGGAGGCGGGGGGCGCCGTGGTAGTAGACGGCGATGTCGGTGGTGGCCTCGCCGTAGTCGACAATCAGGCGGGCGTCGCTGGCGTCAAAGGGGTAGAGAGCGCGGGTCATGGCGATGACTTCGGGCTCGGCGGCGTAGACGTTGAAGCCGGCGTCTTCGAAGAGGTCAAGGCGGCTTTCGGCGAAGGCACTAGGGGTGCTAGAGAGCAGGATGTTGGTGTTCTCGGGGTCGCTGGGGATAGGGCCGAGGTCCTTCCAGTCGATTTCGGCATCGGAGAGGGCGGTGGGGATGAGGCTGTCCATTTGGTACATCATGGTTTTTTTGAGGTCGGCTTCGTCTTGGGTAGGAACTTTGATGACCGAGGTAAAAGCCTTGTTGCTAGGCAGGCCGATGACGCAGTTTTTGGTGGTGATGCCGGATTGGTCGACAAGCATTTTGACAGTGGACATGAAGGCTTGGCGCCCGGCGTTGGAATCGTCTTGGACGAGGCCCTCGGCGATGGGAACGTAGCCGAAATGCTGCAGCGTCCAACCGGCATTGCGACTACCGGTAAGTTGGACAACGCGAAGGCTGTTAGTACCGATGTCGATTGCGAAAAATTCGCCCAACCCGTTGATTAAACTCATATAAATATATTATATAGGGTTCTGGCGTAAAACACAAGCATTTTCTACTAGGGTGCTTTTGTGGTAAGATAAAAGAGTGGGGGCGTAGCTCAGGGGTTAGAGCAGCCGGCTCATAACCAGTTGGTCGTTGGTTCGATTCCAACCGCCCCCACCAGACGGGCCTGAGACAACCTATGGTTTTCTCAGCGGTTTTGTCGGCAAAGCCGACCCTAAAGGGCAAGCAAAACCTGCTCTTTCCCTAAGAGTTTGATATAATAATATACATGATAATGGTTATACTGTGTGCGGTAATAGCGGGGGTGTTGTCGTTGGTGGGTGGTATTATATTGGTGGCGCAGAAAAATGCGGAGAAGTTGGCGGGTTATGCGGCGGCCTTTGCGGCGGGGGCGCTTTTGGCGACGGTGGCGTTCGACCTGTTGCCGCACATCGGCCACGAGGAGGGGCATGAGCCGTTTCTGCTTGTTTTGGCGGGGATTTTGGTCTTTTTCCTGCTGGAGCTGATTTTGAATCACACCAGCAAAGAGAAGCGTATGGCGCCACTGATTGTGATTTCGGATTTTATACATAATATTATTGACGGGGCGGTGATTGCGGCGGGGTTTTTGATTTCGGTGCCGACGGGCGTTTTGATGACGTTAACGGTGGTGGCGCATGAGGTGCCGCATGAGGTGGGCGACTTTGGGCTGCTGCTGCACCATGGGGTGAGCCGGAAGCGGACGCTGCTGTTTAATGCTTTAAGTGCGGCTTGTATGGTGGTTGCGGCGGGGCTGTTTTTTGCATTCGGCGAGCAGAACGCGATTTCGACGTCGTGGTTGCTGGGGCTGGCGAGCGGGTTTTTCTTGTATGTGGCGTTTCATGTTCTGCTGGACATCCACCATGCGGGCAGCCGGAAGGCGATTTGGGCCAAAACGGGCTTTATGTTTGGCGGGCTGATTATAGTTGGGTTAATAATAGAAATATTAGGACACTAGACGCGAGGGCGACGCGATAGATGCCGAAGAGGCGGAGGGAGTTTTGGCGTTTGAGGTAGGCGAGGAGGAAGCGAATGGCGATGATGCCGACGACGAAGGCGGCGAGGTTGCCGATGACGAGGGGCCAGAAGTTGGCGCTCCAGTAGGCGCGATCGCTGCTGGAGAGGAAGCCTTTGGCAACGACACCACAAAAAAGCGGGATGCTGGCGAGGAAGGAGTATTCGGCGGCGTCGCGGGAGTCGAGACCGAGCAGGCGACCGGTGATGATGGTGGCGCCAGAGCGGGAAACGCCGGGGATGAGGGCGACGGATTGGGAGAGGCCGATGACAAGAGCTTGTTTTTTGCGGAGGTTGTTGATTTTGAGTGTCCGGACATTCGCAACAGAGGTAATTTGGAAGTGCCGGGCGTTCAGACGGGCGATGATGGGGTTGAGAAAGATCATAATCAAGCCGACGAGCATCATGGCGAGGGCGACCACAACGGTGGCGCCGAAGAAGTGGGTTTCGGCGATGAAATCGCTGAGGGTGAGGCCGAGGATGGCGGCGGGGATGGCGGTGATGAGGAGGTTGATGGCGAGCTTGAAGTTGCGCTTGATGAAGATGTCTTGGAGGATGGACCAGAGTTTTTTGCGGAAGGCGATGAGGAGGGCAAGCAGGGTGCCGAGGTTAATCATCTCGATAAAAAGTTGGTCGACGCCGCCGGCGAGGAAATTTTGGGCGAGGGCGAGGTGGCCGCTCGAGCTGACCGGGATGAACTCGGTGAGGCCTTGAACGACGCCGTAGATAATTGCGAGCCAGATAGTCATATATATATATTATATCATGGGTGGGGCTATTCGGTGCGGAGGGCTTTGATGGGGTCGAGGCGGGCGGCGCGGCGGGCGGGGAAGAGGCCGGAGAGGACGGCGACGAGCATGAGGCTGGCGATGAGGATGAGCGATTGCCACCAGCTGATTTGGAGGAGGCGGATGGTGGGGTCGTCGATCTGGAGGAAGCGGTTTAAGAGTGGATTCAAGAGCGTGATGAGCCAAGCGACGAAGACACCGATGGCGCCGCCGAGGAAGCCAATCCAAGCGGCTTCGTAGCGGAAGAGGCGGGCGATGTCTTTTTTCTTCATGCCAAGGGCTTTCATGAGGCCGATTTCGCGGGTGCGCTCGAGGACGGAGATATATTGGGTGTTGATGATGCCAAAGACCGAGGCGAGGAGGGCGAGGGCGCCGAAGCCCATGAGGCCGTATTGGGCGATGTTGATGGTGCGGAACATTTCTTCGCGGTTTTCTTTTTCGGCGTAGGTGCCGCCGAGGCTGGGTAGGATGTCGCTGAGGACGAGGGCGAGGCGGTCGACGTCGCTTTCTTTCTTAGCGCGGACGCGGAGGGTCCAGTAGCAGCCGTCTTCGTCGGCGGAGGAATAGGAAGACTCGGGGCGGATGGAGTCGACGATGTCGAGGGCTTCGATTTGGGCGATTTGGTCGGGGCAGAAGTAGCCGCCGTCGATGACGTTGCCTTCGTCGTCATGGGAAACGGTGGCGAAAATGACGAGGTCGCGGGAGTCGATGCCGCGGCTTTCGAGGTATTTATTGATGAAGTCGCGGCCGCCGTTGCCGGCAGCGAGGGCGAGGCAGATGGTGGTGGCGCCGACGGCGATGGCGAGGGCGGTGAGGATGGTGCGGGCTTTGGACTGCTTAAGATTGCGCCGGGCGCGGGTGATGAGGCTCAGGCGTTTCATTTGATTTTCTCCACTTGACCGTCTTTGAGGAAGATTTGGTGTTGGCATTTTTTGGCGAGGTCGGCATCGTGGGTGACGATGATTAAAGTAGCGCCATTTTGCTTGTGGTACTCGAAGAGTAAGTTCTCGACTTTTTGGCCGTTAGTGGTGTCGAGGTTGCCGGTGGGCTCGTCGGCAAAGAGGATTTTGGGGCGGCTGGCGATGGCGCGGGCGATGGCGAGGCGTTGCTTTTCGCCACCGGAGAGGTCTTTGGCGAGGACGAGTTTTTTACTGGAGAGGTCGACGGCGGCGAGGGCTCTATCAATGGCCTTGGCTTGATCGGCGGCGGAGAGGTTTTGGATTTCGAGCGGCAGACTGACGTTATGCTCGCAAGTTTCGTTGCCTTGGACGAAAAAGCTTTGGAAAACGAAGCTGATTTGATGGGCGCGGAAATCGTCGATTTTGTTTTGCGATAATTTGAGGATGTTTTGGCCGTCAATGATAATCTCGCCTTTTTGCGGGCGGTCAAGGCCGGCGATGACGTGCATCAAAGTGGATTTGCCGGAGCCGCTTTTGCCAACGATGGCGGTGCTGGTGCCGGGTTTGATGGTGAGGTTGATGTCTTTGAGGGCGGTAAAGGCGGTGTGCTTGTGGCCGTAGGTTTTGGTGATGTTTTTGACTTGGATCATTGGTAGAGTCCGGTGTGGCGGCGGCCGTTAAAAATGGTGGTAGGGATGCCTTTGGCGTTGATGCGGTCCTCGACGGTGTGGCGGTAAACGAGGAGAGTATCGGCGACTTCGTCGCTGGCGGCGAGGCGACGGACGCGGTCGATGTCGATGGGGTCGGCGCCGAATTCGAGAAGCCAGCTGTCGAGCAAGAGTTTGACTTCGTCTTCGCTCATGCGTTTGATGGCTTCTTGATAGTTGACACCATTGGCGTCGTACTCGGTGAAGATTTTCTCAATAAGTCGCCAGTCAGACGGGGTGGGTGCTTCGTCGACTGGCGCAATGTAAGTGAACCGCAGAGCGGTTAAATAGCTGGCGACGAGGCGGGAATTGGGGAAGCGGTCGTCGCCGGTTTCAGGGTTGATGAGAACATAAGGTAAATAAGATACGTTGAAGCGGTCAAAGAAGCCGTCTTGCATTTTGTTGCGGAAAGAGGCGAGGCAGACGGTGCAGCCGGGGTCAAGGATGTCGAGAGCGACAGGGCGGCCTTCTTCGTAGCTGTAGAAAGTGGCGTGTTGGGGCAGATAATGGCGGGCGTCCCAGCGGCGGACGCGGTCGGGGATGCCGGTGAAGAGCTCGCCCCACTCGGTGAACCAGCGGACGGTAGCCTCACCGATGTTGGCGGGTTCTTCGCGGTCGATGCCGCAGACGTCGGCGGTGAGGGAACAGTTAGAAGGTTGGGAGACGTTGCAGGTGCCGAAAACCCAGAGCGAGAGACCGGCTTTGGCGGCTTCGACGAGGCTCCAAACGGTGATGAGGACGATGAGGACGGCGAGGATTTCGATGGCGGCGGAGATGGGTTTGACGAGTTTGGGTTTTTTGACGACGACGCGGGAGAGGAGGGAGTTTTTGATGTCGTCTTTGAAGTTGGTTTCGCATTTTTGGAGGCGGACTTTTTTCCAGACGCAGGACCAAGCTTTTTTGAAGGTGGACCAATATTTGCGGCCGATGTCGCGCTTGAAAATGGCGAGGATGCCAACAAAAACCGACATGATGGCGAGAACAATAAAGGCAGCGATGCAGACCATTAGACTCCGAGGACCTTTTGCATGGCGGTTTGGAATTTGGCGATGTCGGATGGGCGGTTATGAAGGCCGAGCGAGACGCGGACGAGCGGCGGGAGGTGTAAAACGTGATCTAAATAATAGTGAGCGCAGAAATAACCGGTGCGAACCATGATGCCTTCGCGGCTGAGTGCGGCGCCGAGGAGGTGGGAATCGAGATTTTCGACGTGAAAACTGATGGTGGGCGAAATTGCTTGATTTAGCAATTTTACGCGTGGCTGACCCCTTAAAAAGTCAAAATTACTCTTGGAGTAAGATTGGAGATTTTTGCTGTTTTGCTGGGAAAGCCAGTCGATGGCGGTGCCGAGGGCGATAATTTCGCCCCAAGCTTGGAGGCCGGCTTCGAAACGGGAGTGGATGTGGTCGTCGTTTTCGTAGGAAAGTTGGTAGGAGGCTTTTTGGGCGTCGTCGACCATGCCGCCGCCGATAAAACTGGTCTCAAGTTTGGGCAATAAGTCCTTGCGGGAGACGATGATGCCGAGGCTGGGGGCGTACATTTTGTGGGCGCTGGCGCAGATGGCGTCGGCTTCGGTTTTGGCGAGGAGGTCGGCGTTGTGGGCGAGGGCTTGGGCGGCGTCGAGAATGAGAATACCACCGGATTTGTGGACGACTTTGGTGAGATCCTTTAGATTGGTGAGCTGGCGGCCGTCGACGTTAGAAACGGCGCCGAGAACGACGATGGCGTTAGTGAAATCTTGATTTAGGTCGATGGAGCCGTCGGGCTGGCGGGAGATGACTTGGCGCGGGATGGCGAGGCGCTTGGCAGCGGCGATGGTGGCGAGGAAGGGGGAGTTGTGCTCGAGGTCGGAGGTGATGATTTTGTCAAAAAGGCCGGGCTTGATTTGGGAGAGGATGAGGTTGAGGCCATAGGTGGTGTTGAGGGTAAAAGAGGTGAAGTAGTCGCGGGGGGAGAGTTTGAGGAACTTGAGGACTTTGGCGCGGGTGAGGGCGACTTTTTGGTCGGTGGTTTTGCCCCAAGAGTATTTGACGCGTTCGCCGCAGGAGTTGAAGTGGTGGTAGTAGTCGGTGAGGGCGTCGATGACGGGCTGGGGGCGGAGGCTCTGGCAGGCGGCGTCAAGGTAGACGTCGCTATCGCTTAAGTATCCAAAGTCGTTCATGGTGATATTATATCACACGGAGAAATTGGAAAGAAAGCGGGGGTGTCAAGGGCAAAATAGGCGATTTTTTCAAAAAGTTTGCGGCCTCTGGGGCTTTTAGAGGTCAAAAGTAAACATAACCGTTTGTCCTTATGCTTAGTTCTGGGCGAGAGGGTGCTAGGCTGGAAAGTATGGAAAAAGTAAAGCAGAAATTGCGGGTTAGCGCGGCTTGTTTGGTTGCGGTTGTGCTAACTGGAGTCGCAATCAACACAAGCAACCCAAAAAATACTAGTGCAGCGCCGACGAGCGGGTGTTATGATGTGGAGTTTATTTGGGCGCGCGGGTCGGGATCGGGGATGGGGGCGGCGGAATATCGGGCGTTTGAGAGAGACATCCGGCAGCAGCTGGAGGCGGCCGAATTCAAAGGGGTGGCGAGATTCTACGAGCTGGGCACGAGTGTAAACGGCTATCCGGCGCAAAAAGTATTTGAGCCGAATTTGTCGGGGCTAGGTGTGGTGGCGGGGGCTAAGTTGAGTGCGGGGGCGGCGTTTGCATATGGCGACAGTGTGAAGCTCGGGGTGGACGAGCTGCAAAATTACATCAATACGCGACTGGTGGCCTGCCCGAGGACTTATTTCGCGCTGGGCGGTTATTCGCAAGGGGCGCAAGTGATTGGCGACACGTTAGTGAAGTTGCCAGAGGCGATTGATACGCAGGTGTTGTACTCGGTGCTTTATGGCGATCCGAAACTTTATTTGCCAGAGGGGGCGTCGTGGTCGCCAAGTGGGGTGCGACAGATTCCGCCGGCCTGCAAGGGAGAGGGGCTATCGGGATACCGCGGGCATGTGCCGAAGTGTCAAACGCATGAGGGAGTCTTGGGCGGGCGGCGGCCATATTTGCAGAAATTCCAAACGAACAAGGTGGCGACATATTGCAACGCGGAAGATCTAATTTGTGGCAGTACGAGGAACACCTTGCAGCCTTTGGCGTGGGGCGGGCATGAGGCTTATATCAGAAATGGGTTAATCAAGGATGGGGCGCAGAGGATTTTGGGGGCGGTGCGAGCTCAACTGCCAGCATTGTTTATGCCGGACTTTATGGGCTACTCGCCAAATACGATTACGCCCGGGCAGGATGTGGCAATTCTGCTGGATACGACGGGGTCGATGAACGAAAGTTTTAATGAGTTTGCGTTGGTGATACAGGAGGTCAGAGGTCTGGCGGAGCGAGTGCTGAATAGCGGGGGGCGAGTGGCGATAGTTGAATATCGGGATCTGGGATATTTGTTTAACGGCACGCCATCAAGAGTTTTGTGTGATTTTGAAACATGTACGGATATAGATGAAGTATGGCAGAGATTGATGGGGTTGAGCGCTTTGGGCGGAGGCGATGCCAATGAGGCTCTGCTGCATGGGATAAAAACGGCATATGAAGAGCTCGAGTGGCGAGAAGGGGCGTCGAAGGCGCTGGTGGTGTTTACCGACGCGGGTTTTCACAATCCGGACCGGGCGAGTGGCTGGACGATGGAGGATGTACAGCAGGCGTCCATTGCCTTGAACCCAGTAAATATCTATATCGCGAAGCTATTACATGAGTACGGCCCAGAGCCAAGAGAACTCCATCCAGAGCAGCTAGAGCAGTTGAAGCAGCTGGCCGAGTTGACATCGGGCGAGGTGATAGATATCATAGGCGATGGAAAATCGTTGTCGCAGATGTTGGAAGAAATAACTAGCCGACCGATAGCGCGATTAAAAAGCTCGAGCTATTATGCGACGGTGGGGCAGGAGATAACATTTGACGCGACAGGCTCAACGGGCATTGCGGCCGAAATAGCATATGCCGATTGGGACTTTGATGGCGATGGGGTGTTTGAGATTTCGGGTGAGGCGATGGGGCAGGCGAGCTTGATATGGACGCAGGCTTTCGACAAGGTTGGCTCGCACTATATGCAGGCCCGAGTAGTCGACAGGAATGGTTTGTCGAAAACAATCTCGGCGACAGTCCATATCAGTGCCGAGCCGGCGGGGCCGGATGCATTCATAGGCGAAATGTGGGTCAATGCTAGTAGGATGGTAGACGACGAGGGCATAGAGTATCTATATGTGAACTGGCCGCAGTCGCTGGGGGCCGGTGCTTACCTGCTGTCAATTAACGACGTGCCGATAGGTTATTTTGGAAAAGCTACGGGAGTGATTAATGATGTTAGGGTTTACGACGTTGACTTTAGTAAGGATGTGGTGGTCCGGTTGCAGCTGATTACGCCCGAGGGATACTTGGCGGATGGCTATCTTTCTGAACATCTTGGGGAGGCGCATAATGGGCGGCGGAGTTTCTATACGGGAGAGGTGGAAGAGGAGTTTGATTGGAGTGAGGCTTTGGCAGCCTTGGCGGCGGTGGAGCAGGAGGAGGACGAAGACGATGAGACGGGTGAGGGCGATTCGACTGGCTCGAACGACGAGTCATCGCAAACTGACCCTTCGGACACGACGTCGACTGACTCGATAGCTTCCGAGCCCTCAGGCCTGCTACCTCAGACACGACGTCGCCCGACCCTGTCGTCACAGGACGGGCGCGTCTCTTTCTCGCCCGCAGGCTCCGAGCGGTCTGAGGAAGCAGACTTAGAGGACTCGGAAAGTTCCTCAGGACTAGATTCGCGAGGACCGGCCTACGAAAACTTCTCGGAGTCAGAGGTTGAGGTGGAAGTGCCGAACGCGAGTCGGAAGGGGCGGCGTGATACAAGGCTGTTGGTGGTGCTGGCGATGGTTGGGGTGCTGGCGGGGTTGTCAATTTGGCTGATATGGTTTAGGAGGCGCAAAAAACAGCAAGAGTCGTGATATAATGGGAGCAGAACAAGAGGAGGTATGATGGATGGGAGTGTGAAAAAGCTAATCGCTGAAGAGTTGGAGCGCCAGAGGCATGGGTTTGAGTTGATTCCGAGTGAGAACTATGTTTCAGGCGGGGTGTTGGAGGCGGCTGGGAGTATCTTTACAAACAAGTATTCAGAAGGCTACCCTTCGTTTGAGGGCCTGACGGAGTGGGATGATGAGAAAATCGCGGAGACGGTTTTGCCGAGTCGGCGCTATTATGGCGGGCAGGAGAACACGGATAGAATTGAGCGCCTAGCGATTGCGCGGGCTTGCCGGATGTTCAAGGCGGACCATGCGAATGTGCAGCCGCATTCGGGGGCGCAGGCGAATAACGCAGTTTATAATGCGTGGTTGGAGCCGGGCGAGACGATTCTGGGGATGAGCTTGGCGCATGGCGGGCACTTGACGCATGGGTCGCCGGTGACGCTATCGGCGCGGATTTACAATTTCGTGAATTATGGGATCAAGGACGTTGAGACTGGTGAAATCGACTATGATGAGCTGGAGAAGATGGCGCTAGAGCACAAGCCGAAGATTATTTTGGTAGGCTATTCGGCTTATCCGCGGGAGTTTGATTATGAGCGGGTAGCGGAAATTGGGGCGAAAGTGCCGGGCTGTTTGCTGATGGCGGACATGGCGCATGTGGCAGGGCTGATTGTGGGCGGGGTGCATAAGAATCCGTTTGATTATGGGTTTCATGTAATTACGACGACGACACACAAGACTTTGCGTGGGCCGCGAGGTGGCTTGATTTTGAGCCGAGGCAAGGTGGGCAACCCGCTGAAGAAACCGGAAAAGACGCTGGAGAACATCCCGACTTTGATTGACAGATCGGTGTTCCCGGGAACGCAGGGCGGGCCGTTGATGCACGTGATTGCGGCGAAGGCAGTGGCGTTTGGTGAGGCGTTGGAGCCCGGGTTTAAGCAGTATGCGGCGCAGATTGTGAAAAATGCCGCGGTGCTAGCGGACGAGATGAAGCAGCTGGGCTTCAAGTTGATTACGGGCGGGACGAGCAACCACTTGATTTTGGCGGATGTGCAGGGGAGTTTTGGGATTGATGGGAAAGAGGCGGAGACGGCGATTGACAGGATTGGGATGTCGCTAAATTGCAATTCGATTCCGAATGATACGTTGCCGCCGTTTCGGCCGAGCGGGATAAGGCTGGGGACGCCGGCTTTGACGACGCGCGGGCTAACTGAAAAAGAGATGCCGCAAATCGCGAAGTGGATGAAGGCGGCGATTGAGGCGCGAGATGATGAGCCGAAACTAGCGACACTGAAAAAAGAAGTGGAGAAGATGGCGGTTAAATACCCGCTACCGAGTGATAGGGCGGAGTAGATGGAAACTATTTTAATCATAATCGGCATACTGTTGGTGCTGGGCATTATCGCTTTGATTGTTTTTCGTTTAGCGACCGCCAAATCCGCCGCAGAAGTTGCCGTCGACAAAGAAAGTATCGGGGTATTGGCAGAATATGTTATGGCGCAAAAAGAACAGGCGGAGGCGGAAAAACAGCTAAAGGAGTTAAGAAGAGCAGAGCAGAAGCAAAAATTGGAGACTTTTAAGCAGACTAAGGAAGTGCTGAAGGAAAAGCTGCAAAGCCAAATTGAGCAGAAAGATTGGCGCTCATTAAGCGCGATACTGCAAAGTGCCGATAAGGGTGGAGTCGGGATATATATTATATATAACGAGACTAAAGATAAGTACTATGTCGGTCAGGCAAAGCAGCTGTTTAAGCGGGTTAGAGACCATTTTAAAGTTGAGGATATGGCGAAAGATCTGATGGCAGGCGACAAGATGAGTGTGAAGTTTCTGACGACAAACGAGATTGACGCTAATTACCGCCTAGACCATATTGAAACAACATTTATAGAAATTTTTGACGCGAATAAATCAGGCTACAACAAAACGACAGGTAATTTGTAAAAGTGATATAATAGCAAAAAGGAGAAATCTATGGAATTGGAACGGACACTGGTAGTAATGAAGCCGGACGCGGTGCAGCGGGGAATCGTGGGGGAAATCTTGAGCCGGTTTGAGCGAGTGGGGTTGAAGATTGTGGGGAGCAAAATGGTGTTGCCGACGCAGGAGCATTTGTTGACGCATTATGAGACGATTGGGAAGATGATTTCGCGGCGAGGGCAGGAGGCTTTTGACGATAATTTGAAATATATGGTGACGGGACCGGTGATTGCGTTTGTGCTGGAGGGGGTGGAAGCGATTAGTGCGGTACGGAAAATTGTCGGCAGTACGGAACCAAAGGCGGCGGACATGGGTACGGTGCGAGGCGACTATGCGCATGTCAGTTTTGGCTATGCTAATTCGAAGCGGAAAGCGATTCCGAATTTGATTCACGCTAGTGGCGATGAGAATGATGCGAAACAAGAAATCTTGCACTGGTTTAGACCAGAAGAACTTGTGGCTTATGAAACAGCCCTTGAAAATTTCCAGCGTTAGTGATATATTATATGGGTCGCGGGTGTAGTATAATGGTTATTATGTGAGTTTTCCAAACTCAAGATAGGAGTTCAATTCCCCTCGCCCGCACCACATAATTAAGTTTTTTATAAAAGAATGGAGTGAGATGTTTATAGAATTATTAGTAGGAGTCGCGGGCTTGGCTTTTGGCGCGGGCGGGATGGTTATCTACAACAAAAGCCGCGAGAAGAACGCAACCGAGAAGGCCGATGCGTTAGTCGGCAAGGCGAAAAAAGAGGCAGAGAAGCTGATTTTGGACGCCCAGAAGAATGCGTTGGAGATTAAAAGCGCGGCAAAGCGAGATGAAGACGAGCACCGCAAGGACTTGAAAAAGACCGAGGCGCGCTTGCTGGAGCGAGAAGAGAACTTGGATAAGAAGCTGGAGCAGCTGGACAAAAAGGGTGAGAAGTTGGAAAAAGACGCGAAGGAATTGGACGGGCTGAAGGGCGAGATTAAAGAGCTGCGAGTAAAACAACAAGAAAAGTTGGAGAAGATTGCCGGGCTGTCGAAGACGGATGCAAAAGAGAAATTATTCCAGATGACGGAGCGCGACGTGAAGGAAGATTTGGTGGGATTAATTAAGAAAGAGCAAGAGGCAGTTGGGCGCGAGGCAGAGGAGTCTTCGGCGGCGATTTTGGTGGCAGCGATGGAGCGGATGAGTAGTGAGGTGACGGCAGACAGGACGGTGACGGCGGTGAAAATCGATGACGAGATGAAGGGGCGAATTATCGGTAAAGAGGGGCGCAACGTACATGCTTTGCAGGCGGCGACGGGCGTGGACTTCTTGGTCGATGACACACCGGGTATGGTGGTGCTCAGTTCATTCGACCCAGTGCGACGTCAAGTTGCGCGGTTGACCTTGGAACTGTTGTTGAAAGACGGGCGAATTAATCCGAGCTCGATTGAGAACGCGGTGGAGAAAGCGACAAAGCAAGTTGACAAAGAGGCGACGCGGGCGGGCGAGGATGCGGCCCGGGAAGTGGGCGTGACTGGGTTGCCACATGATATTCTGCATATTTTGGGTGAGTTGAAGTTTCGAACTTCGTACGGACAGAACGTGTTGTTGCACTCGGTGGAGATGGCGCATATCGCTGGGATGATTGCGGAGGAAGTTGGGGCAGACGTGCGAATTACGAAAACGGCGACGCTGCTACATGACATTGGTAAGGCGATAACGCATAAAATTGAGGGTAAGCACACGGAAATTGGAGCGGAGATTGCGCGGAAATATGGAATTAGTGAGCCGATTGTGCACGCGATGGAGGCGCACCACGAGGACATTGAGCCGACGACGGTTGAGGCGGTGATTGTGAAGATTGTCGACGCGATTAGTGCGGCACGGCCGGGCGCGCGAAATATTAGCGCGGAAAACTTCGCCGAGCGGATGAAGGAGTTGGAAAATGTGGCGCTGTCGTTTGACGGGATCGAGAAGGCGTATGCTTTGCAGGCGGGCCGCGAGGTGCGGGTGATTGTCGAGCCGAAGCAGATTGACGATTTGACGGCCTTTAAGTTGGCGCGTGATATTGCAGACAAAATTGAGAGTACGATGTCGTATCCGGGTGTGATTAAGGTGAATGTGGTGCGTGAAACCCGCGCTATCGAATACGCGAAGTAAATTTTTCTTCGTTCCGGCCAATTTGTTTTTGGGATTGTTGATTGTGGTTGCAGGCCTGCGGGTGATGGTGCCGAGCGCCAAGCAAGCGGAGCTGGAGAGTTTGGTTGGGCAGGAAGTGGTAGTGGGCGGCAAGTTGTATGACGACCCGGATCGGACGGCGGATAATTTATATAAAATTCGTTTTAAGACGGATGGCAGGGTGAATGTCTTTGCAACTTTGCGGGTGCGGGAGATAGATGGGGTTTTGGAGCGGGGAGATACGATAGTTTTGCGGGGAAAGCTAAATGCGGGGTTTGGTGCATTTGCGGGGTCGATTTATAGGGGTGAAGTGGTATCTTACTCGAAGAGTAATCCGCCGGATAGGTTGCTCGAAATAAGGAATTGGTTTAGTAATTTGCTGGAACGGCATATTCCGGAGCCGGAATCGGCGTTGGCTCTGGGATATTTGTTGGGGCAGAAGCGGGCGTTGCCGGCGGCGCTGCTGAACGTGCTAGCGATTACGGGTTTGACGCATATTGTGGTGGCGAGCGGCGCGAATTTGACGATTATCACGCGGATGATGCGGCGATTGTTTGGCAAATCGCGGTGGCGGGCGTTGGTGGTGGCGCTTTTGGCGGTGGGGATGATGGTGGGGATGATTGGTTTTGCGCCGAGTTTGGTGAGGGCGGGTTTGGTGTCGGTTTTGGCGCTTTTGGCTTGGTATTTTGGCCGGCCGGTGCACCCGGTGCGGCTGATTTTGCTAGCGGCAGCGACGACATTGATTATTGACCCGAGCTTTATTTTGGATGTGGGTTGGCAATTGTCGTTTGCGGCGTTTGGCGGAGTGCTGTTGTTTGCGCCGGTGCTGACGCGATTCTTCTACGGCGAGGAGAAAGCAAAAACATTGCCACAAATTGCGATTGAGACGTTAGGCGCGACGATTTTGACACTACCGATTTTGCTATATCATTTTGGTTATTTCTCGCTGCTGTCGCTGGTGGCGAATCTGTTGATTTTGCCGACGATACCTCTGGCTATGCTGCTGAGTTTTATGGCGGGAGGGCTGGCATTTTTGCCGCCGCTGGCGATGTTGGCTGGGGTTTTGGCGACTTGGGTGCTGCGGTATCACATTGCGGTGATGGAGTTTTTTGGCGAGATGGAGTTTGCGATTGTGGAGGTGAGCTGGGCGGGCTGGCAGATGGCGCTGGCCTATGCGGTGATTTTGGTGATTTGGCTGGCGATGAAATTTGGCACGCGAACTAGGCTTTTGGAAGTAAATATAATAGAATAAAGTTATGCGAGAAATTATTGTAGAGTCGGCAGAGGAAATGGAAGCGTTGGGGGCGGAGTTGGTGGGGCAGTTTTTGGCCGAGGGGCGGGAGCGGGGCGAGACGGTGGTGGTGCAGTTGGTGGGAGATTTGGGCGCGGGGAAGACGACTTTGGCGCGCGGGATGGCGCGGGGGCTCGGCATCAAGGAGCCGGTTACGAGCCCGACTTTTACAGTACATAAAGAATACAATTACAGCTCGGGGTCGGGGAGCTTACACCACTTCGATTTTTATCGATTGGAGGACTTGGGGGTGATGGGAAATGAGTTGGAAGAGTTGATGCGTGAGGAAAATAATTTGATTTTGATTGAATGGGGCGGGATTTTGGGGGAATTGGTAAAAAACGCAAAAATCATGAAAATTGAAAAGTTAACAGATGAGAAACGGGTTTTACTCTTAGAGTGAACTGGTGGTGCAGCGGGTATAATTGTAGACGTTATGGTTGGTAATCCAGTTATTGACGGTGACGATGAAGTTTTTGCAGAATGAGGCGTTGTTTTCGCCGCCCAGCTGGACGGTCCATTCTGGGTAAGGGTAGGCGGTGTCGACAACTTCGATGCGGCCCTCGATGCGGCGGAGCATATCGGAGTTGCGGCCGGTGCTGTCGACGGCGACTTGGACGCCAACGAGCGGGATGATGTTGCCGTTTTGCTCGACGCGGACTTGGAAGTCATGAGCGTCGTCGAGGGGGAAGATGCTTTCGAGGATGAGGAACGAGGTGCCGTCATGCATGTTGGTGCGGCTGCCGCCGATAGGGTCGGGCAGGTTGATAACAACGGAGCAAGCATAGTCGCCGCCGGCTGGTGCGGTGCAGTTGATGGGGAAGGGGCTGTTGGTTATTTGGTCGTTGGTCTGGACGACGCCGCCGGGAGTGGTTGAGCTGGGTGTCGCGGAGGCGCTAATCGGGTTGACGCCGCCGGAGCTGACGGGAACCAAAATCATGTTGGCGCGGTTGGTGCTGGAGCCGCTGAAAGTTTCGAACTGCGAGAGAGTGAAGCTGGAGCCAGACTGGATGAGGCTGGCGGAGAGGACAGGCGGAGCGTTGCTGGGCCAATTGGTTTGGAAGATGACGGGCGGGTTGCCCAAAAGGGCGGCGGAGCCAAGCCCGGTGGTGGAGACGTTATTGCGGGAGCGGCTCCAAGAAATCCTGATCTGGTTGAAAGCCCGGCCGCCGGTGCGAAGTGGGATGATGCGGGAGCGAGTTTGGGCGTCGAGGGTGCTGAGGAAGTCAATGGTGTCGTCGCGGACGCGGACGCAAGTGTAGGCTTGGTCGGTTTGGGCGTGGGTAGCGTCGCCGCTGAAGCCGCCTTCGTCGATTGGGGTCTCGGTGGTGAAATTGCGGCCGAGAACGTAGGGGACGCCGTCGCAAGGGTCAAGGCTGCCGGCGGCAGGTTGGCCGGTGCGCATGACGGAAATGATGTCGGCGCAGGTGCGGGTGGTACTGCCGCTGGGGTAGATGCTGTCGGTGCTGAGGCACTCGTTATAACGCAGGACGGCGAGTTTGGCGTCCTCGACGCCAGCCATGGCGCTGTCGTAGGCGGTTTGGCTGAGGTCGGTGTCGGAGACTTGGCGGCGTTCGTTCATCATGATACGCGTGAAGCCGAGGGCGATGACTGTAATGAGCAAGGTGGCGAAAATAACAATGTAGAGAGAGACGGCGCCGCGTTTGGTTTTTGGGCTAAATCTTTTCATAAGCATATTATATCATCCTTCCCCGATGCTGCCAATACTACTGGCGGCAAAATTAAATTTGTTAATGGAACAATACTGGAAGTCAAAGATGTCGGCCTCGCCGGGCGGTTGACAGACTTCGGTACTGACGAGGCCGCCTTGGATGTTGGCACCGCGGGGGGTGCCGAGGATGAACGAGCCAGAATAGAAGACTTGGCCGGTGATGCTGGAGACGGCAGGCTGGAAGATGTCGAAGCTAAAGAGGGCGATTTCGAGGCCACCGCTGGAGATTAACTCGACGGGAGGTTCGGACGAGGCGGCGGTGAGGTTGTGAGTGCCGCTGACAGGGCAGCGCAAGCGATCGGTGCCGCCGAGTGTCGGGCAGGAGGAGAGGCCGAGGGCGGCGGGGCGGCAGAGGGTGCGGCCGACATCGCGGACTTTGAGGAGGCGGTAGTCCTTATCGCCGTTGACGGAGACAGCGCCGCCGCCGGTGGCACTGCCGGGCTGCCAGAGGAAGTCGGCTTGTTTCCAGACATAGGAATAAAAGCCGGTGCAGAAGACGCCACCTTCAGTGCTTGTGCCGTTGATGAAATCGATGGCATAGGCGGTGTCGGAAACGGCCGGAGCGCTGGCGATAGCGCGAGTGATATCGTCAACGACGGAGCGGCTGGTGGCATTGACTTGGCGCAGAGCGAGGCCGCGGCGATAAATGCCTTGGATGTTCATGACGAGGACGGTAATCGAGACGACCAAGATGGCAGTGAAGGTCATGGCGAACAGCAGTTCAAGGATAGTGAAGCCGCGGCGCTTAATCATTCGATGACCCTTGGGTTAAGTGTGCGGGTGGTGGTAGAGAGTTTGCTGTCGCGGTGTTGGCCGGCTGGGCGCCAGCAGGCGCGGACGTGAAAATCGTAATATTCGGGCTGGTTGTTGATGCGGCGGCTGCTCTCGACGGCGAAAACTTGGAGGCCCTGAGAGCGGTGGAAGGTGTCGAAAATGGCGTTTTCGGTGAGGGCGGCATCGGCGCCGACGTAGAGGATGCGAGGATAGATAGGGGCGACATCGAAGACTCCGACGCCGCGTTTGACGATGTTGTTTGGGTCATAGCCGGGCGCGCCTTGGGGACGCAGGGCGCGGGTGTTGATGATAAAGGCTTGGCTGGCGTAGAAAGGGGCGGTGTTGTTGGTCATGACGTCCTCGCAGGTGTCGTCATCGCGATAGGGCGGGGCGGTGGTGCGGGCGGAGCTGACGAGGCGATTCCAGAGATTCTCGAATTGGCGGGAGGGCGGAGTGGTGCCGGCGCTGTTATGGTATTCGCGTTCGGCAAGGAAGCCGTCGTGGATGAATTTGATGGCGGCGACTTGGGCGTCCATTTCGTTGCGGGCTTGTTGGGCCTCGACGGCGGCTTGGGCGACGACGGTACCGCGGGTCATCATCTGGATGGCAACCATGGCGACGGCGCCGAAAATAGCGACAGCAAATAAAACCTCGACGATGGTGTCGCCGCGTTTCATTGACGACATTGGATGAGCGTCCCTTCGTCGTCGGCTGCGGTATCGGTTGGGAGGACAGAGACGGCCGAGATATTACCGACGTTTTGTTGAACACGGATAATCTTGAGGGTAGGGGTCCAGATGCCGCTGCCGTCGGGGATGGTGCAGAAATAGCGGTTGGCGGTGGAGTCGGCGAGGGAGAGGAAGGTGCCGTTGGCCTGAATGCAATCGTTAGGAGGGGAGCTGGAGGTGCAGATGGCGAGGGTGTCGATGCTGCGAGTGTCGCCGCTAGTGATGATGAAGGTGCGGACCGAGCCGGAAATTGGCATGCGGGCGATGAGGATGGCGCCTTGCGGTTGGCTGGGGTCGCTGACGATGCCGTCGGTGCCACTTCGGGTGTAGCCAGCGAGCGAGACCCCCCACTCGGGGACGAAAGTGATGGTGTCGTTGGCGCGACCGATGCGGGCCTCAGAGATGAGGCGCTGGTCGTTCCAAGAAAGGAGGGCGCTGTGGTAGTCGATGTCGTTATTGCGGATGGCGTAATCTTCCAAGTCGCGGCCGACGATGGTGGTGGCGCTGATACGTTGTAAGTGGCCGCTGTCGGCGTAGTCGTCGCTAGAGGTGCCAACCCAGAACTCAATTAGGCGGCCATAAATTAAGCAGTCGGAGCGGCCGCGGAAGTTGCCGGTGATACCGAGTGGGCCGAGGACGGCGGGATCGTCGGTGGTGGTGATGTGGCTGATGCTGCTAAGGTTGGAGCTGTTGATGGCGTCCATGGCGAGATTGCCGCCGGTGTTGGTGCGGGCGATGCAGGCGCGGTTGTTGGTGCCGTCGGTGTCGCGCTCGGGGTTTTGGACGAGCATGAATTGTTGGGCAAGAAACTCCTCGACGGTGCGGACGCCGTCATTGTAGCGTTCGCGGGCGAGGTTGGCCCCAGTGCCGACAAGCATGCCGGTGAGGAGGAGGCCGGTGATAGCGAGAAACATCAGGACCTCAATGATTGTGAAACCTTTGTGGGTTTGATGCGAATTAATCCGTCGGACACGGCGGTCGTCCAGCCCATCGTTATGGGTGGACGCCGCCTCGCTCTCGCCCGTAGGCTCCGAGAGTTCCTCCGGATTTATTCGCATAAAACCCCACGTATCATAATATTATATTAGCATAAACATTTCGAAAATGAAAGGCCGGGCGAAGAAAGTGATGAAAAAAGCGACGATGAGGAGGGGGGCGAAGGGGATGCGGGTGGTGGCGCGCCATTTTTTGGTGATGAGGAAGGGGGTGGCGATGATGGCGCCGATGATGTTGGCGAGGAAGAGGTTGGTGATGGCGAGCAAGGGGTGGGCGAGGACGATGGCGATGGGGAGCGCGACCAGCCAGTCGCCGTCGCCGACAATTTTACCGGAGGTTCTGGCAGGGGTGATGGAGAGAACAAAGTAGAAGCCGGAGAGGACGGCGGCGGAGGCGAGCATTAATAGGGGTAGACCCCAGAAGAATGTGCCGCCATCCCACGCCGCGGCCCACTCCAGACCTATGAACAGTATAGCACAGATGATGCAAAAAGTCAAGAGACGAGTCGGCATCTCCCCTGTGAGAAAGTCGAAAATGAAGATGGCGAAGAGGCCGCAAGAGAGGGTGAGGAAGAGGAAGTAGGCGGGGATGGCGAAGATTTGGGGGATGATGGCCATGGCGGTGGTGAGCTCGGGGATGAAGTGGCGGGTGGCGAGGGCGAAGACGAGGCCGAGGCCGAGCTCGGCGAGGAGCTCAACGAGGCCGATAGTGGCGTTGCAGGAGCGGCATTTGCCGCGGAGGAAGAGCCATGAGAGAACGGGAATCATTTCCCACCAGTGGAGGCGGCGGTTGCAGTGTTCGCAGTGGGAGGGTTTTTGTTTGAATTTTTTGAAGCCGCGGAGCTTTTCGCGGACGATGACGCGGCGGACTTGGCAGCAGATGAAGCTGCCGAAAATGGCGCCGATTACGAAAGCGGTGAAAAGCCAGAGATTTGTCATATATATATATATTATATCATGCTTATGATATAATTAGTGTATGAGTAAGAAGAATGAACAAACGAAGAAAACGAGTAAAAATGTCTGTCCGCCATGTGCGCCGGTGTGGCCAGCGGTGTTGTTGGCGGTGATAGGAACGGGTTTGATTGTGCTGAGTGGTTGGCAGGTGTGGGGGAAAAACCGGGTGCGAGAGAAAGTGGTGAAAGAAGAGTGCGCGCATTGCGTGGAGACGGGGCCGCATGACCGGTTGCAGGCGAGAGTGCCGGCGGCGGTTTCGCGGGTGGGGAATAGTTATGTCTTTACGGCGCCGAACGGGGTGAAAATCGATTTGCCGCGGAATACGGCGGGCGAGCTGGCCTATGAGGTGGAGGCGCAATATGTGCTAGAGAGGACGGGCGATCAGTTCCACCAGCATGAGGTGGTGAGTTATCTTGCGACCATGCGGCATGACCCAGAGAATTATAATGACTATGGGTTAGTGAGCCCGATTGTTTGGTTTAGTATAGATTATACGGATGAGGCGCGGGATGCGACGCCAGAGGGCGGCGAGGAACTGATAACGGTGCAATATCTGGGGCAGACGCGAGGCGGGCAGAGTATTTTGTTGGTCGAGGGTGAGACGAGTGGTGCGGGATACGTGAATACGCCGATTGTGTCGAGTTTGAAGCGGGCGGATTTACGGGCGACGAATTATTTGATTAAGACGGCGGATTTGTGGCAGAGCTTCTTTATCGAGTCGGGCGATGGGAGCGGGTCGACTTGGTCATTGATGTCGAACCGAGATACGGGCGAGATGAGTGAGGCGGAGTTGGCGGATGTGGTGAAGATTTTGAGTTCGGTGCGGTAGCTGCGGCTGTGGTATAATAGAGATATGAAATTACAAGAGAAAGTCAAGCAGGTGGTTGGGCAGAAGGCGGCGAAGCTTTCGAACCGGATGAAAAATGGCGAGTTGGTGTTGGCGCTGGATATTGGGACGGAATATGTCAAGGCGCTGGCGGCGACGGCGGGGCAGAAAAATGGTCAGAAGATGGAGATTTTGGCGGCGGCGAAGGTGCGGCAGGCGGCGGGGAATATGCATAACGGGGCGGTGGCGGACATTCGAGGAGTGATTAGTGCGGTGGAAAAGGCGGTGTTGGAAATCGAGCGGCAGACGGGTGAGCGGGCGACCAAAACAGTGATGGGGATTGCGGGGGAGCTGGTGCGGGGCGAGACGCGGCGAGTGATTTATAAGCGGGCGGACGCGGACGCGCGGATTACGGAAGAGGAGATGGGGAAAATTGTGCAGGCGGTGGAACTGCGGGCTTTGCAGCGGGCACAAAAAGAGGCGGCGATGGATACTGGGACGCAGATGAAGCTGCGGTTGATTAATTCGGCGCTGGTGGCGATTGAAATTGATGGTTATAAAGTGAATTCGCCGATTGACTTTCAGGGATCGGAAGTGGCGGTGCAGATTTACACGGCGTTTGCGCCGTTGGTGCATATTGGCGCGGTGGAGAAAATCGCGCATGAGCTGGAATTGGAGCTGATTAGTATTGCGACGGAACCGTTTGCGGTTTATCGGGCGGCGATTGGTGATGATGAAAGTGGGAATTTGACGGCGATTTTGCTGGATATTGGTGGCGGGACGACGGATTTGGCGGTGGTGAATGAGGGCGGTGTGGAGGGCACAAAATCGTTTGCGATTGGTGGTCGGAGTTTCACGCGGGAGATTGCGCGGAAATTGGGTTTACCGTTAGATGAGGCGGAGGCGCTGAAAGTGAGTGATTTGCCGGAGGATGTGGAAAAAGTGGAAGAGGTGGTGAGTGATAATTTGCTGGTTTGGCGTAGTGGGGTGGAGTTGTTGCTCGAGGCGTTTACGGGGCTGGACCATTTGCCATCGAAGATTTTGCTCTCGGGTGGTGGTGCGGGGTTGCCGGCGATAAAGGCGACTTTGGAGGACGAGGCGTTCGGCGAGGATTTGGCGCTGACGAAACACCCGGCGGTGCAGGTTTTGGAATTTGAGGCGTTGCCGGGGTTGAAAAATCGCTCGGCGGTGGAGCTGGATACGTCGTTCATTACGGCGGCTGGGATGCTTTGGGTCGGCAGAGACTCGCTCTAGAAAATTAGGGCGACGACGATTGGTAGGGTGATGACGGAGATGAGGGTGGAGATGGCGACGAGTTCGGAGGCTTCGCGGTCATCACTGCCGTATTTTTTGGCGAAGAGGGCGAGGCTGGTCGCGGTCGGGAGGGCTTGGAGGATGACACAGACGGTGCGTTCAATGCCGGTGAAGCCGAAGGCGGTGAGGACGAGGTAGGTGGCGAGCGGGCCGAGGGTGAGTTGGAGGGCGGCGGTGATGAAGAGTTTGCGTTTTTTGAAGACTTTTTTAAGGTCGGCTTGGGAGAGCATGAAGCCGACACAAATTAGGGCGAGCGGGGTGGTGGCGCCGGCGATGCTGCCGATGGAGGCGGTGATGAATTCGGGCGCGGGGAGGGAGAAGATGAAAATCAGGGCGCCGATGATGACGGCGAGGATGTTGGGGTTGGTGATGGTGCGGAAAAAAAGTTTGAGATTGACTTTGCGCTCGAAAAGCCAGACGCCGTAGGAAAAAAGTGCGAGGTTGAAGACGATGATGAAGCCGAGATAGGCCATCATGCCGTCGGCGCCGAACGTGGAGCTGATTAATGGGTAGCCGAGGAAGGTTGCGTTGTTGAAAATGAAGGCGAATTGGGCAGAGTAGCGGAACTCGCCTTTAATTACTCTTGGAGTAAAAACGAGTTTTGAAATAATTATTACAGAGGTGAGGACGATTACTCCTGAAGTAAAACCGCGTAAAAAGTAGAAAAAGGTGTTTTGGTCGAATTCGGCGGGAAAGGCGGAAAAGAGGCTGGCTGGCATGAGGACGGAAAGCAGGAGATTGACGAAAACGAGGTTGACTTTGTTGTTAAGGATGCGTTTTTTGCCGAGGAAAAAGCCGAGCGCCACCACGAGAATGATGACGCCGAGCCGAGTGTAGAAAATGCCGAGGTCCATGAGGGTGCGTCGGTCTAACCGCCGTTGTCGACACAGTAGATGCCGGCGGCTTCAAGCTTCATGCGGAAGGCGACGCGGCGGGAACCGCCGGAAGGTATGCGAACTGCGTTCTCACCGTTGCACTGGGCTTCGCCGTAGACGGAAATCTCGTAGTCGGCTAGGGCGTCACGGTTTTCGCTACCTACGCTACCGGCACCGCCGGCATTACCGCGCCAGCGAATGGTGTAAGGCTCGCCACTTGGGTCAATGAAAGGATCGGGTGTGTTGAGGTAGTTGACAAGGAAGTTGCTCCACTGGCACTGCGCGTCGCAGCCGGCGTTGGCGAGGTTGTTGGGGACGCGGCCTTGGTTGTTGGTCATGAAGTTGGTAGTCTGAGCTTGGACGCGGTCAAGGTTGCTGCGGCGCTGGGTGTCGCGCTGGTTGCGCTGGAGGGTCGGTAGGGCCAAGAAGACCATCAAGAAAATGAGACCGGCAATGGCTAAGACCAAGACGACCTCGATGATTGTAAAACCTTTTCGTTTCATTTGATTCCTTTTATGCTTATATCTTATTGTACCATGGTGGTCTTGCCGTTGTCAAGGGCTTTGCTAGACCAAAGTAACGAGGGAGTAGATTGGGAAGAGGATGGCGCCAATCATACCGCCGGCCATGACGGCGAGGAGGACCATGAGGATGGGCTCAATCATGGTGGAGATGGTGCGGACCATTTCGTCGAGCTCCTCTTCGAGGACGGTGGCGGCTTTGCCGAGCATCTCGTCGATTTTGCCGGAGCTTTCGCCGATGGCAATCATCTGGGGGAGGATGGGCATGATGTATTTTTGGATCTTGAGGCTGTCGGAGAGGGCTTTGCCGTTGGCGACGCGGACGGTGGCTTTTTCGAGGCTTTCTTGGACGATGACGTTATTGACGGAATCGCTGGAGATTTTGAGGGTTTCGACCATCGGGACGCCGGTCGATAGGAGGATTTGCGAGGTGCGGGCGAAGCGGCCCATGTAGAGGCGGATGAAGAGCTGTTTGAACATTGGGACGTTAAGGTAAAAGAGGTCGCGCATGTGGATGCCGCGTTTGCTTTTGGAGAATTGGAAGAGCATGTAGACGATAAAGCCGATGATAATCATGACGACCCACCAGTAGCTCATGAGGAAGTTGGAGGCGGAGACCATGATTCGGGTGAGGCCGGGGAGGGGTTGGTTGAGGTCGCTATAGAGGCCTTCGACTTGGGGGACGATGGTGAAGAGCATGAAGCCCATGACGGCGATGATGACGACGATAACGATGGCCGGGTACATCATGGCGGAGCGGATTTTGGCGAGGACGGCGGCGTCTTTTTCGAGCTGGGTGGCGAGGCGCATGAGGGCTTTGTCGAGGGTGCCGGAGAGCTCGCCGGCTTTGATGAGTTCGATGTAGACGTGGTTGAAGACCTTGGGGTAGCGGGCCATTGCTTGGGCGAGAGGCTCGCCGGCGTCAATGGCAGTGGTGATGTCTTCAATGACGGCGCGCATGGATTTGTTTTCGGTTTGTTCGGCGACGGTGCGGAGGGCTTCGGATAGGGGAATGCCGGCGCCAATCAGGGTGGCAAATTGGCGGGTGAAGTTGATGCGGTCTTTGGCGGTGATGCGGTTAAGGAATTTGTCGAAGGGGTTGGTGCCGAATTCTTTGATTTGGCGGGGGACCATGTTGCGCTCGACAAGGAGCTTACCGGCGGACATCTCGCTTTCGGCTTGGATGCTGCCTTTGATGATTTCGCCGGTTTTGTTGTCTTTGGCGACGTAGGTGTAGCGGTTCATTGGAGGGACCTTTCAAACTCGTTGGGGTCGACAGTGGCGGTGCGGGCGACGTCGTAGGAAATGACGCCGGTTTTGACGAGTTTGGCGAGGGTGCGATCGAGGGTTTGCATGCCTTGGTCGGCGCCGGTCTGGATGACGGTGTCGAGTTGGTGGCTTTTGCCCTCGCGGATGATGCCGCGGACGGCGTTGTTGGCAATCAAGATTTCGCAGGCAGCGATGCGGCCACCGGCGAGCTTAGGCAGGAGGCGCTGGGAGCAGATGGCCATGAGGATGTTGGCCAGCTGGGTGCGTATCATTTGCTGCTGGCCAGATGGGAAGACGTCGATGATGCGGTCGATGGATTGGGCGGCGGAATTAGTGTGAAGGGTGCCGAGGACTAAGTGGCCGGTTTCGGCGAGGGTGATGGCGGAAGAAATGGTTTCGAGGTCGCGCATCTCGCCAATGAGGACGACGTCGGGGTCTTGGCGGAGGGCGGAGCGAAGGGCGGCGGCGTAGGAGAAGGTGTCGTGGTGGACTTCGCGCTGGGCGATGACGGCGCGGCGGGGGGCGTAGGTGTATTCGATAGGGTCCTCGATGGAGATGATGTGAGTTGGGCGTTCGTTATTGATTTTTTCGACCAAGGCGGCGAGAGTAGTGGTTTTACCGGAGCCGGTAGGGCCGGTGACGAGGACGAGGCCGCGAGGGTAGTCGGCGAAGCTTTCGACGACGCCGGGGACGCCGAGCTCGGCGAAGTTAGGGATGCGGGCGGGGATGAGGCGGAGGGCGGCGGCGGGGAGGCCTTTTTCCATGAAGGCGTTGATGCGGAAGCGGGCGTGTTCGGCGAAGGCGAAGGAGAAGTCGATTTCGCGGTCTTTGGTGAAGCGGGCCCATTGACCTTCGTCCATGAGCTCGTGGAGGAGTTTTTCGACTTGTTGGAGGTTGAGGCGGACGCTACCGATGGGGACGAGGATGCCGTCGAGGCGGAAAATGACGGGCGAATTGACTTGGATGTGGATGTCGGAGGCGTTTTTGGTGACGGCGGCCTCCATCAAGGTTGCGATATTGACTTCTTGTGCTGGTTGTGTTTGCGGCGCTGGCCCACCTGTCCCGTTTTCCATAAGCACATTGTATCATACTTTTGTGTTATGATAAAGGTATGAGCGAATATCAGCGAATTATGAAGAATATCTCTATGGCGGGCGGTGGTGGGTCGAGTTCTGGGGGCGGCGGAGGTGGCGGGGGCAGCAGTTCTTCGTCCAGTTCTTCGTCCAGTTCGAGTTCCAGTTCGGGGTCGGGCGGCGAGATGTCGCCGGCTGGCGCTGTGTTTATGATAGTTTCTATGGTAGTTATTTTTGCTATTGTCATTATAAGCAATAAAAAGAAGGGTTCGCGGTCTCGTCTGCAGTTGGCAGATTTAAGCCCCGAAAAGCAGGTCTATGTTGATATTTTCAAGAAATATCAGCATGATTGGCAGGAGAAAAATCTGCCGTCGATAAAAACTTACACCACGCCAGAGTATTATAAGCGGGCGGGGTTGATGTTGTTGGCGCTGGACCAGTTGCATCGGAAGAATGAAATTGAAATTGGAAAGATATACGGTGCTACAATTGCCAATCGGGATGACGGCAGTGCGGCGGCAACTTTCGTGTGTGATGCGACTGATATTTTACTCGATGAGAAAAACGGGCATAAGCTAAACACCAACCATTACAAGGGATATACCGAGACTTGGATTTTTAAAAAGGGCGCGGACGGCCAGCCGTTGCTTGATGCGATTAATCCGGCGACGATTGCGCCGCATACGTTGCGGGCCGAGATGCAGAGTTGGGCCGAGCAAAATAAAATGTTTTATAGTCCTGACTGGGGTACGCTGACATTGCCCCGCCGTGGTGTGATTTTTGCGAGTTCGACTTTCCGCACGGCCGACATCAATAATCATTGCATCGGGCTTTACGAGGGGGACTTGGTCCAGCTCTACACTTATTCGCCGACTACAAATGTTCAGGTGAACGGCGCGCCGCATCCTCAATATTTGGTCGGGCAGATCGCGATGCCGAAAAGCTACGGCGGGATTTTGGTGATGCCGAATCGTTTGGTGGATAAGAAGCCGCGCGGTTATAAGAAATACCAATTGGAATGGAGTGAATTCAACAAACGATATGATGTTTTTGCGACCGATTTAGACAAAGTTGCTAGTTTTGAGCTTTTGAACCCGCAGTTTATGGAGTTTCTGCATGATAAAGTTGACTTCAAGATTACGCTTGAGGTTGTCGATAATATTATCTATTTTTATGCCAAGGGGATTAAGAATACGCGGCCGGAAAATTACAAAACGATGCTTGAAATCCTGCGTCGCGCTCATAAAGAATTGAAGCACTAGCTTGGTTAGGGGGTGAGGCGGTTGATGTCGCGGGGGAAGAGCATGGCTTCTTTGATGTTGCCAAGGCCGATGGTTTGTTTGACGAAGCGGTCGATGCCGAAGCCGCAGCCGCCGTGGGTGGGTAGGCCGTATTTGAAGGCTTGGAGGTAGTATTTGTAGCCGATTTGGTCGGTGTCGAGGCCGGCTTTTTGCATTTGCTCAATCATCTTGTCATAGCTGTTTTCGCGCAAGGGACAGGTGGCGAGCTCAAGGCCGCGAAAGAGTAGGTCGGCCCATTTGACAACGCCCTTTTCGGCGTCGACTTTGTGATAGAATTTGGCGGCTTCGATAGGGAAGTCGGTGGCGAAGACGAGGTCGGAACCAAGTTTTTTGCGGGCGTGCTCGCAGATGAACTTTTCTTCGTCGGGGGTGAGGTCTTTTTCGCCGGTGAGGTCGGTGCCGGTTTGTTTTTTGTAGAGCTCGTGGATTTCGGCGACGGTGAATTCGGGAATCTTGTCGGCGAGTTTGAGCTCGGGAGCTTGGAGGCTCTTTAATTCATCGGTAAAGTTGTCATAGGTGCGGCGGAGGACGGCGACGGTCATGTCGCCAACGATCTGGCGAACTTCGGCGTGGTCTTTGACGAAGCCGACTTCGATATCAAGCATGGTCAGTTCGGTAGTGTGGCGGGTGGTGGCGCTGGGCTCGGCGCGGTAGGCGTGGTTGATCTCGAAAACGCGCTCGAAGGCGCCGACCATAATCTGCTTGTAGAATTGGGGGCTTTGGGCGAGGGAGGCAGTTTTGCCGAAATAGTCGAGGGTGAAGACTTCAGCGCCGCCCTCAGTCGGTGCGCCGAGAAGTTTGGGTGTGTCGATTTCGATAAATTCGCGTTCGATGAGGTATTCGCGGATGTATTGGGTCATGGCAGCGCGGATTTTGAAGATTTTTTGCTCGTTTAGGTTGCGAATATTGAGAACGCGGTGGTCAAAAAGGGTGTCGAGGTTTTCCGACTTGTGATCGATGGGTTTGTCAATTTCAATCGGCGGCTCATCTGTTACGGGCATTTCTACTCCAAGAGTAATATCATGGAGTTCGGCGCCAAAAGGGGCTCTTTCATCGGCAACGACCTTGCCTTGGACCGTGAGGACGGTGCCGATTTGGAGGCCGCGGAGTTTTTCGAGTTCTTGCTTGTCTTCGACTAGAATTTGAGTGATGCCGGAGCGGTCGCGGACGGAAAGGAAGTTGAGACCGCCGAGGAGGCGCTTCTTGTGGAGCCAACCTTGGACGAGAACGGTATTATTAATGTGGCCGCCTAGGTCTCTAGCTAAGACTCGTTCCATGTTGCTCCTTCCTTTTATTCTTTTAGCATATCATGATATTGGGAATTATACAAGTCGGCGTAGAAGCCGTTTTGTTTGAGCAGCTGGGCGTGGGTGCCCTGTTCGACGATGTCGCCGTTGTTGACGACGAGGATGAGGTCGGCGTTGCGGATGGTTGAGAGGCGGTGAGCGATGATGAAGGCGGTGCGGTTTTGGGTGAGTTTTTCCATGGCGCGGGCGATAATCAGTTCGGTGCGGGTGTCGACGTTGGAGGTGGCTTCGTCGAGAATCATGATGGGGGCGTCGGCGAGCATGGCGCGGGCGATGGTGAGGAGCTGCTTTTCGCCGGCGCTTAGGATGTCGTGCTCTTCGCTGACTTGGGTGCTGAGGCCGCGGGGTAGGTCGTCGATGAGGTGCTGGATGCCGGCAGCTTTGGCGACGGCCATGATTTCGGCGTCGGTGGCGTTTGGCTTGCCGTAGCGGAGGTTCTCGCGCAAGGTGTCGTCGAGGAGCCAAGTTTGTTGGAGGACCATGCCGAATTCTGAGCGGACGTCGGCGCGCTTGACGTCGGCGATGTCAACGCTGTCAAGGAGGATTTGGCCGCTGTCTAAATCATAAAAGCGCATGAGGAGGTTGACGAGGGTGGTTTTGCCGGCGCCGGTGGGGCCGACGATGGCGACTTTTTGCCCGGCGCTGACGCGGAAAGAAAGGTGATTGATGACGGGCGGGTTGTCGGGGTAGCTAAAGACGAGGTCGCGGGCTTCGACGTGGCCGCGGATGGTCTTGGGCAGTTGGGCGGTGGCGCGGTTGTCTGGCTCATCGGGTTCGTCGAGGAAGTCGAAGACGCGGTCGCTGGCGGCAAGGGTCGATTGGACCATGCTGGTGGTTTGGGCGAGAGTGCTAAGTGGCTGGTTGAACTCGTGGATGTACTGGATGAAGGCTTGGATGTCGCCGATTTGAAGCTTGCCGTCAAGGGCGAGGATGCTACCAACGGCGGCGATGAAGACATAGCCGAAGTTGCCGACGAGGCGGACGATGGGGAAAATCAGGCCGCTGGTGAATTGGGACTTGAAGGTGTTGTCGCGGAGTTTTTGGTTTTCGCGCTGGAACTTTTGGGCCATGAGTGGCTCGGCGGCGAAGGCTTTGACGACGCTATGGCCGGTGTAGATTTCTTCGGCTTGGGCGGTGATTTCGGCGTTGTGGTCTTGGGTGGCTTTGAAATATTTTTGCGAGACTTTGGCGATGAGGGCGGCGATGATGGAGGAAATTGGGATGGTGGCGAGGGCGATGAGGGCGAGCTGCCACGAGATTGAGAACATCATGATGACGATGCCGACGACGAGCATGACGCTGGAGAGGATTTGAGTGAAGGCTTGGGAGAGGTTGTCGAGGATGGTATCGACGTCGCTGGTGATGCGGGCGAGGGTGTCGCCGAATTTGTGGCGGTCGAAGTAGGAGATTGGCAGGGTGTTGATTTTGTGGACGATTTTGGCGCGTAGTTCGAGGGTGACTTTTTGCGAAACTTTGGCCATGAGGATGCCGCTGGCGATTTCGGCGAGGGCGGAGATGATGTAGATGGCGAGGAGGATGAGGGCGGTGCGGCCGAGGAGGGAGAAGTTGATGTCGATGGCGGTCTGGGTGTTGGCGGCGGTGATGAGAGAGGTGGCGACTTCGGTGGTGATGCTGCCAAGCAGACGCGGGCCGAGGATGAAAAAGATGGTGGAGAGGAGGACAAGGAAAAGTACGACGGCGAGGAGGAGTTTGTGGCCGGCGATGATGCGGGCGAGGCGTTTTAGTCTCATTGGGCGGCCTTTCGTTCGGCGGCGTATTCGGCTTCGGACATTTGGGAAGCGGCGATTTCTTGGTAGGTTTGGTTGGAGCGCAAGAGCTCGGCGTGGGTGCCGAAGCCGACGACGCGCCCGGCGTCAAGGACGAGAATTTGGTCGGCGGTTTTGATGGTGCTGATGCGCTGGGCGACGATGATTTGGGCGGTATTGTGATAGTGTTTTTTGAGGTTGGCGCGGAGGAGGGCGTCGGTTTTGAGGTCGAGGGCGGAGAAGGAATCGTCGAAAATTAGCAGGTCAGGGTCGCGGGCGAGAGCGCGAGCGATGCAGAGGCGTTGGCGTTGGCCGCCGGAGAAGTTGGTGCCGTTTTGGGCGATTTCGGTTTTGAGGGCGGGGGCAGGGTCGGCGAGGGAGAGTTCTAGGAAGTCGGCGGCGCAGGCGTTTTGGAGGGCGCGGGAGAGCTGGGCATCGGAGAGTTTGGCGCCGAGTTTGAGGTTTTCGCGGACGGTGCCTTTGAAAAGGAGGTTCTTTTGCGGGATGAGGCCGAGGGTGCCGCGAAGGGTGATTTGGCCTTGGCAAGCTTCTTGTAGGCCGGCGATGAGGTTGATGAGGGTGGTTTTGCCGGAGCCCGTACCGCCGAGGATGGCGAGCGTCTGGCCGGCCTGCAAGTCGAATGAGACGTTTTTGATGGTTGATTCTTCGGCCGTGCCATAGCGATAGGAGACGTCGTGGACCTGTAAAAGAGGTGCTGCGTGTGCCCACCCTTCAGTGCGGGTGCTCGTGGAGCGGGCTTGGGGCTGCCTGTCTAAAACTTCGCGGATGCGTTTCCAAGAGACGATGGCGCGGGGTAGGATGACGAAGGCCATCGAGAGGAACATGAAGGCGAGGATGACTTGCATGGCGTATTGGAGGAAGGCCATCATGTTGCCGATTTCGAGGTTGGAGGCGGCGATTTGGTGGGAGCCGAACCAGACGATGGCGAGTGAGGTGAGGCTCATGACGAGCCAGACGAGGGGGAAGGTGGTGCTCATGACGGCGGCGGTGAAAAAGCCGATGCCGGCGAAGTGTTGGTTGGCTTTTTCGAAACGCTGCTCCTCGCGGCGTTCGGAATTGAAGGCGCGGATGACGCGGAGGCCTGTGAGGTTTTCGCGGGCGATCTGATTGAGGCGGTCGAGGGCGGTCTGCATGATTTTGAACTTGGGCAGGACGATTAGCATGGCGGAAATGATGATGACGAGGAGGCTGGCGACCGAAAGAGCCATAATCCAAGTGATGCTGGGCGCGGTTTGGAGGGCCATGAGGATGGCGCCGACGGCCATGATTGGGGCTTGGAGTGAGAGGCGCAGGAGCATGACGAGCGAGCTGGAGATTTGCGAGACGTCGTTGGTGGTGCGGGTGATGAGGGAGGCGGTGGAGAAAGATTCAACGTCGGTAATGGAGAGCTCGAGGACTTTGGTGAAGATGTCTTGGCGAATTTGGGCGGAAATGAGGGCGGCGATTTTGGAGCTCATGAAGCCGGAGATGACCATGCCGACGCCGCCGATGGCAGCGACAAGGAGCATGCGGTAGCCGATTTGCCAGATGATAGATTGATCGCCGGCGACGATGCCGCGGTTGATGATGTCGGCCATATAGGAAGGGAGCTCGAGCGAGGCCCAGACTTGCAGGATTAGCCCGGCGAATAAGAAAATGAGGCGCCACCAATGACGCAGGAAGTACCGTATCATTGTTCCATTATACCATAGGCCAGTCGTGGTTAGTCGGCAACACAGCGCACAGCAGCACCGGTTGTTGTGTAAGTTCCGCTTTCTGGGCTAGTGTTGGTGTTATCGAACCAGAGATGGCGGGCGGCAAGGTGGCTACCTACGTCAGAGGACCAATAGTCGCCTTGAGAGCCTTGGCCGTGGAAAACACCCGGACCGATGCTAGAGCCGCCACCCCAGCTGCCGCTGTACATAAAGAGGCCGCCGTTAAGCAACCCGGTTGGGCTACCAGTTGAGCCGCCGTTAAGCACGTCGTTGAGAAGAGAGAGCTCGTCAGTGGAGGAGCCGCCAGAAGGTAGCCTCCAACCTGCGGGGCAAATGTTGAAAATGTAGCCGTCGCCTTGATTGCGGTCTTGGATAGGCTGGTAGAGATAGCCGTAGCTACAAGCGGCCCACTGTCCGCCCATTGCGGCACACCAGTTATAGAGATAGCCGTACTGGCCGGTGCCGTTGGTCGAAATCGATGGGTCGGTTGGTTCGGTCGTTCGGTTGGCGCCGGGCGGGATGTAAAAGAATGGTGAAGTGCCGGAAGTATAGAAGCTTTCGCCGTTTTGGAGATCCTCGCCAATATCGCTGCTTTCCCAACTGAAGACGTCGCCAAAATAGTTGTCGCCGCCGCCGGCGTAAGCTAGGTTGGTCTCCATCCAGCAGAGGTCGCCGCCAAAGCCGCTGGTGCCATTGATCCTCCTAATCCAATAACTGGCATCATCCCTAGCGTCAACAACTCGGGTGCGTTCAGTTGGACAGGCATAAGGTGTAGCAAGGCCATCGAGCGAGATTTCTTGCATGACTACACCATTGAGATCAGGGCCGGAAGGTGGCAGGTTGACCGCACCAGAAATGGTGACGGTGCCAAGGTAGGTGCCGCTTGTAGCGGCTGGCGCGATGCGGGTTGCAAAATAGACATTATAAATGTGGGGTGAAGAAGGGTTGGCGGTGGAAGTTGCAGAAAAAGGCGTGGCGGTAGTGGGGACGGCGGCATACAAGGCAGTGTTGGTGGTATTGTTGTTGGGCAGGAGGCTATAGCTAGGCTGGAAGCCACTGGGGATAGAGCCACCGGTAGAGGTGGTGCCATGCAGCTGTACGTTAGGTATGGCAAAGCCCCAAGTGCTGGTGCTGCCAGTGGCAAAGACACTTGGGCTGGCGATAGAGCCAGCTTTGGCGTTAATGACCTGAGATGGCTGCCCGGATAACGCAAGATTGCCGTTGCTAGGGCCCGCGATACTCAACGTGTAGCCGTAAAGATTAGTTGTTTGGGCGGAGATGGTGAGGCAGTTATTGGAGATAGCGCCAACTTGAGTGCTGATGTTTAAAGTGTTGGTTGAGGTGTTGTAGGTGGAGCAGGGCGCAGCATTGCTATCTGTAATCGTAAGCGAGCCAGAGCTGGCAGAGGCGGCGATGTTGACGTTTTGGGCGACGGTAGGGCGGAAGCTATCGGCTAGTAGCTGAGTAAATAGGGCAAAGGCTGTGAGCAGGAGAATAGCCCAAGCGATCCGCCGGACATCTAAAGACCCCCCCCCCCGACTTTTTATTGTGCGACATTAGCGCGCTAGTTGTTCTTACCATTTTAACCCCTTTTGACTCATTTTGCCTATATTATAAGCTTTAGCGTGGTGGCTTGTCAAGAGCCATAGGCGAATTATGATATAATTATATATATGGAAAAGATAGCGGAGAGACTGGGTGCGGTGATTGGGCAGGAGTTTGGGCTGGACGCGCGGCCGGTCGTGGTGCCGAGTGAACATGCGGATTTTGAGAGTAATGTGGCGATGCAGATTGCCAAGCAAGTGGGGGAGAACCCGCGGGCGGTGGGCGAGAAGTTGGCGGCGGCAATGATGAAAGACGCGCTTGACCTGAAAGTTGAAGTAGCAGGGCCGGGGTTTTTGAATTTTCAGTTGCCGGACGCGGATTTGGTGGAGCAGCTGGCGGAAAGCGTGGGGGATTTTGAGAAATTTTATGGTTGCTCGGCATATCAGGGCAAGGTGGTGGTGACGGAGTTCTCGGACCCGAATCCGTTTAAGGTGCTGCATGTGGGGCATTTGTACACGTCGATTGTGGGGGATGCGATTTCGAATTTGTTGGAAAAGGCGGGCGCGGCGGTGCATCGGGTTAACTTTGGGGGGGATGTGGGACTACACGTCGCGAAAACCATGTGGGCGATTGGCAAGCAAATGGGTGTGTTTGATGTGGAGAAATTGCCCTCGGGCGAGATTGCGGCGCGAATGGATTGGATTGCCGGGCGCTATGTCGAGGGAACCAACGCTTATGAAGACTCGGAGGCGGCGAAAGCGGAAATTGTAGAATTAAACAAGTCGCTTTACGAGACGACGGCGAGTGGTGATAAAGAGTCGGCGATGGCGAAAGTCTATTGGGCTTGCCGGGCGTGGAGCTATGAGTATTTTGATGCGTTTTATGCGCGAGTGGGGGTGAGTTTTGAGAAGTATTATCCGGAGTCGGAGACGGCGGGCTTGGGGCTAGAGACTGTGCGGCGGGAGATAAAGCCGGGCGGTTATGAGGAGAGCGATGGGGCGGTGATTTTCCGCGGTGAGCCGTATGGGTTGCACACGCGGGTGTTTATCAATAAGAATGGCTTGCCGACGTATGAAGCGAAAGATGTGGGGCTGATTGAGAAGAAATGGCAGGACTATAAGTTTGACAAGTCGGTGGTGATTACGGGGGCGGATATTACGGAATATATGAAAGTGGTGCTGAAGTCGGTGGAGCAGTTCGCGCCGGAATTGGCGGAGCGGACGGTGCATATTGTGCATGGCAATGTGAAGTTGGCGGGCGGGGTGAAGATGAGCTCGCGAAAGGGGAATTTCCTGCGGGCAGTTGATGTTCTAGATATGATGGCGGCCGAGCAAGAGGCGGTAAATGGGACGGCGGATGAAAAGGTGGCCCTCGGGGCGGTGAAATATGCTTTCCTGAAGACGAAAGTTGAGCCGGGTGATATGGTGTTTGACGTCAAGGAGTCGGTTAGCTTGCAGGGCAATAGTGGGCCGTATCTGCAATACTCGTTGGCGCGAGCAAAATCTATTATGCGGCAAGTGGTAGGCTCCGAGCGGTCTGAGGAAGTAGCTCAGGCAACTCCAGTCTTAGACGAGTATGAGAGGCGATTGCTGTTGGCGTTGTTGGAGTGGGGGGAGGTGTTGGAGTTGGCGGTGCGGGAATTGGCGCCGCATCGAGTTTGCACGTATCTATATAAGTTGGCGCAGAAGTTTAGCCGGTTTTATGAAAATGATAAAGTAGTGGGCGGCGAAAAAGAGCAGCTGCGGAAAATGCTGGTGCAGGGCTATATTGCGGTGCTGGAGGCAGGGTTGGCAGTGCTCGGTGTGCCGAGCGTGGAAAAAATCTAGGGGGTTTCGGGGCGGCATGTTATAATGTGCTTATGGATAAATTGCTAAAAGATTGGTGCGAGGAGTTAAAGGGGCGGGGGGATAAGCTGGCAGAGCCGGATGTGGAGCGAGGGCTGGCCTATGCGGAGGATTTGTTGCAGGGGCTGGTGAAATTACGGACTTTTCCACAGGGAGTGAGTATTTTTGGGTCGGCGCGGCTCGGTGAAAAGAGCCCGTATTACCAGTCGGCGCGGAAGTTGGGCGGGCTGCTGGCGCAGCACGGACACCCAGTGGTGACGGGTGGCGGGCATGGGATTATGGCGGCGGCGAGTCAGGGCGCTTACGAATATGGCGGCCGGGCGCTGGGGCTAAACATCCAGCTGCCGCATGAGCAGACGTTGAACGAGTGGGCGACGGATAATTTGGAGTTCCGATACTTTTTCGCGCGGAAAGTGATGCTGACGATGGCGGCGAAGGTTTACGTTTTTTACCCGGGCGGTTTTGGGACGCTAGATGAGTTTTTTGATATTTTGGTGCTGATGCAAACTGGCAAAATGCCGACAATGCCGATGTTTCTGATCGGCAAGACGTTTTGGCGGCCGCTAGAGAAGTTTATAGCGACGCGACTAGAGGCTAATAAACTGATTGAGAAGGGCGACCGGGCGATTTATAAAATCACGGACAACGTAATGGACGTGGTAAAGGCAGCAGAAAAGATTGGCCACCACAAAATTGACGAAAATATTTACGATAATATGACGATTAAGAAGCGCAATTAGAAGCCGCGGATGCCGTTGCCGGTGTTGCGGAAGCTGTTGCGGTCGCCGCCACGGTTGCCGCCGAAGCCGCCACGACCACCACGATCACCGCCGCGGTTGAAATCACGGCGAGGAGCGCCGCCCTCTGGCTTTGGGGTAGCAAGCGAGATATTGATTGGCCGGCCATCAAGCTCTTTGCCGTTTAGCTCGTCGATAGCTTTTTGGTTGTTGGATTCGTCTTCGAACTCAACAAAGCCGAAGCCTTTACTGCGGCCGCTATCACGCTCGGTGATAACGCGGGCGCTTTTGACTTCGCCGATTTGTGCGAAAAAGTCTCGCAAACTGTCGTCTCGCGTAGCGAACGCTAGACTACCTACAAATAGATTTTGGCTCATTTTTTCCTTTCATGATTTGCCATTTACACTTCGCACAAACAAGATATTAGCCCTGATTAGCCTAAGTGTATATATTATAGCAGAAAAATTATGGTTTGCAAGGGTGATTTTTAAATGGGGTCAAGGGGCGACACAACGGATGGGGTAGCCGTAGCCTTTGTTGACCGTAGTTGCGGGAAGGACAGAGGTGCTGTTGAAGTATAGTCTAAACAAATCGGTGGCGGAGCTGACAGTAGAAGACAAGTAGCCGCCGGCCGAGCCCTGATAGTAGAAGGAGCCACCGCCGAAGTAGCCGGCGTACATATAAAGGCCGTTAGTGAAGAGGCCTGTAGGGCTAGAAGTTGAGCCGCTGTTAAGCGTGCTGTTAAGTAGTGTGAACTCGCCAGTTGTTGTCTCGCCTGTGGGGAGTCGCCAGCCGCTTGGGCAGATGCTAATGCTCGGGTCGGGCTGGTAGGCCGTGGTAATCTGGCAAGCTTCGGGCTGGAGGTTCAGGGCGGTACACCAGTTGTAGAGGTAGCCATACTGGGGATTGGTTGCCCCGCCGTTAGTAGAGGTGGAAGGGTTGGTGGTGCCAGTGGTGCGGTTGGAACCGGTTGGGTTCCAGTAGCAACGTGTGGTGGCGGTCATGCTGGCGTTAGAGCCATAGCAGGCTTGCGTAGAGGTGGTATGGGAGTTGCCGAGTGTGAAGGCGGGTAGCACGTCGCCATAAGTATCATCCCCACCCCCAGCATAAGCAAGATTAGTCTCCATCCAGCAAAGGTCGGTGCCACCGGTACCAGTGCCATTGATTCTTCGTATCCAGTAGGTGGAGTTGTCTCTGGCGTCTACTACTCTAGTTCTTTCGGTTGGGCAGGAATAGTTGCCGGGTGTACCATTAAGAGTAATTCGTTGCATATCAGCACCGATAGGAGCTGGAGTAGGTAGGGGTGTGG
>Ga0099364_10000736_pt1 | contig 55604 bp, 54 predicted proteins | sample TergutTh196P3_FD_73070 | JGI IMG/M metagenome (GOLD analysis project Ga0099364, IMG submission 73070) | Microcerotermes parvus P3 segment gut microbial communities from Pointe-Noire, Republic of the Congo - Th196 P3 | ecosystem: Host-associated > Arthropoda: Insects > Digestive system > Gut ... | reverse complement strand
GTGGCTTAATAAAATGCCGCTGTCAATTTCAATTTCGCCGTTGTTTGTCAGTGTTCCTTCATTAGAAAAACTGCCTGTGCCTAAATTTGAAATAGTGAGCAAACCTGCCTCAACAGCAGGACTGCTTGTGCTCGCCGCTATTGTTACTTCTCCGCGGTTTATAAACGCGCCACTTGTTCCGTCTACGTTTACTGTACCGCCGGCTTTGATTGCTACTGTTTTGTCTGCGGCGTTAGTAAGCGTGCTTTTTACGTTAACTACGCCGTCTTTTTCTACGTTAATTGTTCCGCTGTTTGTAAATGTTCCGCCAATGGTAAGCGTGTTTATTTGGTCATCGGGACCAATACCTCCAAGGTTATTGATTGTTCCTGTATTTCCGTTTCCCGGCGTCAAATTTTCTACACTAAGTTCTGCACCGTACATTATGTTAATAGTGCCTTTATTATCTAATTTTGTCACACCAATAGGTGTTACTTCAGCCGAGTAGATGCTAATTGTCCCCGTAGATTGATTCACCATTTCTTCTGCAAAAACATTCCTGGAAAGAATTTTAAGACTCCCGCTGTTTGTCAATTGTTTAATTGTAACATCACGCGAAGAAAAAGCTAAGCCGCCTACTAAACCAACGCCCACTCTATTATCCACACTGCCGACGGTAGCGTTATTAGGCAAGTGCAAAGCTACGTCCGCACCCTCATCAACAACCTCAAAGGCAACATTTTCCAAATTAATATTCCCGGACATTCCAATACCACCATTGCCGGAAAGAACAATCTTTTCCAAACCCGCGCCGCCGCTACCCCAACCGCCATTGCCTAGGGTCAAAGTCGTTTTTTCCGTGTTAGGAGAGAAAGTGTAAAAGGTTTCTACTTTAAATACAGTGCCGTTGTTCGCGGTTTGTATTGTCCCTCCGGCTTCTACTATGATTGTCGTTGCTGTTTTGATACGTTCGATATAGCTTAATGTCGCGCCGTTTTCAACGATGATTGTGTCGCCGGCTTGAAGTTCATACCCCGTTTCTGCGTGGGGTGAATACGCCGGATTGGGGTCTGAATCTTCCTCAAATCCAACCTCACCACCGCCCAGCGCATCATCAGAAATGCTAACTGCGCCTGTAACTGTAATAGTCGCCGGGTCAGCACTTGCCGTCAAAGGCGCAATTAACGTCACCGACAATGCCAAAGCCGCCGCCGTCAGCAAAGCCAACAGCTTTTTTGTTTTTTGTTTTCCCATAAAATAAACCCTCTCTCTTATTTTTACATAATTAAGCAACTATTTTTCCGTTGCTCTGCCTTTAATCATAACATAAAAATTGAAAAGATGTAAGGGGTTTGGGGTGATTTCGGCATTATATATATATATATATATATATGGGGTTGTGTAGTTTGCACAAAAGAAGAGGGGCGGTAAACTATGATACAACCCCAAACTTCACAACCCCCTCCTGAATCGCCTTAACAAGCAGGTCTATTTCGCCCATTGTGGTGGTGCGGGAAAACGAAACGCGCAGGGCGGAATCAATCAGCTTATTTGGTATGCCCATGGCTTGAAGCGTGGGCGAAAGCTTGCCTCTTGCACAGGCAGATCCGCTTGAAACGTAAATATCCCTGCTCTCTAAGTAGTGCAGTAATATCTCGGAACGAACGCCGTTTACGGAAAAGCTTATTATAAATGGCGAGGTGTTTTCAACAGGGGAGTGGATGGTTATATATTCGAGCGGAGCAAGCTTTTTTCGCAGATAATGATTGATTTCCTCGGCATTGCTTACCGCGGTATTCATAGACGGCAAAAGCGCGCGGACAGCCGCCCCAAACCCCGCTATAAGCGGCACACTTTCAGTCCCCGCCCGCAAGCCGCGCTCCTGCCCGCCTCCAATAATCAGCGGCGGCAGGTGCGTTCCCTTACGCATATACATTGCCCCGCAACCCTTGACGGCGTGAACCTTATGCGCCGAAACAGTTATTAAGGCGGCGGCTAAATCTTCGGCTTTAAAGCGGGTTTTTAAGAACCCTTGCACTGCATCGCAATGGGTAAGGCAATCGGGATATTCCTGTTTGAGCCGCGAAAAAATACGCCTTACGGGCTGAAGCGCGCCCGTTTCGTTGTTTACGAGCAGGCAGGAGGCAAAGCAGGTATCATTGTCAACGGCGGCTAGAAACACGTCCGCGTCAATAGTGCCGCTCCGCCCCGGCTTTACTCTGGTTACGGTAAAGCCCTCATTTTCCTCCAGATATTTCACGGGGGCTTCTACTGATGGATGCTCCAGCGCGGATATGACTATTTTCTTTTTGCGTTTGCCATAGCTTCGCGCCGCGAACACGGCGGTGTTGTTCCCCTCCGTTGCCCCCGAATTGAACGTAATGCAAGCGGGGTCGCAAACAAGCGCGGCGGCAATGGCTTTCCGCGCTTCGAGTATATTTTTTTCCGCCCGCAAGCCCGCCGCATGAAGCGACGAGGGGTTGCCGTAATCCTCGGCAATATTTTGATAAACCGCCGAAACAGTGGCAGAGCAGGGCTTTGTTGTTGCGGCGTTGTCCAGGTATACGGGCATAATATCAACCTTTCGCTTTATTCACTAACCACCACTTTATAATCCGGGTAGAACTTATCCACATATTGCTCGGCATAGCTACCCTTGGTTACTGTAATTTTCCGAACATATCCATTGATGAAAATATCTCTGCCGATAAACCTAATTGAAGCGGGCAGGGTTATTGAGTATAGATTAGAAATATCACCAAAAGCGTAGTCACCGATATAAACTGTATTATCAGGCAAGGTTATATCCTCAAGCTCCGTATAATAAAAAGCTTCTTTTCCAATTGTCAAGGTATCAGATTCAAATGTGATTCTTTCAATAGTAGATAGCAAAAAGCACCTATAAGGGATTTCTGTTACCCTTTTTGGGATTGTTATTTGGGTTATAACAGACCACTCAAAAGCACTTGGTTCTATTTTTTTCAGATTATTGGGTAACTTAATGCTTTCTATATTATAGGCTGACCAAAAACTGCTCTCCCCCAACACTTCAACAGTATTAGGGACGACAAAGGAGCTTCCCTCACGGTTTGCGGGATAGCAGACCAGTTTTTTCATATCCTTGGTATATAAAACATTATCCTTTACCGCATAGTGCTTATTTTCTTTATCGATAGCGATATTTTCAACAAGCGGTAGTCTTATGTTAGATAAATATTCTACATTTTTAGTAATTTTTAAAGAATGAATTTTCCTTCCTCTTAAACTGATTAGAGCTTGGTCAACTACTGTTATGACCGTTTCAGGTATTGTATAGCTTGTCTTGCTTTCAAGATTGGGATACCAAACAAGGGTTTTTAAATCCTTGCTTAAAAGACTGCCGTCCACCATTGTAAAATGCTCACTATCTTTATGCACCTGCAAATTTTTTAAGCTGGGTGTATTCAAGGCATCCGTGCCAATTTCCTCAACACTTGCGGGGATACTGAAACTCTCAATTACCATACGGAAAAACGCGCTTTCTCCTATAGTTAGCAACCCTTCATTAAAATTAACCTTGTTTAGCTTAGTGCTATAAAAGAGACCGGTGTTATTAAAAGAATATGGCGAAATATGCTTTACAGATTTGGGGACAGTAAAGCTTTCTTCCTTTCCTTTTCTCAGATAGAATATTAAAGTTTCCATATCATAAGTATAAAGAACATCATCTACAAGCTTGAAATATTTGCTGTTTGCAGGTATGCTTACGCTCTCCACAAACCATATGTCGCTTTTTTCTATTGCCGAAACCTCATATTTGCCTATTTTTTCGGGAATAATTAAATGTCCATCCCTATAAGAGAAGTCATAATCAGCATTTATTATGGTTAATGTTTTCCCATCGGGATTAACGTAATAATCAAAAGTATAACCGCTGAATTCATCGCCTTGCGGCGTGTATTCCAAAATTTTTTGCTCCTCTGCGAAAACAGGCGTATTATAGGCGGGGGAGATTGTTGTCAGAGAAAATGCGATTGCAAAGGCTGTTAGAATTGAAATAAACTTTTTCATTTGAATTACTCCTTTGTTTTATTAAAATTATATGGTTATTGCTAGCTTCTCGAAGTCAAAAACCGAATTTAACTTATAAGCCCATATTCACTTGCTGTAATGTTATTTATTACCAGCAAATTAAAGTTATGTATCGTCAGTTTGCGTTTTAATTTGGCTTGAAGCATTTTAGTTAATTCCATGCAAATACTATCATCAGCACCATTAATTACAAGATAAAATATTCCCGTGATTTTGGAATAATTGGCATTTAAAAGCCTATCCCCTATTTCAGAGTATTTATCCGCTTGCCATTTTATATATACACTCAAAAATAAATCTGCGGAATTTTCAAATTTTTCTGCAATATCTTTGATTTTGCTGTCCAAATACTCAACGCTTATATTTGGTATAAACCCTTTAGACTTTGCTTCAACAAAGATAATGCGGTTTTCTTTCAAGGCGATAAATTCGACAATTTTAAACCCCTTGCCAAGCGATTTATGAATTTGCGAGTTCTCAACTTTAAAGCGGACATCTTTTGCAAATGCCCCAAACTTCATCCCCGATTCTTCAATAAAATCATCAATAAACGTACTCACTCCATCACCTTCCTGACCTCATCTTTATAGAGCTGAATTGATTGCTTTATAATGCTGTTATTTTCAAGGGCGATGAATTTTTTTTGAGTTTCAACTTTAACGCCGTTGTCCGTGTTATAAAAAGCGTGAAATAAAATGTCGTCTTGCTCTGACATTTTAACCTCAATATATTTTGCAAAGATATAATCATGAGTAGCTAAAAAAATTTGAACGCCTTGTTTAGATAATTCGAGCAGTATATCAATCAGTTTAGGAACAAGTTTAGGATTAAGGCTGTTCTCCGGCTCGTCCCAAAATAAAACTGTTCCGTTTCTTATTTGCTCATTGCGAACTAACATAGCAAGCAAACCAAATTTTCTAAACCCTGAAGCTTCCGCTGAAAAAGGTATCGGGTTATCAATATTTTTTCGTTTCATAAAAAAACTTTCGCCATTATGTTTCGGTTCTCCGCCTATTATATTGCAAATTTTGGAATATAAAGGTTTTTCAGAGGCTGTTGCGTGTACGCGGGCTTGTTCAATAATAGCTATCTCATAATGAGTGTAGTCTGTGTTGCTGTATTTGAAGCTTTCGGGAATCCCTTTAGCAATAGAGAGCATGTCTTTTTCCGGGATAAAGACAAAATTATGAACGTCGCTATCAATATCTACGCTACCCCAAGATTGTTTATAATTTCCTTTACCAACTTCATTAATTCTTATTAATCCAATTTCAGAAGTTAAACCTAATTTGCATAAACACCTCATCAATGTCGTTTTCCCTGTTCCGTTTTCGCCGATAATTACGTTAATTCCTTTGCAAAAATCAATGGTAAGCCCATCTTCAAATAAAAAATGGTTTTCTATTTTTACATTAGTTAAAGCCATATTAATTCTCCTTGTTTATAGTATACTGTGAAGTATTCCCATTCCAAAAGCATTTCAAACAACGCCCTTTTTCAAACTCATGGTTGCAGTTATCATAGCCATATAAAATATTGGAACATTCCGGGCACAGCTTCATCATTATTGAGGTGTTTTGATAATATTCGCTACCACATTCGTCACAAACGATAAGCGACTGCTCTTCGCCACTTTTTTCTTTTATATCACCCATATTACTACCCCCTCGAAGTCAAAAACCGAATCGCCCTCTCAATACTGTCCTTTGAATTCCCCCAGTCGGCATCTTTGCCGGAGTTGCGGTAGTCGTACATGTTGCAGTAGTGGGTGACGTCTTTATAGAGCTTCTCTATGTATTTTTCGGTAAGCTTTGATATTGTGTTTAAAAAGCCGTCAAGCTCTTTGCTTTTTAAATAAGCGGGTGCAAGCGAATGGATTAAATCAAAATGCGGCAGGCAAATCAATTCCTGCTCCTCCAATTGCTTTTTTCCGGCGGAATCCGAGGTATATTCAAAAAAAGTCCTCATCAGCCTCTCCAGCCCCCAGTCAACCTTTTCGCAGACAAAGCAGGTTGAATTTATAGAGGAAAGCTTTGCCTTTCGGGCTTGCTTGGGCTCAAAAAGCTTTTTACGGGCAAACAGCTTGCCATCGACCTCTTTTAAATGAGTTTGGAGCATAAGGGCAAGCGAGAGCCTGTTTTTTTGCTTTTGCATTTGAGAAAAATGCGTAAGGCAAAAGCCTGCGCGGTTTGTTTCAATCCGCACATCAGGCTCCATCATTGCCGCCCCCATGATGTATTCAACAGTCCTAAGCTCCAGCATATCCCTCATTCTGCAAATAGGACAGCCCTCTTTGGGCTCTAAAATTTCGCTTATAGGGATTGTAAGTATACTTTCTCTCATAAAAAACTTCCTTTCATTCAGACCAAATAGCCTCAAAAATGATGCAAATGCAAAGCTTCTGAAAATCGCGTTGCTGTAGGCATATGTGCAGACAGTTGTGTTGCCGTTTTCGTCGTGTTTCCATGATTATTAATCAATCCCAAAAACCTCAGCTAATGCCGCAGTATGAATGCCGTCGCTTGCACGCCAATAATTTAACGGGTAACGATAATTATTTCTCAATTCTTTCGAATCTCTTTCAAATCCGCAATTTGTGAATGAATGAAGATAGCCTTTTTCATGTTCTGAATTAAATATATCGCAAATCGCAAGTGTTTCGAGAGTTATCCTTGTTATTTCAGGATTCGACCTTAATATTTTATCGGTGCGGATTTGGGCTTCATATTTACCTGCCTTTGCATTAGGCGGTAATTTTTTTACAACCTCCAACATTGATTTCATTATTTCAATATCTTTGCTCTTTGGGGTTACTTTCGGAAGTTTTAAAAATTGCTCTAAATCAAATTTGGCAAACAGCAACTCATCATTATTTACTCCGCCCCATTTGTAACGCCTAAAATTCATTATATTCAACCCATGTGAATTTTCATATGTGGCGAACAATTCATTCGGATATTTAATAGCAATATTAGGATTGTCTTCGTGACGAATCCAACCGCACACTTGACAACCAAATATATCGGGATTACTGTTAGTGGTTCTGATTGTATATTCATGTTTCGGCACGCTCTTTATATAGTAATAACTTCCCAAAGCGGAACGATATTCGAGCTTTTTGGTCGATAAACTGTAAAGGAAAGCATTTGCAACATCTTTTTTATCAACTTTATCAACCGTTTCTTTTGCGTTTCTTAAATCCTCATCATGGGGGATAAATTCTTGCTTGTCAAACATATACCCCTCATTTTTTGCGATGAGGAACTCCTCCTCTGTAAATGTGGGGTTTCTCCACCCCTTATCCCAAAAAGTATTCATTAAAATTTTTAAACCTTTATCCATAATCAAACCCCTAGTTTATCTAAAATTATTCCTCTCATAATGAAACAAATATTGCTGTGCGATTCCGGCGTATTTTTCGGTGAAATCGGGCAATCCGTTTGGGTAGTATTTGGCTTTTACTTTCTTTACCCAAACATCTTCGGGGAAACATTCCAGACGATACATTCCGAAAAGCAAAGCGCAATCCGCAACCTTTGCGCCGACTCCTTTTATTAACCGCAACTGAAGTCTGGCATCGTCTATCGGCATTTTTGAAATTTCATCTAAGTCAACAGCCCCGCCGACCAATTTATCAACGCAATCCGCTATATATTTAGCCCTAAATCCTGCCCGTAAATATGACAAATCATCGGCTGTTATGCCGCTTAGAGCGGAGTAACAGGGGAAGCCGTTGTGATACTCGCAAAGCCGTTTTATAATGCCTTTTATCCTCGGGATATTGTTATTCTGCGAAAATATGAAAGAGCAGAGGGCTTCCCATTTATCCTGCTTTAGTATCCGTATGCCGTCCGCATATGAGATGGCTTTTGCCAAAGTTTCGTCCTCGGATAGGCGGCTTTTGATTTCTCCGTAATCTGTATACAAATCAAAATATTCTGCCCAGATTTTGATGAAATCCTCCTCGCTTGTATCATGAAAAATAAAACTGTCGGATTTTTGGGATATAGTAAGCGGAGTGTTTTTCATAAACCCGAAATAGACGGGTTCGGCGTTATTATTCTCCCGCTCCCAGCGAAAAGCTTGTCCGCAGTTTAACGTGTCGTCCAAATCAAAATCGCTTGCTTTCAGAATAATACTGCTGTTTTTATATAAGTATTCCATGTTACGAACCTCCGAAAACCCCAAATTTTTTTGAATAAAGTATTGACAAATGTAGATACTTAGTATATACTTAAAAGTAAGGAGTTGATTATTATGTTAACCACTATTCAAAGATGGGGAAACAGCCAAGCGGTAAGATTGCCTAAAGCTATACTGGATTTGCTGTTGCTCCAAGAAAACGACCAAGTTGACATTGTTGCTGAAAATGACTCTATAGTAATCAGGAAATCGGCTCGTAAACGCCGCGCCAAAAAAAGCATTGATGAAAGGCTTGAAGCATTTTATAAAAAGCCTCTCGAAGAAATTCTTGCAGATGAAACTCTATACAACCCAACAGAATATGATTGGGGAAATCCGATGGGGAAAGAGGTGTGGTAAATGTATATTCCAACGCAGGGCGACATTATTATTATGAATTTCGACCCTCAAACAGGGTTTGAACAGAGCGGCAGGCGACCGGCATTAGTCATCAGTAATGAAAAATATAATCGGCATTGCAAAATGGTAATGGTTTGCCCGATAACAAGAACCGACAAAGACCATGCCTTTCACCTCCGCCTTGACGGCAATACGAAAACGACAGGGGTTGTCCTTTGCGACCAAGCACGTGCGTTAGACGTAACTGCCCGAAACGCCTCATATGTAGAAACTGTTTCAGACGATATTATAGATGAGGCAATAGATTTGATTTGCTCGTTTATAGAGTGAAATGAGTATTAAAACTCCTCCCTAATTCTCATTGCTCCCGTTGCAAAGTTTTGCCCCATGTTTTTGTCAGCTGGCTTTCTAAAAAGTCAACCATCGGAGCAACTTCTTCATTGTTATCATACTGCTCTAAAGCATTGTAATAAAACTGCTTGTCTTCTTCATAGATAATCAAAGGCGGGTGGTCATTGAGCATAAGCTCATAATTCATCAATGTTCGCCCCGTGCGCCCATTGCCATCGGCAAACGGGTGAATATTTTCAAATCTCACATGAAAATAAGCGGCGGCTTTTAATGCAAATTTATCCTTTGCTTTGTCCTCGCTTGAAAGATTATTCAGTTCAAATATTAAATCAGCCATATCTTGTTCAACATATTCGGGCGGCGAGCCGACTTCGGCAAGTCCTGTCACATAATCGTGCTTTTTGAACTCGCCCGGGCGTTCATTTTGCGCTATATAACGCCTGTCGTCATATGTCCCGCTTGTTAAAATATTGTGAATATCTTTGACAAGTTCTATAGACAGCGGTTCTTTTGCGGCTAATTTCGGCTTTAAATATTCATAACAAAGGCGTTGATTTTGCGTTTCAAAAATAGCCCGCGGGTCGCCCGTATAATTTATTACCCGCCCGTTTTCAAAAATTTCTCTGGTATTGTGATAAGTTATATCGGCATTTTCAATCTTGCCGGAGTTATATGCAAAAAGAATTCTAAAATTTTCAAGCCGCATATCTATATCCGATTCGGATTTTACCGCCCATTTTTGCCATAGTTTGATTATTTTTTCGTAATCGCTCATATTAAGCTAGTCCTTTCAATATCTAAATCGACCCGGTCGCCAATATCAAATCATCATTAGAATAAAGCAATTCTGTTGAGATTATTTTAGTTCCTTTTGCGGCGTCTGTTTTGATATTATATTTCATAGTTTTGGCTATAAATAATTTGCCTGAATCGCCGAAATAGTTTATGACGACTGTTCCTGTTTCGCCGTCATATTCCTCAGATGCAATATCTATGTAAAGCCACCACCAACCTCTGCCGGGCACGTGAATTGTTCCTGTTGAATAAATATCGGCAACTTTGGGCTCAATATTTGTAATCCCGAAAGCATATTCGCTTTTTTCGATAAATTCTTCTATAGTATAGCCCTTTACATCATCATAATCAGGGTCGTTCCTGACTAATGTCACATGAAGCCTTATATAAAACCAAGCTTCCTCGCCGCCCTCGTTATATTTATTCATCTCTTTTAATTGATTGAAGTCACTCATTGTTTCAAAAAGGAACATGTTATTTGAAAAGTCATAGCAAAAAAGAGCATCCCTGCTATCAATACCCCAACGATTCTTTATAACCGTTCCTTTTGGGGAAAATTGCTGAATCCATGTATTATCATCTGTCCCCAAATGAAGCTCCCATTCTCTGCCGCCTTGGGTAAATATGTCGTCCGTCCCGCCCTCGACTGTGATGTTAAAATAGCAGATAGCTCCGTTTATATGGGTTTCATCGCCGAAAGAATGAGCATCAAATTTCATATCGGTCAGTTCAAATTCGGCAAATTCAAGGTCGTTTACAAAATCGAAAGCCTTGCCGCTTCTCTCTAAAAAAACATTGCTCAAAAAAACTGTATTTTTATTAATAAAAGCATCAACAAACTGCTCCGCTAAAGGCTGAAAAAATTGCCTTGCCGATTCCTCGTCCTCGGGGTTATAATATCCGAATATCTTAAAGTATTGATATTCCTCCGGCTCGTCTTCTATTATGTAAACTATTTCCTCTTCACTCGTTTGATAATCTAAAGCCTCCGTTGTCTCCCCTAAACTCTCGCTTGCCATATCAGAAGATTGGATTTCATTCGGCAAAACGCCGCTAGTATCGTTACCGTCATGTTGATTATCCACGCAAGACGCGAGCGACAAAATTATAACAACTGCCAAAACTGCACTGATATATTTTTTCATTACAACACTTCCTTGTAATATCTTACTTATAAATTATAACATATAAAAAAATACTTGTAAAGACTTTAAATTTTTGGTTTGACAAATGGAGAAAATGGTGATATAATAAATCTTAGAGAATAATTAAAAATAAAGATGGGTTTACCGATATGGAGTTTAAATCTAATATGGTTAATATCAATTCGGAAGCTTATATAGAAAAATTCAGCGGCGTTACTTTTTCGCCAATTGGAGACAAACGGGTTGCGGAGTTTGCTCGACTGGCTATTACTGCGAATGAGGGGAAATTTACCGAGGACGTTTATTTCCTTAACGCTAAAAACGGCAAGGTTATTTCACATCAAAAATCAGGGGAATACGGCGGGAGCGTTTATCTGCCCTTAACAAACGACAAAATGATTGCTTTACATAATCACCCTAACAGTGCATCATTTAGTTTCGAGGATATTGTTACATTAAATAACTGCCCCGAAATAAAGACAATGATAGCGGTAGGGCATAATGGGTGTGTTTACTTTTTAGAGGTCAATAACGGAAACAGACTTGACTTATCGGATAAAAGCTGTGTTGACGGATTGAAGATGTCATGGCAACGAGATAGCATGAAATATGGAAAAGAAAAAGCTATTGATTTACTTATTGAAAGTTTGAGGTGGTTATATTATGTTAAATAGTAAACAAAGAGAAGCCGCCCCGCTCGGCAGGGTGATTAATATGTATGAAAAGCCCGTTGAATTAATGTCGGAAGAGGAAAGGGATGCTTATTTTATTGATTTCAGCGGCTTGACTTACGCTGAATTTCTCGAAAAATACAAGAACGACACCCCCGAAATATTAGATATTGAACGGCAAACGATTTTAGAGAAATACACAATAAAAGCTTGAATTTTATTAGTTTGTCCTTGTCAATTGACACTTCTTCAAAAACGACAACCTATGAATCTCACAAACACCATACTTTTCAAGCATTTCATAATGAAGCTTAGTGCCATAGCCCTTGTGCTTTTCAAATTGATATTGCGGGTATTTTTCAGCCATTTTGAGCATATATCTGTCCCTGCTTACTTTTGCTAAAATTGAAGCCGCCGCGATTGAGGCAGAGTAGCCATCGCCTTTTACAACGGCTCGCGCCTTGCAGTTAAGGGGCGGCTTTTTGTTACCGTCTATAAGGACAAGTTTGACATCTGCGTTAAGACCCTCAACTGCTCTTTTCATAGCAAGCAAAGCCGCATTCAAAATGTTGATTTCCTCTATTTCGGCTATTGAAGCCGATGCTATGCAAAAAGCCTCTGCTTTCGCAACAATTTCATCAAACAGCAAAGCCCTCTTTTTTTCACTCAGCTTTTTACTGTCGTTGAGTTCCTTTATGCAAACGTCCTCGCCGAATATAACAGCGGCGGCGTAAACATCGCCTGCTAAGGGACCCCTCCCCGCTTCGTCTACGCCGCATAAACTGCCGTATTCCTGCCTTATTTCTGAGTCAAATTCAAATAAATTCATATGAGCTCCTTTTCAAAATATTCATCAATCGGCTGAGCAAAATCCGTGTAAAGCTCCTCCATGAAAGCGGCGGCATTTAGGTCTTGCTTCTCGTTATCGTCCTTTATAAAAACAGAATTACCCAAATCGTTTACTTTTTTTCGCTCTTGTTCTTTAGGTTTAAAGTGCTCTTCATATTCCTCGCTTAAAATTCCTCTTGTATTAACAATGGAGCGCGGTTGGTCTATATTGATAATAAAATCGGGATAACCCTCCTCTTGGCTCAAAGCCTTAAGGTCGTCAAACTGATTCAAGGTCTTGCTTACCATAAATATGCCGAAAAGCCCGTATATAATTAAATAAAGTGTGAAATAAAAAGACTCCAATCCCGCCGCCAACGAAATAAAGCCATACATAGCCGTGCAAACATAAATAAAGGCAAGAACGCTGTTGGCTTGCCGTATCTTAAACGCCGTGCTTAATAACCCCAATATTGCCGTAACAAAAAGATAAGTCATAAAAAAGTAATGATACGTAAAAAAAATAGCGGGGTTGTCGTCAACTGTCTGCCCGCTTTCTGTTAAAACGAGCATTTCACCCAAAGCTATGCCCAGCCCCGGACCTAAAAAGGCAAGGCTCATGAAAAAGTAATAAACGCAAAAAGCAAGCCAAGCTCCGCCCGAGGGTATAAAACCTATTATTGCCAAAAAGCGAAAAGTCTTTTTCACGGCAGCTATTTTTTCCGCATTTTCCATGTAACGCTTTTCCCTTTGTTCGGCGGCGGTTAAATTTTGATTATAATTCATATAATTTAAAAATTCGGATAATCCATCATATGCGAAAGCAGAGCAATATTAACAGCCGCCTCCACGCAAGGCACTGCGCGGGGGACAATGCAAGGGTCGTGCCTGCCGGATATGTTTAATATTTCATCCGTTTGCTTTCTTAAATTTACGGTGTTTTGCTCTTTACCGATTGAGGGGGTCGGCTTAAACGCGACTTGAATGATTAAAGGCATACCCGATGATATGCCGCCGAGGATACCCCCGTGGTGATTGGTTCTGGTTTTAACGTGTCCGCGCTCATCAACATAAAATTCATCGTTGTTTTGACTTCCCAGCATAGCGGCGGCTTCAAAGCCCGCGCCGAATTCAAGCCCCTTAACGGCGGGAATTCCGAACATAAGATGAGCTATGCTGTTTTCCAAGCCGTCAAAAATAGGCGAGCCTATTCCCGCAGGCAGGTTTATGGAGGCACATTCAATAATCCCGCCTAAACTGTCCATACTGTCCCGCGCTCTTTTAATGTCTTCAAGCATAGCTTCCCCCTTTTTAACGCTTATGACGGGGAATTTTTTATGCCTGAGCGCAATGATTTCCTCACGCTCTATACCGCAGGGGTTAAAGCGTTTATCTTTAATTTTATGGATTCGCGCAATGTGCGCGCCCGTGTAAATTGACCTGCGTTCAAGAATCTGACCGCAAACCGAGCCCGCAAAGCAAAGGGCTGCCGTAAGTCTGCCCGAAAAATGCCCTCCCCCGCGAACATCGTTAAAGCCCTTATATCTGACCGCACCCGTATAGTCCGCGTGCCCGGGGCGGGGAAGCTTCGCTATATTGGAGTAGTCCTTGGAAAGAGCGTCTGAATTGCTGATAAACGCGGTAAGAGGCGCGCCGGTCGTGTAGCCGTTATGCACGCCGGAGATGATATTGGGCATATCCGCCTCGCTTCGCTGAGTTGAATATGGGTCACCCTTTTTAGGCGCGCGGCGGCGCATAAATTGCTTCAGCTTTTCAGTGTCAATGTATTCTCCCGACGGCATATTGTCCATGACAACGCCGATTGCAGGTCCGTGGGATTCTCCGAAAAGAGACACCGAAAAATTATGTTTCCAAAATGACGCCATTTTTTTCATCCTTTCAATCGGGGGTCTAAGTCTGTTTAAAATCTGTATAGCAAATATTCCCCCCGAGGGATATGAAATCCTTCCAAAACATAGGATAGCTCTTGCTTACGGCGTTGTAGCCGCGTATAATCATATCATCTGACGACATGGTTGAGGCTATAGCCGCCGCCATCACAATGCGGTGGTCGTTACAGCCGTCAACCATTCCTCCGCTAAATTTCTTGATAGGATATATTTCTAAAGAATCATCATAAGCTTTAACCTTCCCCCCAATCGCGTTCAGCGCATCGGCAATGGCGGTAAGGCGGTCGCTTTCCTTAATTTTAAGCCGCTTGGCATTTACAATCCTTGAAACGCCGCTTGTAAAGCACCCCATCACCGCAAGTATGGGAACAAGGTCGGGTATATCCTTTACATCAACGGTAAATGGTTCATATTCCCCGGGTGAGTGGCAATTTAATTTATTATACCCTATTTTATGCAAAATTTCAAGTATTTTTTTATCACCTTGGATAGAATTAACATTTAAATTTACAATTTCTATATTTGAGCCCAAAGCGTTAGCCGTAAAAAAGAAAGCCGCCTGAGAATAATCACCCTCAACAGTTAAACTTTGAGGGGCATACCTCTGCCCTCCCTTGACATAATATGTCAAAAGACCGTCCTCAGCTACAGCCTCTTCGACTTCAACCGAGAAGCTTTTCAGCACCGATACCGTCATATCTACATACGGCTTTGATTCTAACTCGGAGGTAAGCTTTATTTCGGAATCTCCCTCGCAAAGCGGCAACGCGAACAACAGCCCCGTAATGAATTGCGATGAAACATCACCCGCAAACTCAAACCTGCCGCAATTTAACTTTCCGTATACATTAAAAGGCATTATACCATCTGTATGAGAAAATGAAACACCGTTTGCCGCCAAAGCTGATTTATAAGCCCCAATCGGTCGGGTCGGCAGCTTTCCCGAGCCGTAATATTCCGCATCACAACCCAGCGCGGCGGCTACGGGTATAAGAAAGCGCAATGTTGAGCCGCTCTCGAAGCAGTCTATTGAGGCTGTTTTAGGGGGGGCTTTTATGCCGGATATTGTATAAGTGTCGCCGAGTATGTCAACCCTTGCTCCTAATTCCTTGATTGCACTGCAGGTTGCGGCTACATCTTCGGATTCGCTGATATTAGAGATAACCGAAATGCCGTCCGCGGCAAGAGCGGCGGCGATAATCATTCTGTGAGAATAGCTTTTTGAAGACGGCATGGTTAATTCGCCGCTTAACCTTGACGGAGTGATTTTTATATCAGCCATAGCTTATACTCCTTTCAAAAGCAATTTGACGGCTATGTCGGCAATTCAAGCGTGACACGCCCCAGCTTTCCTGCGCGGTATTCGTCTAAAATAGCTATTGCGGCGCGTTCCGAGTCCACCTCACCGCCTTGTAACAGCATCCCTCTGCTTTTGGCGGCTTTTAAGAGCAGACTGTGCCCATCATCGCTATCGTCTATTTCAATCTTGTACCGCAACCTAAGGTTATCACGATATGAGCGTGACAGAGTTAAGAGCAATCTTCCGGCAAGAGCCTCCGTATCCGTTACATCATCCTTGACGGCACCCGTAAAGGCAAGCCTTTCACCGACCAGAGGGTCTTCAAACTTAGCCCATAAAACGCCCGGCATATCAAGCAATTCAAGACCGCCCGCAAGCTTAACCCATTGCTTTTCACGCGTGACCCCCGGTCTATCCTCAACCTTAGTTTTTTTTCGCCCCGAAAGGCGGTTAATCAGCGAAGATTTGCCCACGTTAGGTATTCCGACGACCATAAGCCGCAAGCTTTTGCCCGCCATGCCCTTGGTTTCGTTTTTTGAAATCAAATCCGCCAAAGCAAGCTTGACGGATGGTGTAAACCTATTGAGCCCTTTGCCGCTCCGGCAGTCGGCGGGCAGGGCAATTACACCCTGCTTTTTATACCATTCCACCCACTTGGCAGTGGCATTACCATCGGCATAGTCACATTTGTTAAGAAGAACAAGCTTGGTTTTGCCGCCTATAAGCTTTCGTAAATCCGGGTTCGCGCTGGATTGCGGTATTCTGGCGTCAATAATTTCTATAACAGCATCAACCAGCGGCAGATTTTCCTTTATTAACCGCTTGGTCTTTGCCATATGACCGGGAAACCATTGCACAGACGTTACTTCGCTCATATTAAACTCCTCTACGCAGGTACGCCCAGCGCGTTAAACGGGAAAATTCTGAGAACCACCTTGCCCAAAACATCTTCTTCGGGAACAAAGCCAACCTCTTCGCTTCTGCTGTCGGTTGAATTCATGCGATTGTCACCCATAACAAAGACATGCCCGGACGGAATCGTTACGGGATAATCGCGGACATCCGCGCCCAGCATAGTCAAAGCATTAATATAATCCTCTTGAAGCTCCCTGCCGTCTACCATAACCGCACCATTGCCGAAATTAATATCAATCTGCTGTCCCTCAACGGCAATCACACGCTTTACAATCACCTTACCCAAGCCTTGGCTGTCAACGATTACAATATCGCCGTGCGCGGGAGAGTAGCCGATATGCGAGATAATAAGCCTGTCACCGTTTTCAAGCGTCGGAAGCATGGATTCGCCGTCCACATTGGCGATTCTCAATATAAAGGTAAAGATGAGAATCACTATAAAAAACGCGAACAGAAGCGTTTCCGTCCATTCAAAAAGCTCCTCAAACCCGCTTTTGCCCTGTTTAGGCTCTTTTTCCAGAATCTCGTAATCCAATTCATACTTAGCCATAACGCCGACCATCCTTTCCCTTTTTAAAGCGGTCAATTACTTAATACGTTCCTTAACCTTAGCCGCTTTGCCGACTCTCTTTCTGAGATAATAAAGCTTAGCTCTGCGAACCTTACCTAAGCGCACCGTTTCAACCTTATCCACAACGGGCGAATGAACAGGGAACACCCGCTCAACTCCGCAGCCGCGCGAAAGCCGCCTTACGGTAAAGGTTTCGTTCACTCCGCCGTGCTTCTTGGCAATTACCGTACCCTCAAAAATTTGAATACGGGACTTTTCGCCCTCCCTTATCCGCACATGCACTTTAACGGTATCGCCGACATGAATCTCCGGCGCATCTTTTTTCATACTGTCCTGACTGATTAGCTTTAACGCATCCATGAATTAAACTCCTCCTATATAAAAATACGAATTTTTAAGACACTTATTTATTGTAACATATTTCTAAGAACAATGCAAGTATTTATACACAAAAAACAGTAATATATACAAATCACACAAAATTAACCCTATCCGCACCGAGTAATTTTGTGCGAATTATACTAATTTTAACAAAGTTAACGCCGCAAAAAGCCGAAAAAGCATCGGTGAAAAGCCATGCGCCTATATTAAAATCCGTACCCGCAGGTAGGGTCAGCCTAATTTTAAGCACCCCGCCGTCCATCGCGGCTTCTTCTATATTCATATAGGGCTTAATATCGGTTAAAACAGCCCCCTTCTTTTTAGTGCGCTTCATAACCTCTATTTTGTCAGCTTCCAGCATGGCGTTAAACCGAGCGAGAATATTTTCCTCACCCTGCGCGTAAAACTCCGCCTCGTATTCCGCCGCTATGATTTCTTTTATATTGCGCTTCGGAGCGGCGGCGCGCAAAAATTTAATCCCCTCCGGCAAAGTTTGGTTTAGGCGCGTGATTATTTCTTCAAGCTCTGAATTTTCCGTTAAAGCAAAATCCATAATCTCGCAAACGCTCCCGATTCCGAGAGGCAGAGCAAGCGGCAGGTTTATGTATACGTGCGGATTAAACCCCTGCGTATACCAAAGCGGCAATTGCGCCCTGCTGACCGCCCTTTGAATCGCGCGCATTAAATCAAGATGAGAAATATAAGCCGCCCTGCCCGTTTTCTCAAATACCGCGCGGACATTTTGTTTTTCCATAGCTTTATCACCTTTTCAGTTCGGGATAATTATCAAGAGCCTCTTTATAGAAATTATCCAAAGCTTCCCTTTTTGAAACATTGCCGTTAAAATAATCAAACATTGCCCTTTGAAAATATTCAGTCAGCCTCCAATCATAGTCGCTTAAATAGCGTGCGTCAATTCTTTTCGCCGCTTGCGAATATACGCCGTAAGGGTTCTGCTCCCCGAGAACTTGGCTTTTGTAGGGTGTTTTGCCAAAGGCTTCCATAGCCGCAATATTATTTACCGAATCGCCGAATTCCTCGATTATTTTATACATATTATCTTGGTCGGCGCAAAGCTGTTTTATTAGACCAATCGCTTCCGCTGTGTTCTGTGAGCCTTTAGCAACGCAAAGCCAATAGCCGCCCCAAAAGCTCGGTGCAGGTCCGACAGCTACCGCCCAATCTCCAACGGCATTCCCGTTTGACATAACATAATTAATAAACCAAGAAGGTCCGAAATAGCCGAAAACCTTGCCGTCTCCGTTAAAGCCCCAATTCATGCCATCGCTCCATAAGTTGGATTTATTATTATAGCCCTCGTCCGTATACATTTTAGTATCGTCAACCCATTTTTTCATGCCGTCACTTATTATTATCCTGCCGTTATTGTCAACCATAGGGGTAGCGGGCGTTTGCGTATAAGTCCTGTACGCATCGTCATAACCCGATAGCATAAAATAACCCGATTTCTTCATCATGTCGGCAACTCTGTTAAAATTATTCCAAGTGTTAACTCTGGTTTGTACAAAAGCGGGGTCACTGTTGCCCAAAACCTTTTCGGCAATGCTTTTCCTGTAAATAAACATTGATGGCAAAGCGTGCCAACTTAAGGCTTTTAATATTCCGTTGTCAGACGTGCCGACTTGAAGAGCATAGGGGTACATTTGTGCTGTGTCTTGCTCTGTCAGCCCTAAACTTCTTAAATCAAGAGAATATTCAGAATTTACATATTTGGGGGCATAATCAGATTCGATAAGGAAAACATCAACCTGTCCCGGATTTTCTTTGAGGTCTTTGTCAAGCCTGTCTTGATATGCTCCGCCATCGGCAGGTACAATAACAAACTCTAATTGAACCCCGGCAGGAGCTTTGTATAAGCTCTCGATTTTTTCTTGAATCTCCGTGTTCCAAGAGTAAATCCTAATCGTCTTAGTCTGCGCCGCTTCGGGTGCAAGCCCGCCGAACGGAATTAATACCGCCGTGATAATCACTGCAAGAATACAAGACATAAACTTTTTCATTTTGACTACTTCCTTTCAAATTTCAATTTCCTCAACCGACCATTCGTCCATGCCGAAGCCTTTGTTATTTAAAAAATAGGTGAATTCATCGTAATGCTTCATGTTGTTTTGGGCGCAGATTTGGGCTATATCCTCCCTGCGCCTGTCGGGGACGCGCATTTCCACTATATACGGAACAAGCTGATATTCGACATAGTAGCCGTCATCTTCAATATCAAGCCCCGGAATCAGCGTACATAAATTGCGCCCGCTTTTTTTTATTGCCTCCGCTGTTTGAGCCTCGTCTAAATCTATTACATAAACGGTAAACTTATCCCGCAATTCCCGCCGCATTTCGCCTATTATGACGGTGTCACCGCCCCTGCTCCATTTAAGCAAAGCCCGCTGAATAACCCGAACTCTCATATCGCCTCAAAAGCTCCCTTCGGCAATTGAACACCCTCTTAATAAACTTGATTGTGTCATTATATTTTTTGTTATACTGTATCAGATAATCAAATATCGGCTGAAAATCCGTTTCGTCAACCTTTTTAATAAACGCCCGAAACTCTCGGCTTGCCGTTTCCTCTTTCAAAACCAAATTCATAATCTCAAAAAAAGCCTTCTTTTTGCCCTTGTATATAATGGCACATTTAGTTTGAAATTCAACCAGATTTCTCATCTCGCCGTCTGACATATTCATCTGAGCCGTGTCAATCAATTTCGGATAAAAGCAAGCTCCGTTGTCATATAAAGGAGCGGGGGTATAGCCGCCGCGCTCATAAAAAAATCCCCAATTCCCCTCATGTCTGTCAAAATTGCCGATAAACATATCAAGCATAAAAACCTGCCATACCCAATTAATATACTGCTCCTGCGTCAGCTTGAATTTACCCTGCTTCATCTCTAAATCCAGAAGCCATTGCAGGTTGTAATTTTCGCCTTTACTGCCGACCTTAACCCCATCGGCAGAGCTTGTCCCCAGCCCTTTAAACGACACCAACGTATGAGAAAACATCTTGACAGCGGCACATTCCTCGCCCTCGTAGTAACCCAGTTCAACTTCTTGGACAGGATAACCCAAAAGCTTCGCCATAGAACTGCCGACATATTCGCAAAGATAATCCTTAATCAAAATGCCCAACTTATCTTTAGCAAATTTCAATATCAGCAAAGAGCCGCCACCATCCTCCAACACAATCTTCCGAGTAACCCCGCCAAGCCCCAAAGGAACAACCCTAAATCCGCTGAAATCCCTAAACATAACAAAATATACCTCATAAATATACTCTTTAAAACAGTATACGCTGACGTTACCCGCCAACGTATACTAAAAAACAGTTCCTTAATTGTCAATTGTTAATTGTTAATTGACTAAACATCCCCCGCAAGCTCCCTGTAAAGCCCCATGTAAAGCTCTGCGGAAATCCCCCAGCTGTAGTTGTTTTTCATCGCCGCTATAACAAGGGAACGCCAGCTTGGCTTATCATCGAAATACATACATTTAGCGCGGTATACCGCGTCAAGCATATCTCCCGCATCGTAGCTTTTGAATGTGAAGCCGTTGCCGTTTTCCCCTCCGGCATCGCGGATACTGTCCCGCAAGCCGCCCGTTTCACGGACAATCGGTATCGTTCCGTATCTCAAAGAAATCATCTGCGCCAATCCGCAAGGCTCGCTTTGAGAGGGCATTAAGAACATATCCGAGGAAGCGTAAATCTTCCTTGCCAAATCGGGAACAAAGCCTATGGTTGCACTGACCTTTCCGGGATAACGCCAAGCCATCTCGTTAAAGAAGTCCTCGTATATTTTATCGCCCGAGCCCAGTATAGCAAACCTACAGCCCATATCGTTAACAATCTGCTCGAAAACATGCTTGATTAAATCAATCCCCTTATGCGAAACGAACCGTGTAACAATACCGATAATCGGGTGAATACCCTCTTCCAGCCCCAAATCCCTGCAAAGCGCGGATTTACATTCCTCCTTGCCTTTCAAGCTTCTTGCCGAAAAGTTTTTGTAGATGATGTTATCGGTCTGGGGGTTGAAAATATCATTGTCAATGCCGTTCAAAAATCCGCAAAGCTTGTGCTGCTTATCGCTCAAAGCCCTTTCCAAGCCGTGCGCGTACCACGGGTCAAGAATTTCCCAAGCGTAGCTCGGAGAAACGGTAGTGACCTTATCCGAGGTTTCAATAGCGGCTTTCATAAGGTTTACACAGCCGTCATATTCCAAAAGCTTGGTATGATAAAGCGGAATGCCCAGCACCTCGTTGATTACCTCTGTTCCGTATTTGCCTTGATATTGTATATTATGAATGGTAAATACGGTTTTTATATCCTCGTAGCCATGCTGATACTTGTAAAAAACCTCATAATATACGGGTACAAGCGCGGTTTGCCAGTCGTTGCAGTTTATGACGTGCGGCTTCCAGTCGGTATGCTTTAAAAATTCCATAATTGCTCTTGAAAGGAAAGTAAACCTCTCGCAATCATCGTAAAATCCGTAAAGCCCGTCCCTGTCGTAATAATATTCATTATCTAAAAGATAATAAGTAACCCCTTTGAAAGAGCCTTTAAAAACGCCGCAATACTGCGTTCTCCAACCTACGTTTACCGTAAAATTGGTTAAAAACTCCAGTCCGTCCTTCAGCTCCTGCTTCATGTTTTTGTAGTACGGCAATATAACGCGGCAATCATGCCCCTTTTCGCATAATGCGGGCGGCAGTGAACCGGCTACATCGGCAAGCCCTCCCGAGGCGGCGTAAGGGATAGCCTCGGATGCGGCATAAAGTATTCTCATATCATCTCACCTTCCTAAATCTCCGCGCCTTTACCCAAAAACAGCGGATAGTTCTTAGAGCCCGTAAGCATCCTCTTGTCGCTTACCTTTACGTTCTTGTCCGTAATTACACAGCTTATATCGCAATTTGCTCCTATTACCGTATCCTGCATAAGTATGGAGTCTTTTACAACCGCGCCTTTCTTAACCCTTACCCCTCTGAACAATACGCAGTTTTCAACTGTTCCCTCAATAATGCTTCCATCGCCGATAAGAGAATTTTTAACGCTGCATTCTTCAAATTTAGCGGGCGGGTTATCTCTGACCTTGGTGTAGATGGGGCTGTTGGTTTTAAAGAGTTTTTTACGCTCCGCGCCGTCCAGCAGGCGCATGTTCGAGTTATAATAATCATACATTGAGGTAATCCTGCTGAAATAATCATCATGGCAGTAGCCCATGATTTTATAGTCGCCCGCACGTGCTTGAAGTATGCTCAGTTCAAAGCGGTATAAGCTCCTTGAAGCCGCTTCAAGTACGATGTTCTTTAAAAATTCCTTGCTTAAAACAAAGGTATTAAGCGAAACATTACAAGAACCGCTGATATGCGGATTGAGCAGGACATCGACAATGCGTCCCTCATCATTCAGCCCGAAAACGGTAGAGCTTTGCGCCTGCTCAACCGATAGATTGTCATTTGCGTAGACGCTGGTAATGTCCGCGCCGGTTGAAATATGGTGCTCGACTACCTTGGAATAATCCATGTTCGCAATTACATCGCAATCCGAAAGAACAACATAATTAGCATCGGAATGTCCGATAAAGCTCCAAACTCCGTACAGAGCCTCCAGCCTGCCCCTGTAAATTCCGCTCGCTACGTGCGAAAACGGCGGCAGTAGATGAAGACCGCCTTTTTTCCTTGCCAAATCCCATTCGCGCCCCGAACCCAAGTGGTCCAAAAGCGATTGGTAATTTGATTTAGTGATAACTCCAACCTCGTGTATACCGCTGTTAACCATACCGGAAAGCGGAAAATCAATTAACCTGTAACGACCTCCGAACAAAACCGAGCCCATAGTCCGCTCCTTTGTGAGGTCGGAAATAACGGCATCGTGCATATCTGAAAAAATAAGCCCCAAAATCTTTCTTTTTGTTGCAGCCATTGCAATTACACTCCCTTTCACATACTCCTTAAACGAATAAAATTTTAAATGTTGCTTCAATGAGCCCGGTTATATGTTTTCCGAGATAATTTCTTTAGGTGCGACTTTCGCGTTCTTAGACACCTCAATGCTGTGCCCGATAACGGCAATTCCCCAGTCCTCAATGTTTTTGGAAGCGTCCGGCGTAGCTCCGATATGCGAATCCGAGCCGACTACGCAATCCTGACCGACAATCGCGAATTCCACGACCGCACCCGACTTAATTACCGAGCCCGGCATAACGATTGAGTAATTTACCGTTGCGCCCTCCTCAATGGTAACGCCGTCGAATAAAATAGAGAAAGTTACCTTACCGTTAATATCGCAGCCGTCGTTAACCATAGAGTTGTTTATTTCCGCGCCTGGACCGATATTAAGCGGAGGCATGACCGGGCTTCTCGAATACATCTTCCAGCCCGGGTCGTAAAGGTTAATGGGCAGGTTCGGGTTGAGCAAGTCCATATTTGCTTCCCAAAGGGAGTCAAGCGTTCCCACGTCTTTCCAGTAGCCGTCAAAGGCGTAGGCGTACATGCGCTGCTTATCCGCGAGCATGGCGGGGATTATATCCTTGCCGAAGTCTTTAGAGCCGGTATTTGCGTTCTCATTTTCAATCAAGTATTTCTTTAGCTTATCCCAAGTAAACACGTATATTCCCATTGAAGCCAAGGTTGATTTAGGCTCTTTGGGCTTTTCGGTAAAGTCTACCACTCTGCCTTCCTCGTTGCAGGTCATAATGCCGAAGCGCGAAGCCTCTTCTTTAGAAACGTCAAGCACGGCTATCGTGCAGTCCGCTTCCTTGTTCTTGTGCTCTGCTACCATAAGGGAATAATCCATCTTATAAATATGGTCGCCGCCGAGCACAATGACATACTCGGGTGAATAACGCTCTATAAAGCTCATGTTCTGATAAATCGCGTTAGCCGTACCCTCATACCAAGAAGCACCCAAAGCCGTTTGATACGGCGGGAGCGCGTGAACTCCTCCGTAAAGCTTATCTAAGTCCCAAGGCTGCCCGTTCCCGACATATTCATGCAAAACAAGCGGCTGGTACTGGGTAAGTACGCCAACGGTATCGATGCCGGAGTTTGTGCAGTTAGAAAGCGCGAAATCAATAATCCTGTACTTGCCTCCGTAAGGTACGGCAGGCTTTGCCATGTCCTGCGTAAGCGCGTAAAGCCTGCTTCCCTGTCCGCCCGCCAAAAGCATTGCCACACATTCTTTTTTAGTATACATTATATTTTAGCCTCCTTCAGTAATAATTAACCAATTTAGTTGTTAGTTGTCAGCCGTTAACGGTTCTTTACCATCCTCCTCTTTTTCCGATTTAGCCTTGCGTTTTTTAAGAGGAGTGCATTTGAGATACATTACTGAAAGCGCGGGAATATCCAAGGTAATTGACTGGTCATACCCGTGCATTGAATAATCCTCCGATTTTTTCTTTTTATTGTCAACACCGCTTCCGCCGAAGCGCGCTTCATCGGTCGAAAAGACCTGCTCATATGTCCCCTCAAAGGGAACGCCGATTCGGTAATCCTTCCTTTCCACCGGGACAAAGTTGCAGACAGCAATGATTTCCTTCCCTTTGTCGTCGATACGTCTGAAAGCGATTACGCTCTGCATGTAATCGTCATGGCAAATCCAAGCAAACCCGGTCCATGAATCGTCATTTTCCCAGAACGGAGCGTTTTCAATATAAAGCTTATTAAGGGCTTTACTGCATTCAAGCGTTTGCGCGTTCTCTATATCGTTAATATTGCCCCATTCAAGCCCTGCGTCATACTTCCATTCAATCCGCTGACCGAATTCGTTACCCATAAAGTTAAGCTTTTTGCCCGGGTGAGCGAGCATATAAGCCATAAAGGTGCGTAAAGATGCAAACTTGTGCTCAGTCGAAGCGCCGCTCATTTTATTCCAAAGAGAAGCCTTGCCGTGAACCACCTCATCGTGAGAGATAGGCAGAATATAATTTTCGCTGAAGCAATAGAAGAACGAGAAGGTAAGCTTTCCGTGGTTATTGGCGCGGTAGATGGGGTCCATCCTCATGTAATCCAGCATGTCGTTCATCCAGCCCATGTTCCACTTAAAGTTAAACCCTAAGCCGCCTATATCAACCGGCTTTGTAACCAAGGGCCATGCGGTCGATTCCTCCGCGACCATAAAAACATTGGGGTTGCGGCTGAATACAGCCGAGTTAAGCTTGCGGAAGAAATCTATAGCCTCGTAATTCTCATGCCCGCCGTCTTTGTTGGGTCGCCATTCCCGCCTGTCATAATCAAGATAGAGCATTGAGGCGACAGCGTCCACCCTCAAACCGTCAACATGAAATTTCTCAATCCAGTAAAGGGCGTTCGATATGAGAAAAGCGCGAACCTCGGGTCTGCCGTAGTCAAAAACCCTTGTTCCCCAAGTAAGGTGCTCCCTTTTCAACGGGTCTGTATATTCATATAAGCAGTCACCGTCAAACTCGAATAAGCCCGCCGCGTCTTTCGGAAAATGCGCGGGCACCCAGTCAAGTATAACGCCGATTCCTGCTTGATGAAGCTTATCAACCATAGCCATAAAATCATCGGGCGTTCCGTAGCGTGAGGTCGGAGAATAATACCCTATAACCTGATAGCCCCAAGAAGCGTCAAACGGGTATTCCGCGAGCGGCATAAGCTCTATGTGGGTATAGTTTAAATCTTTAAGGTGGGGGATAATTTCATCGGCAAATTTTGTGTAGCTGAAAGGCTTGCCGTTTTCGTAAGTTTTCCAAGAGCCTATGTTAACCTCGTATATGTTCATAGGGCTTTTATAGGGGTTGACTAACGCCTTTTTCTTATACCATGCTTTATCGTTCCATTTGTAGTTGGTAATATCATAGTACTTGGTGGCGGTGCTGGGTCTGGTTTCCATATGAGTGCCGTAGGGGTCGGCTTTCAGCACGATACTTTTATGCGCTGTCTCAATGCTGTACTTGTATGTGAAAAAATTCTCAACTCCGGGTACAAAGGTCACCCATACCGATGGGTCGAAATCTAACCGTTCCATTGGATTTTTGCCGTGCTTCCACTCGTTAAAATCTCCTACCAGCGATATTGCTTTAGCGTGCGGAGCCCAAACGCGGAAATAAACGCCTTTTTCACCGTCCTTTTCGCCCTTATGCGCTCCGAAAAAATCAAAGCAATCATAATTTGTTCCCTCGTGGAAAATGTGAAGCGGAAACTCATGCTCGGACAGTGTTCGCGAATCAATTGACTTCATTACAGAATACTCCTTCTTTTTAATGGTATTTTTTAACAATCTCATTTCTGTCCGTTCTGTCCGTCTGCTTTGCCTTTGCCATAGTTTAACGATAATTATTATTAGTTATATTTTAACAAAATTTATTTCAGATTGCAAGTGTTTTTGTTATAATTCTACAATTTTAACTAAACTAAACACTTGATATGTTAATAATATACAATAAATAAGCTTAAATTTTTAAATTATGATGAATGAACTTTGATTGTTATTACAGTTTTGTCGTCCGGGCGGGATATTTCGTTCTCGCAGGCGTACTTAATAATCTCGTCTGACGAGTACTGAGCACCGACTCCCTGGGACAGCATAAGCTCCTTAATTTTAGGAAAACAATTCTCGCCTATGCCATCGGTCGTCATCACGGCGCAGTCCCCCTCCCTTAGCTTCAAGGTTCGTTTTTCAAAGTCTGCACTGCCTATAATTCCGCTGGGCATTGTACCGGCTTCAATGATTTTAACGATTCCCTTTGAATTTACAAGAGTAGCCGGCGCGCCCGATTTTATAAGAACTGTTTTTCCCGAAAAAAGATTCAGTATAAGCAAATCAACGGTGGAAAATATTTCATCGGAGGATTTGGCGTTCATTAAAAGGTTTGTAAGCTGAAAGCAAGCTTCCGCTTCAAACCCCGCTTTCAGCAGGTCGGTCATAATCGAAACGGTCATGCGGCTCTCAACCGCCGCCCTGCCGCCCATCCCCATTCCGTCGGACAGGATAAAGAACATTTTTCCCAACCCATCGCTGAAATAATTTTCCGAGTCGCCGCTTATATCCTCTCCGCCGTTTTTTTCGGAGCCGGACCTGCGGGCGAGCCCAACCTCCGCCGTCAGGGGAGGGGGCTCGTGCAGGCAAAGCCTTGTAACGCCGCTTAAATTGGTTATATGGGGAATATCCAGCTCCTTATCGGCGATGCCCGATATTTTTTTTATTATTGAGTCCATATTTGCGGTGTTCTTTTTTTCGTAATAACATTCAATAAAAACATGCCCCTGCGTATCGTAAAAAAACGAAACGCTTACATCTCTCGCGCCCCACACGCCAAGAGCCCTCTTGACCGCAGCCGCCTTAACTGTATCGCAAAACGGCAAATCATCGAACTGCCTGAGCGAATCAAGAGCACCCTCAACCGCCGTGAGATACTCGACAGCGGCTTCCGTCTCCGCCTTGGGGTATTCCCGCCCGCCCGATAAAGCCTTTGACGCTTTTGTAACCGTGCCTTTAACACCACGCAGGGCGGCGGCGGCGAAATCCAGTCTCTGCGCCGGAGTTCTGTCCGCTGTTTCCTTTGCCGTTTCCGCGAGCAGACCGACACAAAGCTGAGCCGGCAGCAGCGCGAATAAAATCGAAGCGATTGCCGCGTCAAACAAAAGCCCTGCGCTTCCCGCGTGCATACCTGTAATAACAGTCCCTATAAAGCTTGCCGTTATAAATGCAACCGAAACGGTCAGCCTTCCGTTGTTTGACAGAACACCCGCCAAAAGTCCGGCGCAGGTTAAAATGACCGCGCTTCTTCCTAAATCGTAGGATGCCAGCATCAGCCCCAAGGCGGTAAGCGCGCCCGCCGCCGCCCCGCCCGCCGCTCCGCGCTTGGCTGTGACCGTCAGCAGTGCAAACGCTCCGAAAGCCCGCCCTATGTTAAAATAACCGAGCGTCAGCGATGCTAAAGCGCATATGATTAATATGTATATGACCGCTACGGATATGCTTTTATCACCCGAAATATGGATTTGACCGCTTTTACCGAAATCGGCGAAAAATTCAAGGATAAAGTAGGCTATTATAAAGCAAAGCGCGGCTCTGAACATTACTGCCAGAACCAAAGCGGGAGTAATCCGAAAAAACAGAGCTGTCACCAAGCCGCAAGCTAAATAAATCCCGCCCGCGCAGACCGAGCTCAAAGCGGCGGAGGGTTGCTTTTTAGTTCTGCTGACAGCGTATTTAACCGAAATAATGACAAGAGCCGCCGCCGCCTCCGTAATGTACGCGCCGATATTGCCCGACAGGAAAATCGCCGCCGCGAGCCCCGCAAACGCCGCAAAGCATTGAACAGGGCTTAAAGCCGCCATAAACGCCGCCGCCGCAGGAGCACCGCTCCCTCCGATATTTGACCTGCTTAGCAAAAAAGCGAACAACGCGCACAAAAGCAGTCCCGGCTTAAAGGGCTCTGCCTTGCCTTTGTCTTCAATTACGGTAAATTCCTTGATTTCATCTTCCCTTTGTTTTACTCTGAGCGGCATATTTTTCACGTTCCTTTTGATATTTTTAACCTTTTTCAGATAGGTATTAATTATTATATCAAAATTACTTGGTAAAATATGTCATTTGACGCGTTGAGTTAACCACCTTGAATAATAAAAAGCGCGTAAAAAAAGTTTTTTCATGCGCTTTTATTATTTTTTTATTTGGTTAAGGCTTGAACCGATTGCTTTAACAATCCAAACTTAATTCGTCCACGTATTCGTCAAAACTTTGATGTCAAGCCCGTAATAAAAAATTAACAATTTAAGCATTGCAATCAATGTATAAAAGGAGTATAATATACTTAATATATAATTAAGGAGGGTTAAATATGGCAGCAGTAAATTATACGGTAAGGTTAGACGAATCCGATAAACAGGTAGCTGAACGGGTTTTTAATGAGTTGGGTCTAACTATGGCGGCGGGTCTTAATGTTTATGTAAAAATGGTGGCTCGTCAAAGGAGAATCCCATTTGATTTAGCGTTAGATAAAAAAACTCCCGGTATTACGAGGGAGCAAAAAGAAAGATCGGTCAAGGCTTTGACTGGTCTTTTGGCAGGTCATGAGGTCGATTTAGACAGGGAACGAGAGGAAAGGATTTTGTCAAAATGAAAATATTACTTGATACCAATGTAATATTGGATCATATTCTTTCCCGTGAGCCTTACGCTGAATCGGTCGGGAAAATATTTAATATGATCGGTCGAGAAGAAATAGAGGCGGCTGTTACGGTCAATAGTATCACGGACATCTATTTTATAGTATCTAAGAGGTTAGGCGATACTTCAGCGCGGAAGGCATTGCGGGACTTGTTTAATATACTTGTAATTATCAGTGTTGATGGCGACGACTGCATTTCAGCCCTAAATCTATCAATGTCTGATTTTGAGGATGCTGTGGTTGTCGTTTGTGCCGACAAAGATGATATTGATTATATTGTTTCCAACGATAAATTGTTTCTACAAGTAGATTCCGCATTGGCACAAGTAATTTCTCCTGATAATTTTTTAAGCCTTGCTTAGAAAAAGGTTTCATTATAATCACCCAATGTGTTTGTAATCTTTACTTTTATTATGTCGCCTTGCCTTAGCCCGCCTATTTTAATTGCGGTTTCGTCCACATCGGATGTATATACTTTAAATGTAGACACATCTCCTTCTTCCCAAGAACCATCATATGTGTAATACTCAGGGTATGGCAACGAGGTGTTTGAATCAATCCAACCAAATTCTATGTCGGTTGATGCTGCGCCAACATTTGCGTTAAAAACCAATGGGCAAATTGTAATAGATATTACCAATGCAAGAAATATTTTTATTGTATTTTTCATTTTTACTTTCCTTCCTTTATTTAAACGCGTTACAATCGTTTAACCATAGTTTATAGCTTTGATTATTTGAAATCAAGTTGTGATAAAGCTTTAGAAGCCTTTCGTCATTTTGTATGTCGGGGTAATCAACTCTGCCAAGCTTCAAATCACCTGCACTTAAATAGAAACCATCGCTGTCAAAAACCATTTTGGTTGTGCTCTCGTGACATTCGGGCATACTTAAAAGCTGTTTTAACCCGTTACCGATGCCAAGACCTAGAAACCCGTATTTCAGCATACCTTGCTCATTGTTGTTACTTCCCTTTTCTGCCCAAAGCTGTGATTGTAATGAGTAATTTGCCCCTTTTATATTTCCGTTTTCGTCAAGCCATAAATCATTAATATCCTGCCCGAAGTGCTCTTTCAGCATGTCGGACATGTAAGAATAGTAATATTCCTCAACTCTGCCTGATATAAATGCCGCTTCTCTGGAAATATTATGTATACTGCCAACATTTAAAGCACTATCCAAAGCATCTTCAACCTGTGTGCGATAGACTTCGTCCGATATTTCCGTCAAAACAAATGTCCTCCTGTTATTATCATAGTCAACGGAAAAGGTTATATCATCGGGGACATTGTTTCTTTCCAAAGCCGTCCTAACATTGCGGTCAATGACTCCGACTGAAACACTGTGGCAGTAAAGATTAATATATGTAGACCCCATAACATTACTGCTGCTTATCATTTCATTAGGGCTTTTATACTTTTGTAAATCGTTCCAAAGGCTCTCTTGCAATTCTTTGTAAAAAGCTGATGTTTCCAATCTGCCTTGATAAAACTCAGCATTTTTTATTCTTGTAGCTGCTTCTTCAAGAGAGTTTGAATATGCAAGAAGCTGTTTATATTCTTGCGAAAGGCTGGGGTCTGACGGCATTTTCACGTTCGCCATATCAAGCACCCGCTCGAAATTCTTCTCAACCTCTTCAAGCGTGAAAGCTGGTGCTTGTGTTTGTGTCCATTTTCCGTTTGAAAAAGCCCATACCCCCCGCAAATCCATCCCGGTTGCCTTCATTTGCTCCCAAGCCTTCATTGGTTCTCTTGAAAAATTGCTTTGAGTAAAAGTATCCTTCCTCACATTAGAAACCGACTTTTGCTCAACCAAGTTCCCCCTACTCGCCAACCCGCCGTAAACATATGCTCTTACGGCTTCAACATTCATCATAGTAAAAATTCCTTTCAAATTAAAATAATGCCAAGTATAAGCTCCGCATTTGGAAAAAATTCGCAGAGCCAGCCCCAACATCTACCGTTTACAGTTTAACATAATAATAATTTAATGTCAATGATTATGGTAATATATTCTTTTGTTTTGTAACAAATAGCATAAAATCAAATTGTGTGTGTTAGAATACTTATTGAGTTTGTACAACCCAATCCGTCTTAATCTTGTAACAAATATCCAAAAAACACCATATAGTATAATAAACTGTATAAGGAGGGGCAGAATGGCAAAAATAGCTGTATTCGCAGGTCACGGGGGGAATAATCCGGGGGCTGTTTTCGGTCCTTTAAGGGAGAAGGATTACACCCTTGCGGTAAGCAATGAGGTAACGGCTATACTGCGTTATCAAGGATATAATGTTATAAATAACCGCACGATTGATATTGACAGAAGCATAACGGCGGACGCAAATCTCGCCAACAGCCAGAATGTAGACGCGGTTGTGGAAATACATCTGAACAGCAACGAGGGAATACCCTACAGCGGAACAGAGACCTTTTTCAGCGTTTTCGACACGGGAAGGGGCAGGGAGTTAGCAACGGCAATTAACAGAAACATAGTAAGCTTGGGGTTCAAAGACAACGGAATAAAAACGCGGGTAAACAGCGAGGGTACTGATTATTTCGGCATTTTAAGGCTGACCCACGCTCCGGCGGTATTAGTGGAAACGGCGTTTATAAACAACCCGCAGGATATGGCGATGTACGACATAGGGACAATGGCAGAGGCTATAGCAAACGGCATTATGGAGGTTTTCCCCATTAATCAGGCGCAGGCGAATATTCAGCCCGTTGCCTACGGAACGGTAAGGACAGATGGGGCTAACTTAAACATACGGGAGTTCCCCTCCGTTCAAGCGCGCGTTTTAGGCGTTATCCCCAACGGCGGAAGCGTCTCGGTTTACGGAAGCTCCGGCAACTGGTATATCATAAGTTACAGCGGAATATCCGGCTATGCTTCGGCTGATTTTATAATGATGTAAAAGCCGCAAAAAAAGCGCGTGAAGATAGTTTCACGCGCTTTTTTCATGTTCGGCAGAATGCACAGCTTATTGCTTGATAATTCCGCTTTGTATTTAATTTAAATTGTACATTTCACGTTCATCAAAAATTAATAAAAGACCCCTATTTTATATTTGAATTTTACCAATTTGTGTGTTATAATGGTGTAAAACAAATTCGGTAAGCATTTGTGCCGTTTGCCGTTTAAGGAGCATGGGCAATGAAAAAGTCAGTCGCTCTCGGTCTTTTCGACGGGCTTCATATAGGTCACAGGGCGGTAATCGGAAAGGCGGCGGAGCTTGCCCGCGAAAACGGGCTTACCCCTGCCGTATTTACATTTGAACCGTCAACGGGCGAAAGAATTATTACAGCGGATTTCAAGCAAGCGGAGCTTTGCCGAATGGGGATTAGAGATATTTTTTCACCCGATTTTGAAGCAATCAAAAACCTATCACCCGATGAATTTATAAAAAATATTCTGGTTGCTCAAATGAACGCGGCTTACGTTACCTGCGGCGAGGATTTCCGATTCGGCAAAAACGCTTCCGGCGGAGCTTGGGAGCTTGAAAAAATCTGCGGTAATTACGGAATCAAGCTTTCCGTAGTCCCCGATGTAAAAGCCGCAGACGGCACGCGCATATCATCAACCCAAATCCGCAGTCTTATACGCGAAGGAAAAATGAAAGAAGCAAACGCCCTTTTGGGCTTTAGTTTTCAAATCAAAGCACTCGTCTCACAAGGCAGGCGAATCGGCAGGACAATTAATTTCCCTACAATCAATCAAGCCCTGCCCCCGCTCAGCGTTATTCCGCGCTTCGGCGTTTACGCCACCTTAACCGAGCTTGACGGCAAAAATTACAACAGTATAACCAATGTAGGAATCAAACCGACCGTAAGCGATACGGGAAAAATCTCTGCCGAAACGCATATATTATCATTCAGCGGCGACCTGTACGGAAGGACGGCAACGCTTCATTTCCTTGACCATATCCGCGATGAAATAAAATTTGCAAATATAAACGAGCTTGCCGCGCAGATAAAAAAAGATATTGTAGGGCGCGACGCCCTCGGCGCGCCCTACATTTAATTGTCAATCGTCAATTATCAATTATCAATTGAATCAAAATCCCCCAAAATCCCCGCTAAAGTCGAAACATCGTCATATTCGGCATTTGCAACGGTAAACGAAGCCCTAACCACTGCAAGCCCGCTGAAATGAACGCTTAATTCATGTTCTCCCACTTCAAGCGCGTCCAGATATTCGGGCAGGAGGGTGATGATTGTTGAGCCGCTTTGGGCGGTGTAATGCGTTCCACGGGTTAGGCGGCGACCGTTTCGGCGGACTTCTATGAAATCTGCGAAATTTTTGTCAGCTATGTAAACCAGCGGGATTCCCGAGTGTTTTATGTAGGTGTCATTTTCAAAATATCCGTTGATTTCGGATTTGCCGCTGTTGTTTATGCTGCCTGCTTCGCCGCCGATGCCGAAGCCGTTTATGATTGCGTCTCTGGCGGAGTTGCCGCCGCTTTGAACATCGTCATGATTGCCGTCGCAGATGCAAGGATGCCTTTTGCAGGTGAGGCATTTTTGCGGGGTGTATTCAAAAGTGCCGCTATTGCCGTCTACAGTGCCCTGTATTTTCTCGATTGAGGCTTGAACTTTCGCGTTTTGAAGGTTAAGCAGGTTATAACTCACATTGACTGTGATAAGGTTTTGGAAATCTTCAAACGAGGATATGTCGGTGAGTTGGTTGTTGCTTGCGTTTAATAATGATAATTCAGTGTTGTTTGAAAAATTGAGGGTTTTGAGCTGGTTGCCGTTTGCGTGCAGTTGCCCTAACGATGTATTGCTTGAAACGTCAAGGGCTGTGAGTTGGTTGTTTCTTACGTACAGCGAAAGTAATGCAATGTTGTTTGAAACATTGAGGTTTCGGAGTTGGTTGTCGTTTGCCTCCAAACTCATTAAAGCTTTATTGTTTGAAACATCAAAGGCTTTGAGTTGATTGCCGCTTACCCGCAAATGTGTTAAAGATGTATTTTTTGAAACATCGAGAGTTGTGAGTCGGTTGCTTTCTGCAAACAGTTGCCTTAACGCTGTATTGTTTGAAACATCAAGGGCTGTGAGTTGGTTGTCGCTTACAATCAGCTGTTGTAATGAAGTGAAGTCCGAAACATCAAGCGAGCCTGTTAATGTTCTACTGTAAATATCAATAATTCTAACTCTTTTCGTGCTTGCGGTGTCCCAACTTATTCCGCGCCAGCTGTCGGGGTCGTCTAAATCCCAATCGAGCTTATCGAGGTTATCGTCTTGCATGGCGAAATCTATCAATTTTGTGAAATCGTTCTCGTTATAGCCCAAAGGAACCTTGTAGCTCGGGGTTAAGTCTACACCTACCAATGTTTTGAAAGCCGCCGCATATGCCGCTCTTGTTCCGTATGGGACGAATACTTTCATTGCGGCAGGAGTATTTGCGAATGTACCAGGAGTGAGTGTCGGCGGGGTTTGCGAGTTGAATGTTACTTCTCTTAGGTTATTACACCATAAGAACACGCCATCGCCCATGAACTCAACGCTTTGGGCTATAACAATGGAGGTTAGGTGTTCTTGCCATAAAAACGCAGAATTGCCTATTTCCGTAACGCCGAGGGGAACTGCATAATCTACTGCCGTTGTTTTACCTGCAGGGTATTGGATTAGCTTTGTCCGGTCTTTATTAAATAATACACCGTCAACGCTTGAATAATTGCTGTTGCCTGTTCCAACATTTATTGAGGTTAAGCTTGCGCTGGTAAATGCTCCGTAGTCTATTGACGTAACACTATCGGGTATGTCTATGGTAATGATATGTGCGCTCTTAAACGCATCAATGCCTATTGACACAACGCTATCGGGTATGTTTATGGTAGTTGCACCTATGCTATTAAACGCATTTCTGCCTATTTCTGTAACGGTGCTTTCGATTATAACGGTTGTTACATGGCTGAACTCAAAGCGTGATTCTCTTTGCGTTCGCCAAATATATGTGCCGTCGTTCGAGGTGACTGTGAGCGTGCCTGTATCGGAATCGAAAGACCAGCCATCGCCGGAAAAGATTTCAGCTGAAACATTCAGCGCGGTGAAGATTGAGATGAAGATTGCGAGGGCGGTTAATGCCGAGATAATGCGGGATTTGCGGGTTGTTTTCTTGGTTTTTAACATGGTAAATCCTCCGTTTTTTTTATTTTTAAAATACTTTGTAGGGGCGAACGCTCCCCCCGTCAGCTTCGCTGACACCCCCCTCTGGGAGGGGGGCTTTTTTTGCCTCCCTCTTTGAGGGAGGTGCCGCCCGCAGGCGGCGGAGGGAGTGTGTAGGGGACGGGCTTGCCCGTCCCGCAAACAAAAAGGCAACTACCCTCTGCTCAAAGCAGAAAGTAGTTGCCCATTTATTTATATAAATTTTAAGACACGCCAAAAAAGCGGAGTTACCCGCTTGCTTGCTTGCTTGCTTGCTTGCTTGCTTGCTTGCTTGCTTGCTTGCTTGCTAAAATTGTAGCATGTTTTGGCATTTTTGTCAAGACCTTTCTTGTTAATTTTTTGTGTTTTTATTATAGCATATTTGGGGCGGGGGTGTCAAGAAATAAATTTGCAGGATTTCTTATCCTCATAAAAACTTGACAGAGCTGTTATTAAGTTGTATAATTTTAATAATGTTACGCCACAGGCGTAACTCCTTAATTGTAATTGACCTAGGGGGTATAGTTTAATGTATGATATTGCAATAATTGGTCTTGGTCCGGCGGGGGCGGTTTTGGCGCGGCATTTGAAGAGCGAGTTTAAGGTAATTGCTATTGACAGGAAATTGAAGAATGAAAACCGTGGCGGCTTTAGTAAGCCCTGCGGCGGCTTGCTTGCTCCCGAGGCACAAAAAGCGATTTCGCGCTTAAATATGACACTGCCTAAGGATATATTGGTAAGCCCGCAGATTTTCAGCGTGCGGACGATTGACCTGCAAAGCGGGCTGAGTCGCGATTACCAAAGATTTTATATCAACCTTGACCGTGACAGGCTGGACAGGTGGCTCATATCGCAGATACCGAGCGGCGTTGAGATTGTTTCCGGCGCGTACTGCACAGAGGTGGTAAGGGACGGCGATGGGTTTTTGCTCACCCTTAACACGTCCTCGGAGGAAAACGGCGGTTGCCGAGAAATCCGCGCGCGGTATGTTGTCGGGGCGGACGGGGCGGGGTCGGTTGTCCGGCGTTCGCTTTTTAAGGAGTTTAAAATCCGCAAATATATGTCAATTCAACAGCATTTTGCCGATACTCACAAAGCACCTTTCTATTCCTGTATATTCGACCCATCAATAACGGATTCTTACGCTTGGGGTCTTACAAAAGACGACAGCTTTATTTTCGGAGGCGCGTTTAATTTAAAAAACGCGCGCAAGGATTTTGAAACGCTTAAAGAAAAGCTTCAAGCTTACGGCTTCAAGCTGGAGCAGCCGATAAAAACCGAAGCCTGCCTAGCCCTGCGCCCAAGCGGCTTTAATAATTTTTGCACGGGTAAGGATGGGGCATTTTTAGCAGGCGAGGCGGCGGGCTTTATAAGCCCCAGTTCGCTGGAGGGCATAAGCTATGCCATAAACAGCGGCTATATATTATCAGCGTGCTTCAATAAGCTCCCCGCCCCCGAAAAACGCGGCGAACATGCCGGGCTGAACGCGGAATACCACAGGAAAACGGCTGAAATGCGCTTTAAGCTTTCCCTTAAAACCCTTAAACGCCCTTTTATGTACAATCCCCCGCTTAGGAGCGTTATTATGAAAACGGGAGTTTTTTCGTTGGAGGTTATTGAAAATTCCGACAAAAAATAAACAACACTTTGTAATTTATGACAAAATATTGCGGGGAATGAAAAATTCATCTAAATTCAATTGATATATCTATATCGTTATGGTAAAATGAACAAATAAACATTGTTCATTAACTAATTACAATTGTTCATTGTTCGCTGTTAATTGATTAGTAAGGAGTGTTCGGTTTGAAAAGGAAAATTTCATCACTTTGTCTGGCTTTTGTCATGGTTTTGACAGTACTGTCGTTACCCGTTTCCGCACCTGTTTCTGCGGAGGTTAAGGTAACGAGGGACAATCTTGCGGGCGAGTTTGCCGCCGCGAAAAGTTACGGCGAGGTTTATTCGGTTATAAACGCAAAATGGAAAGAACTAGGGGTTATAAAAGCCCCGCCCTTGGCAGTAGCCCCTTGCGCTAAATGCGCTAAACCGATTCGCGAGGGTAGCAGCCACTATGTTCGCGACAATATTTATACCTGCAAGGATTGCGGACCGCTTAAAGTTATGGCAAAATGCATAGTATGCAATAAAGACATCTATGAGCTTCACAAATTTAACGTATCCTATGGCTTTGAGGATTCGAGGAAAATGAGCGTAAAAGGCTTTATTTCCTGCGGAGACTGCGAAAAATATAAGCCGGAATTCCCCTCATCGCCGCCTTCTGACCGGCTTGTAAATCGGAACTCGGGGGTTGAAGCAGGAGCCCTTGAATGGGAGCTGGTGGAGGTAGAATCTGGGGGGGGCGTTGCTTGGGAGTTGGAAGACGCTGCTGATGCTGATGCTGAAATGGTTGAAACTATCGCCGCTATGAGTGATGAGGGTAGCTCTAACGCTCCTGCCAACAATGATGAATTTTCCGCAACAAATGTTCAAGTCGAGGGAATAGAAGAGGGCGATATAGTAAAAACCGATGGAAAATATATCTATGTCGCTTCGGAAAAAAACGCCGCCGTTTATGTCGTTGAAGCGGACAACGGTAAAATGAAGCTTCTGGGTACATATAAAAAAGAAAACGCAAAGCCGATTGAACTTCTTCTTTATAACGGCAAGCTGACAATAATCTGGGAAAAGGTTGAATACAAACAAACTCATATGCACACTAAAGTATGCAATGACGTTAACTGCTACGACGAATATACAAAAGAATATTCAATGGGCTACCAAGGCTATGAAAGAGACCACAGATACTTAAATCTTCCGTTTTACGATGTGTGGCTGCGGCACGACAGCGGGCGGCACTGGGACGGCTGGGGCTGGGATAATCCGGGCTCACTCCGCGCGGACGACCGCCGCAAAAGAAACTGGGATTACAGCTTTGAAACCATCGTTGACGTTTACGAGGTTGAAAAATTTGAAACCAGAAGAGCATCTTATTCGCAAAAAGGGTTCTATTTATCCTCCCGCATGGTCGGAAGCAATATTTATTTAACCACCACCTATACCCCCAACCTATCGGAATTTTTTGAGCCGAGGGATACGGCAAAGTATATCCCCTCCTACACAATTAACGGTGCAAGCAAACCGGTAAGCGCGGGGGATATAATTATCCCTAAATCGGTAAGCGCGGTTCGCTATACCATTGCGGGCGGGCTTGATGTAAACAGCCCGAACCTCTTTGTTTCAAACCAATTAGTTTTGGGCAATGCGGATACGATTTATACCTCCCGTGAAAATATCTACGTTGCAGGCGTTACCAATACTAACAGTTCAAACTCTGCTTTTACCGATATAGCTAAGTTTAACTACAGCAGAGGCAGGGTAAGATTTCATTCGGCGGGGCGGGTTCACGGCTCTGTTTTAAATCAAATGAATATGGATGAGCACAAGGGGTATCTGCGCGTAGCAACCCAAATAGAGGATTACAGGCAAAACCCCGCTCTCGAAACGAACCTTACAATTCTAAGCTCGAATATGAACACCGTTTCAAGGATTACGGGAATCGGCGAAACCGAAAAGATGCGAAGCTCCCGCTTTATGGGCGATACAGCCTATATCGTTACCTTTATGCTGACCGACCCGCTCTATTCCTTTGACTTAAGCGACCCGCGAAACCCTAAAATCATGGACGAGCTGAAAATCCCCGGCTATTCATCATATATGCACAGTTGGGACAAGGAATCACTACTGGGCGTAGGGTTTGATGCAAATGACAGAACAGGGTGGGTAACAGGAGTAAAAGCCTCCATGTTTGACGTTAAGGATAACTATAACCTTTCGGAGCGGCATGTTTACAACATTGATTTATCTGAATCCGGCTCAATTTTAAGCCCTATAAAAGACGACCACCGCGCCGTTATTGTATCTCAAAGCAGAAACCTTATAGCGTTCCCGTATTCCTACAACGATAATGACAGGGACAAAGGCTTCACCGATAAACTTGTCTTGTTTTCTTATGATAATAAGGCAGGGTTTAAGCTAATCGGAGAAATCGAAAGCAAAGGGCAATGGGGAACGACGGGCTTTGAGCGCGGGGTTTATATAGGCGATTACATCTATGCTGTAGGACAGCAAAAAATCATTTCGGCGAGAATCAGCAGGTTTGAGGTTATTGACGAAATTAAGTTTTCTTAAAATTATGTTTAAAGGGCGGCAAATGCCGCCCTTTGTGTGTTATGATAATATCAAAACAACGATGTTTGCACTGTTTTCGATTCAAATCTATTCATATATCCGAACACATCGCTCATTTTGTGCATGATATTATGCTTCATCTGATAACACGCGCTCCGGCTGTCGCAATAAACACAGCCGTGGGTGCAACCGCGGTAGATGTTCATACCGTTTTTGGGGGATAGGATGGTTTTGTAGTCGGTGTAATGATGGGTGTATACCGCTTCTTGGATGGGAGTAATTCTTGTTTGCTTTTTTGCTGATTCAGAAGAATCCAACACCATCACCGCTTTCTTTTTTATAGTATATCATATATTTAGCGGGAAATCAAGTACCAGAGCTTTAAATACACGGCAATTTAATTGTGAACAAACTTAGAAACAATTAAATGAACATGACAAATCATCTTATTCTTGACATCTTGCCGAAAACCTGTTATAATAAGATTAATAAAGGGGGCTAAATTTATGACTGAACTTGAATACAAATTCACTTATGACCTGCTATTCAAAATGATTTTTACCAAACATGTTAAACTACTAAAAAGTCTTGTAGCGACATTGCTTAGTATTCCTCTCGACAGCATTGAGCAATTTGAAATCCGCAATGCCGAAATCCCGCCGGAGACACTTGGCGACAAATTCTGTAGGCTCGATATAAACATGGTAGTGAACGGTCAGCTGGTTGACCTTGAAGTTCAAGTTAATGATGATGATGACTTTCCCGAAAGAAGCTTGTATTACTGGGCGCGGGAATATTCAACGGCTTTGAAGATAGGCGATAGTTACTCGGATTTGCCGAAGGCGATAGTCATAAGCATTTTAAGCTTTACGATGTTTAAAGATTATGACGGTTTTCACTCGGAATTTCATGCGCTGGAAGTAACCCGCCATACTCAATTGACGGATAAGTTTTGTCTGCATTATTTTGAACTGCCGAAACTGCCTGTTGAAAACCTATCAAAAACTGACAGGCTAAAATTATGGCTTGCGCTATTTAAGGCTAAAACCGAAGAAGATTTGAAAAAAATTGAGGAAATGGAGGTCGAGGAAATGCAAGAGGCGATTAGTGCGTATAAAACAGTAACCGTTACGCCCGAATTTAAGGAAGCCGCAAGGTTAAGAGCCTTGGCAAGGATTAATGAAGCTTCAGCTTTGCGTAGTGCGGAGCGCAAGGGCAGGCAGGCGGGTATACATGAGGGGCTTCAAACAGGGCTTCAAAAGGGCATGGAAAAAGTGATTGAGCAATTAATTAAAAGCGGTATGACGGAAGAAGAGGTTAACCGTATTTTAAAATTGTAACGTATTTGGGTTAATGAGGTCGATGAAATGCAAGAAGTTATTGACAGCCTCAAAAATAGCGGAATATCGGATGATGACATAAAACGCATATTGAAAATTTGAAAATCATTATTTTTAATTTCGTGAAAATCCATAACTGTGAAACTATCTGTTAAATTCCATATAAATGCGAAAGAACCAACTTCAAGATAAAATTTTTGTTCAAAAAAACGAGGGCAAAAGCCCTCGTTTTTTATCGAAACAATTGATACTCATTTCAATTTAAAACATTGCTGTTTTAAATTGAAATTATTCATCAATTCTCACAATAGGCAAATCCTCGCCGAATTTGTATAAGAATTGACCGATGCTATCTGTCACTATGAAATATTCTGTATCTATTACATAATACTTGCTATCCCTATTACCATCAAAAACAAGCTCTTTGCTTGCTTCATTTTCAAGGTTGGGCACTTTATATAGTTTGCCCTCATTCTCATAGTAAAAGCTTTCTCCCTCAAATGAATAAAAATAGCCGTCAACATCGAAATATAAGGGGTTATCGAGTGTTTCACCCGTCTCAAAGTTCAAAATTTCTTTACTTTTATTGACAGGCCAGCTTTCAAAAAGGTATTTACCTAGTGGATGTGGGTAATTTAATACATTTTTTAATGTTGAAACATCTCCCTCAAATTTACTGTGCTCCATAGTTGTTAAATCAAATAAGTAAAAATCGTTTTGGTCGTCAGTTCTGACATAATAAACATTACTTTTATCATATGCAAAAAAGAGGGTTAAATCTTTTGTTTCTGTTATTCCGTGCCCTACGTCAACAGATACTTGGGGAATTTCAGAAACTGTCTGCAAATCTGACGATATGAAAAGCCTTGACGTTATCATGCTTCCATCTTCAAAAACAACATAAACTGGAGAAAAACCATATATATCACTACTTGTTTTGATAAGATTGCCTTGTAAATCATAAGCACGAATAAAACCCCTACTACTCGTGTCCATATCAAATCCATAAAAGTTGCCGTTTATAACCATCAATATTGCGGAATGCGAAGCGTGACCTTTCCAGTCCCTCGTAGGTTCAATTATATTTTTGTTACCGGAATTAATATCATATGTTAGATATGACAAACTCCGCGCGCCATAAAATACCCCATCAATAATGCCCCACTCTGGATACCGACCTGAGCTGCTATCCTTTTTATATTCTGAGATAATATCTTCAAGTAATATTTCAGCCTCCGATTTAACAGGTTCGGGGGCTTCTGTTTCGGCAGTTGTTTCTTCTTCTTTTGTTTCGGTATTGGTTTCTTGCCTCTCTGCAGTTCCCTCTTGGGTAGTGAGGCTTGGGGTTTCGGGATTACCGCTATCGCTATTACAAGCGGATAATAAAAATAGTGCGATTGCCGGCACTAAAAAAGCAAACTTATACAGCTTGCTTGCTTGCTTGCTTGCTTGCTTGCTTGCTTGCTAAAATTGTATCATGTTTTGACATTAAAATCAAGACCTTTCTTTTGAACTTTTATTGTTTTTTATTATTTTTATTATGGTATACTTCTTAACGGCGTAAACGCCTACTGAATTTGCGTTCTATTTTTCGTTTGCCCTTATTGTCCTCCGGGGCAAACGAAAAATAGCCTTGCAAATTTTAAACCGAAATAAATGGTGGTTTAATTACACCGTCATCAAATACTTAATAGTCCTAACCATTTGCGCTGTGTATGAATATTCGTTATCATACCATGAAACGACTTGAACTTGATATAAGCCATCGCCGATTTTTGAAACCATTGTTTGGGTGGAATCAAAAAGTGAGCCGCATTTAATGCCTACTATATCGGAGGATACGATTTCATCCTCATTGTAGCCGTAGCTGTCGGAGGAGGCGGCTTTCATCGCGGCGTTAATGCCCTCTTTAGTTACATTGTCGCCCTTAACAACCGCTGTTAAAATAGTGGACGAGCCGGTAATAACGGGAACTCTTTGCGCCGCGCCGATTAGCTTGCCGTTTAATTCGGGGATAACAAGCCCTATAGCCTTAGCAGCACCCGTTGAGTTGGGGACGATGTTTGCCGCCGCCGCGCGCGCTCTTCTGAGGTCGCCTTTGGGGTGAGGACCGTCCAATGTCATTTGGTCGCCTGTGTAAGCATGAATTGTAGTCATGATTCCTGTTTGAACGGGGGCGTAATCGTTAAGAGCCTTAGCCATAGGAGCGAGGCAGTTTGTTGTGCAGGAAGCGGCGGAGATTATGTTGTCGTCGGATTTAAGAATTTTTTCGTTTACGCCGAATACTACGGTCGGCAGGTCGTCGCCCGCCGGAGCGGAAATAACTACCTTTTTCGCGCCTGCGTCAATATGCGCCTGCGATTTTGCTTTGGAAACATAAAAGCCGGTACATTCCAAAACAACGTCAACCCCTAATTTGCCCCAAGGGAGGTCGGCGGCGTTTCTTTCAGCGTAGATTTTGATGTTCTGACCGTCAACGGTGATTGAGCCGTCGTCCGATTCTACTTTGTGACCATCGTATCTTCCCTGAGCGGTGTCGTACTTCAAGAGGTGAGCGAGCATTTTTGGATTGGTAAGGTCGTTGATAGCCACGATGTCATAACCGTCAGCTCCGAACATTTCCCTGAAAGCAAGACGCCCGATGCGCCCGAACCCGTTAATCGCTACTTTTACTGCCATAAAAAATTCCTCCTAAAAATTTGGTATAATATGGTTATCAATAAGCACCATAGAACCATATATTATATATTTTACCCTATTTTTCTTCTTTTGGCAATAGTTTTTTTGTAAATTTTTTTATTAAAAATAACTTTCAATTTATAAAAATATGTGGTATAATAAATAATAAAGGAGTTTTTAGGCTTGAAAGGGATAAATATTTCCGCCCTTATGAATATTTATGAAGCCGCGGCGATTCCCGTTTACGTCCTTAACCTAAAGCATGAGGTTGTTTGGGCGAACGAGGCTTCAAAGGAGCATCGCTTTGATGCCCGCGAGGTTGCGGAGGCTTTGGGGAGCAATTCCGCTAAAAGCGGGGTGTATCACCATGTTTCGGGAGCTGATATTTATACTTACAGTATAATTGTGCCTAATGATTCCGACTATATCATAGCAGAGAGGATTAAATGCGAAAATATAGCCGCTTTGCTTAAAAATCCGATTATAAGGAAATATGTGGAATATGTATTTGCAAAGGTAAGGGAAGCGGCGGGCAACATTACGGTCGCTTGCGATGAAATTTTTATATTGATGAGCAAACTGGGTGCGTATGATACTCATACCGCCAATTGCTTCAGCGCGATAAACTCGGGAACGCTTAACCTGCTCAATGAAATCATCATACCCGAGGCTGTAGCCTGCCTTTCGGAGGAAACGGAGGGTCTGAAAACAGCCTGCCTATCCGAGCTTATGGCGCACGCGGCTGAGGATGCGGGAAATATGCTGGGCGGAGTAAAGCTCATCACCGACATAGAGCCCTTAATATACACGCGGCTTGATAAGCGGATTTTTGATGTGGTTATCTCCGATATGGCTTACAAATGCGTTAATGTGGAGCACACGACCGAGGCGATGACTTTCAGCTTGAAAAGGACGGGGGCGGATTCGGTAAGTTTAAGTATAACGGCTGAATCGGGCAATAAGAAAAACGAGCTTTACACCCCTTGCGAAAATGCCGTTAAGGAAATACTCAGCGAGTACCTTCTCGAAACTTTCTGCAACCTTAACGAGGGCGAATTTACCCGCTCTCACTCCGATGAGCTGCAAGCCTGCCGTATTGACATGAAAGTCATCCCGGAACATAATCTTTTTATCTCTATGTCAAACTGCTTTGAAAATGTTAACAGCAGATTTTCACCGCTGTCTTTAACGCTTGCCAAATACGGAGATGAAAAGAAATTTTCGCCGAAAGAACCCGTTTTACTGTAGTTTAAAAAAAAGAAAAGAGGATAACAATGAAATTAACTAAACAAACAATCATATTAATTGCAGTCGGCTTGATATTGGTTGTATTGGCGGCAATGGTAGCGGTAAAGATGTTCGGAAGAGAAGAATTACCTCCCAACCAATTTGAAGAGCTTGAATTTGTGTCTACCCTGCCCCCGCTTAAACCGGGCGATGTATTCGCAATGACAAAATTTACGGCAAGCATCCCCGAAGGCTATAACCTCTTCATAGAGGATGATTTGGGCAGACGTTACGCTAACGGCGAAGCCAGCATTGAGATTCACGGTGCAAATTATAACGAGAATTTTATTGAGCTTTCACTGTATGCGGAAGACGCCAGCACATACTATGCTGTAGGCAGAAAAATTCACTTGGAGGATTTGGAATTTGAAGCTCCCGTTAACACCTCCGTTGCGGGCTTTGATGCGATTCGGTATGATTATCTTACAACGGCAAACGACTTTGCAAGGGATAGCAGCGGCAATGTGGTCAAGGACGAGAGCGGCAGAGATGTAGTTGAGCCTGCGGCATTTTTCAAAGGACGGATGTATTATTTCTTTTCCGATGAGGACATATTCTATATAATCTTTGAAACCGGCTCTGACGATTGGGATAAGAACCTGCCCGAATTTGAGGAGTTTATCGCAAGCATAGAAATCCTCGAAGCAGGCACTGACATTGAAGTCGAGGTAAATGAAATCGAATCGGACGAGAATCTTCTTGATGAAATCGATGAAGCGGCGTAAAAGAATTTTCGTTAAATTGTGAATTTATTGTAAACACTATTGCATTTTTGTTTTATATGTGTTATAATTTAACATGGATATATAAAACAATTGAAAAAACAGTTAAGGTGGTTGTTAAAATGAGCGTCTTACAGATTGTAGGCGGCGTTATCATTTTCGTTGCGTGTTTTCTTATTATTATACTGTCCTTGGCGCAGTCAAAGAAAACACAGGATATGGGCAGTGCGCTCTCGGGTCAGGCAAATGACAGCTTTTTCGGAAAGTCGGGCAAGGGCTCTTCACGCGAGGATGCCTTGGCTTCCCTTACAAAGATTATGGCTGTAATCTTTTTTGTCGGAACATTGTTGCTTAATACCCTTATGGCGTATGGGCTTTAAGCCAATTGACAGTTGATAATTGACAATTATTGGGGCGGAATTATCTTAAAAGTGAAATCAATGTCAACCGGGAATGTTCTCGGTTGGAGAATCCTGTGTTTTCTTGGACACAGGATTTTTTAGAAATTTAAGGAGTATGTATAATGTCAAAACGAAAAAAAAGTTTTAAAAAACATAAAGGGCATAAGGAACATAGGGAGCATAAGGATTCTTTTAAGGCGGAGGTTGTCAGAGTAACAAAAACCTTCGGATTTATAAAAAAGCTTGATGGCGGCGGGGACTTTTTTGTCAGCGGGAGAAGCCTAATGGGGGCGGTTAACGGCGATTTAGTTGCCGCGAAGCCTGTATTAACCTCGTCTGCCGAGCGACCCGAGGCTGAGGTTATCGAAATTTTAAAGGAAAACAGTGCCGAAATTACAGGCACTCTCGAACGTGCGGGCGGGGTCATATATTTAAATCCCGATTCTATATCCAGAGAATTGCTTGTCATATCGGATATGGATGTTTCCGCGCATGAGGGCGATAAGGTTTTGGCAAAAATATCCAAAAGAGGAAAACGACACGCCGACCATAAGGTGCGGATTACCGCTGTTTTCGGCGACTCGGAGTTAGCTTCAAGCAGTGCGGCGGCAATCCTGCGCTTAAACGGAATAGAAACGGAATTCTCGCAGGCTGTAACGGACGAGGCGAAAAATGCCTGCTATAAGGGAATCCCCGAAAAGGAATACAAACGCAGGGTTGACCTCAGAGAAGAAGCAATCTTTACAATAGACGGTGCTGATACGAAGGATATAGACGATGCCGTGTCGCTGAAAAAAACGCCCAAGGGCTGGGAGTTGGGCGTTCATATCGCGGACGTATCCTATTACGTCAAGCATAATTCAGAGCTTGATAAGGAGGCTTTCAGGCGGGGAACTTCGGTATATTATGCGGATAAGGTTATCCCCATGCTTCCTAAAGAGCTTTCAAACGGCATATGCTCCCTTAATCCGAATGAGGACAGGCTGGCTTTCTCTTGTATCATGACCATAGACGAGAGCGGAAAGCTTACAGACTACAGGTTTTGCAAATCAATTATAAAATCCCGCGTAAAGGGCGTTTATGATGAGGTTAACGCTGTAATTGACTGTATAAATAACAGTAAGCCCGTTCCCCTTGCCGAGAAATACGACGGCTTGCTTGATATGATTTCCGATATGGACAAGCTTGCTTCGATATTAATAGAAAACAGAAAAAAGAGGGGCGCGCCCGAAATCGACACGCCCGAGAGCAAGCTTACTCTTGATGAAAACGGCATTTGCGTTGATGTTTCGGCGAAGATTCGGGGCAAGGGCGAATTGATTATAGAAGAATTTATGATTATGGCTAATATTGCGGCGGCAAAAACTGCCGGGGAGAAATCCGTCCCGTTTGTTTACCGCGCACATGAAGACCCGTCAGCCGAAAAAGTAACCCAGCTTATTGATTTGGTATCAAGGCTTAATATCACCGTGCCTCATTTTTCAAATGTCAAGGCGAGGCATTTAGCGGAAATTTTAAGGAATTCCAAGGATTCGCCGTTTTTCCCCGCAGTGAGTAATATGACATTGAGGGCTATGGCTAAAGCCAAATATTTTGAAGAGCCGCTGGGGCATTTCGGGCTTGTTTTAGAGGATTATTCGCATTTCACGTCCCCGATAAGGCGTTATCCCGATTTGACGATTCACCGTATACTTACGGATTTATGCTATAACAAGCTGCCGCCCGAGAAGCTTCAAAACAGATACACGGCTTTTGCCAAGGAAGCCTCCGCGCAGTCCTCCGCCCGTGAGCTTGCCGCGATGCGGACTGAGCGGGAGTGTACCGATTGCTATGTTGCGGAATATATGAAACAGCATCTGGGCGAGGAGTTTGAGGGGGTGATTGTATCCGTCCACGAAAGCGGCTTTTTTGTCGCGCTTCCGAATACTGCCGAGGGCTTTGTCAGAACCGATTCACTCCCCGACCCGCCCTATGATTTTGACGGATATTTTACCGTAACCAAAGCGGGAAAGCCTGTATATAAAATAGGTGATAAACTGAGGGTAATATGCGCGGCGGTTAACATCGCTTCGGGGCGGGTTGATTTTTCCGTAGTATAATAAAACTTTTTTAAAGGAGTGCGATGGTATGAAGGAATTTTTGGGGTTCAGAAAAGGCGTAAACTTAGGCGGGTGGTTGTCGCAGGCTTATTCTCAAACGGAGGAGTATTACAGCACCTTTATAAACAAAAGCGATATTGAAAGAATTGCCTCTTGGGGCGTTGACCATGTCAGATTGCCGATTGACTACTGCCTTGTTGAAACGCAGGAGGGCGAGCCGATTGAGAGCGGGTTTCGGCATATTGACAATTGCATTGCGTGGTGTAAAGAATATGGGCTGAACCTTGTTTTAGACCTGCATAAAACAGCGGGCTATGCGTTTGACGAGCTTGAAAGCGCGGGGGTTTTCTTTGATGATGCTAAACTTCAGCAAAGATTTATTGAGCTCTGGGTCAAGCTTTCCAAGCGTTACGGCGGGTATGAATTTATAGCGTTTGAGCTGCTTAATGAGGTTGTTTTACTCGATGTGACCGAAAAATGGAATGAGATTATTAAGGCGGTTATAACCGAAATACGAAAATCCGCGCCTAAAACTAAAATAATTGTCGGCGGTGTTTGTTACAACAGCCCGCTGACCATTGCGGCTCTCGATAAGCCGTATGATGAGAATATTGTTTATAATTTCCATTGCTATGAGCCGCTTCTTTTTACCCACCAAAACGCCCCTTGGATTGCGAATATGCCGCTTGATTTAAAGGTTGAATACCCGCAAATTGCAGATGTATATGAGCAAAATTCAAGCTTTTTAACAAAAGAAATGTCGATTAGCCTTGCAAAATTCGGGAAGCAATTATTCTTAGAGAATAACGGAGCGGCTTTCTTTGAGAATATCTTTGAAGAAGCCTTGAAAGTTGCCGAGGAAAGGAACGTCCCGCTTTACTGCGGCGAATACGGCGTGATTGACCGCGCACCCTTGCAGGGAACGCTGAATTGGTATAAGGACATAAACAGCGTTTTTGAAAAGCATCAAATAGGCAGAGCAATGTGGACTTATAAGCAGCTGGATTTCGGAATCATAGATGAGCATTACGCACCGATTTTTGAAGAGTTGGTTAAGGTGATTTAGCTTGCAGGTGTAGAGGTGCGCCCCATACAGAATAGGTTTTTACAGGGGGTTGGCTTCAATTAAATTGAACCCAACCTCCTCAATCAAAAGTCCTGTTTTTCTTCAGCCGCTCTCTTTCAAGGGCTTGACATTCAAAGAGGAATCTGGCAATTTTCTCCTCCTGCTGTGCGGTCGCGCTTATAAATTTGCAACCGTAACCCGCCAGTTCCCCATCGGACGGACCGGGCTGAACGCGAAGCACTTCGGAAAGCAGGTTCATTTCACCGTTCATAAAGGTGAACATTACATGGTCGCCCTTTTCAAGGTTCTGCTCCGCCAAGGGCAGCAGAAAAACGCCGCCTATGTTTATATTTTTAAATTTAATGGAAATCGGGGGGTCAAAATAAAACATCTCATCGCCCCTCATGTAAAATTGAGCGATGCCGTCAATTTCAAGCTCAACCTTATAGAAATTCCTGCGCTCCTCTACCTCCACCCCGTCCCCGACGTGAAAGTTCATCTGCTTGTTCGTGCTTATGTCTACGGCTGTCATGTACTTCATCCGCAAACCGTTATAGTACTCAAAAATTACTTCAATGCTTGAGTCCTTCTTAATCAAAGGCAAATCCGAGCCTTTAACCATAACCATTTCTCTGTTTTTCATTTTAAAGAAATCTTTAGGAAACGTAACAAGCCTTGACATAACCAGCAACCTGCCCTTGGCATCGTAAATAAAAACCTTTTTAACCTTATCTTTATTAATCATTATAATCTCCCCTTAAATGATAATTCCGCCCGGAAAGCCCGAGGCGTATGCCCGAAAACACGGGACGCACTGCCTTCATTTCCGTACTGCCGCTATCCGTTCTTTTATTATAACAAAAATAACATTATTTTTCAATCAGTATAACGCAAATTTGTATATTATTAATGAATATTAATTAAATTTTTATACATTTGAAATAAAACATTAAATACCTCTGTACAAGAGCGTAAAAAAGTAGTATAATATATGTAAGTATTTAAGAGTAATTGGAAAGGGCGGCGATTGTTATGTCTAAAATAAACAATGAAGATGCTTGGAAGGCGTTTGAGCAGAAAATTTTAAATTCCAAAAATAAGGACGGCTGGAAAAAATTAAGCAAAAAAATCGAATCCGAAAATTTAGAAGACATATCGGGCAGAGTTACCGCAAATAAAGTACTTAAGGTCAAAAACGAAGCCTCAATTGATGTCAGTACTCTGGCGGCTTCGTATGCCGGAGCAGTGCAGGACTCGGTAGACGTAATTGATTACGAGGCGGACGTAGAAAGCCTTAGAAGCTCCCCGCTTGAAGTATTGCCGGACTACGTTGACGAGATTGATTACGAGGTCGGCTCGGAAAGCCTCAGAGCAGAGCCCTCTGCGGTATTGCCGGACACGGTTGAAGAAATATCCCTTGAAATAGACACAAGCCTGCTGCCGGACCTTTCGGGCAGGATTATACCCAACACGACCGACGAAATAACAGGGACAATCAATATAGACGTCTTAGAGGATAAAACAAAGCCTCAGAAGGAGGAATCCACCGATTTTTCCGGGTTATAACAGGGTCGCTGAGGAGAGTACTACTTAGGAAGGTGATGGTAATGAGGGATAGATATATTTATATCGTTTTAACAAAGACAAAAACAGCGGTGGCAAAAATCATAAGGTTCATTTCAAAGAAAACTTATTCTCACGCATCATTGGCTTTTGACGAGATGCTCAGCGATATGTACAGCTTCAGCCGCGATTATTCGAGAATACCAATCCCCGCTCATTTTAATATAGAGAATATTAACACGGCTGTATTCGGCAGGTATGACAACATCCCTTGCGAGGTTTACAGAATCCCCGTTACGGAAGAGCAGCTTGTTGAAACGCAGGAATTAATAGAGCACTTCCTCAGCAACCGCAAGCATTACAGATACGACCTTGCCGCATTGCTCCTTATGGGCTTGAATATCCCGTATCAAGGCAAGGATAAGTTTGTATGCTCGGTGTGGGTAGGATTTGTGCTGGGCAAGAGCGGCATTGAGCATAATATAAAAAAGCACCCCTCTCTTGTCGAGCCGGAGGATTTGCGAAATGTTTCCGGCGCGGAGCTGATTTACGAGGGTAACTTAAAAGAATACCAAGACCATATCTCATCGAAAAAAGACAATTCTTTCACTTTCCTAAAGGAAGCAATAGCGTAAATCATAAATAAAGAGCCCGGACATGTGCATATGCCATATCCGGGCTGTTTTATTTTATTCTCTTTTCAAAATATCCATAATAGTAGGGAGCGGAGAACCGAAAACAGGTGAAATTGTAACCCCGCCGTTTTCGTAACGCTCTACAACCTCGCAAATCCTAATTGAATCGGACATGCCCCATCTGTTATGTAAAACAGTGACAATATCTCCCAAATCGTATTGAGACTTATATCCCCCCTCAAAGCGAACCGAGCCCGAGAAATTCTCGGCAGGCGGCTTAGAAGTCCCCTCTATCGCGCTGTCAATAGAGGCGATTGTATTCTGCTGGCTTACCCCCGAGACTATCTGGTCTTTGTAAATAGGCGTGTAGTCGTCTTCAAAACCAACAATAATCTGCGTCAGCGAATTATACGTCTCCGCCCTTACGGATTTCGAGCTTTCAATCCTGTCGTAACCAACATTGCCATCCCCCTCAACCCTTACAAGCTCGCCTCCCGTGTAAGAAATCCCGGCGGGAATAACGGCATAGCCGTAAACCGTGCTGACCGCCCCGTTTTCGGAATATTGATACTTAACCCCCCGCAAATTATCAAAATCCTCGGAAAAAATAACCCGAGGATTCACCGATTGCCCTATGGACTTATCAACGCCCCTGACTGCTTCAAGCTTAATCCTCCGCCCCCCGCTGTGCTCTAAGGTCGCCCGAAGCCCAATCCCGTTTTTGCGGCAGACCGCCTCGGCATACGCCCCTAAATTAGCATACAAAAGCCTGTCGTGATAATCAGACGGCGCGGAAATATCCCGTGACACAAAAAGCTTGGGAATCCGCCGCGAAGCCGAAGCCGCGCCCCCGATATTCTTATCAAGCAAGCCCATAAAACTACTATCCGTTTCAAGTAAAATCCTGTTGTTCAAAGTCCCCGTCAGCAAAATCCCCGAAGCGGTAATCTTCTCGCTTTTTTCATCCTTATCAATATTAAGCGATGTAATCACCCCGACCTCGCCCTCCTTTTCAACCAGCATATGCTTCTTTAACAGCCGCATACACTCAGCCGTCGCGGGAGCGGTAAGCGTAAAACTACCCGATGTAAAAAAGCTCCTCTTCCAAATTAAGGAAGAAATCTCCTCCGCAAGCCCGCAAAGCTCCAATTCCGAATTAAAAACATGTAATTCCAAAAAAACACCTCCAAATTTTATAAACTAACAGCTCAACCCCGCCGCGAACCAGCTTGACCGATTTCCGCCCCTTATTTGTGTCAATCACAACCCTGTCATGCGCCAAAAGATTCATATCCAATTCAAACCATTCATAGGTGTTGATATTTTGAAGTTTCGGCTTATAAACATTAGCACGCGCCAAAATCTCAAAAATCCCGCCGCTTTTAATTGCACCGCTATTCGTCACCCGCGCAATCCTATCCCCGCCGATTTCCCCGAATGTGAACCCCGATTGCGGAATTTCAAAAGGAAAAGTCCACTGACCGTCTGAATGGAGTGTAGTAATCTTCTGCTCTGTTGCTCCGGCGAAATATGGGTCGGGGCAGACCAGAGAAATGATTGCCGTGATGTCGTTTTCGGCGAACTTATGCTTAAAACCCTCCGTTATGCAATCAATTTTATATGAACCATAACCGTCATCAATAAAAAGCGTACCCGATACCTTAGGAACAAACACACTATTCAACTGCTTTCGGCAAAAAGCATCCTCCCCGCTAAACACCGCCAACATAGAAATCCGCCGCGAATCCATCCTCATTGAAACAACCGTCCCCCCGTCAGAATCATAAAACGGCGCGATTTCAATATTAGCCTGCGGCGACAAACCCTCAATTTTTTGAACCCGCAAAACATCATCAAAATCCGTAAAAGAAACCTCCTCACCCAAGCTGCTTTTAAAACTGATTTTCATAAAAAACACTTCCTTTCCATCAAAAAAACGCCCCGCATAAACGAAACGCCTCATTGTTGATTAAATTTGATTAATACCTCAAAATTTCCTGCGCCAACTGCCTCATCTGCTGGTCTTTTTCCATAAGAGACAAATCCTTAGAACTAAAAACATTAACCGAAACCGCCGGAGGATTCGCCGCCAAAACCCCAACTAACTCCCGAATCGCCGCCAAAGATTCCCCCTCCGTTCCCTCAGAATTTGTCTGAACATTAGGAATTGCATTAAGAAATTTATCAAATGCGTTATTCATATTTTCACCTCCTTTCACAACTAAACTTTAGGAAAAATAATTTAGGAAATGTTTAAAAACAACTTACCTGTTTCTAAACATTTCCTAAAACCATAAATTAGAATTAGCACCAGTCCACCAGTCAATGAAACAGATTTTTTTCAACATAATCATAAAAATCTGTTATATCATAATGAGTATACGCCAAAGCCTCAGAATTAGATTTCAATTCCTCCGATGTTTCCCACAGTATCTTAAACTGCCCCTCATCAATTTCATAGCCGCTTAAAAAATAGGAATAATCTACATCATCCGAAAAAGAATTGCCTTGAATGATAACTTTAATAGATTGAATTTCCTCTAAGCCGTTATCAGTTCTGCCATATAAAGTGTAACTCTTATAACCGCCTAAAGTATACCCGTCTTCCGAATAAATCAGTACTTGCTCGGTGTCATTCAAATAATAGGTGAAAATGGTATTCCACAACTCAATTAATTTAAGTTCGCCGCTATCAAAATAAGCAATTTCACATTTATTATGCCAACCGGACAGAATTAAATCCGGAATACCATCTTGATTAACATCTTTTATGTAAATACTGTATAAATCATTTACGTCAATTTCATCAAGATAACTTGCATACAAATCCTGCCACTCATGAGCATAATTCCCGTCAGAAAATACCCTTACTTTTCCTAATTCCATATTATTAGATTCGGAAACATCTGCTTCCTTTATGTCACTAACTTCAAAAATTGATACACCTGCTTCAACAACAGGCAATGACGTTTCTTCAAAGATATTATCAGCATTACCTGCCGAAGAATCACCGCAAGAAACCATCATCAAAATCAAGCATGTCACAATCAATAATATCAACAGATTTTTCAAAAAAATCACCTTTCATAGTTAAATTGGACTTAAATGCGTAGTGCTGAACGCCTCATATCCTCCGCTACCAGTAGCCCAATGCTGAATTTCCGGCGTGAAAACACGATTACCCAACATCGTCCATTCTACTATCGCCCTCATTTCCCCATATCGTTCCGAGTGTTTTAATCCCTTGCCGTCTAAGTTGTTTCCTCTCGAAAAAGCATATATTTGTTCTTTTCTTTGATGTTTTTCATAGTATGTGCCATCTATGGTAGTTCCTTGTAACCATCGAATATCTAAACAATTATCCTCTATCCACTTTTGGATAGTTATTTCATAATGTTCGCTACCATTTAGCACTGTTGTAGCTATTCCTAACCAATCCTCTGACTTATCGGATTCGTTATCCATTATAGCTATAATTAGCCTAATATCCGACTCTTGTATATTAACTCCAACTCTATATACAGTGGCATCCGTTCGCAATGTTGTTTTTTGTACATCAGAATTGCTCCTAAACTGTATCTTGTCAAGGTCAAATTGGCTCAAAAAAGCTGAATTAAAGCTAACCCCAAACTCCTCCAAAGCCCTAAAATAAGCCTCCCTCCTAAACCTATCCCCCCTTTCAACATCAGCCTCCGCCCCCATAATATCCCCCGAAAACCCCGCCTTAACCATCGCCAAAGCCCCAACAGGATTATTCTGATAAGCCCTCAACCAAACATCAGCCTTCAACCCGCGCTCCCTCACATAATCCTCAACAATCAACCGCCCAATTTTAACCCAAGTATTAGGCGCGCCAATC
>Ga0099364_10000735_pt1 | contig 55609 bp, 33 predicted proteins | sample TergutTh196P3_FD_73070 | JGI IMG/M metagenome (GOLD analysis project Ga0099364, IMG submission 73070) | Microcerotermes parvus P3 segment gut microbial communities from Pointe-Noire, Republic of the Congo - Th196 P3 | ecosystem: Host-associated > Arthropoda: Insects > Digestive system > Gut ... | reverse complement strand
GCAACCTCTACATCAAAAAATTGTACTGGGAACGCGACCCGGAAAGCGATTATGAAGCACCGGTTTTCCCATTCCCAAGAGACAGCATCATGCTCATTCGGCAGGATTTGGTTGATGCCGACAGAGATAATCCGGGCAAAGGCACACAAATACCAATTCGCACACACAATCGCGACGGCTACTCCATGCAGGATGAACTTTTTGATGGTTTTGAGATCCGTAGACGAGATAGTTATGATGGTTTCATCCCACCATTACCTGAATTGCAAAATAGGGGCGATGTAAACAATACTACTGTTAACAAGTTTCTCATCACACAGGCGTATTTTGCTCCGCATTCGATGCGACTGCAAAAACAAGGCCGAAACGTCATGCCAGATGACTTGGAAGATTTTAATATCAAGACGGCACCGGCATTACGGCTACGATTTGGTGAAGAGCGAATGGTTTACGGCATCCTCTTTTATCGCACATTTTGGGGACGGCATATCGACTGGTCTATGTCAGAGAACGAAGAACATTCTGTACAATTATTACTATTGCCAGAATATGCCGATGTGTATGAAAAGATTTTTGACTCCAATGAAGCAAAGGATTATGTGGAACCGGACGAGGAACAATTACGCATCACCATCAGTATAGAGCAATTTCCCTACAATAGAAAAGCATACTTTGGCGGCGTACCTTGTATCGCCAATCTTGACACACCGGTTACAACAAAGGAAATATTCCTGCGCTGGTCGGGATATTTAACGCACGTTCAATTATTGGATGCTCCCATCATCAGGCCGGAATACTGGACGTTGGCCGACAACGAAGAGATGCTCTATTCTTGGCCGCATTTGGCCGATAGAATTCTGCAAGCCAATTCAAGTGCCACACAACAAGACATCGATGTCCCTATTGTTGAACCCGAAAATTGGGAGGCAATAGAAAATGACAGAGAAAAAACAGACGATCATATCCGTACAGTTGATGCAATCGAAGGATTTGATTTCGATATTAGCCAACGCACATATGAGTACAGGGGCGACATTAGCACCGGAATATTGTTTGCCCATCCATGCGACCGAGACTACTTCAATGACTATGCGATTGGGGATTGTCCTTGGCATTGTCGTAGCAGAGGGCCCTATCACACCATTGATTATTATGCTGAATGTATAACTTCCTACGATGGCCAGTATGATGCACAAGCCATAAGCGATGAATGGCAGTTGGAAGGTTTTGACAAATGCGGCCATCATTTTGACGCAGATGGAAACATCAGAGATAGGGATTCGCAATACAATCGCAATCATTTTGTGCATAAAGTGAATGACGATATTGAGTACGTTGTACGGGACGTCGGCAATAACCAAACATACGTGGCGAATAAATCCTTGTTGAGTTGGTACTACTCGCCGGAAACCAACAGTTGGAAAAGCAACTACACGCGGCCAAGTACGCCAAATCAGATGCGCCTCCTGGTTACCTTTCCAAGCACTCAAGTTATAAAAGGCTGTATCAATCCGATGTCTGTTCCGGCAACGTTCAATAAGCCTACTTTTTTCAAGAACGGCAATACATACCGGTTCAATCCCGGTGTCTATGCAGATTACATTGTGCCTTGGCGTGTGTTGATCGAAGGGAAAGTAGATAACAACATACGAACACCGTGGGAGTTGATGGATGAGTTTGCACTAGAACATTTCAGTGCCCGGGCGCATACCTATTTTTCATACCCAAGAGAAGTAAAGTTTATCCGCATCACCATACAAGATTGGTATGGGAATAGCTTGATGGATGACATGAAAAATGATTATGTGTATAATGATCCAGGCACACAGCATAAGACGACGCTCGGGCATTATGGCAAATACAGTGCAGTAGAATCGGACGCCCGTTCCCTTGTGCTACATCATTCACCGCACAATATCGGAACAATGATGGCAAGTGCCGATTATGCGGCACTGCAAGCAGAATGGCAGATGTGGAAAGACCGGACAATCCAAAGTCTATGGAAAGGGATTTACATTCCGCCATTTCTGTTCTTTGGAGGGAAGTGATGTGTAGTTAAGTATTTGGCATGTTGCCATTTAGCGCAAAAGGAGATATGAATGAACAATTTTGCTAAAGAATTAGATAGTTTATCGAAGGATATTTTGGGGGCTGTATCTCCCATAGTAGTGATCGTATGTTGCCTTAAGACTGGTATTTGGTATATTTTGTATTGTTTTATATTTGATACAACTATGTCTTTTACCTGTCTTCTATCTGTTGCTTCTGTGTCGATATTTTTTTTACTGAAACTATTACTTTGGAAATGAGCGACTTATTGTTGCACTTCGTTGGTTGCTACTATTGAGTTTGTTTCCTAGCATGATAATTGAGATAGCAACAGAATAAGCAGCTGAGAGCCAATGTGCAGAAATTATCAGCGTTTACTTGAAAAAGGTGTTTTTGTAAGTATAATACCGGAAGCGTAACTATTTTCATTGGACATGCCGAAACTTTGCATAAATGCGGACATCCAATCAACGCCCTGCGAAGGCGGTGTGCATAGCCGAACGATAAAATGCAAGGCAGGACATGCCACGGATTGCCTGCGAGATTGCAGCGAAAAGTGTCCTTCGTATCGGGCGGCAGAACAGCGTAAATCAATTTTGCCGGAACAGTATTCACCCTACACGAAATCGCCGGTGTATAATCCGACAAATGCACCAAAGACGACTACTGGCTCATCTACCCCAAGACAAGGTGGACGTGTTACGCCTTTTAACACACCGGTGACTCAAACGAAAGGACGAAGTTGTGGCGGCTGCGGACAGAATGTAGCGAGTCAACCACACACAAACAAATCATGGTAGTATTATCATTATGGAAATTCTCCTAATTGTATTTGGTCTTGTCGGCCTGTCATTGATAATCGTTCGCGGTACGATATTTCACAACTTCCGCGAATGGTTGCTGGAAACTCGCCCGAACGACATCGGCTACCTTTTTACATGCACGCAGTGCATGGGATTTTGGGTCGGACTATTCGGCGGTAGTGTGTATAGCGACATCATCACCGCAATACTATATGCCGGTATGGTAAGTTTGTTTGCGACAATAATTGATCATTGGATACTTGTCCGTGCTGCGAATGAATGACCTTGCAATTACGTAGCCAAAGAAAAGAACAACATAATGCAATAGTCTATTTGACAATTCGATTGCATTAGAGTATTATAGTTTAACCATTGTAGGAATTGCCATGCCATTTGACCAAGTAAACTTTCTCCCCCGTTTCGTAGCGTCGATTGAAGACGAGCCGCCCGTGATTGGACATCTGTGCTTTTGCTAACGAGCCTGGATTGGGCGGTGGGACTATTGTTTTTGGCGTACAACTCAATAAAAAATTGGCAATACCTGCGTATGAAGTTATCGGCATTGAAGCCTCCGATACGGTCTCCGCTAATTTAGCCAGCCAGTGTGCCTCGCTTTTTAACATCACGCTTCGCCCCGTACCGGGATGATTGATAACTCACTCTACCGACAACACAGCGACTGTGATACGCTCCGGGCGAGCCGAAAACTTAAACAGTTGTGCGATACGGGCTTGTTGGCGATGCAGAATAGAGGCCCGGCAACCTATTATGTCCCTGGGCCGGTATTGAACGAGACTTTCTCATCAACCCGAGCGCAGCAACTGGAAAATGTCGAACGCCCACTGGAATGTACCAACCTCCCGCCTAAAAGTACCAACCTCCAAAAAGAAAGTACCAAGCTATCACTCAAAAGTACCAACCTTTCGTCCAAAAGTACCAAGTCCAACGGAAACGATATCGAACTTGTCGAAAAGACGGAGATATTAAACGATGATTTGAGAAGGCGTATCCAATCCCTCCGAAAAAAGGAAGATGGCGATGTCGTGCAGAGGCTTATTGAAGAAATTTGCTATGAGGCATCGATGAGCACAGAAGAGTTGGCGAGTTTATTAGGCCGCAACCCTAAAGCGTTGTACCGGGAGCACATTCGCATACTGGTGCAGGAAAACAGACTGTTTCTGGTAAATCCCACGAACAAAAATGACCCAAAGCAAGCATATACGAGCCGGAAAGAATAATGTGGGCATTGGGTTTGACGGGCTTTTCCAAAATCCCTGCTGAAATTCACGGGATTTCCTTGCCATCCTGCCTCCAAATTTTACCTTGAAGCCTCATACAAACAAGAAGTCGCCCATCCAAATCGCTGGACATCTCTGGACATTCGCCCATTTTCCATAGTCTTGTGATTTGCCGTAAGTCCCTGTACGGAAAGGCGATGCAACATAATTGACAAAGAGATGGGTTGAGGTATAATGAGAGGGCAACTTCCGGCGAAATATAAGTCGCAAACGTTTGCGGCACCGGAAGTTATGGTAAATTATTTGTTCTCATGGCATTCCTCTTTCGCCGGAAGGACGAAGATGCACCCTAGCCGCCCGCCGTGGCCGTAATGGGTGTCATCATCGTTGCCAGCATCGCCTCGATTTCCTCTTCCTCCTCGGATTCCTCCTCCGGCGGTAAAGCCTCGGGCTCCGGTAATGCGGGAACCGACAAATTCAGCGGCGAAACTTCCAAATCCGATGCCGGTTCGGAAAATGCCTCTTCCCCTTCAAGAGGCTCGCTCTCAAACGATTCGGGAGGCAAATAATCCGGCAACGCATCCGTCGCGAAAGAACTCGCTCCCATCACCAAATCCGCATCTTCCAATGCCGAATCTTCCAACGGCGAGTTCTCTAAGCCGGTATCTGCCGATTCCGCATCGGAAAATATCATATCGGGCGGTGTCGCTACGTTGGGAAGGCCGGACGTCGACCACGACGGCATCGACTCTTCCGCTACCGCCGACTCGACGCCGGAAAGGGCATCATCCAAATCGGCATCCAGCAGGCCACTGTCCAATGGGCCACTGTCCGGCAACGGCAGGTCGGCATCCGAAATACCCGTCGAAGGCATTTCGACCGCGATCGAATCCATTGCCGAATCCGACTCAATCGGCTCCGCAACGGCCATCGGCTCCGGCTCCACCGCGGACTCAACCGCCGCCGCGGGCTCATCCAGGTCTGAATCCGGGGAATCAAGCACATATTTGACGGAAAATTCGTCTTTCGCGACAAGTTCTTCCGGCAACGGCTCCACGGCCACAACGGGCTCTTCGGGCAATTCGGCCGCGACGGGCTCCTCCGCAGCAGGTTCCTCGACAGCAGGCTCTGCGGCAATCGACTCCGCGGGTTCGGCTTCCGCTTCCGGCGGCGGAGGAGGAGTCGAGGCCGTTGGGGTCAGGGCTGCCGACAGGGCCTCGGGCAGCGACGGCAATGGCTCTCCCGACGGGGATGACAAAAAGACCGCTTTAGCCTGGTCGGCCAAGCCCATCCGCTGGGCCGTCTCGAAAAATTGGGAAACGGCCTGGAATGCCGCCCCGAATACGGCCGTCATCGTTTCGCACCGCTGAAGATTTTCCTCTTGACCAGCAACGAGTTGTTCGCTTTCGGTCTTGGATTCGCTAATCAGCGTTTGAATCCGCGTCAGACTTTGCTGCGTCAGTTCTATATCGTGTTTGACGGCAGCGGATTCTTCGGCAATGCCGGTAATTTGTTGGGCAAAATCAGCAACTTTTTTATCAAGGTCGGCAATCCGTTCGGTCAGCGGGGCCATTTTCGGTTGAATGGCAGATACTTCGCGTTCGATGGCCGCTAATTTTTCGACGACAGGATTCATGGTGTTCAATCATTGCCGACGGGCTGCCGACACGACGTAAGCATACCTCATTATTTCGCAAAAGTCAAGTAAAACGAGCAAGATAGGCAACGAACAGGTAGGCAGTCGACCGCCGGGCGACTGCGTGCGGTACTCCGCACTTCCCATCAAACACGCCTCCGGTCGGCTATCGCCGACGATGCCGCCCGGCGGTCGGCATCCTACCTCGGAATAACGATCCACACAAGGTAGGCAGTCGACCGCCGGGCGACTGCGTGCGGTACTCCGCACTTCCCTCCAAACACGCCTCCGGTCGGCTATCGCCGACGATGCCGCCCGGCGGTCGGCATCCTACCGCGGAATAACGATACGCCCCCCCACCCCCAAAAAAAAACCGCGGGCCCCAAAGGACCCGCGGCATAACATCTAAAATGTTATCAAACTACCCTACCCTACTACAATACTAGCGGACGATTGCTCGGCCAACTACCGAACGCACCTCTTGGGTCGTTCCATCCGCGAACGTTACCGTCGTTACCGCCCAAACCGCTACCGTGTGCTGGCCACTGACGCCGCTTACCGTAAACGTCTGGGGTTGGTTGGTTGCCACACTCGTCGTTGCCAGTGTCGGGGCACCCGCTACGTTGACATTGATAGCCGTGCCCGATACGGTAACCGGGAGTGGTGTACCCGCCGTTTCGGTGGCAATCTTGGCAGCCGACTGGTTTCCGCTGTACACCGAGATTTCGTAGTGCGTCGCATAGGTCGTCGCCCGAACTGCAGCCGCGGTGATGTCTCGACCGCTGCTACCATTGTTCGTTGCAATGATCGGCAATCGGTTCTGAGCCGTTTGCGGCGTCACGGTAACGGACATACCCGATGCTCTCATTGCCGGTGCAACATAAGCAGTCGTTTTGACACTCACTCGAGCAAATTGGTCACGGTTGTTCGTCGCGTGTTTGAAGGTTCCGGCAGTGTTATTTGCCGCAACATTCGACGAATCGGTCGCGTAAATCTGCGTCGTGTAAGTCATACCAGCCTGCAAGCCGTTGAGCGTAACCGCCATACCGGGTCGTGCATTGTTGCCAGTACCCACCGTGAAGCCGACGAAGATTTCCGACTGCCTCAAGGCGTCTGCATCCAACGGATTGACCGCACCGTTAAGGTTTGGTCCGGCCGCGGTCGACGATGTGATGAGGCCATTCGCTGCGTTGAACACCTGCAAACGATCATGCACAATGACATCTTTGATGACCGGTGCATTGAGGTCGCCGATTTCGATTCGCAAGGTTGCCAGTACCACATTGTTGACCCAGCGTCCGTTATCACCCAAGGCACGGCCGAGGATTTGGATGCTGTAGCCGTCAATACCCGAAGTCGGCATGGCCCAGCGGACTTGTGCCGAATTGATGGTTTGCGAGCCTTTGACAACTGCCGGTCGCAACGCATTGACTTGCTGCGGGGTCAAGGTTTTGGCATTGACCGTCGCGGCGGCACTTGCACCAGCGCCGTCTGCATTGGCACCGGCAACGGTGAAGCGATACGTCAGACCCGCCGTCAAACCGTTGATGGTAACACCCACGATTTGACCGTTTTGCGTATGCCATACCAAGTTTTCCGGGTTGGCCAACGCTGCTTGAGCAGCCGTAAACGCTCTTTGTGCTGCTGCAGAACTTCCTGCCTGTACCGCATTAATCACATAGGTGGCATTGCTTCCGATGTTGGCAACATTGTCCGTTCGCCAAGTCAGCGTTACGCTGTTATGGGTCGGCGGGATGGCCAACGGTCGAGCGGCATTGGATACCGCCGTCGCGGCTTGCGGCCTGACGGCAACACCAGTACCCGTCGCGGCGGTGGTTCCGGTTTGGATTCCCGCCTCGGGACCAGCACCTTCGGCGAACACTGCGGCCGATTCCGCACCCGCGGCACCGACTGCTTTGACCGAAATGAGGTATGCACCCGGATTCAAGCCCGAAAGCGTGAACGAATTCACGAGACCGGTATGAATGGAGAACGGTGTGCCCAATCCGCCATCTGTGCCCACAAATTGGTAGGTAACGACGTAGCATGTGATCCCGCTGGCGCCAACCGGCGTCGTCCAGGTAACATTAAACGAGTTCGTTCCCGTCGGCGTGGTGTTCACGTTGGTTGGCGGCACAAGGGTTTGTGCTTTAGCAGTTGCACCGTCGACACTGGCGTTCGGGTCAGACTCAACACCGCCTGCAAACACGGCAACGACCTGTACATAATAGGTCTGGCCGGGCGTGAGACCGTTAATCACGGTTTCAAGTGCAGTGGCGCCGGTCGTCGTGCCTGTTGTGGCCGTTCGGACAATCGAACCGGAAATCGTTTTCGTCGATCCGCCGACGAAATAGGGGCTTTCCGAGTAGGTAACATTGTACGATACCGCTCCATCAACTTGCGGCCAAGTAACAACCAACTGACCATCTTCGGTACCGGGTGCCACCGTTACGGGCATCGCGTAGGTCGCGATCGTAATGGTCGGACTCGATGCTGCCGAATAGGCCTCGGCGTTTTGCGGGTCGGCAACCACATAAATCTGGTATGCCGTTCCTGGCATCAGGCCGGTGAGCACAACATTCGTGCCCGTCGTGGTCGCTTGTCGCCAAGTTTCGCCGCCGTCGGCACTGTATCGCACCGTGTAACCCGCAACCGCACCGGCGGGACCGCCTGCCGTCCAGGTTACATTCATCGTGCTCTGCGATACACCTCCGTCCGGGACATGAACGTTCGTGGGCGGAGTGAGCGGAGTTGTTGCCGCACCGACTTCAAACACGATTTCATTTCCTTGGCCGTCCGTCGCATACGCGGGATCCGAAGGATTCACCGGGACATTCCCGCCCGCATCAGGGCCGGTTCCCGCCGCCGGGCCCACCATTGCCGTTACCGAAATTCGGTACGAACCTTGCACGACTTGCTCGAACACATGGCTAAACTGATGTGCCGGGACGGTTACGCCGATGATGGCACCACCGCCGGTCGGTCGCAATTCCACCAGGTAATGGCCGACATGCTCGGCATTGACCGCCGGTGCATTCCAGGTAACGGTAATCGCGTTGCCTTGGAGTGTCGCGGTAACATTTTGCGGCTGGCCGATCGTGATTTCCGAAACTTCCTGCGGCGTTACCGTGATGGCCGGGCCGGTTCCTGCTCGGTATTCCTCGGTATTGGCCGGTGCCGTCGTTACGGTAAAGGTATACGCCGTGCCGTTCGTCAGACCGGAAATGCTTCCCGTCCAACCGCCGTCCGCAGTCAACGTTACGGTGAATTCGCCGCTTGCAATCGTGATGGTCGCGATGTTGGTCAACGCCGCCGTGTTGGTTACGCTAAACACTACCGTTCCGCCCTGCTCCGAATCGCCATCCGCGGTGATCGTGACGTCGCTCGGCACATTCGCCGGGATACGATCCAGCGTCGTTACGGTTGTCGTAACGGTGCGAGAATTACCGGATTCATTGGCGGGAGTACCATCTTCGATCGTCGCATGACTGGCCGCCGTGAACACATAAGTAACATTGTTCGCCCCGAGGGTCAAACCGGTCATTTCCTGCGTCCAGCCGCCAGTGGATTCACTCAACGTTACCGTTCTATCGCCAACGCTAATCACGACGGAAGCAATATCGGCTCGGAGTCCCTCGGCAAGGGTGAATGTTACGCGATCACCGGCATCGCTGCGATGTCCCGTTACCGTAATGCTCTCTGCATTGACGCTGATGTTCGTGTACGCCTGCGGTGTGCCGACGATGTTCGCAATATCCGGTGCGTTGAAGGTAACGAATTCGTTGCCGCCCGTCACGTTTGCCGTAATCGAGAGCGTCTGTTCCGACGCGGCCAAGCCGGTGAAGGTAACAGTCCAGTTATTTCCTTCGTTCAAGTCCTGGGTATTTTCGCCGTGTGCAACGGTGAAACTCGGGACATTCGCTCCGAAGAACGCAATTCCCGGCGTGTTCGGATTGAAGGAAATCGTTACGCTGTCGCCGCCAGCCGAGTACCAATAAGGCGTAAAGGCACTGTTCGGGATGACGATGGTGTTGTCCAATCGCAGAGCGGGCGAGGTAATTTCCCCCGTGCCGTCTTGACCATCCTCGAAGCGTGCTCCCGTCGCTTCCAAATTCACTTCTACCGTGAACGTCGGGGTGGCACCGGGCTCAAGCGTGTTCATCGTGATCGTTCCCGACCACTCATTCCCGGCATTGAGGGTAACAGTCCCGCCGCCGCCAACAATGACGATGCTGGTAACGCCTTCCGGCAATTCAAAATCGCCCAAACTGAAGGTCGCACTCACGACTTCCGAGTTCTGCGTTACCGGATCGATCTCGATCGCCGCAATCACCGCTTCCGCATCGACGACGCGGATCGCACGCGGCGTTACCGTCCCGACCGGGTTGCTTACGCTAATCGGGATTTCGCCCGCTTCCGGCGTTTCCATCGTGAAGACCACTTCCTCACCGGCCACAATACCCGCACCGGTAACCGTTGCCGTCCAATTCGGCCCGGACAAGGTTACTTCATACGGCTCACCTTCCGCATCTTCGCCGTAGGTCAACGTGATGCTGCCAAGTTGTGCAAGCACCGCCGCCGGGATCGCATTCGTGCCCGTCGCGAGACTAATCGTTACGCTCGCGGTCGTGCCTTCATACCAGCCGGTAAACACGAAATTGTTCGCGCCGATCGTTACTTCCTCTTGCGGTTCGGCTGTTTTCACCGATACGGCATTTTCCGATTCCACTGGCTCAACATCCACAACAGGACTGGTGACCGTTAAGGTGAACTGGTAATCTGTATCCGGACTCAAGCCGCTTACGATACCTGCCGCCCTTCCGTCGGCGTCATATTCCCATTTCCATTCGATTCCGGCATCTTCCAGGTCGATCGGCTCTTCACTCCAGTCGCCGTCTTCGCCCGAATTCGGATCCCAAGTGCGAACTTGGATCTGGTAGTCGCCTGCACCGGTAACTTTCGCCCAGTCCAGCGTAACGCTGGTCGAACTCTTCGAAAGGAATTCCGATATCTCGTCTTCCTGCGGTTCGGCATTGAGCACGAAGATGGCCGGCGGTATCAATTTGTCGTTCAACGAAACCGTCTGCACATCCGAAAGGATGTCCCAATCTTCGAGTGTCCTTTGGTTGGCACCGGATCCGGTTGTATACCAGCCGACGGCTTGAACATGCATATAGAACGGGCTTCCTTCCTCGGTGGCACCGGGGATTTCCACGCCGTCCAGCGTGATTTTGTTCGCACCTTGAGCGGGAATGACCGTATGCGGCCAGTTTTTGTCGAAATCGCGGTCATCCGGATCCGTCGTGAACCATACATAGTAGGCAAACGCACCCGCAACGGCCGATCCGAGATCAATCTCGATGTCCCAAGTCCCGACGGCGTCTTCATCTTCCTCATCCGCGGGTACGAACTCGTATGCCACGATCTCGTCGGCAAACCGATCATTGAACTCCTGCAGAGCAAACGGGATCGTTACCGACATCACTTGGGTGATATCCGACAATTCCGGGCCGCTACTGACCGTGGCGTTGGTTACCGCAGTGATGGCTTGCATCCAGACGTAAATCTGTTTCCCGGATTCCAGCGGACTGGCATCGTTAAGCGACAAGACGAGCGAGGACTGGTTCGATACCGGGACGAATCTCATTTCGGCATCGGCGAAGTCGGCTTCGCTGCCGCCCGTCGTCGTGTACCACACATTGTAGCCGACGACGTGGCCGTCCGGCAAAACACCCGCCGGGTTGCCGTCGGCGTCTACCAGAACGCTGTGCCCGTCCAACCGGAGGTCAATCCTAAAATTGTCATTCCCGCTGAGGTAGCCCGGCTGACTCACCGTGATCTCGCTCAAAGTCGGTGTCGACAGTTCATACCGGAGGGTATGCGAAGTGGCTGCCGTGTAGTTCCCCGGCTTACTCGCATCTTCCTCACCGCCGATCGTCCAATAACCGGGCACGGGTTCCCCGTCGTCATCTATGGTTGCGTCCACCCAGGTATCCACAACGGGCGCGACCCATTCGCCGGGCGGCGAGTAAACTGCGTCACTACCAGGACCAACCGCTACGACCCAGAAGTAGTACGTTTCCCCTTGTTCCAAGGCGGCTACGAACTTCAAGTTGGGTTCGCTGTCGGGAGATCGGGTTATATTCGAGGTGTCCACTCCCTCGGCATCGGCGAAATTCTCCGTCGTCGAGGCGAAAAGTGTGTAGCGGGTCGGCGATACCTGGTCCGCAAATCCTCCGACCGCGTTCGTCCCAACCGGCTGGACATTCACGTTCGTCGTGATGACGTATTTGCCTTTGGTCGGGCTTGACCGGTCGGTGTCGAGCGTTACCGTGAAGGGGTTCGCCGCGTTCTCGTTGGTCTCGATTATCGGCGGGCTGGCATAGTAAAAAGGCACCGTGATATCCACTCCCGCCGACGGCGCGAAGGTCACCACCGGCGGCGTGAACATGATGTTCCGCTCAGTGCCGTTAAAGTTGGCCTCTTCCACGTGCATCTTGTTGCCGTGGTACGTTATGTTGGCAAGCCGTAGGACGTTTTCCGGAGGACTCATCGGGTTTGCCGGCGGCGGAACGATGGTAACTTGGGTGAATACCACTTCGTTACCGCCCACCGTCAGCGTTTCTTTTACATCACTGTTAGTCCATTCGACCCAGAGATCGCCGAGGTGGTAACTCGTAACCCAGAAGGTAACATCCACGCCGGAGGGGAGGTTCAAATCGCTCGCGGTCGCCAAGCCGAGGCCTGCATCAAGCAATCTGGGCTGGGAAACAACAACTTCGCCCGTTGCCGGATCGGTATACGACCAGTTCAGGTACGACATGAGTTCATTATTGTATGCCTGCTGACCAAGACTGCTGCCCACCCGCAGTTCGACCGTCCACAGACCGGTTGTCGTATTTTGTACGAAGGTCGTGTTATTGGCATAGAAGGATGTCCCATTCGCAGGCACCGTGCCGCCACTGGCCGAGAAACTGAGGGTCAAGTCCCCCATCAAGCCGTATTCTGCGCCAGTCCCGGCAGTCGCTTCCAGAGTGAAAATCTCCGAATCCGGAGCGGTAACGTAATTCTCATCTCCCCGAACCGCGATGATGAATTCGTATTCCACGCTCATCTCGAGGTCGATATTGTAGAACGTCAGCGTGGTAAGGTTCTGGCCGCTGGCTATACCGCAGGCAGTTGCGCTGCCGTTGGCGGTAACGCCCAAAGCGTCGCAACTCACGAAGCCGCGTTCTGCCAGCGATGCTTCCGGGTCATCCACGAAATTCGGGTCTGAATTGACCGCCGGCCGATACCAGAGTTTGTAGTAGGTGGCATTGGGAATCGGAGCGGCAATCGTAACCGTAACTTCCGACTTGCCCATTGGCGTAAAGGTACTGAGGTTATTGTTGACGGTCGCATTTGAGGAGACGGTCGGGATGCGTTGCTGCGTGGTAATCCCATTGATGACCACGGCATCGTTCCCGAGCAGGTAATCCGTCGTGAAACTTACCGGATTATCCAAGTCCGATACAAGCGACCGAATGCCCGAACTCCAACCATCGCGATTATTCTCAGCCGCCGAGGAAACCTGCACCCAAACGAAGTATTCCACGCCCGGCTCGAACTGGTCGGCTGCGGCCGTCCAAATTGCGGTTACGCCGTCGCTTTCCACGTTGCCCGTGTAATTGCCCGCGCCCAATGCACCGGTTATATCCTTGCCTGCTGTCCGGCGTAGGAGATTCCCCTCTTCGTCGCGGGCATTCCAGTCGCTGCTCGTCGAAATGTGCACCAAGTAAGACCGCACCGTTTCGACTCGCTCATTGAGTTTAATTGTTACATCCCAATTGCCAGCACCAGCACCACTTAGACGTTGCACAATGGTTGCACTTTCGAGAACCGGCTGGCCGATGTCGACCGTCGGCTCGATTTCCACCTTCAGGACGCCTTTGCCGTCGTTGGCGTTGGTGCCGGTGCCTATCCAAGCGGTCGGGATCGGCGAGCGGAGCGTGTCCTTCTCCGCTTCGATCTTATCATCACCATATTCCACCTCTTTGTTGTTGAATGCCTGGGCGAAAATGTAGAATTCGCCGGGGCCGAAGTAGCCTAACCCAGATTGACCAAATGCCGCTGCAGAGTTTACGTTACTGGCACCGGGAATTTCGATGGTAACTTCGCGTTTTCCGTCTACGACGTCGGGATCAACGGTTCCGACAAATTCAAACGCGTCGGCGAAGTTGGGCGTTGCCGAAATCCAGAATGTGTAATCTACATCTGTGTCGTTATCAGTAATGCCAGCGACGGCACTGACGTCGAATGTGAGCGTCCATTTCCCTTCGTCCCAAGTGTCGTACTGGGGTGCGCTGCCTGTCGGTTTCTTGCCTTGCTCAACCTTAATATCGGTGATTTCGACGGCATCGAGGGTGAACGTGCTGAGCGGTCCGCCTTCGGCTTCGACCGGCACGGATTGCGTTCGCACATCGCTGTTGAACGGCAGGGCCGTTACCCGGACATACCAGGTCCCGTCGCTTACGCCTTCAATGACGAATCTCGACCCGTTGGTGGACAGATTTTCCAACGCACCGCGGGGTTGCTCCTCGGAGAAGGTGAAGGGGCTATCGCCGGAGTAGAAACTCGGGGCCTGCGACCATTCGATGCGGAATCCGCTGGTATTTTGCCAAGCGGCATCATCCATCATCCAGGTTACTTCGATATCTTTCGTATCTTTCGCGTCCTCACCTTCACCTTCTTTGATGAATTCGGCTTTGACCCAAATCGGGCCGTCAATCGGCGGACTCGTGTTCACGGACATCTCATCCGAGATGACGGTGACGGTATCGGTGCGTCTGACCTCGACGTCTTTACTATCTATTGCCTCACCGTCATCAAGGAGCGTGGCCGACTTAAAATCTTCGATGATCCACCTATCTCCTTCGCGTTTCGCCAAGATACTGACCCCAGGCGTTGCCGTTCCCGTCGTGATAACGTTGAGCCAAGATTGTCCTGGCCAGCTTACTTGGTATGTAGCACCGGCAGTCGGTGTTGACCCGGTCCACTCGAGATACAGTTCGCCCTCAATCGGATCGCTGAAATCCGATACGAATTTTCCGGCATCGTGGCCTTTTAGACCGAGCTGGGTATCCTCGGTGAGAATCATAGTGTCCCGAATGCCCAAAAATTCGAAATTCGCGGCCGCATATAACGACCCCTCGCCTTCGAACATGACCGTCCATCGACTTGGGGTGCCGAACCCCTCGGGCTGACCTTCATGTTGGTCACTCCAAAACGCGTTTTGGTCACCCGACGATGGTGCAACGTCGAGTGGGATTTGGTAGAGCGTTCCATCAATTCTGTATTCGATGACGGGCATTCGCAGGGCGCCGCCCGGTCGGTTTGCATCGTATCCCGGGTACCCGACTGCCGTATGGAGGGCTGATTGGGTGACGTCCGCGGACAACGTGATTTCTACCCTCGAGAAGAGTGTTCCTTTCTCGTTCACGATGTGTGTGATACTTGTCGGGACCATCGGTTCATTCGAGCCGACGAAGTTCGACACATTCACGATCCCGTCCAATACCACGTCTACCACGCCGGGAGCACCGAACATGACCGTCCACTTCCCGTTCCCGTTCGGTATCGGCGATTCGCCCGGGACCCAAAGCGCGTACGCGGTTCCGGGCTCCATCTTGTCGGCGTCCGGCAAGGTGGTTACGACGATGAGTTTGGAATAGAAGGTTTCGCTGGTGTCATTATCGGTGAATTGTACGGCGAGTCCGAAGGGTTCGCCGACTTTGTAGTCTTCTCCAAACCCTTCGATGGCGTCCCGAATCGGATCGTCGCCCGTGTTGGCGCGAACCGCGATGGTGACGTCGAAGGTGGTATCGGTCCCCATAGTCGTCGATTCTTGTCCCGCCGGGCCGGTGGTAAAAGTTGTTGCTTTATCGATGACTCGGTAGCCGAGGAACTCGAACGTCCCGCCGTCTTGTAGGGCTGTGTGGGCGATGGTCCAAATCCCGACAGTGTTCGGGCTTCCTTCGGCAAATGTGGCATTTGTGCCTTTGGCCAAAGCGACCCAACAGTCGATTCCACCGGTTCTGTAGCCGATTTGAACTTGTTGGTTCGCTCCGCCGATCTCATCGAGCCAATCGTGGCTGCCTTCGATCTCGAACTCGACTTTCACGTCTTCAATTTCGAAACTCGCATGGGTCGTATACGGCCCTCCGGCAGTCGCAATGAACCGAGTTACTGTGGCTCCGAAAATATCCGCTCCGAATTGGCCAATCAATGAGGGATTCAAATTGGTCGTGAGCGTTCCCGCGGGTGGGGTGCCAACGTTGGCAATCGAGAAGTCACTCGCCGGGATGAAGATGGTGTAACCGTTGGCATCCAACTCAACCATACCGCCGGCGGCCACCCAGGTGGACAAGTTCGCCGCCGTGATCGGGGCTGCATTCCATTGAACACCGGAAATGTTGAACGCGACCTCATTGCCATTAGTGACGGCCGATGCCGCGATGGTTTGTTCGACGCCCGGCACCCGTTGAATCCCGATGATAAACGCGTTATCCGCACTATCCGCGTCGATTCCGTCAGGCAAATCCAGCGTGATGTTCCATTCGGAGTCACCAGCATCCCAAATCGCATTTTTCCCAACAACGAGTTGGACCCAAATGGTTGCGGTCTCATCATCTTCGATTTCGTACGTCACGCCGATCATGTGCGTTCCGTTGTTCAATGCGCCGGCGCCAAGTTGTGCGCCGAGGATGGTGAATGTTGCTTTTTCGTCATCTATTTCCGCACCGACTTCCGTCGCTGCCCCTGGTGCCAACTCAGCCGCAAGCGTCGCGACCCGCATGATCCCGAGGAATTCAATTTCTTCATCGTCGTCCGCCTCGACGTCGACGGTGATGGCCCAGCCGGTTCCGGCGGCCCAAACGGCCATTGCTCCCGGTCCAGTGTAGGAGAAATCGACCCATTTCTCAATACCATCATCAATGTAGCCGATGATGAATTTCCCACCGTTGAAGTAATTTTGATTCGCAAATGCCATGGGAAGAGCGAATTCGGCTTCGTTGTCAGCGGCTAAGACGGTGTCTTCCTCAAGGGCATCGGCCGGTACGGCAAAGTGTTCCCGCAGAGCGAACACGGTGACACTGCTTTGGAAGTCGGTATTGGCCCCATTGGGTACATTTACCAGGTTGAACAGGGCATCCTGCAAGGGGGTCGCGTCCGTCCCGCCAATAGCTGCCGGTTCCCCGTCTGCCGCGGGCACCGTGGACGTCGGGATACGGAGTGTCCAAACGTCGGTATCCAAGACGGCGGTCATTTGGTTCGGAAGCAGATCATCGTGGTCAGCCGCACTGACGACGTCGACCCAATACAGCGTGCCTTCGATGACGATGCCGAGCTGTTGCAGGCCATCGTTCGTAAATAAAGTAGCCCCGAAGTTCTCCGGGAACACGACTTCCACGTATCCTGCGGCTTCTTCCGTGTTCACGTTGCTGGAATGCTCAACGCTTACAGCGACGAATTCGCCTGCGGAGCCCGTGAACACGAGCGGATGGCTATAATACGGCGGGGTGCTGGCCGAGCTGCCCGTCGGTTTTGCCAAATCGACGATTTCGACCAAGTTGACGGCAAAACCCGCAGCACCGACGTTCGGCAAAATGGGGGCTGGGGTTGCCTCTGCCGAGAGAGGTGCGCTGAGCGAATGATTGATGCGAACGATCCATTCACCGGTGTTCGCGTTGTATCGCAAGCCGTCTGTGCCGTCTATCGGCCGGCCGACGAATGTCCCGAATCCAGTCGCGGCCGTCCCGCCAGTTGCCGAAATGGTGTACACGAGTTCGTAGTCGCGACTCAGATGGATGCCTTGTCCAACCGGCACGACAACGTCGACGAAGTGGGCACCGCCGGTGATCGTTGGGGCACTTCCACCGGTTGGGGCTCCGGTCGTTGTGAGTGTTGTGATTCCCTGGTAGGTCACGGAGGAGGCTAGGTTCAAGCCGGTGATGTCCAACCCGCCAGTCGCGATTTCATCGACGTCGATTTCGATGGTCCAAAAACCGGGACCCCCAGACGACCCGGCTGTCCAGAAAGCGGTCACGCCTTGGCTTGTTGCGACGTTTTCATCATTGCCATCATTCCGCAGGGCGGCAACGCTGAATTGGATGGGCCTCCCAGCAATATTGAGCCCGACGAGGTGCATCGCGCCCGCCTCGGCGGCTGCCCGCCCGGCATTATTAGTTCCTCCCGTCACGACATTCACGCCGAACAGTTGCGTCGCGCTCACGTGTCCCGCAGAGCCAGCGGTTGTCCCGGTGGTTTCTTCGATTTTCACGGTGAACGTGCCTTCTTCGATGCTGAAACTCGTCGTGATATCTTCGATCTCGGCGGGTGTTACGACGGGTGTTACGACGCGTGTAATGTGCGAGAAGACGACGTCTCCAGCGGAATCTCCAAAGGATTCCCCGGGCATGTCGAGGGTGATCGTCCACCCGGGTGCTCCTGAATGGGCGGTGGGCGAGTAGATGATATCCGCGGAACCCAGTGCGCTGTATACGATTTCGCTCGTGTTGCCGATCCAAGTCCAGCCGATAAGCCAACCGGTGCGTTGTTCGGCCGACGGTCCGCTGCCGTTGGCGTTGAAGTAATTCTGCGGTACGGTGATGGTCAAACGGGCCCCGGAGTCTTCCGATGTTTCGGCCCCGATGATCGTTTCCCCATCGGTGGCGTCGAGCACCGGGATGCTGACGATTTCGCGAATGCCCGCAAATATGAGGTCGGACCCTGCCGGGATAGGCACGGGCGGGGTGTCAACATCGAATTCGAATACCCAATGGTGTTCGCCTTGGACGGTCGATTCCATGTTCCAAGTCGCTCGCAGGTGCGGCCCACCTGAAACATCCCCGGTGACTCCGGTATTGTCCGTGAGAGTCGGGAAGTCAAGCCAAACAGTAAATTCTTCGCCGTTCGGAGGATCGACGATGTATCCAACTTGGTACTTCGGCTGGATCCAAGTCTCCTCACCCGGACTTCCGATAGTGGGCAGGGTGTAAATCACGTTCGGGTCTTTCACGCCGCCGGGAGCGGGCGTGGTCGAGTTGTGCCCGATGGTGTTCTTCATGGTGACCAAAAATTTGGAGTCTTGAGTGATACCACTCGAGGCGGTCGCGGTGTGTTGCATAACGACGCGGACTTCTTCGCGGATCCCGACGTATTCAAGTTGCGGATTGGTGAAATTGAAACCAGTCACGCCTTCGTAATCGAGGAACATGCGGATGGTCCATGTTTCCATTTTGCCTTCACCGTCCCCGAAAAGCCCCCAGCGGGCATAGGCTTCGCCCAGCGCAAAGCCTGTTTCGTCGTCCGGGTCTGGCATGGCAACGCCCGGCGAGGCGTTGAAGAAAATTCTCGCTTCGAGCAAATCATCGCCGTCTTTCCAATCGTGGGCTTTGTATTGGATGTAGAATATACTTTCCGGGGCTTGATTCGCAGTCTCGTGCGAGTACGAGTTCCGCATTTGATCGGTCGTCAACATAGAGGATTGACCTGCGGCGTACATACCCTTGCGGAACATATTCTCAATGGCTTCCGAGCCGTTTGTCCCATCGATGGTGACGTTCATTTCGACGAGTCCGGTATAGTTATTGATAGCTTCGACAGTTGCTTTTTCGATTTGCACGGTTTGCGTTGTAACGACCGAGAGTCGCAGATCGTACGTGCTGTAATCGAGCGTGTTGAAGGTGACATTGTTGGCGAGTCGGGTGGTGCCAGCTCCTTCGATTTCGGTGTTCCCGTTGTACCAAGTGGCGTTCGCGGTCGCTGGCACGTTTGTCCATTCCCCGCCATCCGTGCGGTATTGCAAGACGTATCTGGCATTGTCTTGGATGGTGTGATTTGCAGTGATGACTCCACCGCCGACCGGGTTCCAGCTCACGGTGGTGGTTCCGAGGTGGTCGGGATTTAGGGCGAGCTGGTCCTCGGTGGGATCGTCGAATTCAACTTCGAGGCGGAAGCTGCCGGTATGGATCACATTGACGGAGGGGCCTTTTTGTATTTCTTCAGTTTCTCCGGCGGCTTGCGGAGCGGCGGCGGATTGCGGCCCGACGGAGACGGCATCGCTGGAGACGTGAACGATTTTGGTGAATTCGGGGGGGGAAAAATCCCGGCGAGAACCGGATTTTTGCCTATTTTGGCCAACCAGCAGCACGCAATGACAACCGTTCTTTCTCTTGCCGTTTCATCACTGCGTGTCAATGTTTTGCTGTGTTTTGATATTTCCAGATGGCCAGGATTCGTATGCGGTGGTTCTTATGTTAGGCTTCTATTATTCTTTGCTCTGCGTTTGCGATTGCATGTGCGTGAGGCTCCACTGCAAACCAGTTATCAATAAAATTCCGCCGGGCCTCAAATCTTTCTTTTGTTGCTTCACACCAGTCTTCACTCATTGTTCTTCTCAATCTTACCTATTGGTTATTAGTTGATGTTGTAGTAATGTCCTAAATCAGAACGTTTCGACATAATCTTCACTCTTTGGCAAAGCATGTTCGACGGGAATTTCGGCATGAAAAGCGGACATCACTTCATCGATTCCTTTGGAATCAACTGGCGACTGGACGAGAACAGAATTTTCATCCGAGTTTTCAAATTTTTCGGAATTGAATTTTTTAATCCCAAAGGCGGCTAACGCCTGCTGTTCGTCATTGTGTTGCGAGTGCATTTTTGCGGTACGGTCTTAAGGGGACTTTGGAACAGTACTGATTTCTCAATTCTCGGTCAAGAGCGAAAAATCTATGAAATCCGTGGACATGGCCCTGCTCTACCACCAATCCACGCGCGTTGCCAGCACTTTCTGCCGAAATTTCAGAAAAAGGTCAAAATAGAGAGCGATTGTACCAGTTTTTCCGGCAGACCCCGGCGGAACACCTGGCACCCAGCAGCACTGGCAGATACGTCGTCCGGTTTTGAAGACGTAAAAAGCCGCCCGAAGGCGGCTACGTTCATTTTTCTAAAATCTAACGATTTTTGGCCGACCGCGGCGGAGTGCCGTCAAAACGGGAGCAATGCGTCCTCGAAGTTTTGGAGCCAAAATGCATATGGGAAATAGCATGTGTTTTCCGAAATAGTATTAAAATTCCCGTGTTTTTGGCTCGTCCAATCTTACGCCCCCGGCTCGTGCGCGATCACTCGCACGATTGCGTTTTTTTGCCGTTTATGGTACAATCCGCTCCCATCCAGACGCTCGCAATGATACACACCGAAGATCTCACCAAACAATACGGCACACTCTATGCCGTGAAAAACCTATCCCTCAGTCTGGCAGCCGGAGACCTGTACGGCTTCATCGGGCCAAACGGAGCCGGTAAAACGACCGCAATGAAAATCCTCGCCACGCTCCTTCAACCCACTTACGGCGAAGCATACGTCTGCGATATGTCGATTTACACCAAACCGAAAGAAATCCGACGACTCATCGGCTTCATGCCGGATTTCTTCGGCGTATACGACGACATGAAAGTCATCGAATACCTCGAATTCTTCGCCGCCGCCTACCGCATCAAAGGCGAAAAACGCAAACAAATCTGCGACGAAATGCTCGAACTCGTAGACCTCGGATACAAACGCAATGAGTTGGCAACAAGTCTTTCTCGCGGAATGACGCAACGCCTCGGGCTGGCAAGAGTATTGCTCCACGATCCGCAGGTGCTCCTGCTCGACGAGCCCGCAAGCGGACTCGACCCGAGGGCCAGGATTGAAATGCGGGAACTGCTCAAACGGCTCGGCCAACGGGGAAAAACGATCATGGTTTCCTCGCATATCCTGCCGGAACTGGCGGATATATGCAATAAGGTCGGAATCATTGAACGCGGCGAATTGTTGGTCAATGCCGACGTTGCCGAAGTGATGCGCCGGGTTCGGGATCACGTGGTGATTAACGTGGAAGTTACGGAGCGGATAGACGATGCCGCCAAATTGTTGGAGCAGCATCAGTCGGTCAGCCAAATTGAGATTCAGACGGTATTGGGCGCACCGCGGATGAGGGTATCGCTCAACAAGGAGCAGGGTTTGGATGATTATTGCGATTTGCCGACGCTGTTGGTGCAACACGGCTTCAAGATTCGTTCGTTCAAGGAAGACGAAATCAATCTTGAGACGGCCTTTATGACGCTGACGAAGGGCATTACGGCGTAGGGCATCGGAAAAACTGAAGTCCCCCGCTGCCGCATGCCGATAGTCCCACAGAGGACTCTATGAAAGTTTGCTCTTCAACAGTCGGATTGCTCCTGCTCCTAACGGTTTGTGCCCTTGCACAATACCCCGGGAACACGTACCCACACGCGCCCGGACAAGCATACTTTCAGCCGGTTCTCATTCGGACTCCCGATGCGACAAGCCTCGCTGCCGTTACGCACGGCCAATTTTCCGAACGCCTCCCCAGCCCCCTCCAGGCCGGATTTCTACTCGGTTGCGAATACCGCCTCAAAATCGCCGGGATTCCGTTCAATCCCGGTCGAGAAGTATTCCCTACCGTAACGCTCCTCGCACGAACGTATCCGCCGCAGGGAAAGGAAATTGATCATCCCATTATCATCAATCTAACCCTGGAGGACCTAGAGTTGGCACTGGCTGGACAACACATCACACGCGTCATCTATTTGGAAAATCCCAATTCCGCAATGCCCATCCAAACCGGCAATGATACGCAACTTTCGCACGACATCCGCATCGGCGATCCCGTCGCCGCCGCCGCGACGCAAGGTCTGCCCGTCGCCATCGTGCGCATCGGCGGACGCGTTCCTATGCAAAATACGCCCGGCGGGCTGCTCAGTCCCGAATTCACCTTCGGCTCCCCGCCCTGGGTTTTGAATAAAAGCGACGCACTCGCATCGCAGGGTGATACGGCTCACGCACGCACAAACACGCCGCAGGACGATGCGCCTCACATACTGACATTCGATCCGGCACTGAAAACCGCCGGTCTTGCCGTCATCGAACGGCAGCAGGAGATGCAGATGGAGATGCAGCAACATCTGCATATTTGGCATCCGCCGCACCCCTCGGCAGGCCCGGGCGGGCGGCCCGACGAATTTATCGTAACCGGCAACGATGCCGGCAAGCCCGCTTTCGTCGAAGATTGGACGGTCAACAACTTCGCCGCCGGCGATACGATTGCACACTTTGATACGGTGGATGGCCGAATCATCGTCGAGCCGTCCAATCGCATTCATATCTACGCACCGCGGTTCGGTGCAATCCGCAAAATTGAAGGGTTGGTGCAGGAAGGACAAGTTACCGCTCTCATCAATAAACAGAGCCATCAATCCGTCGGGCACAATCAAAACGCGATTCAAACGAGTCATACGGAACAGGAAACGCGAACGCAGTATAGCCGAACGCAGGACCAGATTCGCGGTATTGAAAGTCAGCGGCGTGGTGCTGGTTTGGAAACATCGCAGAGCATCAGCGGATACAATAACTTTTTGGTTGTCGATTCGGACAGCATGACGCTATTGCAGCGTTCATTCGGGATGGAAGGCTCGACGCGGGTGCAACTGGAGCGCGGCTCCTTGAATGCCCGGGCTTGGATGGGCAGCGAAGGCGTGCGGGTGCAGGTCAATGAATTGGCTCCGATGACGCAGATTGGCGTTGATGGGGCGATTGTCTATTTTCAGATTGTGGATGAGCAATCGAAGACATCGCAGTTGCGGCTGATTAAGGTTGCGTCGCGGGATTCGGCATCGCCGGGCGAGATGATCGAGTTTACCCTGCGTTTTGACAACATTGGCAGTCAGCCGATTGGCAATGTAACGATTTTGGATGATTTAACGGGCCGATTGGAGTTTTTATCGGGCACGGCGGTATCTTCATTGCAATCGGGTTTCGCATCGCAGCCGAATGCGTCGGGGGGATTATCGTTACGATTTGAGATCCTTGATCCGTTGTTACCGGGCGATTTTGGGGTGATTCAGTTCCGTTGTCGCGTGCGGTAACGCCGCGGCTAACTGCCCAGCATCAACTTTTTGATGCCCTGAATCGTCTCGGCCAGCACCGCTCGATCAGACACATCCTGCTGCAAAAACTTGTCTATCAACGGCTTCATCTTGATCGCATGATCAATTTCAGGATTGCTGCCCGTCCGATACGCCCCGATCGAAATCAAATCCTCATTGTCCAAATACACCCCCAACAACCGACGCATCGCCCGAGCCGCCTTCAAATGCTCCGGCTCGCATATGTCCGGCATCAATCGACTAATGCTCTCAATCGGATCAATCGCCGGATAATGCCCCCGGGTGCTCAATTTCCGCGATAACCAAAGGTGGCCGTCAAGCAAGCCCCGAACCGTATCGCCAATCGGATCATTGCGGTCATCGCCCTCAACCAATACCGTGAAAAATGCCGTGATGGTCCCTTTTGCCGATCGGCCCGCCCGTTCAACCAATTTCGGCAACATCGCAAACACCGATGGCGGATACCCCTTCGTCGTCGGCGGTTCGCCCGCTGCCAAACCGATTTCACGCTGCGCCATCGCCATCCGAGTCAGCGAATCCATCATCACGAGCACATTTTTGCCCTGCTCGCGAAAGTATTCCGCAATCGCCATCGTCGTCATCGGAGCACGCACCCGCATCAAAGCAGGCTCGTCCGAAGTTGCCACCACGACAATGCTCTTTTTGAGGCCTTCGGCACCCAAATCGCGTTCGATGAAGTCATTGAGTTCCCGACCGCGTTCGCCGATGAGGCCAATCACGATAATATCCGCATCGGTATATCGTGCAATCATACCGAGCGTGACGCTTTTCCCGACGCCGGAGCCCGCAAAGATCCCGAGTCGTTGGCCGCCGCCGCAGGTAAACATACCGTCAATCGCCCGAACACCCGTCGAGAGAATCGAATTGATACGGGGCCGCGATGCGGCATTGGGCGGAGCGTTATCGAAGAGGATGCGGTCGTTCAGAATGGGAAAGGGTTGATTATCAACGGGTTTTCCTTCGGCATTGAGGATGCGCCCGAGCAGATTTTCGCCGACGCGGAGCCAGGGGAGCGTTTTGGTCAGCCGAATGCGGTTTCCCCGACGCACGCCGGTAATATCGCTGTGCGGATAGAGGATGGTATGCGCATCGCGAAAGCCGATGACTTCGGCAGTCAGGGGAGTTCCGTCGGAGCGTTCGATTTCGGCAACGCTTCCGACGGGACTGGGAAAATCCGCTGCCGCGATGGTCAATCCGTGCGTTTGCACGACGGTTCCGACGATTTTGGCTGGCATAATCGTCTTGATTTGGTCTTCCAATTTGGACATAGATGCGTACTGTTAAATTGTTCACGACCATCACTCCGTTGGCCGCGGAAACGCTCCGCGGGTATTCCGCTCGCGACGATACCTTTCAGGAATCGCATCGCCAGGACGCCACGAATCGGGACCGGGGGCCCAAACGTCGCTTCCCACACTCTCCGGCTCACCCGCTCCCTCTTCATCTGCGTCCGGGATTTGCATCTGCTCCCGTATGTACTTGAGATACACCCTAGCGTGCTCCGGCGGATTGTCGATCAGTTCCTGCAACCGTTTCCACTGTGCATCGGTCAACACATCAAATATCCGTGTCTTGAATTGCAAGGAAAAATCTTTGTTCAGCGACAAGATTTCCTCGTGAATCTTTTTATATTCCGGGTCTTCTGCCATCAGACGCTTCTTTGTCTCATTCCAGTCCTCACCTTCCCTCATTGCGGCAGCGATTTTTGCGTCCATAAGCCCGTCAAGCCTAAACATCGCATTCGTCTTTTCCTCGAATTCCGGTTCGAGTTCTATTCTAATCAGAAACATCTCTTGCCGTTGGGCATCGGTCAGGTCAAGAGCCTCGTACGCACCCGCCAAAACAAACTGCATCGGCATGTCACCCATCCCCATTGCCGCCAACTGCATTTCCTGCATTTTTCGCACCTGTTCCGGGGTCATGACGGCCTCAAAAAATTCGTTGGCCAAATGAAAACTCGAAGACGCCTCTTGCTCAATTCCGTTTGTTACGATAGACGCGGTATTGGCGATGTTTTCCATCAGATCTGCCTCACTCATCAGGTCGTTATCATCAAAAGAAAGGATATTAATTTGTGTCGCTTGTATATTCGCTTCCATGTATTTTCGCGTGACTTCCATTTTTTCGATCATTTCAAGATTTGTCGCAAAACTTTCCTCCATGTTGCTGAGTTGCAGCATTTGTTCGGAAGAAACGCCCAGGGCCGTTCGTACTTCCGGCGATTCGCCGAGAACCATCATTCCTAAAGGGAAATCGTGGTACCAGAGCGCGCGGGTCATCCCCCTCATCTGTGCGGCTTCCATGGCCTCGTCCATTGCCTCTTGCATTTGCTGGATGTGCGGAGGCAGTGGGCCTAGAGGCACCGGGGGCACGGGAGTCATGGACGGCACCACGATCTGCTGTGGTACTCCGCTTAGTGGTGCTCCGAATTGTGGTTCTCCGAGTTCTGAATCAAGGGGCATTAGATACCCACCCTGCGGTTCCACGGGATGGTGTAGTTCTGGATCAAACGGTACGAATTGTACGGGTTGTACCTCGGGTTGTGCATAGCCGACGGCGGCGAGGAGTGCCAGGCAAGCGAGGGTGCTGGCGAGCGATTGGACTTTCATGGAGACCTCCGTGCAAAAGATTGCTGGCATTATAGCATATATTTGGACATTTGGAAACCCGCAAAACCGGCATGAGCCGCGTATCGTCATCCCGGCGGGCATTCGTCATCCCGGCGCAAGCCGGGAACCAGAGGAACCGGCATCACACGCAACGTCTGGATCCCGGCTTTCGCCGGAATGACTTCGCCGGAATGCTTGCGCCAGAATGACGAGGTGCGAACAGAGCCCGCAGCGCGAGTCGGGCCGCGTAATCGTGAAGGGCCCTGACCCGCACCGCAGGCTCTGCTGTCCAAAGTCCTATTTGTGGTGCTCAAATGAGAGCATTACCGTTTACCACCAGGTTCCATACCAAGTCGGTTGCGGAACCCAAACGACCGGTGCTCGCACGGGACGCGGGACAACGACAACCGGTGCTCGATAGACCGGAGCGTGGACGACCGTTCGGATGCCGCCAAACGGGCCGATTCGATACGAAACGACCGGCGGGCACGCACGAGCCCAAACCGGCGGACAGGCCGGTGTAAATTGGCACGGTGCCGGTGCGGCAACGCAAGGACAGCCGGCGGGTTGTGCGGCTTCCTGGGCATTGGCAACATTTGCTGTTGCGAAGACAAACAGTACGGCAGCGACGGCACAGAGGCAAGACAGTTTCTTAATCATGGTGTTCTCCTTATAAAAAATGGGTTGATGATTTTTCGGCGGGACTGCCCCGCCCAAACTACCCTGTTATTCTATCTTACCCAATCATAAAAGTCAACTGGGGCGGTCGGTTTTTCCCCCTTTTTCCTTAAATTTTTTTCGAGCGGACTGCAAAACCGTTTTTTTCGATACTTTTGCTCCCCAGGCCAACGGCCAGTTTTACATGAGTGCATATCCAAACTGCTCGGGAATCGCTTCCGTCATTCCGGCGCAGGCCGGAATCCAGACATTGCGTGTGATGTCAGTTCCTCTGGATTCCGGCTTGCGCCGGGATGACGTCCAGACCAATTCTGAAGATGCCCTAGTGCATTACCGAGACGTCAACTCAAACGTAAACTCGTTGCGTCCTCGGGCTTCCACCGTTACCGGCGCAATGGGCGTGTCCGTCCGGCTCTTGTACTTGACTGGCAGCAGATCAATGGTCGGAGGCAAGCCGCCAAATCGCTGTCGGACTTCATCTTCATGCATTCCAGCCGCTGGGTCTTCCGTCTTAAAAAACGTCACGATATATTCGCCCGGAATGGCACCTGAACCAACATCCGTACCGGGAATCGTCAAAACGAAACGCCCCTGTGCGTCTGTCGTGCCATAGGCTTCCCGACCATCGGAGGCCGTCGGAATAAACGTGACGCTTATTCCTTCGGTTGCTTCACCGCCGACCGTTACCATACCGGTTACTTTGACCGCTCCCAATGGATGCTGACCGCAACCCTGGAAAAATACAAGCCCCAAAACGGCAATCAATAATGTAATTGTTGTTGTAGTTTTCATGATGAAATTAGATGTTAGAAGTTAGGAATGTTCGGAAATCGCCATTTCAACGCAAATCCCGTCATCCCGGCGCACGCCAGGAACCAGGGAAACGGCATACTCGCCGCTCGGCTGGATCCCGGCTTTCGCCGGAATGACGGTTTCCCGAACAAGTTTAATACACAAAATCTATAGCGAAATACTGTGCATGCTGTTAATTGCACCGAATTCAGCCCACATACCCCAACTAAACGGCTGCCCTTGCGTCGCATCGCCGCCCGTTGCGCCTGCGATGGGTTGGCTCGGCATCCTCTCATCATTGCTGCCGCCTTGATGCATTCCAGGAACACTCAAGTTTTTGGTATGAACCGAGTCGGTAATAAAACGCACACTGCCGTCTACCAACACGCCGCCCACTCCGCCGGGATGCCGACTGCTGGCAGCATGCCCGCCATACATATTCCCGCCGGAACAGTTAGGACTGTTGGGCGGCAACAGGGTAAATACCGCTGTGTTGTAGGTATGCTCCGTGTCGGCAACATTGTGACCGGGCAAATGGGTAGGATAGTGCATCGAAGTCGGACCAGGCCGGGTCCTGCCGCCAGATCCTTTCGCATTCAAACAGTTGTTAGGAACGCGATTATACCAGTATGCGTCAGGTGATATGTTCACATGGTTTGCTCGGAAATCCACCTGCTGTGATTCATTGCCGGTGCCATCAAAAATAACACCTTCGGTAATCAGCAGGGTATTGGTTGTTCCGCTCGAAACGGCAACCAACCCGATCGTGCCGCCATTTCTGTTAGCAACTGGCTGGGGATTCACGACGTTAATCCGTTGCGGCCCCACTCGCAGCCAACTGCGAGGCGAATGGGCTCTCACCCAGTTATTATCTTCGTTTTCGGGAACGTTGGAACCTCGAATCGAAGCGAGCGTATCGCCCATAGAACCGCGGTAATTTGTTGCCGTGAAACCATTCCACATAAGTGCGCCTGCTCCTATGCCGGTATGTCCTTCCGAGGGGCACATAAAGGCGGCATTTCTGACTCGTAGCGGAGAATCGGCAGCATTAAAAGGTTCATCGACGCTCGCCAACTGGTAATTTCCCGTCAAGGGAGATTCTCGTCGACTATTTGCTCCTATAATCCAATCGAACGCAGCATTTTGCTCAATGTAGGGCATTATGGCTATAAAGAAACTGAACCTTACGAGCCGCTGCGAGACAAAAATAGGATCGTCGACTTGGCATGGGAAACGATTATGCGTATCATGAAAGTTGTGGACAGCGAGTCCCAGTTGCTTCAGGTTGTTTGAGCACTGCATTCTCCTGGCGGCTTCGCGAGCGGCCTGTACGGCGGGCAGGAGGAGTGCGACGAGCATGCCTATAATGGCGATGACGACGAGCAATTCGACGAGCGTAAAACCTCGCTTGCCTATATTGCCCCCCCCCCCCAGTTTAACATTCTGTTGCGAAAACTACTCATGATCTGGTCTCCTTATATGGTTAGAGATGATTGATGTTTCCTATCGTACCATGGGCGAACGGGAAAGTCAACCGCGAAGTTCGCCGAAAGGGCGATTTTTGCTATGGAAAAAATGTCATTCCGGCGTGCGCCGGAATGACGATAATGCGCCCCGGGATGACGGAGGGGCGTTAAGACCAATTCTGAATATGCCTAAGTCTTCGCTTTGCATTCATTCGAGGCGGGACAGCCCTTGCAGGACGGCGACGAAGCAGCCTCGGATTTCGGAGCGGTATCCGCTTTGGCTGCTTTGCGGTAAGAATCGCTCCGGTAGTCTGTTTGGTAAAATCCGCTGCCCCGAAACACGATGGCGGCTCCGCCACCGATGAGCCGGCGGAGTTTGTTTTTCTTGCAATTTGGACATTTTTTAAGCGGAGCATCGTTTATGTATTGAAATTCTTCAAATTCGTGCGAGCAGGAATCGCAGTGATAATCGTACGTCGGCATGGAAATGGAAAAGCGGATGCAAAAAGGGGATGAAGGAGGTTGCCATTATAACCAAATCGGACAAAAAAGAACCCCCGGCCGCACGCGGAGTGTGCCTTGGGGTGATCTGCGGTATAGTCGGCGGTGTAATCCCTGCCCGATCAAGCCGCGGGCAAATCCTGCAAACTGGAAAGACCAAAAATTTGCAAAAAATGAGTTGTCGTACCATACAAAAAGGGCCGACCAAGATCCTCCGAACGGCCAACGATCTTCGCCAAGCCCTGATCCAATAATTGCCGAATCAAATCGCCACTCTGCACCCCACGAATGCGATCGACTTCCGCACGACTAACCGGTTGCCGATAGGCAATCACCGTCAGCGTTTCCATTGCCGGATTACTCAAACGAACAGCCGCCGGCACCCCTTGCATTCGGGCAAGCCAAGACGCAAATTCGGGCCGAGTGCGAAGTTGGAACCCCTCGGCAACTTCGACAATGCAAAATGCGGCCTGGTCATTATCGTATCGCTGATTGAGTTCGCGGAGCAACTGGCGAGTCCTTGTTCCTTCCGGCAGGCCTGCAAGTTGTGCAAGCCTTCGGCAGGACATCGGCTCCCTTGCAAGGAACAATGCGGCTTCGAGCAGGGCGATGGGCGGTAATGTTCCCGCTGTCGGCTCGGCCGCCGGGATGTCGTCCGGCAATTTTGCATTTTCCGCACCGAGCCGGAAGTCCGCGGTGTCTTGCCGAACATTCCAAAAATCGCTCGGCCGCTTGCTGGCGAAGGGATGTTGATTCCGATTACAAAAATTAGCGAACATATGGATAGGATAGGCAAAATGCCGAATCATGTGAAGAGCATTCCTCATTGAATCGCCCCTTTGAATCTCACGGCACCAAAGCGGGGCATTTTTCTCGCTACCGTATCGTCTGTCCGGTGTTGCCGACCGGACCGGCGAGCCGGCGATATTTCGCGGCATTCTCCTGGTCGCCGATTTCCTGATACATCATCGCCAAATTTGCATAAGGCGTCAACAAGACCGCCGGGTCGATCATATTCGCCTGTCGGCCACGTTCCAGTTGCCGCAATCCCGTCTCTGTGAGCCTGATCGCCTCTTCCTGTTGCCCCGTTGACCAATAGGATACACCCATACTCACAAGCATTTCGCCGAACGTTCCCCAAGCGCCCGCATCAATTTTCGGGCGCAATCGCTCAAAAATCGGCTTCGCTAAATCATACCACTCGATGGCCGCCCGGTGATTTTTGTTGGCGATCGCATGAATGGAACCCAGCCGAAAATACAAGCGTCCCAACAGATATAAATCCGTATCGCTGTTTCGGCTGCGTAGCCCGATTTCCATGTACTGAGCCGCAAGTTCTCCATACCGCAGTGCAGACGAAAACTGCTGCCGGAGTTGGAAAATCTGCACGGCATCGTAAAGCGAAATGCTCGTATCCCAATAATGTTTTGCCCGTAAAATCGGGTCGTTCGTCGAGTTGATCAGTGCATTGCCCGCGTCGATCACATCTTCTGCGTAGAAGTCGATATTCAGTTGTTCCGGCAGGGCAACGAGCGTCGCCAAAGAACATGCCGCAATTTTGAACGGATATTCTCTGGAATAGCGTCGTGCGGCCAAAAGTTCCGGGTCGCGGGATAATCCCTTTGCGTAGTCGATCCATTTTTGGATGGCATCCTCCTTTCCTACCCAATTTCCCCAAGCAACCGCCTTCGCCGTTGCCAGATGGGCTTCAACCAACACATCCTTGGCCATCAAACTAATCGTCGGATTGGTATGGTTAATGAGCGCAGTTGCCAATTTTATCGCGTCCGCATGGCACCCGTAGGCAAGTTCATTATCAGGATTCCGGCTCGTTCGATACAATTCTCCAAGCATGAGCAATGCTCTCGCTTTTTCATGGGGAAAACGATCGCAAATTCCAAGGGTTTCCTGAAGATATTGTTTTGCTTCTTCGATTCGATTCATTTGAATCAATGCTTGCGCAAACGTCAAATGATAGGCCGGCCTGTGTTCATCGAGTTGGATTGCCCGACCGACGTAGAGCAATGCCGACTCGACGTGCCCTTCCCATAAGGCGATTTGGGCCAAGAGCCAATGGGCTTTGGCGTGGTCAGACCTGATTCGGATTGCATCGAGTAAATCACGCTTGGCTTCGGTCGGCCGGTCATACAAAATTGCTTCCGCTCGCAACACAAAAGGGTCGCTCGAAACCGGTTCGACGGCAATTCGTTCGACCAAAAAACCCTGCGGCGAAGTGTGCGGAGCGAAAACGAACATGACGCCTCTTTCGGGAAAAATCTCACCGGTAATCTTGCCCGTTTCGTCGGGGATCAAAATCGGTTTCGATTGAGCGAGTTCCGCTTGCAAGGATGCCCGGACATCCTCCTCGGGAAACGGCGGATTGAGTTCGATCACGATGGAGCGAACGATTCCGCTGCGGAGCGTTACTTCGATATGGTTCAGCGGCTCCATGGAGTAGAGCCTGACGATTTCATCGTCGCGGATGTCTTCCAATCTCGGTTCTCCCCAAAGTTGGGTGAGTTCTTCAACGGTGGTTGTGCCGGGCGAAACGCCTTCGATGACGGCGGTTTCGACGGATGGGCGGTTGGAATCAATATCTTGGGCCGGATGATGTCTGTTGGCAGCGGCAATCTGCTGAGACGTTGGTGCAAAATTTTGCGCAGCACCTTGCGGCATAGTTCCGTTGAGGAAAACTACAGCGAGCAGGTAACTGGCAATGGATGCAAGTGTTTGGGCGGAGCGATTCATGGGGATGCTTTCTCCGAACGTAATACCTTCCGAAGATTACTGTCGGAAGTGTAGTGTTTTTTGCAAAATGAGTCTAGTGCAAAAAATTGGACACGCTCCAGGCACTAGACATCTCGCTCAAACAAAAGTATAATTGCCCTTATTCCAATCGGAGCAGGTCCCATGAGCGAACAACATCACACCGAACAACCCAATACCGAACGCGATCACACTGCACCGGGCTCCGCCCAACCAGAGGGAGCCCAGCCAGAGGGAGCCCAATCAGGGGAAGACCGCGTCGCGTCCCGACGCTCTTTCATCAAACTCGTCGGCGTCGGCGGGCTCGCAACCGCCGCCGGTTGCTCCAAAGATACCGTCGGAATCGGGGATTTCGTGCCGGAAAATCCCCTGCTGCCGGGAAATACAACCGGCGGAACTGGTTGGCTGCCCGCTCAATATAACACCGTCGGAAACTTTCCCGTACAAGTTCGCGGGCGTATTCCTATCGACCCACGCGACCCGACCATCGAACGCCTTGACCATAAATGTATCCTCTGCGGCCAGTGCGTCGAAGTCTGCGACCGCTATCAGGCCATTATGGGACACTACGAACTGCCCCTGATCGACGATATTCCCTGCATCGGATGCGGCCAGTGCGCCCTTTGGTGTCCGACCAGTTCGATTACCGAACGCGATGATACGGCCAAACTTTGGGATGCCCTCAATAATCCCGACCTGCACGTTGTCGCTCAGACCGCTCCGTCGACGCGAATCGGCCTCGGCGAAGAATTCGGCCTGCCCGTCGCAACCAACGTCGAAGGCAAACAAGTTGCCGCCCTGCGTGCATTGGGGTTCGATACCGTGCTCGACACCAATTTCGGTGCGGATATGACCATCATGGAAGAAGCGACGGAATTGCTCCAACGCCTCAATGTCGAAGGATCATCAATTCCTATGTTTACGTCGTGCTGCCCGAGTTGGGTCAAGTATTGCGAAATGTACTATCCCGAACTCATTCCCCATCTTTCGACCGCCCGATCGCCGATGGGAATGCTGGCTCCCGTCATCAAAACGTACTATGCCGATCGGAAAGGCATTGATCCGGCAAAAATCTGTTCGGTTTCGATTATGCCCTGCACGGCCAAAAAGTTCGAGATGCTTCGCCCGGAGATGAACAATGCGGGCAAGTATTTGGGCAAGCCGGAAATCCGCGATACGGATATTGTGATTACGACACGCGAATTGGCCAGGATGATTAAGCAGCGAAACATTGATTTCCTCAATTTGGGCGATTCGCCGTATGATAATCTGCTATCCGAATACTCCGGCGGCGGCGCGATATTCGGCGTAACTGGCGGCGTGATGGAATCGTCAATTCGGACGGCATACTATTTTGTAACGGGCGAAAATCCGCCGCCGTCGATTGTTGATTTCAAGCCGGTACGGGGATTGGATGGAATCAAGGAAGCCGCTGTGGAAATACCGGGTTTTGGCGAACTTCGCGTTGCGGTCATATCGGGCACGGCGAATGCGAAAAAGTTTTTGGACGGGTCGGATCGGTGGAAATATGAAAATTTCCATTTTGTCGAGGTGATGGCGTGTCCGGGCGGTTGCGTAGCGGGTGGTGGTCAGCCGAAAACGGCATTGCCGCCGTCTAATTCCGTGAGGGCGCCTCGAATCGGATCCTTGTATGCGATTGACAGTGATAGGCCGAATCCTCCCGCAGTTCGCTCCTGCCACGAAAATCCTGAAATCAAGCGATTGTATGAGACTTTTTTCATCGGCGGGCCGTGCGGTGAAGTTGCACATAAGTTGCTGCACGGCTACACGGAGCATTATCGGGATCGGAGCATCCATTTTACGGCGAAACGGTAATAGATTTGTTCGGAAACCCTCAAAATCACCCTTCCGTAGCACACCGGAAGGACAGTTTCCGAACAAGTTTGACAAAATTTAGAACCAACCAATGATTCTCCCCCTCCTGAAAACCCGATTCGCCGACGCACTGCAAACGCTTGCAAGCGATGCCGATGCCTATCTCGATATGATTCGGCCCTCGCAAGACCCGAAATTCGGCGACTATCAGGCCAATATGGCGATGCCCCTCGCCAAAAAGCTCGGCAAACCGCCCCGCGAAATTGCTCTACAAATCGTCGAACAACTCGATATTGCCGACATCTGCTCGCCCCCGGAGATTGCAGGTCCCGGATTCATCAACCTCCGGCTCAACGATGACTGCATCCAAACGCTTTTGCACAGTGCAATCGCCGACGGTGAACGACTCGCGATTCCGAATGTCGATTCCAACAAACGGAAAACCTATCTCGTCGATTATTCCGGCCCTAATGTCGCCAAGCCGATGCACGTCGGACATATCCGCAGTACCGTCATCGGCAACGCACTCGCCCGAATGCTCCGATTTCAAGGACATCACGTCATTACCGACAACCATCTCGGCGACTGGGGCACGCAGTTCGGGATGATTATTTTCGGCTACAAGAATTATCTCGATGCCGATGCCTATCAGAAAAATCCCGTCGATGAATTGAGTCGGCTATACCGTTTTGTTCGCCAGAAAATGGATGAAGAGCCGCAGCCAGAGAGCATCAATGCCGCCGTTCTACGCGAAACGGCAAAACTCCACGCAGGCGATCCCGAAAATCTCAAAATCTGGCAGGAAGTCTTGCCCCATTCGCAGGATGAAATCAACCGCATTTACCAACGCCTGCAGATTGCCTTCGATCACACGCTCGGCGAAAGTTTTTACCAGCCGATGCTCGGCAAGGTCGTCGACAACCTGTTGCAACGCAAAATCGCCGTCGAAACCGAAGGAGCCGTCGGTATCTTTTTCAATCAGGAAAAAGTCCCAATGCTCATCCGAAAATCCGATGGGGCTTTCCTTTACGGCACGACGGATTTGGCAACGGTCGAGTATCGGCTCGATACCTTCAAGCCGGATGCGGTGTTATATGTCGTTGATTTCCGTCAATCGCAGCACTTTGACCATCTTTTCAAGGCGGTGCGTTTGATGGGCGTTGATGATGTCGAACTGACGCACGTCAAATTCGGCACCGTACTCGGCGAAGACGGCAAGCCGTTTAAGACCCGAAGCGGCGACACGGTCGGGCTCAACGGCCTACTCGACGAGGCCGAACGCAGGGCGTACGAAATCGTCAAGGAAAACGATAAAGACAACACGCCGGAGCCGGAACTTCGGGAAACCGCCCGGCGGATCGGCATCGGAGCGATTATCTATGCCGACTTGTCGCAGAATCGGGAGAGCGATTATGTTTTCAGTTACGACAAGATGCTGGCGATGACGGGCAATACGGCAACGTATATGCAGTATGCGTATGCACGAGTCCGCAGTATTTTCAGCAAGGGGAATGTTGATGTTGAAAATTTGCGAAATACTGTGAGCCGTACCGTTCTGCGGGATGTACAGGGTGCGGTGGCGAATTCGCACCCCGCGGAAAGGGCGTTGGCGTTGGAATTGCTCAAATTTGGCGAGGCGATAGACCTTGCGGTAAGGGACTACAGGCCGAATGTGTTGACTTCGTATTTATTTGAGTTAGCGAATCGGTATTCGGCCTTTTTTGAGCAGTGTCCGGTATTGAAGGCGGAGGATGCGGTCCGAACTGGCCGATTATTGCTGTGCGATTTGACGGCAAGGACATTGCAGAAGGGCCTCGAACTGCTTGGAATCGAGACCGTCGAGCGGATGTAACACCCTGCCGACGCATAAAAATCCAAAATTTTGTATAATTTCTGTAAAATGATGTCGCATTTGGAGCAGGTTTTACCATAAACACTATAGGCAGGATGCCCTCCAACCGAATGGAAGCGATACTCCAACAGTCAAGAGGTGTATTATGAAAAATATGACAAACAGAAGCATTATCAACAGCAAAACAATCCGGCTGACCGCTGGATTATTGACATTCGCCCTCGGCGTTTCGGTTCTTTCCGCTCCGGTTTTCGCGCACGGAGTGCCTTTTTACGGGCCGGGAGGGTTTTACGGTTATTCTCCGTATCATCATCCATTCTATCCCCCGCCTCGGCGAATGAATGATTTTGACCGAACGCTTGCTGTCATCGGGACGGTCGGTGCCGTCGCCGCGGCGGCCAATGCCCGAAATTATCATTATTATCGCCGCCCCCCGACCGTGATCGTTACGCAGCCGCGACCGCCCATCGTCATTGCGCAGCCGAATCCCATTGTGATCGAAAGGCCGGTTGTGGTCGAGCGGTTAGCTCCGGTTGCCCCGGTACAGGAGGGTTCCTATTCGCCGAGATTGGGAGCGTGGTTTCGCATCGAAAATATGCAGATACCGGGCCATACATTTACGGCAGCGAGGCTGACGTCGGAGCCGTTGCCGGATTCCCCGCTCAATCGTCTTGGTTTGCGTCGCGGCGATGTGATAACTCGGCTCAATGACAATCCGGCAAATGTGCTGACCGAGTTGGATCGGCACGCAGGGAACACATCCATTCGCTACATCAAGACTGGCACGACGCGGGTATTGCTGGGCAATGTATTCATACCGGCCCAGGTCGATGGACAAAACGGCTATCTCGCTCCGTAAGCGATATGGGGGCTGGAATGCCAGCCGCGTATTCAGAATAGGCCTGGCCGTCCCTCCGTCATCCCGGGCACACATCGTCATCCCGGCGCAAGCCGGGAACCAGGGAGATGGAATGCACGCTGTTCGGCTGGATTCCGGCTTTCGCCGGAATGACGATTTTTGTCCAAGGCAAAAATGAATACGCTCTAGCCGCGTCGCCTTTTATAATCATACGGTAAAATGTCACCATCCCGTGAAACGCATTCGCAAAAACATTTCCAATGACTCTCCGCTCCATACTTCCCTGCGTTCTTTCCGCCATAATATGTTCCGCAGTCCAAGCCCAGCCGACGGTGATTACCGCCGAACAAGTCGGTAGCCTGGCTGCAAAATTCACTCAAATGTTCGACTGCTCCGAAGGTTGGCTCGGTGCCGATGGGATTTATTCCATTCCCCTCGACGGCAACGACAACTGGAGCAGTGCCCACAAACAAGGAAAAACTCTTTTCGTCTTTAGCGATACAATGCTCGGGACAGCCGATCCAAACACGAAAAGATACCGCGATGTCCAAATGGTCAACCACTCGGCCGCAATTTTGACAACGGATACATCCTCATTGCTCTCTTTGCTACCATACCGCTCCGACACGGTTCGCTTCCTCTACGGCAAAAATGCCGACGGTACCCGAACTAATTTGTTCGATAAAAACTACTGGCTGCAAGACGGCATTGTCATCGACAATAAACTCTATCTCACCGCCTTCATTCCCGATGCCCGCTGGAAGCCCACTCGGATTGATTTGCTGACCATTCCGCTCTCGCCTTACAAAACGATTGATTGGGAAGGAGTTACAATTTCGGAACAATTCCCTTTGTTTGCGGAGAACGAACAGTATCAACTGTTGTTCGGTGCCGGGATTCTCGATCATTCTGCAACGGACGGCTACATTTATGTTTATGGTTATCGCGATACCTTGCGTGGCGGGCGGAAGCATCTTGTGGCGGCCCGGGTCAAACCGGCATCCTTTGCCGACAGCGAAGAATGGCGATTTTGGAATGGTACGGATTGGGTGCGGGATTTGACCGAGGCGTTCCGAGACGAGGCGGTTTTAGCGGAACGGGTATCGACTGAATTGAGTGTAACGCCGATAGCCGACGGCAAGTTTTTGCTTGTTTTTACGCAGGATGTGATGTCTGATAGAATTGCCTATAAAAAGGGCAGTTCGCCGATAGGTCCGTTTGGCGAGGCGGTCATTTTTTATCGAGCCCCGGAGCCGACAGCAATGGGTGATGGTGTTCGGGTGTACAATGCGAAGGCGCATCCGCATCTTTCCGCACCGGATTTTTTGTTAATATCGTATAATGTCAATCGGCCTGGCAATTTACCGCGTACTACCGATCAGTACCGTCCGCGGTTCATCGAATTGGCAATGGATGGGATTGAGTGAGAACGGCACACCGTTCTTCTGGATTTCGGCGTGCGCCGGGCTGGGACTCACAAACCTGCTCGCTTTCGCTTAAAATACTTTATGTATTTGACTATCACAACGAGGAGGATCAATATGCAGCCCACCGTCAGGCTGATGTATTGGAGAAACCAAGCACGATTGCTTTTGACGACCTCTTGGAGAAAGCCTAGACGCTCTCCATAAAGATAAGCCAGGCCAGTTGTCGCATCGGCAACTGGTGTGTCATCGGGTATGAAACCCGTAAAAAAGTCGTCATCAAGCCCTTTATTGATTTCTACAAAAGACACATCAACAATGGATCGACTGGTTATGTTCCCCGAACTATCAAAACTCTCCATAATTGCTCTATAAGGTATCCATACACCATTGCCTTGATCTCGAATATCGAAGAGTTTTGAGCGAGATCCTAACCAACGTCCAACGATATGGCCCGTATCGGAAAGTTCCAAACGATACCCCTCCGATTGTACTACCGAAAAATCTCTTTGCGGGTCAAGGTAAAAACGTGACATCAAATCCGCAACTACGATACATTCACGTCCATCAACCATTTCCTTTTTTTCAAATATGCCATACAATCGATCACTCTGCAAAAACAACATCAGATTACCTTCAACACCAGAAAAACCACACAAACGAGTGTCGAACAACTTTGCCAGCGATAATGGCATACTGACGCGAAAAAAGCCCATTAGAACACCAGTATCTGGTTCCTGTATGCCAGCATGCAGATTCCCGTCGTGATAAGTGAAGAGCGAAATAATCCGCTCTCCATCATACGACCTGATTCCAGCAGACTCTCTGTTGTCGTCTCCATCAGGATATTCATAGGCAAAATATATTTTATTTCCCGAGCCTGCATATTCGTAGGAAGTTTTTCTACTTACACCAAAATTCGAACCGTCTCCAAACTCTTCCTCAAAGACGGTATATTTGGTTCGGAAATCACTAATGGAATGTTGCCTTGCTTCAACCAATCTCAAGAGGGATTCTTTCGAAATCATTGGATTTTGTTCATTGACCACGCCGACAAACAATTCTCCTGTTCTGCCCGCATTTTCCGGCTTTGAAAAGAGTACAAATAAATCGTGGTCATTAGGCGGAAAAATGCAGTCCACCGCATTTTCGTTCTGTTCAACCTGACTCGCATTCAAGGACTCTCCTGTGCAGTTGCAAAACAATACCGCGAGTAAAAATGGCAGCAGAAGGCGAACACTGGCCGCTAAATTGCAGGTACTCCCTAACATTTTGAAGGCTTTTCGGAGTTTATTCATCTTTCTTAATTTGTGACAAACGCTTACCTACAGTTCCGGCAGCCCTTGCGTAATGGGAGTCTGCGAAAAGATGGCACGGCGAATAAGAACATAATTCTCATCGCGAAATTCGGTAAATTCCCCATCAATTTTCCAAATTTGCCGCTCCGGTTTCTCTTCAATGGTCGTCAAAATACGGTCTAGCGTCAAATTTTCAAGGCACAAAAATCGCCGATTATCCTCGACGGTGTACATCGCCGTCCGATCGCCGATTTGCCGGAAAAAAACGTGCAAATTGCGGAACGATGTTCCTTCTCGAAACCGCTGTGTACGGGTAAGTTGCGCGGCCGACAGTACCGCGATGGGCCTGATTTCTTGATTCGACTGTGCGGGCGAATCCGGCCTTTGTCCTTGTACAAAAATCAGGGCAAGCAGAGGAAGGGACGCGAAAACCGCAATCAACACGGGGGCATTAAACCGAGACATAGCGAGGCCGTACGGGAGCGAGGAATCCGGTGTGATTATATCAAAAGCGGGGAAACATAGCGAGAGGGGCGTTTGCGAGGGGCTCACGTCCCCCCGCTTTATTGTTGCACGGAAAAAGAGTACAATGACGCTTTCCTTACCAAACTTCCGTTAGCCCGTCCTAAAAACCGTGAAGACCAAGTATTCCCTTGCATGTTATGCTATCGTCCTGATCGTCCTGCTCCGCATCGGCATCGGCTGGCACTTCTTCTATGAAGGCGTCAGCAAATTCGATCCCGCCTCAAACTTTTCCGCCGAAGGATTCCTGGCCTTTGCCAAAGGCCCCACCGCCGAAATGTATTACTGGATGCTTCCCGACCTCGACGGCGTCAATCGCCTCGAACTTGCCGATATTCAAGATGAAAACGGCAGAGACGCCAAGACATTCCTCCAATATGAAAATGCATGGAAAGACTATTTCAAACAATATCTGCTGACTTACTCGCCGCTCATCAGGCACGAAGCCGACGCGGAAGAGTTTATCACCCTCAGTACGGCAGGTTTTGCGGAATGGCAAGAGGCGAATTTGCCGTCCGACAATGAGGGAATCGACTTGGTCGAGGCGAGAACGATATTTTTCCGTTATCTCAACGCAATGCGTTTGGATGCCGCCGACCTGGAATTGGAAGTCCTGGCATTCAGGGCCAGCCGGGACCGATTTTTGGAAACCCGACGAACGATCCGCAACAATACTTCCTTTGAACAGGAACGCCGTTGGCGGCAGATGATGGGATTGCGGTACGAGGCCAGTACTTTGATACGCATGCTGACCGCAATGGGCGATGGACTTCAGTCCGATTTGGGACGCGTTGCGGATCCAGAACTTGCAGGCCGAAGAGGGCAAATCGTTACCGCTCCAGAAAGGGAACTTTTCCCTGCAAATCCCTTCGTGCAGATGGATGTTCCTGCAATGACGCTTCCGATTGTCGATGCCGACATCCTCGGCAGAATGCATGTAAAGAATTGGGCCGTAACGTTCGCTTTGACTGCGATAGGGCTTTGCCTGATGATTGGGTTCTGCACACGATTGGCGGCTCTTGGCGGAGTGGCATTTTTGGTGAATGTCGTATTGACGACTTATCCGGTGCCGGGCGTGTATCCTGAAATCCCTTCGATCATTGGGAACTTTATGTTTGTCAGCAAGGATACGGTCGAATTGCTTGCTCTGTTGGTACTTGCGGCGATTCCCTCGGGACGCTGGGCGGGACTTGATTATTTCCTGTGGAACTACGGCGGAAAGCAGATTATGGGACTGTTCTGTCCGCGGGTGCGTGCTGGCGAGTGCGGATAGGGTGTTAGAGCCCTTCTCTCATTAGATTGGACTTATTTTCGTCATTCCGGCGTACCTTTTGACATTCCGGCATACTTTTTGTCATTCCGGCATACTTTTTGTCATTCCGGCGAAAGCCGGAATCCAGACGCGCGGCGTGTATACCGTTTCCCTGGTTCCCGGCTTGCGCCGGGATGACGGAAGGGCGTCCGAACGTTTGCGGAATCCGCTCTAACAACACCGTAATTGCATTTTTCTTACGGCAACCTATAATGTAGGGACTGTAAAATGTTCGCGTTCCCATCCTGCCTGCAATGAAAAACATCACCCTTTCGCTCTCGCCCCTGCTGATCTGCGTGCTCATCGCCAGCGGATGCGATTTGGCACAGCCCATCAATCAAGCCCCCGTAAACCAAGACGCTCCGCCCGTCGCACACGTCGAAGAACCGATTGCCGAACCGGGCCAAAATGAGGTTGCCGAAGACCGCACCATAACAGTTCGTGCGGAAACGGAATTGCGAGAAAGAGCCCAACGTACGGCAACGCCGACAAACAATCCGGCGGCAATCATCACCGTTCCCGTCCGAACGCTAATTTCAACGCGGGACAGGCTTGTCTTGCAGCAAATCGACCATGCAATGCAACTGTTTCGCGGCGAACACGGCAGGGCTCCGGCCAACCATGATGAGTTTATGGAGCGGATTATCCGAGCCAACAATATCCAATTACCGCCGCTTCGGCCTAACCAAGAATACATCTATGAAGGCGGCGAACTGAAAATCCGCAGTCCCGGATGAGGTTGAAGGCTGCTCTCCCGCTTCTGCACAATGCCGGTTTACCGTAACAATGGTGTTTCCGAACCTTGGAGAGCCCTTTCGGCCATGGGGTCCCCGGACTCGCCGGTCAGGTGGTTCGCCCAAACCGACTGCTCAAACAATCGCTCAAAATACAACGAAATGATGTGCTGCTGCTTTTTCTCAAATATGTCCGCAATCAAATCGCCACGCACATCCTCAATCTGTACCGGCAACGACTCTATATGCCTAACACAAAACAAAATCACAAAACTATCATCAATCTGAATAATCTGCGATAATTCGCCCGGTTGCAACGAAAACGCCGCCGCCTCCAATTCGGGATGGCCCGTGTGCCGAGCAATCGGCGGGATCACCCCTTTGCCCTGACGACTCGAAGGATCAAACGAATACCGTTCCGCCAAATCCGCGAATGCCTCTTCCGTCCGATGCCGATTCGCCATCTGCCAAACTTCCATCGCACGACGTTGGTCGGTCGCATTAAAAAATATCGCCAAACACTGGATCCGCTGGCCGTAATTCGCCTCAAATGACCGCTGTATATCGTCTTCCGTAACATTGACATGCTGGCGAGTGAGCCGTTTGAGCGATAAGACCGGCGCGACGACATTTTTACGGTACATCGGGAGCGACAAATCGCTTTCTTCCGTCGCCCTGCGAAGCCAAAGATCGACATTCGCAGAACCATCCGGTAAGAGCGGCAAGTATTTGAATGCCATCTCGTGGATTTCCCGGTCAATATCCTGGTCGGTAATCACAATGCCTTCCCGACGGCAAGCCTGTTCGACGATCAATCGGCTGATCATATCGTTCAAGACGCCCTGTCCGTGTTTGCGGATGCAAGCCTCGGCCAACTCCGCCATCGAAATATATTGAACATTGGGGTTGTTGGGTGCATTTTGACCGGGACCGGTCAAAACGGCAGCGACGCCGGGGAATTGCCCCTGCAAAGCGGGATTGCCGAATACAACTTGGACTTGCGTTTGCCGTTGTAATTCCAGCAAAATTTCGTTGGAAACTTGCGGCAACTTGGCATCCCAAATTTGATAGAATAATTGCCGTTTGACGGCCGCATAATCAACATCGTGCGGTTGCAGATGTCCTTCGCAGCGATAAATCGAGAAACACCCCGGGGGGAATTCAACAATCTGCGAAATATCGCCCGGCTGCAACGCGAACAGCATCTGCTCGACCACAGGATTATACGTATGCCGACGAATCGGGTGCAACATTCCGCCGAAGGATTGACTGACGGGATCAATTGATCGGTTTTTCGCAATGGATGCGAATGTTTCTGGATGCTGCTTGACTTCGGCAAGTACCGCCTCGGCGTCGGCTTTGGAACCGAGCACGATTTTTCGGACTTGAACGGCGGCTCCGAAGTTTTTTTCGTATTCGACTTGCAGTTCCTCCTCGCTGATTGAAAGGCGTGGACCTGCCAGTCGGGCAAGGGCTAAATTGACTAAAATGATGTCTTGCCGATGTTGTTCCGGCGAAATCCCGAGTCGGTCTTCAAATGTTTTCAGAAACTCCTCGCTGGTCAATTTGAATGTTTGCGCACGGCGGAGGATTTCTTCGTTGATTTCTTCGGCAGTTATGGTAATTCGTTGTCGTTCGCATTCACGCAGGATGAGAGTTCTGCTGATAATGTTTTGCAGTTCGTTGGCTCCATGCAGGTGAAGCGATTCGTTTGCGAGCGCGTTTCGGGTGATTCGTTCGCCGTTCACTTCGGCGATGGTATCGGCCAATTCGACGCGGATGGTTGGCGTAGCATTTTGTCCGAAGGCGAAGGAAGCAAGCAGGAGAAGGGAGAGGGTCGTGCTGAATGCGTGTTTCATATCTATTTTCAAGGGCCCAATGTAGAGACACGGTCGGGCATGATAGGAATTTTCCCGACGGGGGTCAAGAGCGGTTCGGCATCCGCGTTTTTCCTGTTAGCGATTGGTTTTCATATTTTCGAGCGTAAAAACCTGCTGGCAGTTTGGGCAGCGGAGGAGCGACTCCCGACGAGCGAAGTCCAATTCTTCGCCGAGAAATTGCCGACCGCAGTGCGGACAGAACATTTGCCAGACGCATTCGGGCTCGCCGAGCCCGCCGATGTAGCCGCCCGGCGGTCGGCGGGCTTCCTCATTTTGGCTCTTTGCCTCATTCCGCCATAGCCAACGGTTTACCGTACTGACAAGATACATCTCCTCTGCCGATGTGGTCAAAACGTAAAACGACCGCTTCCTGCCGTACGGAATGTACACGCCGCCGAAAAACGCAATGTCCTTTTTGTAAAACGCTCCAACATCGAAGCGGGCAACCGTTCGGCAACGCTCCCAAAACAGCCAGCGAGTCCGAAAACGCACCGTCGCCTGCCCAAAATCTATGAAACGATGAACGTGGTAAGTCCGAATGGTCAAGACAAGTGCAATCGCCATTGCACACGAGTATATGCCCGTAAATTGCAAAAATTCTGGACTGAGTAAAACCAGTACCCCTTTTTCTTGCGGCCAAGCGAGATACAGCAATGCCGCCGAAAATACCGTCAGTACCGCAAGAGAAATCGTCAACAGATTGCCATGTCTCGGCTTTTGATACAGATGCAAGCCGGTTTCGTCTTCGCGAAATGCGATTCGGCAATGTTTGGGCGGCATTCGTTCTTGTAGGTCGCCGATTTGGAAGAGCCAGTTACATCGGGCACACTGTCCGGCGGCTTCTTCGAACCAAACGTTTTCGCGGGGCAGTGCGGCATGGCAGATTGGACACCGCACGAACAGACCGGCGACGGGTTCGTCGGTACTATGTTCGGACGGATGTTCTAAACGTACCAACGGCCTGCCGTTGTGTTCCCTTGTTGTGAGAACGGAACGTATTGCGAGGGGTGATTCGGTAGGTTGCCGACCGCCGGGCGGCAACGTGCGGTACTCCGCACTATGACCTGTATACTCGTTATGCTCTGTTGGTTCCGTTTTCCAGTCGGCTTCGCCGACGTTGCCGCCCGGCGGTCGGCAACCTACCTTCTCTTTCTCAAACTCCGCGAACACTTTCCGCAGCCAAACGACTTCATGGGGGCCGAGTGAAAGGCACGACGCTTCGGGATTGAATACGCCGGGGGATTGTTCTTTGAACATCCATAATCCGGGAAAACGCTTGTGTTCGGACAGTTCCAATTTGCCTTGCCGGGGGAACCTTTTAGTGGAACCTCGACCGAAGATCCAAGTTTGCAGGATAATGTGCGTCGCATCGATTCGGACGAGCCGTTTTTCGGATGCGCCCAATACGGCCAGGCCCAAAAGCAAAAAGGGAGCGGCAACAAAGAACGGAACGACAAAAAAGTCGTCAGGTTGGCTCCCATTTATCAATACCGTGAATATACCAAGAAGGAGAAGGGAAGGAGAAGCGATAAGAGCGGGACGCAAGAATTGTTTGAAGGCGGCAGCGGCTCTCGACGGCCGATAAATGAACAGGGCCTCTTCGGTGCGGTAAACCTGTATGTTGACCGAATTTCCGTCGTCCAGGGCGAGGTAGGTTTTTGTCCGCATAGGAGCATTATAACATAGGCTTATCCCAAGGTTTCGCCCGATTCGGGAACCCCGTGTACATGTGTCATCCCATCCAATATAATGAGGGGGCGTCTAGAGCATTTTTTGACGTTTTCCCTCAACGATTTGATGAAGCAATACTTCTTCGCTTTTGTTCTGTGTCTGTTTTCCGTCCTTCTCTTTGCAGATCACGCAAAGGGAGAGCATGCATTTTCGGATTTCCTCCGCATCTCCAAACCCGAAGGACAGCGAACGCCCGTCTCGTACGATACCGCAATCGCCAAATTCACCGATGAAAAAAATAATGCCGAAGTCCATCTCATCGGCGTCATTCACATCGGCGACAAGGAATACTATGCCGAACTCAACGAAATCTTCAAGCAATACGATGCCGTTCTGTACGAACTCGTTGCCGACGAAGATACCCGACCTTCCCTCGGTACTGACCGCAGTGAACCGCAAAGCATTCTTTCATCCTTTCAATCCGGGATGGGCAATGCCCTCGCCCTCGACTTTCAGTTGAATCATATTGATTACCACGCGGCAAACATGATTCATGCCGACTTGAGTCCGGCGGAGTTTGCCCGACGGGCATCGGAGCGTGGCGATATGATGCAGATGTTTTATCGGGCGTTGTTGTCGGGGCTCAAGAAAAGCGGGCCGGATGCGCAGCGTGAGGAAATGCGGTTGCAGGGCCGTCTGTTGGGTTCGCTCCTTGCGGCCGACCCGAAATTGTCCTTGAAACGGGTCTTGGCCGAAGAAATGATGAACCAGTTGGACGATGCTGCCTGGATCATCGGCGGCGAAGGTTCCGCAATCATCTCCGACCGCAACGAGGCGGCTCTGAATGTTTTACGTCGGGAACTCGCGAACGGCAAGAAGAAAATTGCGATATTTTATGGAGCGGCCCATCTGCCGGAGTTTGCGAACAGTTTGGAAAGGGATTTTCAGATGCAAAAGACGGGCTCTGATTGGGTCATCGCTTGGGATTTGACTCGCGACCGCTCCGCGAGACGGTGAAGGGCACAAATTTGGGATGAGAACAGATCACGTTCTTGACATTTTTTGCCGTTCGATTATACTTTTCCGGTACAGATCGAGCAAAATTGTCAGTATGTCCATCGAAGAAGTTGCCGAATTACCCCCGTTTGAAGTTCAACACGATGCCGTGAACTCCGAAAACTCGCCGCTCGTCGACCGACTTTCCGAGCCGATCATCGGCCAATGGAACGTTTTGGTCAGCCAAACGAATTGGGAAAAAGGCTCCCTGATCCTAAATTGGCGGAATGAACTCATCGCGGCGGGATTGCCCAATACCGTCTACTCCGACGAAGCCTGGGCACGACACGTCGGGAACGTCAGTGCTCAACACGTCGGCAGGCTGCGCCGTGTTTCCGAACGGTTCGGCACGGCATATCCGAATTTTGCCGGTTTGTATTGGTCGCATTTCAGCGTCGCCCTGGATTGGGACGATGCCGAACTTTGGCTCGAAGGAGCCGTCCAAAATAGTTGGTCGGTCGCTCAAATGCGGGTACAACGCTGGGAAACCCTCGGTGGTTCCGACGACCAAAAACCGCTCGAAAAAGACGTCATCGTTGCCGATTTTGACGAAGAGTCCTATTCTCATTCGGCCATGCCGGACAGGATCGAAGGCCGAACCGCTGAAATCGGAGCCGTCGAGGGCTTTGACGCTTCGTCGATTGCCGTACCGGATATTGACGAAAAACCCGTCAAAAAGAAGGAACAAACGAAAAAAGATAAGGCCAAACATACCGAGTCAACCGCCGGTATTTCAGTCCCCCGGACGGGCGAACTGTTGATGTCGCTCAGGGAGATTTCCAATTTCCCCGCCGACCTCGCGGATTCGCTGGAACTGTTGAAGGTCGCGATATTGAATCACAAGTTGGCCGGTTGGCAATCCATTTCGGCGGAACAGGTCGGCCGAGCATTGGAAATGCTTAAAATGCTAACCGTCGCGGAGGATTGAGGATAAGGAGTATAGGAGACAGGGGTCAGAGTATAGGGGTTAGAATGTTTTTGGTTCTGCTAACTCCTAGTTCCTGGCTCCTGACTCCGAACTCCTAGCCTCTCACTCCTAACTCCCATCACACCATGACATCACCATCGAGCGCTTTTGCATCCAGTACCACTCGGAAGTTGCCGATTCGATGTCGGCAAGACCTCGAGATTAAGCGGTCGGCGTATCTGGGCGAGTCCTGTTGGATCCTCAAAGACCCCATCGGTGCCCGATATTTTCGATTGCAGGACGAGGAATATGCGATTCTCAAAATGTTCAACGGCGATAACAGCCTGGAAGACATAAAAAAAGCGTTTGAAAAGGAGTTTCCGCCGCAGAAAATCAAACTCGAAGAACTCCAACAACTGATAGGCCAATTTCACCAAAGCGGCTTGATCGTCGCATCGGCCCCCAATCAGGGCGAGGAACTCCTCAAACGCAGCAAAAAACGAAAACGCAAGGAAATTACACAAAAATTTACGAACATCCTTGCCATCAAATTCAAGGGAATCGATCCCGACGCGATATTTTCGCGGGTATATCCGTTCTTTCGCTGGTGTTTTCATCCCGTTTCGCTCGCGTTGGCCATCGCGATTTGCGTGTCGGCCATTTTGCTGATTCTCGTGCAATTCGACACGTTTCGCTCGAAGTTGCCGGAATTTTATACCTTTTTCAGTCCGGTCAACATGATTTTCATGGGAATCGTGCTCGTCATCACCAAGATTATGCACGAATTCGGCCACGGACTGACGGCCAAACACTTTAAGGGCGAATGCCATGAACTCGGCGTGATGATCCTCGTCCTGACACCGTGTTTGTACGTCAATACGTCCGATTCTTGGCTGTTGCCCAACAAATGGCACCGGATCGCGATCGGTGCCGCCGGGATGTGCGTCGAGTTTGTCCTCGCGGGAATCTGTACCTTCATTTGGTGGTTTACCGAGCCCGGTTTGGTGCATTATTTGGCATTGAACGTCATGTTCATCTGCTCGGTCAGTACGTTGCTGTTTAACATCAATCCGTTGCTCCGCTTTGACGGGTATTTTATGCTTGCGGACTATCTCGAAATCCCGAATTTGCGGCCAAAAGCAGGGAAACTCTGTACGGCCAAGTTCAATCAATGGTTTCTCGGGATGGAACCGCCGGATGACCCCTTTTTGCCGCAAAAAAACCAGATTCTGTTTGCCATTTTTTCGGTACTCGCGGTCTGCTATCGCTGGGTGATTATGGCGTCCATTCTGTTTTTCCTGCATACGCTTTTCAAACACTACGAACTGATTATCCTCGCGAGAATCCTTGCGGCGATGTCCTTGTTTAGTTTGCTCGTGATGCCGATTTATAAAGCAATCAAATTTTTTATGGTTCCTGGGAGGTTGTACAAAGTGAAAAAATGGCGTGCTTATTCATCGTTTGCGATATTCATCGGACTGTTGTCGCTGTTGTTTTTTTATCCGTTGCCGTACACGGTGGTTGCACCGACGATCGTCGAACTTCGGACAGGCACGGCTCGGCATGTGTTCGTGCCGGACATCGGCGGCGGAAGTCGGCTGCGGGAAATTTACGTTGAGCCAGGCCAGTTCGTGGAAGCCGGCGATTTGCTGGTGATTTTGGAAAATCTGCCGCTCGAAATGGAACTCATTGAGGCTCGTGGCCGATATGAAGAATGGAAACAGGAACTCGAATCGCTGGAAATCATGCAGATACACCGGCCTGATACGGGTTCGCGGATTCGTCCGACGCAGGAATCGTATCGTGTGGCTCGCGACCTTTTGCAGAACAGGCAGCGTGATTTCGATTTACTGACGCTGCGTGCCCCGATTTCGGGAACGGTTGTTTCACCGGCTTGGAGAATCCATCAACCTCCGCCGGATGGTCAACTCCCAATGTGGTGGGGCACGCCGCTGCAACCCAAAAATATCGGTGCAACGTTGCAACCAGGTACGGTTATATGCAGTGTCGGTGATTTGAGATTTTTGGAAGTTATGCTGATTGTGGACCAATCGCGGACGCCGTTTTTGAGGCTGGGGCAGCAAATTGAGTTGAAATTGCATGAATTTCCTGATCGGACGTATGTCGGAGAACTTTTGGAGATCGAGAATGAGCCTATATCGGCATTGGAATTGCAGATGACGACGAATGCGGGGGGAGAGGTTCCGACGACGCGGACGGCGGATGGGACGGAAGCACCGAATCGGGCATCGTATCGGGTACGGATGTTATTGGACAACACGGAGGATTTGTCGATCCGTGTTGGTATGACGGGCGTCGGCAAGGTGCATGTTGACCCGCAGACGTTGGGTTTTCGTCTTTGGCGTATTGCCAGCGAGACGTTCAATTTCCATTTGCAGTAGAGCACGGTGCAAGGGCGGGGCATTGGCACCTTCACCGATACGTCGAAAGCAGTTCGCGGTTGATTTTCACATTGTGCCGAACATCCACCGGAAATGATCGCAAAAAACGAATCTCCCCGATCGACTCCGTCAACGGACTGCTCCGGCCCAAAGCCCGTAACTCATCCAAAAATTGCTCCCGCTCCGCTCCACTCTTCGGAAAATGCTCCGGCAACGGCTCGATATACATTCGCGGCGTGCCGGACGGCGAATTCGCCAATGCCGACCGGTACACCTTCGGATGTCGATTGAATATCCCCTCACACGGTATCGAAAAATACGTGCGGTTCGCTGGCGAAGCGGCTAACACGACAACACGATGTGCCTTGCGACCGCAAAACCAAAAACGATCCCGCTCATCCAAATAGCCAACATCGCCCATCCGATGCCAAATTCGACCCTCATGATCCCGTATTTTCGCTGCTGCATTGGCCTCCGGCCTGTTCACATACTCCTTCGTTACTTGCCTGCCCGTTACCAAAAGTTCGCCGATTTCGCCCCTCGGCAATTCCTGGATGTCCTCCCAGCGAGCAATCGGCTCGTCCGTGATGGCAATCACCTTCCAAGTAATCGACGGGAAGCGGTTGCCGACGCAAACGCCTTTGCCCTGATCGGTTTGCGCTGCCGTTTCCGAAAGCACTTCGCTTGCCGAAATGACTGATACCGGCAAGGCTTCCGTCGCACCATATGGCGGGAAAATGTCGCCTTCAGGATGAATGCACGGCTTGAGTTTCGCCAAAATCTTGGCCGAAACGGGAGCCCCTGCCGAAATTGCCCGGCGGAGCGTGTCAATCCGTTTGCCCGTCTGCATACAGTGGTCGGCAACGCGGTTCCACAGGGCGGGCGAGGCGAAGCACTGCGTGATTTCCCAACGGTTGGCGGCCTCGACAATTTTTGCAGGATCAGCCTGGGCAGGCCGAGTGGGATTCATGTCGGGAATCACTGCGGTAACGCCCATCGTGATGTCGAACAGGCCGAAGAAGGGAAAACAGGCCAAATCAACTTCGCCGGGCTGGATGTTGAATCGTTCGGCAATTTCTCGGGCTTGGGTATCGAACATTTCGTGCGTGAAGGCAACGCCTTTGGGCGGGCCAGTGCTGCCGCTCGTGAAGATGATCGCGGCGAGACTGGCCGTCTCGTCCTGCGAGACGCATTCCGTGCCGCACGGGGTGCGGCGGCTAACAGATGTTTGCCGGATTGCATCCAGCGACAGTCCGCCTCGCAAAAACCAACTATAGGGCCAGCGTTGGCCGACGGTGATGTTATGTTTTGCCTTGGGAAACTTATGCCGCATAAGCAATCGGACGGCGTGAACTGGCGGAATGGCAGCGAAACCGTCGGGTTCGACTTCGGCAAGGCAATCGAGCATCCGGCGGATGCCCATCCCGGGATCAATGAGGATGAGAGTCACATTGGCTTTGCAAAGGGCGAAGACGAGGGAGATGAAATCAATGCCGTAGCGGACGAAAAGGGCGATTTTCATCCCGGGTTTGACACCGTTTTCGAGCAGGGCGTTGGCGATGCGGTTGGTATCGCGGTCAAGTTCGGCAAAGGTAATGGTTCGGTAGTCGCCGTTTCCATCGGGTTGTGCGATGGCAATCGTATTGGGAGAGCGTTGGGCGATGTCAACGAGTCGGGAAGCAATGTTCGGCATAGGGGATATTGTGTATTACATACTGTTTTAACGCAAAAGAGAGCGAGCACGCCATCATTGCGGCATGCTCGCCAAAAAAACACAGGCGGTTTTGCTTAGTACCGATAGTGATCCGGCTTGTACGGCCCCTCGATGGGGATGTTCAGGTATTCCGACTGTGCCGACGTCAATTTCGTCAATTTCACGCCTATTTGCTCCAAATGCAAACGGGCAACTTCCTCATCCAATACCTTCGGCAAACAATGCACTCCAATCGGATACTTTTCAATTTCGGTCCACAACGCAATCTGGGCCAACACCTGATTCGTGAATGAATTCGACATCACAAACGAAGGATGCCCCGTCGCACAACCCAAATTAACCAAACGCCCTTCCGCCAAAAGAATAATCGAATTGCCTGACGGGAATGTATATCGGTCAACCAAAGGCTTAATCTGCACCTTCTTCACGCCAGGATACGATTCCAAGCCCGCAACGTCGATTTCCACGTCGAAGTGGCCGATATTGCACACGATTGCATCGTTTTTCATCTTCGCCATGTGCTCGGCCATAATGACGTTGCAACAGCCCGTCGTGGTTACAAAAATGTTGCCAATCGAGACGGCTTCATCCATCGTCATAACCTGAAAGCCTTCCATCGCGGCCTGCAATGCACAAATCGGGTCAATTTCCGTAACAATCGTCCGTGCTCCGTAAAACCGGAGTGATTGAGCGCAACCCTTCCCGACATCGCCGTATCCGGCAACGACGGCAACCTTGCCCGCAACCATAACGTCGGTCGCTCTTTTGATGCCGTCAACGAGCGATTCCCGACAGCCGTACAGATTGTCGAATTTGCTCTTCGTTACGGAGTCATTCACATTGATTGCCGGAACTTTCAGTTCGCCTTTGGAGAACATTTGGTAAAGGCGGTGTACGCCCGTCGTCGTTTCTTCGGTAATTCCTTTGACGCCTTTGATGATGTCGGCGTATTCGGGTTTGTGGAGCAGGACGGTCAGGTCTCCGCCGTCATCGAGTACCATATTGAGGGGTTTTCCGTCGGGGAATATCACGGTTTGCTCAATGCACCAATCGTATTCGGCATCGGTTTCGCCTTTCCAGGCATAGACGGGCACGCCCCGGGCGGCCATCGCGGCGGCGGCGTGGTCTTGGGTGGAAAACTTATTGCAACTGCTCCAGGTAACATCGGCACCGAGGTCGATGAGCGTTTCGATGAGTACGGCTGTTTGGATGGTCATATGGATGCAACCGGCGATGCGGGCACCTTTAAGGGGTTTGGTTGCGGCATATTTTTTCCGAACGGTCATGAGGCCGGGCATTTCATTTTCGGCGATTTGGATTTCTTTTCGGCCCCAGTCGGCGAGGCTGATGTCGGCAACTTTATAGGGCAAGGTCGATTTTTCGATGGGCATAGCGATTTTGATGTTGGTGGATGACGGAACGTCAGACGTGTTAATTATAGATGATGGGCTCGGCTTTGGGGAGTCCCTTGCCAGGCCGTTTCTGCTTTGTATGTGTAAAAAACTGAACGTGTCATTTTCCCGTTGGGACAGTCATCTGCCGTCTTTACCGATATTCGCGGACGCAAGGAAAAGTCCGTTTTTAGGGAAAATTCCTATTGTCCCGGTTACGCAGCCGCCGATGATGAATTCAGCGTTTGTTATGTCCAACCGCCGAGGTAAATCTATGAATCGACTATCTACAATAATCATCCTTGCCGCATTATTGACGGCAAATGCCGCTTTGGCTCGAGACCTGCGTGTCTTTTCAAACTGCGCTCCATGCGAGCCAGCCGCGTTCGACCCCTGCCAACCCGCCGGGTGTGGGCCCAGCGGATTCGGGAAGGGCTCGCTGTTCGACCAATTCACTTTCTACGGTTGGGTGCAGGCGGGAATCACCGTCAATAGCCACGGCCAAAAAAATACCTACGGTGAAGGGGCGATTCCGCTTGACCGTAACTTGGATGCGTTTTCCGGCAACTCGTACTTCCTGATGTCAAAGCATCCAAGCAACTTCAACGTCTACCAGGCTTGGCTCGGCGTTGCGAAAGGTGCTGACACTTCACGCGGATTCGATTGGGGATTCAATGCCGATGCACTTTTCGGAACCGACGCAAAATACGGTCAAAATTTCGGCGACCAAAAATTCGATTACGGTTGGGGAAGCGGCGATTATAATACTTCCATTATTCAACTCTACGCGACGGTTGGTTATCATGACCTGCAAGTTCGTATCGGGAAGTTCGCGACCGGTATGACGCACGAAGCGTTGCCCTGCGTTGCGACGTTTTTCCACAGTTATTCTTTTAACTGCTACAACTTGCCGTTGCACGTTTCCGGCGTTATGGCGGATTATTCCGTGAGCAAACAACTGACCATTTCCGGCGGTTGGAATACCGGCCCGCAGAACAGTTTTGAGAATCCGGCTGGCGACAACGGATTTCTCGGAAAAGTTGTCTACACGCCCCGCGACGGGTTCAAGATGACATACAATCTGTATGCCGGAAAAACGCATGGAGCCGAAGATACTGTAACGAATGTCTCGCAGTCGGTCAACGTCGCAATGAATATCAGTCCCAAATGGCTGTATATGTTTGAAACGGCCTGGGTAAATAATCGGTTCAATGAGGGCGATGCGAATTCATCGTGCATTGGCATTAACCAGCACTTGATTTATACGATCAACGAGCAATGGGCGGCGGGTTTGCGTGGCGAGTGGACTCGCGGCAACGGAACGCTTTTTGATCCTTCTGAAGAGGGGACGGGCGGCCATCTTTACGCTTTGACGCTTGGTGCCAACTGGACGCCGAATCAATGGTTGATAGTTCGGCCTGAATTGCGACATGATTGGAGTGTTTACAGCGGCGGTTTTCGTCCATATGCGAATGGAACGCAGGCCAATCAACTTTCCGGCGGCGGCTCGTTCATCGTGAAGTTCTAAATGGCGAGTAAACTAGCGCACGAGCCGGGGGCGTCAGCCCCCGTGTTCGTGCGATTTTGCTCTCACTCCGTCAAGTCAAAGTCAAACACATTATTGCCGCGAGGTACAACCGTTGCCGTGATGCCCGAACCTGATGCTGTGCCGTAACGCTCTGGAATCAAACTCCGCGGACGAACAACCGGGCCAACATGCGATACCGACTCCGCAGAAGGAACATATTCGCCCTGTTCTACGCCCGACATTTTGCGAAATGTAACATTATATTCCCCCGGAGTAGTTCCAGCACCGGGATTCCCCATCGCTGTTTGCAGCCGATAATGGCCATTTTCGTCTGTAATGGCATAAGCCATATGCCCTTGGTCTTGCTGTGTCGGAGCAAAGTTGACCGTTGCTCCCGCCAGCGGTTGACCATTGAACGTAACTGTTCCAGTTACTGCCACCGTGGCAAGCCTGCCGTCGTTACAACCAACGGCAATAAATAATACGAGAAGTAAAGGTAAAAATTGATGTTTCATAAGATGTAGGAGTTAGGGGTTGGGTGGGAGAGCGTGCCCATTTTTGCTTGGGACTCGCTTTCGTCATTTCAGCATAGTTTTCGTCATTCCGGCGAAAGCCGGAACCCAGCGGAACTGGCATCGCACGCAATGGCTGGTTCCCGGCCTACGCCGGGA
>Ga0099364_10000734_pt1 | contig 55659 bp, 45 predicted proteins | sample TergutTh196P3_FD_73070 | JGI IMG/M metagenome (GOLD analysis project Ga0099364, IMG submission 73070) | Microcerotermes parvus P3 segment gut microbial communities from Pointe-Noire, Republic of the Congo - Th196 P3 | ecosystem: Host-associated > Arthropoda: Insects > Digestive system > Gut ... | reverse complement strand
GAAATCCGGTGCCAGCGATATACCCGAAAGGATAAATGATTTTATACAGAAAAACCGCAGGGTGCTTTTAGTTTCCTTCATTGCCCTGATCCTTATTTTTATTGGATCCCTCATCGGCATCACCATCCGTGAACGAATACAAACCCGGGCCATAAGCCAGGTAGATGAGCTGCAGCAGCGCTACAATGCCCTGATGTTTCAAAACCAGGATGTCTTTCTGAGACAGGCCGAGATGTCTGTGCTCTTGCAGGACCTGGGGGAATTTGAAAGGCGTAATTCCGGTTTTGCCGCCGCCAGGGCCAACAGCATCATGGCGGACATACACTGGAATAACGGCAACTGGGCCGAGGCAGAAAGTGCCTGGCTCCGGGCGGCCAGCATAGCATCCCGGAACTATCTGGGACCCATCTCGCTCTTTAATGCCGCCGCCGCAGCGGAAGAGCAGGGGAACATAGCCGGGGCCATCGATCTCTACACCAGGGCGGTAGCTTATGGACAGGGCTTTCCTGCCGCGTCCAGGGCCCAGTTTGCCATAGGGAGGCTGGAAGAATCGAGGAACAATACGGCCGCGGCGGTCACTGCCTACCGGGTCATCCTGAGCCGCTGGCCCCATGATCCCCTCTGGGCAGACCTGGCCCAGAGCCGCTTGATTATCCTGGCCGACTAGAGGGTTGTCATGAGCGTATGTAAAGGGGGGCTAAAACTCTTACTCGGGGCTGCCTTTCTGTTCATCCTCGCAAGCTGCGGGATAGATGATTACCCCTACATATATCCCATTCCCCAATCTGATATCAGCCAGGAATTAAATTCCAGAGCTACGGTACGAATTTCTTCGAACAATATGTCATCCAACTTTACCCACTTTGTGATCTTCTACCGGATCTATGTGAGTAATATTCCCGAAACATCCACCATCAGGGAAAACTTTCGGGTCATAAACCCCACCCTGGCTTCGGATTTTAACGCCATATTCCCCTATATAGACAGCGATACCCTGGTAAACATCAACATGGATCAGCTGTTTCGGAACCGGGGATACCAGTACCTCTCCCTCGATGGAAACTTTAATATAGATAGCGTCCTTGGCAGGTCGGTGCTGGGAAACACCCTGGTCTTTGATTTTTCTTCCCACAAGCCCCCCACCATGAGCATAGGGGCCAGCACCTATACCCTCCGGAGGTCTAACGGGAACGGCCTCTTTAGCCCCCAGCCGGGGCACCGGCAGTTTATAAATTCCGAACCCCTCTGGCGGACCGAGAACATAAACCAAAATATTAACGCCGATGTGGTTGGCCATTCGGGCCTGGGCCCCCTGGATAACCGCTTTACCTTTGCGGCCCTCTACATAGCCGGGGTGGGAATAAATGAATCAAATTACTCTACGATTTACAGCACCCCTTCCCTTATTCATGTGTTTCTGCTTCCTGATCAATGGTAGGGGTAGGGCCTAGGGGGGCGGCACTGTCAAAAACGATCCCCCCCAGATCCCTGGCAGGACCGGAACCGGATCGATAGGCCTGTAAAGCTTCCTTTTCGAATTTGAGATTCAAGAAACTAAAGACCTCTTTTTGGTTCTCTCCTATGGTAATCTCGGGCATCCAATAGGCAGAGATATCCTTGAGGACCCTGGCCCGGCCCTTGTCAAGATTCCGGGGGTGGCATTCATCGTTGGCGGGAAGGGCTCCCTCGGCATTGAAAGCTTCCGGGGTTCTCCAGATCCGGTTTATACAGAAGGAGCGAAAGTTATCGACCCGGTGTGATTCATTCTTGCGGCTTAAGAGCCAGGAACGAAGGGCCGGGATGATCCAGAAAAGGGCCGAAAAGAGGAGGGGGACTATGCCCAGAACCACCTGGATGAAAAAGAGGGGATCTATACCCCCCTGGGCGAGGATTATATAGAAGTTGCTGTACATGCCCGGTTCCTGAATAAGGGACCCAACATTAATGGAGTTATACAGAAAGTAGACCCCAAAGATCAGGTTAAGCCCGTTGATTAGGGCAAACCAGGTGTTCATGCCGGCAGGATTTTGGGAGAAGCTTTCCAGTTTCTTGTAGAAGGCTGATATGGTCCCCAGGGCAGGGGGGTTTTCTGGGGCAGTACCGCTCAGCATGATCTCCTCAAAGCGGTAGACCAGGGTCCCCTGGCCGCTGACTTCCGGGCTCCCCCCGAACTCGGCGCAGAGTTCCATCATAAGGGTTTCTGCCTCCTGGGGGGGCAGGGTGCTTAAGATCATGAGTTCCGGCAGGGAAATAATCCCCCGGTTGTTCCGGACGAAGGCGATAAAGGCTTTTTTAAGTTCTTCTTCCCTATCCCCGTTGGGGTCCTTGTCTCCAAAGATGAAGGAAAATATCCGGTGGTGAAGGGGATTCTTTTTCTCCCTATTCCCGGCCTGGGGCAGAGAAGACCAGGAGGAGCCCCGCCGCCTTGAGGCCCCCATGAGTTCGGAGTAAAACCAGAGGCGGATAAACATATTAAAGAGCCCCATGGAGGCATTTCCTCCGCCCCGGCGGCGGTTGGAATTGGCTGAGGCAGAAATGACCAGGGTGCCCAGGGCTATGACCAAAAAGAGGACGAAGTAGCCTATGAGCATTACCATGATCCATACCTTAAAAAGAAGGGCCAGGGCTTTAAGGGCATTCTGGGAAACAAAGAAGAGGCTTTTCCGTAGGACTGCCCTAAAGCCCCTATAACGGCTCCTTGTGCCCTGGGGAAAGGTATAGAGGATCTCCCCCGATTCGGTCACTTCCAGGCGGGCAGAATACTCATCCGCCGCCAGGGGAAGCAGCTCCTTAACCTTGGCCAGGGAGAGGCCTGTCTGGGCCGACACATCCTGAAGGCTCAACCCGGTTTTATGTTTTTTAAAGGCGGTGACTATTTTCTGGTAAGAGGCTGGGTCTTTTATTAATAGCTCCATTGGTATTTATACCAATATAGATGCCCCCAGGGAAGGGGATTCCCGGCGGTGATCCTCTAAGATTGAAGCCAGGGTAAGCTTTGAAAAATAGTCTGCCACCAGGCCGTTTACATCGACCCAGATTTTATGGCTCATGCATTCCTCGGTCTTTTCGCAGAAGTTATCCCGCTTATTACAGTAGGTGATGTCTAAATCTTCTCCGGCGGCATCGAGGATCTGCTTTACCGTTAATTTATCCAGGGGATGGGCAAAGAAAAAACCGCCCCCGGGCCCCCGGATAGAGGAAACCAGGCCGGCCTTTCTGAGCTTAAAAAAGATCTGTTCCAGAAAAACCGAGGAAATATTCTCTTGTTCGGATAGATAATTGATCGAAACGGGTACTCCGGTTTTCTCCAGTTTTGCCAGGGCCAGTGAGGCCCTTAGGGCGTAACGTCCCCGGGTTGTAATCCGCATAGAAACCCCCTTAAGACTTTTTTCATAGTACCTGACTATTATACTCTAATATATGGGCAGGACCAGATCAAGCCCGGTTTTCTGCCTTGCTAAAGGGAGCAAAACTCCCCATAATAATAGGGGCCATGAATCAGGTAATTTTAAAAGCCGAAGACCTCGATGGATACCTCACCACCGCAGACTGGGATTACATCAAAGAGATGGACAGGATGTACCGGGAGGTGATGAGCTGTTTTTCCATCCTTGATACATCCAGACTGGAAAAAGAAAAAAAACGGGAAGAAGAAACCCTCATCCGGCTCTTTAATGAGATGGGCAGCATCATGCAGGAGCTCTGCCGGAAAGAAGAGACCCTCCATGTATACTCCTTCGAAACCCCCCAGGAAAATCACGGCGAGGCCTCCCGGCTTATCGCCAAGCTAAGGGACCCGGGGACCGAAAACCACGAGTTTGTGTATTATATCCAGAGGGCCTACGAGATGCTTTTTAAGCTGGCATATGGGGGAATGAAGGGTTCGAGCAAGAACTACCTGATCGTAAAGACCCCGGTAACCATACCGGTGCGGAATTTCGCGGTCCATAAAATTACCAACATCGATGAAAAGATCGAAAACACCGTCATGTGTGTCATGCTGAGGGGGGCCCTTCTTCCTTCGATGATCATGAGCAAGGAAATACAGGAGTACTCTTCCCGGGGCTATGTGTCACCCTTCGCTCTTTTTAAGATCCGCCGGGACGAGGCCAAACACGAAAACGACATGGAGTATATCCTGGACCTGGATCGTTCCTACTATAAGCTTTCTGAACTGGAGGGAAAGGACCTCATCTTTGCGGACCCCATGAATGCCACCGGAGGAAGCCTCGTGACGGTGGTAAAGTTTCTCCAAAACGAGGGGATTAAACCCAGGTCCATCCAGTTCTTCAATGTCATCGCCGCCCTTAAGGGGGCCCTCCGGGTTATCAGGGCCCTGGATAACTGCCATGTCTATACGGTCTGGATGGACCCCATGCTGAACGAGAACGCCTACATCATGCCCGGACTGGGAGATGCGGGGGACCGGATCAACGGCATGGATATGGAGTCCCCCAGGAACATCATCCAGCTCGTGGCGGATTACGGCTCTGATATCGCCAGGCTCTACAGGGCCCAGCTGCGAAAAATCGAAGACACGGTATTGAACACCGGGCCCTCTCCATGAAGATACAATCCCTATCCCTGCCGCTTTTGGCCATAGTTTTGGGGGCCCTCCTTTTGGGTTCCTGCCTGAGCCAGGGGGCCGCCCGAGCCGAGGAATACTTCGCCATAGGGATGGCCTATTTTGAGATGGGCCGCTTTACCGAAGCTGAGCAATGGCTCCACCGGGCCAGGGTGGCAGACCGGACCATGGTGGCCTCCGAGTATAACCTGGGCAGAATTGCCTTTGAGACCCGGCGCTACGAAGAGGCGGCTCGCCACTTTGAACGTATCCTGGTATTGGACAGGGAAAATGTCATGGCCCTGGAAGCCGCCGCCTACTCGCGGATCATGAACGGAGACCTGGACCAGGCGGTCTCCCTTTATACAAGGGTCCTGGCCCTGGTTCCGGAAAGTTTTGACAACGGCTTTAATTACGCCCTGGTCCTTTATAGCATGGACAGGTTTCTGGAGGCCCAGGAAGTTCTGGAGGGCTTTCCCCATGCCCTGGAAGAAAATGTGCCATCCATGCTCCTCTATGCCCGGGTCCTGGGGGCTCAAGACAGGGTAGAGGCCGTAGATGCCTATGCCCGCTGGGTTCTGGCAGCCAGCCCCCCGGGCCCCCAGGGCCTCTTCGAATATGCCCAGGCCCTCGAAGCAGCGGGGCTCTATGCCCGGGCCCTGGAGACCTATGATCTCTCCCTGGAGGCTTTAAGCCAGGACCTCCCCGCCCTGGGGCGCGCCGATGTTCGCTTTCACAGGGCCCGGCTCCTTATCCTGGCCGACGGCGAAAACCCCGAGGGCCTCAGGGAACTGGGGGCCGCAATTAGCGAGGGCTTTAGCGACACCGGGGCCCTGGAAGAGTTATCGAGGGACCTTCGCGTGAGCCCCCTCAACCGGGAGGAGATCCGGAGGCTTAGCACTCAGGGAGCTTTATAGTATACTGCAGCAAGAGCTATGGTCGTTTCCATGATAAAACTGTTATTCGAAATCCCCGATGTGGACAGCTTAAAAGAAAAGCGGAGGATAATCCGTTCGGTAAAAGATAAGCTCCAGCGCCGGTTTCACATGAGTGCCGCAGAGATAGATCTGCAGAACTCCCATTCCTTTGCTCAAATTGGAGGGGCCCTGGTGTCCAACTCCCGAAGTTTTGGCGAGTCGGTGCTGCATAAGGCCTTTGAGATGATCGAAAAGGAAGTCCCCGTCCGCATCCAGGATATGAGTATCCACTCGGAGGAATTTTGAACACCATACGCAGCCCTCGGACAGGACGATTCCTGGTATTGATCCTCGCTCCCTTTTTGCTCGGTTCCTGTCTTGGTCTTTCCCTGGATATAGTCCTTAACCCCAATGGCTCAAGCACGGTCACCGTCGAATACCAGGTGAATAAATCCCTGGAAGCCCTGGGGAGGCTGGACGGAAACGAGAGGTGGCATACCATCCCCACAGGAAGGGCCGACTTTGAGCGCTCCCTGGACAGGCTTCCAGGGGCCAGCCTGCTTTCCTTTAGCACCAGGGAAGACAGTACCAACATAATTAACACCGCCCGGCTATCCTTTCAGGATCTGGCAGGTCTTCTGACCTTTCTGGATGCCCCCGGGGGGCTTTCATCTTTTTCCGGGGAGGCCGGATCGGGCCGCCTCCTCCTTACCTTAAGCCGCGGCCAGGAAGACCCCAATCCCGCCTTACTCCAGCTGCTGGAAGCGATAAGCGAATCCTATGGGGTTTCCATCTCCCTAAGTTTACCTGGGGAGGGCCTTCTAACAGTCCGGGATATGCAGGGGAATCCCCTGGGGGGCTTTTCCCCCGAAAGGGGCCGGCAGCTCCGCTTTAGCCTCCCCATCTATCAGGTTTTGACCGCAGAAGAGGGCATGCAACTGGACTTTAGCTGGTAGAACCTAGAGGGAAGACCGGGAATGGAGGCGGAAGACATAGGGTGCCTCCGGGTTTGGCCTGGGGCTGCTGTCTATTTCGGGATCCCAGAGGGCATAGAGGCCCGCAACATGCAGCAGGGCCATAAAATCCCGGGGGACCACAAACTCCAGGACCAAAGGATGGGGGGGATCTTCCCCCAAAGCAAATTGAATCATCCTGCCATCGGGACGGCGCTCAAAGGGGACCGCCGCCGAATATACAGGAAGCAGGCTTTCCTGGCTCTCACTTTCCAGAAAAACATCTATGCGCCGGGGATCCCCCTGGGACTCTATGGTCAGGGTAATGATACGGCTCTCCAGGAAGGGGACATCCTCCAGACTTACCCTGATTCGCTCTCCTGCTTCCTCATCCCTCTGTACCATCTCCAGGGGAGGCCGGGGCAGCAACCTAAGGTGAACCGCCATGATGCCCATCACCAGGGCTATCAAGAGGGGCAGGAGGATGAGCCTATAGCGCCTGTTTGGCCTGGCTTCTATCCCCCTCCCTCTGGATCTTTGTACAATGATGGCTCCCCGGAGGACAAGAAGAACAGAGGGGAGTCCTATGAGGGCAGTCTGGGCCGCCAGGAGCAGCACTGGGCGGCTCCAATGGGGGGTGATAAAAAGTTCTATTATCCGGGAACTTCCGGTTTGAATGATGTTTATAAAGGCGGCCAGGGCGAAAAAGGGAATCATGAGGGCCGACAAAAAAATAAGAGGGGGCCTGGTGACTGAGGCTCCCACAAAGGCAAAGACGAAGGCCCAAAGAAAAATTAACACAAAGGAGAAATCCAGGATGGCGGCCATGGTAATCCCGGTTACCACAAAGATGACCGCCGAAAAACCATAAAACCATGCCCGGCGGGTGAACCGGAAAAGATCCAGGGCCGGGCTGGGGAGGGCGTATACAAGCAGGGCCAGGGTCAAGGCCATAAAAACCCCCGCATAGTTAAGGGCCGCCCCTTGGGGGGAAAGGATGAGGCCCAGGGCATAGTAAAAGAGGCTGGATACCCTGATAGACAGGATCATCAGGGGGAGGAAGATTAAGAAAATCCAAATATTTTTTACAAAGAGCCTTAGATGAAAAACCAGGACCACATTCCGGTTGACCGAATAAGCTAAAAATAAAAATAAAAGTCCCCCGGCGGCGATTAAGAGTAATATTAAAATAAACCATTCCCCGGCAAAGAGGACCAGGCCAAAGGGAAAACTAAGGACAGAATAAAACCTGTCGGTGTTTATCACCGGAAACTCTATGGCTCCCGCGTAATCGAGAAAGAGGGCGGCGGCAGCCTCGGCAGAGAGAGGCCCCTGCCGGGCATGCTGATCAGATCCGGAAAAAACTATGCCGTTTATTTCTTCTTCCCAGGCAAGCCTTAGGGCCGAGGGGCCCTCGACGAGGCCCAGCTTATAAATTTCGTTGTACCTGATTTTAAAGGAGCGGGGAATATTGTGGGCCCCAAAAAGGGAGGGCAGGGGACGCACTATTTCCAGGGGAGCCATATAACCCTGCCTCCCGTGGCGTATGATTATTTCTGAGGGGGTCTGGTCGGCATCGAAGTAGCAGAGGACCCAGTTTTCCGGCATATCCACCAGGCTTAAAAGATCCCTAAGACCCTTATGGGGAAGATGAGCAGCATCCAGGGCAAGGGTGCTGTCTTCATCTCCCAAAAAGGCGATGAGGATGGTATGCGAAGCAGCCCTGTCTTCCAGGGCCCCAGCCATGCGGAGGGCGGTTTCTACGGCAAAGGAGGCGTGGAGGGGAACAGCAAAGACGAAGGTGCCCCCCATGGCTTCCCCTGAAGGGCCTCCTGAAGGGGCCGAGTCTAGCCCCTGCTGCTTTCGTACCAGGACAGAGGATCCAAAACCGCCATAATCGTGCAGTAAGAAACGCTCTTCGTAGGGTATAGATTGATCGTTTAAATACTGAAGAACCCGGTTAAGAGAAGCATGCTCTGAATGAACACCGGAAAGGGGAGCCGAACATAGGGTACATAGGATAAACAACAAACTAACCCTAATCCGGCTCTGCATTCATCAAGTATATATTGAGAGCTTAAGGAAATACAACTATAATGGCTCTATGAGAAGCCCCAAAGGACCCTGGATTCTTCTGTTCGGTATCTTTTGCCTCTTTGCTGCCTCCTGCTCCCGGAACGAACCCCAGATACTCTACGGTTTTATAGAACTGGTCTATTATCCTGGACCCGAAAGGCCCCTTGAACGGTATTCTTTTTTTATCCTGGGCGAAGATGATGACGGCATAGAAAATTTATCTGATCTTTACCTCTACCATGACCGGGAAGGGCTCCGCTGGCACATAAGCTCCAATGACTGGGTCCGCTACGAAGAAGAGGGCAGAACCTGGATAGGCTCCAGGAGCTTCGCCATGGCAGGGGATGAGAGCCTTCCCAGGGGGCAATACCGGGCGGTCCTGCTTAACAGGGGGGGCGAAAGCACGGAGCGGCGCTTTACCTATGACGGGCCCTCCATCTCTCCCCATCCCTTTCCCTCCTTTACCCTTAGCGAGGGCTTCTATCGGGTTAACTCCCGGTATCCCCAGAATCACTTTATTTTTTATGACCAGGAAGGGCGTCATGTCCAGACCCTTAGCCTGAATCAATTAGAGGGGGAAATGAGCGAGTTCCAGCTTCCCGGGACCGTACGGAGCGCCGCCCTCTGGGCCGAAGACCCCAACCTGTTCATATCGGCCCTGACCGAAGCTATAATGGTCAGGTAATGATACGCAGTTTTGTCCTCCGGCAGGGGAGGATGAGTATAGCCCAGAGGCGATCCTATAATGAGCTGTTTCCTTTATACTGCCAAGACGGGGCATCGGCAGAGACCTTAGATCTCGCCGCATGGTTCGCCAAACAGCAGCCCCTGGTGGTCGAAATAGGCTTTGGTATGGGAACCGCCACTTCTTTAATTGCAGCAGAAAACCCTGGCATAAATTATCTGGGAATCGAAGTCCATAAGCCCGGCATAGGACGACTTTTATGGGAGATAGAAAAGCAGGGCTTACAAAACATACGGATCCTCGAAGGGGATGCGGCAGAAATAATTAATAGCCGGATAGGGGAGGGGAGCATTGCGGGGTTCCATATTTTTTTTCCTGACCCCTGGCCAAAAAAAAGGCATCATAAAAGGCGGCTTATTAAACGGCCCTTTACCGAAGTCCTGGCATCAAAGCTCATTCCCGGCGGATACTTGTACATGGTCAGCGATTGGATCGATTACAGCGAATGGGCCCTAGCTGAACTATCCGCCACTTCGGGACTCGTAAATGCATACCAGGATTATGCTGAGCCCCAGCCCTGGAGACCCAAGACGGAATTCGAAAAAAAGGGGCTGAAGAAAGGCCATGAGATCCGGGAATTATTATTCAATAGGAGAAAACCTTGACACCCGAACAGAATAGGATCGACACCCTCTCAGAATTGATAGAAGGGTACCAGGAATCATACTACCGGGGAGAAGGGGAGATCACCGACACAGAGTTTGATCTCCTCTGGGATGAACTTCGCTCCCTTTCTCCGGATCACCCCCTATTAAGCCGGGTGGGCTCCACCCATGGGGTAGACGGCTTCGCCAAAGCCAGGCACCTCATCCCCATGGGGAGTCAGGACAAGGCAGCCAACCCCGAGGAACTTAGGGCCTGGGTAGTAAAGGTGAGGGCCCAGTCATACCTGGTCCAGTTTAAACTTGACGGAGCCAGTCTGGAACTCCAATACGAAAAGGGAAGTTTGCGAATGGCCGTCACCCGGGGGGACGGCACCACCGGGGACAACATTACACCTAACGCCCTTCGCATGAAGGGGGTGCTGCCAAAACTAAGCGAAGACTTTAATGGAGGGGTCCGGGGGGAAGTGATCATGCGCCGCGGGGTCTGGGAGGCTAAGTACACCGAAAAGGCAAACTGCCGGAATGCCGCCAATGGCATAATGCGCCGAAAGGATGGCCTGGGCTGTGAGGACCTGGAGTTTATCAGCTACGATGCTGCCGCCCTGGGGGATGATCATTTTTTTGCCAATGAGGCAGAAAAAATTACCTGGCTGGAAAAACAGGGCTTTACCGTCAGTGAAACCCGTCAGTTTTTTACTGCCGAAGAAATAATACAGTACCGGGAAGAAATATTTTCCAAGCGGTCAGATATGGATGTGGAGATAGACGGCCTGGTGGTAAAAGATATAGTTACCGACATGACGGACCTTCGAAGGGCGAGACCGGAGCGGCAGATAGCCTTTAAGTTTGAGCCCGAGGCGGCCTATAGCATTTTAAAAGAGGTGATATGGAGTGAATCGGGGGCCACCTACACGCCCATAGGCATCATAGAGCCGGTCCGCCTGGCGGGGACCACCGTCAAGAGGGCCAACCTAAACAACCCCGGCATGATCCGGACATTAAACTTAAAAATTGGGGCCGCCGTTAAGGTGGTAAAGCGGGGGGACATAATCCCAAAAATAGAGGGCCTGGCCCCCCCCGAATTATTCGCAGAAGCTCAAGAATTGAAAGATATAAGCATCCCCGATCAATGCAATATATGCGGCAGCACCCTGGTCGATGAAGGAACCCGGCTCCTCTGCCCAAACATGAGCTGCCCCAAGAAACTGCACCACCGCCTGGAAAAATGGGTTTCCGTGCTGGACATCCGTGAACTGGGGGATAAGTTATTACGACAGCTCTTTGATGCCCGGAGGGTCCGGCACATCTCGGACCTCTATACCCTGGAAGAAACGGAACTCGCAGAGTTCGAAAGGATGGGCGAATTATCGGCATCCAAGGTGATTCGGCACATTAGGACAAAAAGGGAGCTTTCTCTGGCAGCCTTTGTGGCGGGCTTTAACCTGGAGGGAGTAGGGGAACTGATCATGGAAAAGGCCCTGGGTGCCGGGTTCGATACCCTGGAAGCCTTAAGGGCCGCCACCACATCAGACCTTGCCCAGGTTCATGGGCTTGGAGACATTACCGCCGAAACCATAGTTTTGGGTTTAAAAGAATGTGCCCAGGAGATGGATCAGGTCTTGTCCACCGGCATCATCTCCATAGCTGCGCCGCCTTCGGCACTTGATGTACCGCTTAAGGGTGTATCTTTTTGTTTCAGCGGCGAACTCAAGGGGATGAAACGGAGCCAGGCAGAAGAAAAAGTAAAATCCCTGGGAGCCTTGGTAAAGTCTTCGATTGTCAAGGATCTTTCCTTCCTCGTCAGTAACGAATCGGGCTCCCAGACCTCCAAGGTTAAAAAAGCCCAGGCCCTGGGGGTTAAGATAATCAACGAAGATGAATTCCTGGACATGCTCAAGGCGATGCCTCAGGCATCGCCTCAGGCAGCTCCTCAGAAACAACTAACGCAAATCGATCTTTTCTAATCTTTTTTGATCATCCCATGCAAGGGGAGGAATAGTACCAGCAGAAATTACCTGCGGCTGCCTTTCCGGGCATATTCATTCTACTATACATAATGTCTGTTCTGTCTACTTCGGTATTACCAGTATTTAAGCTCATTCAGGCTATACCTGCATGGTTTAGGCAAAAAAAAACAGGTTCCCGGTGCAGTACCAGGAACCTGTCCATCAAACTAAACTAATGCTAAGAAATTACAGGGAGTAATCTCCTTCGCGGCCGGGATGATCAAAGGTCACGTTGGTGCCAATCTTGGGTTTGTTAAGGTATTTTACTACCTCCCGGAATACTTCAAAATAGTCGCCGTAGGTTCCGGCCACGTGATGAATATAGGGACCCAGGATGAGTTTTTCTTCCCAGCGCTTCCAGCTGTCAACTTCCAGCCATACATAGGTACCGGTGGTGGCCGGGCCTTCGCAGGACTTCCCTACCCCGGTAAACACGAAGTAATCGCCGTCCAGTTCGTCCATCCTCAGCATGGTGATGGGCCCTGACTTGAGTTCCCAGTTAGCTTCGTAGCTGACCCGGCCCCTCATTTCACGCTTTTTAAAGAGAGGTTTCTTGTCTTTCCGTGCCAGGCTTGATGGGAAGGGTCCGCCGTGCCAGATAAGCTCGGCGTTGTTGTTGGTGGGATGCCTATAGGTCCAGTCGGCGCAGAAGGCAGATTCTTCGCCCAGGGTGGCCGCCTGGAGCATGGCCGAAGATATGGCGCCCCAGATGTCCATCTCGCAGGCCGTGGGGAGTCCCCGGTCGGCCAGTTCGCCTTCGATGGCACAGGAGGAACCGGGCAGACCCAGAGCTCCCCGCACTCCGCCGCAGTCAAAGCCTGCACAGCGGCAGTCGGCTTCCTTCATGAGCTGTTCGATTGCCAGGGTCCCCGCGGCTATGCCGACCAGATAGTCGTCATTTTCCAGCTGGGAACAGTCGATTCTGTTTTTAAGATCCGCCACATAGTCGGCCACTTCTTTGGCATTCTCTTCCTTGATCTTGTTGGAGCGGTCGGCGATGGCTGACAGAGCTATGGGTTTGACGGTGATGTCAAAGTTCCGGATCATGTGGAGCTGGCTGTGGATGACACTGTAAAAGCCTGCAGGCCTGTTGCCTATGCTGGCCACATTAAGACCCCTTAAGGCCTTAAGGGCGGCGGCAACCCGGACAAACTTTTCAAAGCCCTTCACAAAATCGGGGCTGTTGGCTTCGCAGTTCCAGATGTAGCTAAAAGTTACGCCGTAATTGCGAAGCACCTTGGTGGCGGCAAAAATACCGCACTGGGTTTCTTTTTCGCGCTTTTCGTAGGTGGAAAGCTTATCCCGGGAACCCCAAATAAGGACGGGAAGCTTAAAGGCCTTGGCGACCCCAAGGACCGCGGACTCTTCGCCGAAGTCACAGAAGGGAAAGAAAAGGGCGTCCACATTGGCTTCTTTAAATTTCTTTACCACCTTGGGGACATCGGTAACCGGATTAGTACCCATACCCTGCTCGCAGATATCGTCCACGTCGACGAATTCCACATGATTGGGTAACTGGGCGCGGATGATGGGCATGATGATATCATACTCTTCCCTGGCGGTTTCTATCCTAAAAACCAGCCGCTTGGTGGGCATAAGCCCTATTTTTATTTTTTCCTTCATAGATCCTCCTCATTACCATCTGGTAAAAATATGAGCGGCTGCAGAAATAACAGCCGCTGTTTAGTAAACTGTTTCTTTACAAGGGCAAAAAATCTTTAGAGGGAGTAATCGCCCTCACGGCCCGGATGATCAAAGGTTACATTGGTGCCCATCTTGGGTTTGTTAAGGTATTTTACTACCTCCCGGAATACTTCAAAATAGTCGCCGTAGGTTCCGGCCACATGATGAATATAGGGACCCAGGATAAGTTTTTCTTCCCAGCGTTTCCAGTTATCAACCTCAAGCCATACATAGGTACCGGTGGTGGCCGGGCCTTCGCAGGACTTCCCTACCCCAGCAAAGACATAGTAGTCCCCATCCAGTTCGTCCATCCTCAGCATGGTGATGGGCCCGGACTTTAATTCCCAGTTGGCTTCGTACATCACCCGGCCCCGGAACTCCCGCCTTTTGTACACCGGTTTGGTATCTTTCCGGGCCAGGCTGCAGGGGAAGGGTCCGCCGTGCCATATAAGCTCCGCATTGTCATTGGTGGGATGCCTATAGGTCCAGTCGGCGCAGAAGGCGGATTCTTCGCCCAGGGTGGCTGCCTGGAGCATGGCCGAAGATATGGCGCCCCAGATGTCCATCTCACAAGCCGTGGGGAGCCCCCGGTCAGCCAGTTCGCCTTCGATGGCACAGGCGGAACCCGAAAGGCCTATGGCCCGGCTCACCCCAAAGCAGTCAAAACCTGCACAGCGGCAGTCGGCTTCCTTCATGAGCTGTTCGATTGCCAGGGTCCCGGCGGCAACTCCGGCCAGGTAGTCATCGTTATCCATCTGGGAGCAATCGATCCGGGTTTTAAGATCTGCCACATAGTCGGCCACTTCCTTGGCGTTCTCTTCTTTGATTTTGTTAAATCGATCGGTAATTGCCGCCATGGCTATGGGTTTGACGGTGATGTCAAAGTTCCGAATCATGTGGAGCTGGCTGTGGATGACACTGTAGAAGCCCGCGGGCCTGTTGCCTATGCTGGCCACGTTAAGGCCCCTGAGGGCTTTAAGGGCGGCGGCAACCCGGACAAACTTTTCAAAGCCCTTTACAAAATCGGGGCTGTTGGCTTCGCAGTTCCAGATGTAGCTAAAGGTTACGCCGTAGTTACGAAGCACCTTGGTGGCCGCAAAGACCCCGCACTGGGTTTCTTTTTCCCGCTTTTCGTAGGTAGAAAGCTTGTCCCGGGAACCCCAAATAAGGACAGGGAGTTTAAAGGATTTGGCAACCCCCAGGACTGTTGATTCTTCGCCGAAGTCGCAGAAGGGAAAGAAAAGGGCGTCCACATTGGCTTCTTTAAACTTTTTTACCACCTTGGGGACATCGACGACTGGGTTTGTGGCCATCCCCTTCTCGCAGAGATCATCCACATCGACGAACTCTACCTTAGTGGGTAACTGGGCACGGATGATGGGCATGATGATATCATACTCTTCTCTGGCGGTATCGATGCTAAAAAACAGCCTTTTTACCGGCATAATTCCTATTTTAATTTTTTCCTTCATAAAAACCTCCTTGAATGTAGGACCACTTAAAAAAGTGATTCCGGAGCCGTAACATACGTTACAGCTTATCGAATATTATCTATAGCCCCTTCCATGACAGAAACGGGCCCTATATAACCGGGAGCCAAAGGTGCAGGCTGGGCAGGACGGCTCTTAATCGTGTAGACCCCCACCTTGTCGGTCTGGGAGTTTTCTTCGATGGCAGAGACGATTTCCACGTTGTGCATGGCCAGCTCGGGACTGCAGCGGGCGGGCCTATTTCGACGGATTGCGTAAGCCATATCAACGGCCCCTATGCCCCGCCAGTTGTTTTGGCCCGGTTCCCACTTGCCGCTCTTGGAGGGAATGGCGGGATCCAGGTCTGCAAAGCCATGACTGAGGGGTACGATCCTGGGGGTGTCATCACCGGCCCTGGTAAGGATAATGTCCTGCTTCCAGTAGTCCCCGTGGGATCCGCCGTATTGGTTGGGATCGTTGACCGCCAGGTTCCCCTTGGTGCCAAAAATTTCCAGCAGGGGGATTTCCTGGCCAAAGCTCTCGCTGGTAATAAAGAAGCTGCCGTAACAGCCGTTTACGAATTCGTAGACCGCCATGATGGTGTTGGCTCCGCTTCCTACCTTGATGGGTTTTCCAAAATCCGCATGGGCGGTATTTTCCCAGGTATGCTTATCAAAGGCCTTGGCAAAGCCGGCACAGCGGGCCACGGGCCCCAGGAGGGCCACCAGGGCGTTGTTGTAATAACCCCCCATGTCGTAGGTGATGGTGGTCCCCTTCATGATATAGTTGGCTTTGGGGTCCGGGTCTGCGGTCCGGGAGTTGAATCTCATGGAACGGATACACCAGCCCCGGGCTCCCAGGGGTTCCCCTATCCAGCCCTCGTCTATGAGTTTTCGGGCGGTCTGGATTCCCGCCCCAAGGAAGGTGTCCGGGGCGGAGCCAAAACGGAGCCCCTTGGAATTGGCCAGATCCAGGGTGCCCTGCACTTCTTCGACCGAACAGCCCGCTGATTTTTCTGAATAACAGTGCTTGCCCGCTTCGAGGATCATCCTTGAAACGTTGGTATGGTTTTGGATTTCTGTCAGGTTAAGGACCAGTTCGATTTCGGGGTCCTTTAGAATTTCCTCCGTGGTCATCTGTTTAATGCCAAATATTTCTGAACGGGCCTTGCTCTTTTCGGCGATAAGGTCTGAACAACCCACCAGATCAATAATGGTAAATCCACTGGAGAGGGTATTTAAATAGGTATAACTAATGTTTCCCGAGCCCACCACCGCGGTCTTCATCGGTTTTAATGGCATGTCATGCTCCTTCTGCGATGTTTTCAAAAAAAATAAAAGCAGCTGCCACAAAATGGTTGACCATGGTATGGCAGCTGCTTAATCATCATACTCCGAACGCTTTTAGGTTCTTGTAACTGATCGCCAGTGATTCAAAGGGAGGACGCTGACACACGTCCTGTTCCACCGAACACCATTCAATGTTCTGATCCAGACATTCCTTGATGATCCCCGGCCAGTTGAGGTTCCCCTCCCCTATCTCGGCAAAGAGCTTATGGGTGCATTCCAGGAAGGTATGATCCGAATACTGGTCTATGGCGTAATCTTTGAAATGAACCACATGCATTCTGCCCTTTAGGCGCTTAAGCCAGGTAATGACATGGGCCCCCCCGGCCTGGAGCCAGTGGGTATCGGGTTCAAAGAACACATAGTTGGGGTCGGTCCCCTCGACAAGCTGTTCAAAAATGGTTTTACCGTTAATCTTGGAAAAATCAACCGCATGGTTGTGGTAACTCAGATGAATCCCCGCCTCTTTAAGGGCCTTTCCGGACTTGTTTAAACCCCGGATAAACTTGTTCAGCTCGTTTTGGTTACCCAATACCAGGGGGTCCATGCTGCCAATCATCAAATTAGTGCCCCCCAGGATCTTTCCTTCTTTGATCTTGGCATCCACATTACCGGCCAGCAGGGACTGGTAATCAACCCTGCCTATGGAAAGGATCTTGATCCCCACCTCATCTACCAGGGCTTTGAACTCCTCGGGGCTGAACCCCTGGGGGGTGCCCATTTCGATAGCCTCGTAACCGATCTGCCGGACCCGGGTAAGCATGGACTTGATGTCATTCTTAAAGGTGAGTTCCGTGGGCCGGGTAAAATAGGATCTGAGTGCTATAGGTGCAAGTGCAATTTTCATTAATCTCCTCCTGAGGGGTTAATTTATACCCAAGCCCTTGATATAGGTAATACTCATCTTGAGGCTTTCGAATTCGTCCCTGGCACTCTGATCCTGTTCGACACAGTACCATTCAACCCCCGCTTCTTTACAGGCGGCGGCCACTGCGGGCCAGTTAATGTTCCCCTGCCCTATCTCGGCGAAGCGCCAGTTAATGGCTCCCAGGCCATTGTCATAGGCGTTCCAGTTGATGGCATAGTCCTTAAAGTGGACCACGGGGATCCGGTTCTTTACCTTGAGAATCCACTGGGCGGGATCTGCACCGCCGGCGCTGGTCCAGAAGGTGTCAATTTCGAAGCAGACCACATCAGGATCGGTCCCCTCTATGAGGATGGCCAGACCGGTTTTGCCCCCTTCGCTGGGGAAATTACGGAATTCCTGGGCGTGGTTATGGTACTGAAGTTTATAACCCTTAAAATTCTTTGCCCAGCCGTTAATTTTATCTGCATAGGCCTTAAAGCCATCGGCGGAATGCCACATTTCGGGAGAAATGGCAGGGAGACCCATGACCTTTACTCCCAGGGCATCGGCCCTCTTTTTGGCTTCGTCTGGGTTCTCAAGATCGCCCCGGGAGGTGGCGATTTTTAGCCCATACTCTTGGAGGAGCTTCCAATCCTCTTCCCAGGTAAGACCTACCCGTCCGCCCAAAAGACCCTCGGGGCCGCTGTAGCCCAGATCCGCTATTTTTTTGTAGGTTGCCTTTAACTGATCTAAATTAAATGACCGAAAACGGGTTGTATAACCCACTACACCGATTGCCATGATAAACCTCCGTTAGTTTATATACTTAGTTACAACCCACACTCTTGAGGGTCTTGTAGGATTGGGCGGCACATTCCCAGCAATCTTCGTCGTAGGTATTGTCCTGTTCGACGATGAAGGCCTCTATGCCTACTTCAATGCCTTTTTTTACGATCAGGTCCCAGGGTAAATTCCCGTCCCCGATCTGGGAGAACTGCTTTTCTACCGACCCTATGCCGGTATTGTAGTTGGCCGGAGCTATGCGGTAGTCCTTTACATGGAGGAACCTCATCTTACCCTTGCATTTTTCGAGCCAATCCAGGATGTCCCCGCCCCCTGAATGTATCCAGTGGGTGTCCAGGAGGAACCGGGTGCAGGAAAAGTCCAGGTTTTCGTAAAAGAGATCGATGGCCCGCTTGCCATTGCTGAATTTACGGAATTCCTGGGCATGATTATGGTAGGAAATGTAGATCCCCTCTTTTTTGAACTGCTGAGCCCCCTTATTTATGAGGTCTATGGCCTTCATGTACCCGTCGTAACTGTCCCGGTATTCGGCGGGGACGGTGCCAATCATGACATCGTCGGTATCATAGAGATGACATCCTTCGATAACCCTGGCAACCGATGAATTGTCCCCGGAAAAGAGCGCAGGGGCTGCCCCCCCAAAGGCACTAACCTCTATTTCCAGGCTGTCTAATAGCTCTTTTTGTGCCTGAAGGGTCATTCCCTCAGGCGGCAGCCCCCCCTGTATGGACTGGTAACCGATTTCCCGGGCCTTTTTCAGTTTTTCCTGATAAGGCAGGGGAGACGACCTAACGGTAAACAGGGTTAGTGAAAGATTGTGTTTTTTCTTCACTTAATTCCTCCTTTCTACGCAGACTTCTATGCAGATTTAACCGCTTCCAAGCCTAGGATGCAAAAAAATCTCCAAATACTATTTTTTGACTGATTTTACCCTAAACCTAAGAAGATGATATACCAGCTTTTTGAATCCCGCAAGCCCTAAAATTCATTATTCCATAAAATGTGGCTTTACAAAACCATGGAATAGGGGTAATTATGGACCTAAGACGGAGGCAGCTATGTACAAGGCATTTTCTTCTAATCATTTGGGGTTTCCCAACCGCTCGGTAAAGGATGATATTCCCCTGGCGGTGCAATTTGGCTTTGAAGGGCTCGGATTCGATGTCCGGAAAGAAGCGGCAGAATCTTCTTCATCGGAAATAAAGGACCTTTTGGGGGCCCATAAGCTGAAGGCCTCGGGCTTTGGCCTTCCGGTGAACATGCGGAACGGCCAGGAAGCTTACGAAGCGGACCTAAAAAACCTGGAAAAGCACTGTAAATTCGCCCAGGAGACGGGAAACACCCGCAGTGTCTGCTATATATCCCCCTTCAGTGACACCCTGGATTATAGTGCCAATATGAAACACCATGTAACATGGCTTAAACCGGTGGCCAAAACCCTGGAAGACCATGGGATACGTATCGGCTTTGAGTTTATCGGCACCCCCTCCCTGCGCCGGGGAAAGGCCCATGAGTTCATCCATACCATGGAGGGTCTATTCGAGCTCATCGATGCCATAGGAACCAGCAACCTGGGCTGCTGCATGGACCTCTTCCACTGGGATATGGCCGGTCATACCTATGAGGATTTTAAGAAGATCCCCAACCAGGAATGGATAGTGGTATCCCACATAAACGATGTCTCTGTAGGGGTCAGCCGGGAAGATCAGCCGGACATGGAGAGGGAACTACCCGGGGCTACGGGGATCTTAAAAATAGCCGATTACATGAAGGGGAAGAGGGACCTGGGCTATGACGGGCCGGTCATCGTCGAACCCTTTAATGCCGCAGTCAGGGCCCTGCCCATAGAAGAGGCCGTCAAGCTTGCCAAGGCATCGATAGATAAGGTCTGGTAAACCTAGCCTGGGGGGTAGAGTTCAGGGATAAGGGAAAAATAAGAAACTCCCTCCTGGGCCTCCCCCTTCTGGGCCGGGTGGACCGCCAGCACCGCGTGCCGCTCCAGGTCAAACACGGTGCCCCCAGGGCCCAAGCGGCCGAGGCGGTAGGCCTTTTCCTCCCCGCTGTGTACCAGGTCCAATCCGCCATGGGGCCCTGTATAGGCAGAACCCCAATGAAGGGAGGAGAGGGAATACTTCTTTTTACCCAGGGGAATAAAGTAATAATGGGCCTGGGTGATTTCCAGACCCTGGGGCAACACCGCATTTAATTTTTCAATAAACTCTTTTGGGTCCATGGGCTGCAGAAGGTCGACTGAAGCAACTTCGCCCTTCGAAGAGAGGCCCAAACTTAGGGGAGATGCCAGCTCCATCCGGGGCAGGGGGTTAAAGCCCTGGGTATACATCACCGGCAGGGCTGCTCGTATGAGGGCCATGGAGAGGGTTTCGATAAGCCCCAGGTGGGCATGGAACACCATGGGCCCCTGCTTAGCAAAGGAGAAGACGAGCCTATGGGTTCCCACAGGAGAGGGAACAGGGTGCACCTGGCTCGAAAGCACCTGAGGGCTTACAAATTTTTGCACACCATTGGCTTCGATCCCCTGGTCAACAGAGCAGATCCCGCACATTGTACAATTTTTTATACAGGGTGAGGTAAGTTCACCCCTCTGGGCCTTGGCTTCCTCATATAGAAAGTAGGCTTCCTTGACCCCTGAGGCTATGGAAGACCAGGGCAAGGGGCTGCTCCTATCCCTGGCAGAGAGATAGCCTTCAACCCTGGATCTATGCTGGGCCAAGAGGTCCTTCCAAATGTCCTGGTTAAAAAACTCGGTCCAGGCGTCCAGCCGGCAGCCCCGCTGGTAGGATTCATAGAAGAGTTCCCCTGCCCCCTCATCTCCCCGGCTGAGGATTCCTTCTATGGTAGATATCAGGGGATGCTGAAAACTGATCTTGTGACCCTGGGGTTTAAGGCAGTTTCGCAGGTACTCAAACTTTCTTTCCGCCTCTTCATGGTGCAGCTGAGCCGCCCATTGAAAGGGGCTGTGGGGTTTGGGGATAAAGGTGCCCACGTTAATATTAAATTTCATCCCCGACTTTTTTGCTATATATTCAATAAAATGAACTATCCCTTCTTCTTCGCTTCTTCCTTCTATGGGGCCCAGGGGAAGACCTATCATAAAATAGAATTTCGCCCCCTTCCAGCCCTGGCGTTTTGCTTCTGCCAGGATGGAAACAATATCAGATCCGGAAACCTGCTTATTTATAACCAACTGCCAAAAATCTTCGGGGGTCTCTACCGCAAAGGTAAGGCCGCTCTTTCTTACCTGGTTGATCTTGGAGAGGAGCTTGAGGGAAAAACTGGAGACATGAAGGGAGGGGAGCTGGAAGGAAATCCTCCTTTCCCTGTAGGTTTCGTTCAAGCGGTCTATTAGGGAATCCAGGTGGGCATAGTCCCCCGACGAGAGGGACGAAAGGGTTATTTCCCTATAACCCCCCTGGGTGATGTAGGCCTCCACCTCTTCTTCCACCAGGTCAGCCTGTTTTTGCCTCATGGGTTTATACCAGGAACCGGCATGACAGAACCGGCAGCCGTTGGGACAGCCCCGCATTATTTCTACCGGCCCATGGTGGTGTATGACCTTCATGTTCGGCACAGGGAACACCGCCCATTCACCCTGTCTTTGGGAAAAATTCCAGTCTATGGCCCTCTGGGCCCCTTCTTTGGACCGGGCCCAGATTGAAGGATGAAGCAGTATCCTCTGTAATAATACGTGCCGGGGGGCCCCCTCTTTTTTTAAGTCCCTGAGGTCTTCTATCAGTTCAAAAAAACCGCCTTCGGCCTCGCCTATCCAAAAGGCATCCACAAAGGAGGCATACGGCAAGGGATTGGATACGCAGGGTCCGCCCATGATGACGATGGGGTCCTCTTCTTTTCGGTCCTCGGATCGAAGGGCTACCCCCGATAGTTCGAGGATGGAAAAGAACCCGTTAAGTCCCAGCTCATAACCCAGGGTACATAATAACAGGTCCGTATCTTTTACCAGGACCCCCGTATCAAGCCCGTAGAGGAGCTGCTCCTCTTGGCGCAGGAGTTCTTCAAAGTCCGGGGCCACCGAAAAAACCCGGTCACAGCTAGAACCTTCTATGGCATTGAGCCTATTGTACAGAATTTTAATCGCCTGGTTTGACATGCCGATCTCATAGAGATCCGGAAAGGCAATGATGCTATGGAGGGAAGCTCTGTCAGATGCCTCCCTGCTGGTCTGCCTCCCATACTCCCCGCCGGTATAGCGGCCTGGTTTTTCTACCGAGAGCAAGAGTCCGCCAAACTGCTCCAGGGGGTCGATGTATCTCATAGCTATGGTATCACTGATGCAGGTAGCGCCGCATATGAACACTCAAGGCCAGTCCTATCCCCAGCATGGCAGACAGAAGGGCCGATCCGCCATAGGAAACAAACAAGAGGGGGATGCCGGTGATGGGCATGATGCCCATGGTCATTCCCACATTAATCAAAAAGTGGAATGAGAACATCGAAACAAGGCCTGCTACGATATAGGACCCGAAGGTGTCGGCGGTGGTCTGCATGATCCGAACCAGGCGAAGGTTAATAATTAAAAAGAGGGTAAAAACTAAAAGGCCTCCTATGAATCCCCATTCTTCCGAAAGGATGGAAAAAATAAAATCCGTGCTTTGCTCGGGAAGATAGCGGTATTGGCTTTGGGTGCCCTGGAGATAGCCCCTGCCAAAGAGGCCCCCCGAACCTATGGCGGTAGTCGATTGAATGATGTGCCAGCCGGAACCCCGGGGGTCCACATTGGGATCCATAAACACAATGAGCCTCATAAGCTGGTATTCCCTGAGGACCCTTTGGGCCGCAAAGGATGCACCTAATGAAAGCACTAAAGAAGCGGCGCCATAACAGATCCAGTAGAAATAGGGTTTTAAGAACCGGATATAGCCAAACCAGCTAATGAGGGTAATGAGGGAAAGGATAAGACAGCTGGCTAAAATAAAGCGGGAATTAACCAGGATCATGAGGGCAGGAATGGCGTTTTCCATAATGGTAGCCTGCCACAGAGGAAGGACCAAAAAAACCGAAGAAAACACGATGGTAAGGGCCAGGAAAAGGATGTAGCGGGTGGAAATTTTCGCCATAAAGGTCATGCCCATTAAGATGGGGATAAAGACCAGGGCGGTTCCTAAATCGGGCTGGATAAGGATTATCACCATGGGGACCATGACGATGATGCAGGATATGATAAACCTAAGGTATACCCTTTGGTTCCGTTTGGAGAAATCCAAAAACCAGGCAAGAAAAAGGATGGTGCTTATTTTGGTAAACTCGCTGATTTGGATGCCAAAGGAACCGATGCGGATCCAGCGGCCCCCTGAGATGACCCTGCCAAAAAACCAGGTATAGAGAAGCAGGGCCAGAGTGGCCAGGTAAAAATAGATCGTATAATTATAGAGCTTCCGGTAATTGAGAAAACAAAGAACCAGGGCAGCTACGACACTCCCTGTGGCCCAGACGATTTGCCGGCGGTATTCGGTGGAAATTAATTCCCCCCCTATGGTCATCCCCGATGAATAAATAAAAAGGATCCCCACCACTATGAGGGTAATGACCGAAAAAAACAGAATAAAATCGATTTCGAAAATATCCCGAACCCGCATCCGGCCTCCTATTCCCGGCGGCCCAGGTTAAGCCGGTTTTGGGGTACCCCCAGGGTCTGTACCGCCTCTTCGTAACTTTGGTTTGCAAAGACACCCTGATAAATGATGGCCGCCGTAAAGGGGGCCCACCATTCCCATTCGTTGGCCGCCTCTACGATAACCGAAACGACAATCTGCTCTTCCGGGTTATTGGTATTGTAGGGGGCATAGGAGGCAAACCAGGAATGCCAGCGGTCGGTAAAACCAATTTCGCCGGTTCCGGTTTTTCCGGCTATCTCTACTGCCCTGATATTGAGGGGGTACTGGGCAGTCCCTTCGGTAATGACACTCCGCATGTCCCGCCTAAGGGCCGCAAAGACCGAAGGAGCTATGCCGCTATCCATGAGCACCCCAGGATTAATTGATTCCTGGATGCGGCCCGTAAGGGGATCCCGGATTTCCTTTAAAATATGGGGAGTATAGATGGTACCGTTGTTCACCACCATGGCCACCATATTGGCCATCTGCAGGGGGGTCACCAGGGTATAACCCTGTCCGGTGGCCATGTTCATGGTATCCCCCCCCTGCCAGCGTTCATGGAGCCGCCTTTCCTTCCATTGGGGGGTGGGGATAAGACCGCCGATTTCGCCGGGAAGGTCTATACCCGTAAGCTCCCCAAAACCAAAGAGGTTAGAATACGCAATCATATTCTCCAGTCTTAGATGATCCCTTCCCACGGTCCAGTAGTAGATGTTACAGGACTGGGCCAGGGCCTGCTGCAGATTAACCCTTCCGTGGCCGGTCCTTAGATGGCAGCGCCAGACCCTATTGCCGAATTCTATCTCGCCCCGGCAGTCAACGGTATGTTCGGGATGAAACGCTTCTTCCGAAAGTATTCCCGCACTCATCATAACCTTGAAGGCCGAGGCAGGGGGGTAACTGGACTGGATGGCCCGGTTTATAAGGGGCCTATTGGGATCATTTAAGAGGGCCTGAAACTCATTTCCCGTATCGGTGTTAATAAAAATATTTGGGTCGTACCAGGGATAGGATACCATGGCCAGGATTTCCCCCGTGCTGGGACGCAGGACCACCACCGAACCAATGCGGTTACCCAGGGCCTTTTCTGCCAGAAGCTGGATCTCCCTGTCTATGGTCAGCACCAGGTTCATCCCCATTTCGGGAGCTACCCGGAAGGTATCGGCGGCCACATTCCGTCCCCGGACATCGACGGTCCTGGTCTCCCTGCCCTCCCTGCCCCGCAGGAGCATGTCGTACTGGCGTTCTATGCCATTTTTCCCAATGATGTCCCCCTGCTGGTAACCTTCGTTAAAGAGCATGGTTAGTTCTTCCCGGGTGATGTTTCCCACATAGCCAATAATATGGGAAAGGCTGCCCGTTTCGGGGTAGTTCCGCAAAGGTTTGGATTGCCAGGAAACCCCTGGAAGGGTGGTGGCCTGTTCTGCCAGGAGGGCTATGGTGGTAAAGGGCACATTAAGGGCGATTTCTACGGGGGAATAAAGATTGTACATCGAAGGGGGCATGCGCCGTTCTATGCTGACCCGGCTGATGCCCAGGATACCCGCCAGCCGGGACATGAGTTCGGGGATCTCCCCCCGGGGTACTTCGGCGGGTGTAATGCTCACCGAAAAGGAATCTATGTTGGTAACCAGGGGGCGGTCATAATGGCGATCATAAATTTCCCCCCGCTGGGCCGGGATAACCCTGGTGCGAAGGGCAATATTGCGGGCCCTGGAACGGTATATCTCGCCGCTCACAATCTGCATGCTAAAGAGCCGCACGGTGTACACTAAAAAGATCGCTATAAAGAGAATCCGCATAATGAGGCCGCGGATTTCTGATCGGTCATCTCGGTCGCTTGCCATTAAATACCTTCCTTTTGTCCCACCAAAAGGGACCCGAAGAGTTTTAGGAAACCAAAAAGAAAGGGGGCCAGGAATGTATTAAGGGCCACCTCGACCCAGAGGGTGGGGCCAAAGAAGGTATAGGCCGGGACCGCCCCGGGGAAAAATAGATGAAGGGCAAAATGAACAAAGGCCTTTATAAGGGTAGCCCCCGCACAGAGGGCCATAGGCAGAAAAATTAAATCCAGAAAGAAGGTGCCCTTGATAAGACCCGTTAGGGCCCCAATGAGGGTCCGGACCAGGGCATTTAAGCCCAGGGGAGCGGCGGACAAAAAATCAATGAGGAAGCCGGAAAAAAACCCCGTCACCTGGCCCGTCATGGTGCCGTTTACATAGGCGGTATAGACGAGGATGCAGAGGGCCAGATCCGGAAGAGCCCGGATATGGAGGGATAAACGGCGGAACACCGTAGATTGAAGGAGGGCTGCGATGATGATAAAAATGACCGACCAGACCACATGTTTAACCATCGGTCCCGCCTAGGGTATGGATCACAAAGACATATTCCAGCCGGGAAAAATCGATCATGGGCTCCAGTTCTACCTCCATGGAAAGCTCTGTCTCCTGGAAGAAGATCCGGTTAACCCTGCCTATATTGATCCCCGGGGGATAGACCCCCCCTAACCCGCTGGTTATTACCATGTCGCCGATGTTTATTTCTTCCCTGGCCCGGTTTCGGATATACCTCATGAGAAGGGGGATCTCTTGACTCCCCCTGCCCTCTACGATGCCCTCGTAGCGGGATTCAGAAAGCCGGGATGCCACAAAGCAGCTGGAATCGTAGAGGGGCATTACCAGGCTTTCGAAAGCTCCTGCGTAGAGGACCTTCCCCACGAGCCCCTGGGTTCCCCCCTGATAGGCAATCACCGGCATGTCAACAGCCACGCCGGAGCGGCTTCCCTTATTAATGACGAAGGCAGAAAATAAATTATTGGGGTCCCGGCCTATAAGTTCGGCGGGTATATGCTGGTACCTAAGGCCCTGGGCAAAACCCAGTTGCTCCCTTAAACGAAAATTTTCCTGTCTTATTTCGGCGGCGGTCCGCTCTAGCTGTTCATAGCGGGAGACCCGCTCAGAAAGCTCCGTGTATTCCCGCCTCAGGGCCGCCAGTTCCTGTATGGACATGAGGGTCCGGGACAAAAACGAGGAGGTGTCATAGATGCCCCCCCTAAGGCCGGAAAACATGGTGAGCCCGATGTTTTTTACCTCCACCAGGGCATTACGGGAGGCAAAGAAGAGGACCAGGGATGAAAAGAGCATGAGGGCGATAAACACATGGAGTTCCCTGCTCGAGTGTCCCTTGGATCTTTTTTCTCCCCCTGAAATCATCACGTGTCCGTTTATTAGGCGTTTAGGTTATCGTAAATATTCCGGGTGTTTTCAAAACCCCTGGTATTTTCAAAATACTGCCCTGCCCCCATGGCTACACAGTCCAGGGGGTTCTGGGCCACAAAGACCGAGACCCCCGTTTCTTTGGATACCAATTTTGAAAGACCCTTAAGGAGCGAGCCCCCCCCTGTCATCACTATGCCCCTTTCGACGATATCCGCCGCCAGTTCGGGGGGGGTCTTTCCAAGGAGGGATTTTATCTCTTCGAGGATCTTTAAGACCGGTACCTTTAATGCCTCCCTAATCTGTTCTGAGTCTATCTCCAGGCGCTTGGGAAGGCCGCTCCCCGCATCGGTTCCTTTTATTTCCACCTTCTCTATTTCCTTGTCCGGAAAGGCATTGCCCACATCAATTTTTAGACGCTCCGCAGCTCCCCCGCCTATGATCAGGTTAAGTTCACTTCGGACATACTTGATGATTGCCTCGTCAAAATCATCTCCGGCGGTGCGGATCGCATTGCTCACCACCATGTCCCCCAGGCTTATGACCGAAATTTCGGTGGTCCCGCCGCCTATGTCGCAGATCATGTGACCGGCCGGTTCATTGATGGGAATGTCGGCCCCTATGGCGGCGGCCAGGCTTTCGGGGATGACCGCCACGTCTCTGGCACCGGCCTTATAGGCACATTCCTCCACCGCCCGGCGCTCTACTTCGGTGATGGTAGAGGGAATTCCTATTACCATCCGGGGCTTAATAAATTTATACCTGGGCATGGCCCGGGAAATAAAGTACCTCAGCATTTTTTCGGTGGATTCCAGATCGGCGATGACTCCGCCCCTGAGGGGCCTTATGGCATGGATGGATCCGGGGGTCTTAAAAAGCATCCGTTTTGCATCCTGCCCTACGGCCATGACCTTGTTCGTTCCCTTTTCTACGGCGACCACTGAAGGTTCATTGATGAGAATACCCTTCCCTGCCACATAAATAAGGGTGTTGCAGGTCCCCAAATCCATACCTATCGCTGCTGAACCTTTTCCAAACATATATCCTCCAATGATCCTTACATATTTAAGCGGCTTCGGGCCGGGCCATGGGCAGGATCTATCCGTACGGCCCTGCGCCACTCTGCCCGGGCCCGGGTAGTATCCCCGCTGCGGTTGTATATCTCGCCCAGCTTATACCGGGCCTCGGCGTTTTCGCCATGTTCTTCCAGGAGCCTTAGGTATTCAGTTTCTGCCCCCGTTAGATCTCCCATCTGGGTCAGAATGCTGCCCAGGAGAAGTCTGGCGGTGACTATGGAATTGGAATCCCTGGAAACATCCAAACAACGGACCAGGTAGGCCCTTGCTAAATCGAGCTCTTCCAGGGCCAGGTATGAACGGGCTATTGAGAGGAGCAGGATATCAGAGGGTCCGCCGTTGAGGTTTCCATTTTCTGAGAGGGCCATGGAAAAAGAAGCGACACTGCTGCGATAATCTCCGATGGCCGCATAGGACAGACCCAAATACTCGGGGATATCCGGTGCGCTATGGTAAGTTTCCCTGGCCTTTTCCAGGTAGTAAAGAGCCAAATCTGCATATTCAGGGCCCTTATGATAATAGGCCTTTCCGAGGACGTAAAAAATTCGTCCGTCATTGGAATTATCCCTAAAGAGCAGGGCTTTTCTAAGGGCCCAGATGGAATCATCCACAAAAGAGAGGGTATCATGGGTATTGATCTGGGCAATGGCAAGCTGATAGGCGGAAAAACCGTGGATGGTCAGTAAAAATGAGTCCAGGGGATCTGACAAAAGCATTTCGCCGCTCTGGGAATAGCTTATATCAAAGGCACCGGCCTCAAAATTTTCCCGTAATTCTCTACGATCGAGGCTGGGATTCGCCCGAAATCGGGTAAAAACCAGGGGAAAAAAGGAAATAAGGAGGATTAAGAGGGCGGCGATCAGGATTTTTTGTAAAATATTTTTTCGTATAAAGCCAGTTTTATACGTCAGAGGACGTTTATGCCGCATACTTTCCATATATACGAATTTCGGCATAAATGTCAACGCAGAAAAGAGCAAAAAAAACGATGAACCATAAGCCGGGTTCTGGACCCAACCGCCATGGGCGGTTGGGTTCGAGGTTTCGCGTAGCGAAACCTCCAGCTCAAACACGAAGTGTTTGAGCCTGCTACCATCTGTCTGGGGCGGGTCTTTTGGCCCGCCTCTAGCAGTCTACCCGCAGTTAACCAAGGGGCCCTTGGCGGTAGTTTACGCAGGCGTAAACTGCCAGCTCAAAGACGAAGTCTTTGAGCCCTGCTACTTGACTTTGCTCCTGAAGAGGTTTGCCGAAACTCAGGCCTTGCCTGAGTTTCGGCTTAGGGGGTTTCAATAGAAAACCCCATACCTCACCCAGAAAAAGCCTGCGTCTTACCGGTGCTGTTGCCAGAACCGTGGTGGGCTCTTACCCCGCCATTTCACCCTTACCGTGCGATGTATAGCGAAGCTAAACACCGCCAGGCGGTATATTTTCTGTTGCACTGTCTGTCGAAAAACCCTTACGGATTTCCCTCCCGGGGGTTACCCGGCATCATGCCCTGCGGAGCCCGGACTTTCCTCTGCCATGTTTCTACAGAAACATAACAGCGGCAGCCTGGTTCATCGTGATACATTCTAGTTGTCTTCGTAGTCGATGTTGATCCTTTCTTCTTCTTCGTCATCCTCATCGTAATCGTCGTCTTCGATATCGTCAAGATCAGAGAGGCTGCCGGAATCTTCATCGTTGAAGTAATCTTCTTCGCCCTCTTCGGACTCTTCATAAAAGAGGATCCGGGAGCAATAGGGACAGAAAACTATTTCATCCCCCTGATGGACCGTATTGGCGAACTGGGCCGGGAGTATCATGTTACAGCCCATGCAGACCCCGCCCTTGATGGCCACTATACCCTTGCCCATCTTGTTGCGGATGATCCTTTCGAATTTAAAGAGAACTTCCGGGTCTATGTCGGCGCTTAGGCTTTTTTCCTTTCTTGAAAGATCATCCATCTGGGATCTTTTTTCGGCTATTTCCTTTTCTATGCCCTTGCGCCGGTCCTCCAGTTCCTTTTCCTGCTGTTCGATCAGGGACTGGCTCTGTTTGATCTGATCATCGAGCTCAGAAAGGGCCCGTTCTTCTCTTTGAAGCTTGGAACGAAAATCCTGTTCCTTCCCCGCCGCATCCTGCATTTCCTTGTCCAGAGCTTCATACTCCCTCTGGGTCATGGTAAATTCCATTTTCTTTTCTGCCTGTTCCCTGGAGGCTTCGGCAATGGCCAGGGAGTTCCGGTATTCAGCCTCGGCGACCCTGGCTTTTTCGTAATCCTGATGTTTTTCGATAAAGGTTCTTTTCATCCTGGCCAGTAGTTCTTCCTGGGACACTAAAAGCTTGGGGATTTCTAAAATGGTCTGCTCCAGATCGATTTTCTGGGAGAGGACCTCCTGTAACGAAATATATTTTCCAAAATCCATATCACCGGTTCCCCTTTGTATAAATATGATCGAATGACCTAGCTTGATCTACTGATCAAGATAATCTTTTAACCGCCTGCTGCGTTTTGGATGCCTAAGCCGGCGCAGGGCCTTGGCTTCTATCTGACGAATCCGTTCACGGGTAACATTAAAATAAAGTCCCACCTCTTCGAGGGTCAAAGAATATCCGTCATCCAGCCCAAAACGCATTTTTAAGACATCCTGTTCCCGAGGGGGCAGGGTTTTTAAGATGCCGATTATTTCATCCTGAAGCATCTTAAATTGGGTCTGATTGGACGGATTCTCTACATCCTTATCTTCGATAAAGTCACCTAAAAGGGAATCTTCTTCTTCCCCTATGGGAGTTTCAAGGCTGATGGGTTCCCGGGCAACATTCTTTACCGACTTTACCCTCTGGGCGGTCCAGCCGAGTTTCTCGGCAATTTCATCATCCGTCGGTTCCCGGCCCAGGACCTGCATCAATTGGCGGGATTCACGGACCACCTTGTTAATCTGCTCTATCATGTGCACCGGAACCCTGATGGTCCGGGCCTGATCAGAAATGGACCGGGTAATGGCCTGGCGGATCCACCAGGTAGCATAGGTGGAGAACTTAAAACCCTTTTGGTACTCAAATTTCTCAACCGCCTTAATAAGGCCTATGTTTCCTTCCTGGACTAGATCAAAAAAATGCAGTCCCCGGTTGGTATATTTTTTTGCTATGGAAACAACAAGGCGCAGGTTTGCTTTAATAAGCCTGTCCTTGGCGTTTTTCATCATCACCCGGCCGCGGTTAATTTCTTTGGCCATAAGGTTGATGCTTTCTATGGTTTCTTCAAATTCGGCCTCTAGCTGGTGCAGTTTTTTGTCGTTTACCTGAATCTGGCGTATCTTGTCCTTGATTTCATCGGAGCTTAAACCCAGGGTATCTTCGAGCTTTTGCCTTTCTTCCCTGATGGTTAGACCCCGGCCCAAAGAACGAAGATCCCGCAACGAATTAACATGAAGGTGCTTTTCTATCCTTTCCTGGTCCTTCTTATAGCGTTTGATCCGTTTTGAGGCCTGGATAAACTTTTCGGAGAAACCCAGGATCTCGTCGGGATGTATCTCTGCTTCTGCTATTATGTCCATAATGCGGTTTCGGATTTCGTTTAGCTCCGGATCATCAAAAATGCTTACTCCCCGGCCTATCAGCTTTCTTTTTACATCAATGTAATTTTTTAAATCCGGCATCACCACCCTCAGGGTGTCTTTGTAGAACTGGTTCAATCTGCGCCGTTCTGTCATGTGCTCGGTAATTTCTTTTTTAGATAAATTTAATTCCCGCAGATCCCTCTTGGAAAAGGCTTTTTGGGCAATGTGATAAAACTCCGGGATAATCATCCCCGATTTTTTTATCACCCCCTTGATGATATTTTCGCCGTCTTCCATTTGCTTGGATAAATGGATCTCCTGTTCTGCGGTAAGCAGGTTCTCTCTGCCTATTTCCCTCAGATAGAGCCGTATGGGATCATCTACCGAAGATTCCTTCTCGTTATAGACCAGGCGTTTTTTATCATTTTCTATTTTCCGGGTATCCTGTTCGGCCTCGTCTTCGTCGCTGAGATCTTCCTCGATTACTTGAATATTTTTTTCTGCCAAAAGGGCCAGAACCTGCTCGATCTTGTCGGTGTTGGCAATATGCTCCGGAAGGTAATCGGCAAGCTCCTCAAAAAAGAGGGATTTTTTTTCTTTTGCGTATTCGATGAGCTTTATAACTGCAGGATCTTTAGATGCATCTTCATTTTGCACCGCCCCCTCCTGCCCGGGGGTGTTAACCGGAAGCATGGGCTCCCGTTTTTTGGTTTTGGTTTTTTTCACCGGTACAGCCAGGGGTTTTTTCTTTAATTTCTTTAATTCCGTCATGGGCTATCTTCCTTGCTTAATCTTAATTAGCTCTGTGTCCAGCTGCATTTTTTCTACAAGCAGCTCCTGTTCTTTGGTGTTCCGAAATTCGTCGGAACTGTTCTGTTTCAAAGATCGGAATTCAATAATTAACTCTTCCTGCCGGCGCTCCAAAAGTTTCATCCTTATTTTATTGGTTCCATCTGTCACTTGCTGACTGGAATGTAAAGAAAACTCTCCGGTAGCACTCTTTTCTATCACAAACTGCCGTAAATCAGATGAGGCAAGATGCGAGAGGAGTTCTTCTAGGGCTGTTTCTCCGTATCGTAGGCATTCCTCCAGGGCTATATAAATTTCTTTTGCGTTAGGATCTTCAATTTCTTCAATGGCGATAATGGTCCGAAATTTCGAAAATAATTTTTCTCCCCCGGGGTTAATAAAATCCAGAGCAATGACCACCAGAAGCCGCAGCTCGTCGTTCACCTGTATGGGCATCTGCACCTGGCGGCGGACTTTCGGCTCGCTCTTTATGCCCTGCCTAAACCGCTGAAAATCTTCGGCCACCGCCGAAGGAAGCATGCCAAGGGCATCAGCGGCGGCTTCTATGCAGGAATCCCGGCTTACCTCCGATTCCAGGAGCTCCATATAGGGAAAAAGAAAGACCGCTGCCTGGGCTTTTCTTTCAGATTCCAGCCCCCTAGACCTGGTTCCGCCGGAACCTGGTGATTCATATAAGGAAGAGACCCGCCTAAGGAGATAATCGAAGTCATTTATATAATATTTTGCAATGTTTTGCAACGCCTCTGGGCCGGATTTTTGCAATATATCCGCCGGATCCTTAATACCATCCCCCCCAGGGCCGGCCCGCTCAGCTACCACCACCGCAGAGGATAAACCATGTTTTCGGCAGATCATGATAGTTTTTAGGACCGCCGCCTCGCCGGCCCCGTCGGAGTCCAGGAAGAGGACGAGCAGATCTGCCCAGCGTTTCAGCAGCTTAGCCTGGTCATCGGTAAAGGCGGTCCCCAGGGGGGCCAGGGCATTGCTAATCCCCGCCTGATGCAGGGCCATTACATCGGTATAGCCCTCGGCCAAATAGGCGATTTTGGTCCTCCGTATCTCCGGCAGGGCCAGATCCAGGGCATAGAGAGTTTCTCCCTTCTTGTAGATCGCCAGTTCCGGGGAATTAATGTATTTGGGTGCCTCCCGGCCATCCCTGTAGGCCTGATTGGGGAGAATTTCCCCCAGATACCGTCCCCCAAAGGCGAGGGTCCTTCCCTGACGGTCCGAAATAGGAAACATGAGCCTTCCGGCAAAGAGGGGGCTCCTCTGGTTCCTGGAAGAAAATAAGCCCGATTTTGCCAAAAAATCGCTGGAGTAGCCCTTCTGGCTAAGAAAATTGTAGAGCCATGAACGATCTGCAGGGGAGTAACCAAGACGGAATCGTTCTATCATTTCAGCGCTTATTCCTCTAGATCTAATATAATCCAAAACCGGTTTAGCTTCCGGGTTTTTTAGCAAGAAATGATGAAAAGTTCCAGAAATTCGATGGTATAGCTCAAAAAGTTCCTCCCGGGTCTTTTTGACCGCCTCATCCTGGGCAGAAAAGCCCCTCCCCTCCCCCTGTTCATATTTTACCTCTATGCCATATTTTTTCGCCAGGGTTTCTACCGCCTCTGGGAAGGTCAATTTATCCATCTCCATCACAAAATTGAGGATGGATCCCCCCTTTTGGCAGCCAAAACAGTAATAGGATTTAGCCTCGGGGTTTACGGTAAAGGAAGGGGTTTTTTCCTGATGAAAGGGGCAACAGGCCCAAAAACGGCCGCTTCGTTTTTCCACCTGCACATACTCTGAGACCAGGGAAATGGGATCCAGGCGGCTGTTCAATTCCTGGATAGTATCCTGGCTTATATAGGGCACCGGCTATCTCCCCGTAACGGTTATTATGCCAGCTCTATTATGCTCATCGAGGGTGCGGGAAAAATGATGTCTCCCGGTTTGGGGATCTATCAGTCTAAAGAATAAATAGTTTGTAGAAGCCGGGTGAAGGGCTGCCAGGATGGCGGTCTCTCCGGGGGCCGAAATGGGTCCCGGGGGAAGCCCCGTTCTTATGTAGGTATTATAGGGGTCCTGGATCTCCAGATCCCGGTAGAGGATCACCTCCGGATGGGGCAGCCCTTGAATTTCGGTGATGATGTACTCCACGGTGGCCCAGGATTGAAGGGCCATCCCTATTCCCAGGCGGTTGTAAAAGACCCCCGCCATGATGGCCGCCTCTTCGGGGATCCGGTGTTCCCGTTCCACTATAGAGGCCATGATGACTATGTCGTTCAGTTCCCCGGGGCTGAGGGGCCTTTGGGCCAGGCCCTCTATGCGCTGGAAGAAGGTCTCTGCCATGGCCCATACCACCCGGGAGGCAGGATAGGAAAGGGGAAAGAGGTAGGTTTCGGGGAAGAGGTAACCCTCCATGCTCTGGCCGGGAATATTAAAGGCCCCGAGGATCTCAGCGGAAGATGCTGCCAAAAGGAACTCTTCGGTCCCGCAGACCCCAGCCTCTTCCAGGATGGCGGCGGCCCTCTTTAAGGTAGCCCCCTCGGGGATGGTAACCCGGACCAGAAACTGTTCACCCCCTATGAGGATGGAACGGATCTCCATTTGGGTGGCCGGGAGGCTAATAAGGTAGCTCCCCGCCTTTACATGCTCTGTGGGATAAAACCGGAAGAGGAGGTTCCATAAAAAACGGCTGCGGATAACTCCTGCTTCTTCCAGGCGGTTCCCCACCGAAGAGGCAGATTCGCCGGTCCGCACTTCGATAAAGAGGGAGTTATCATTCTCCAGGCGGAGGAGCCCCCCGGAATGAAAGGGGTTGGAGCCGGTAACCCTGTTAAAGAGACCATCGATGCGGGAATTTTGGGTAAGGGGATCGGGGGCCGCATTGAGGTAGGAGAAGCCCCAGAAGACCAGGGCGGCGGCCAGGAGGCCCAGGGCCATGAGAACACAGAGGGACCTGATGATCCAGCGAATGGCATTAGGCATGTGGATCCTCCGGATCTGAAGGGGGTGGTTTAAGCCCTCCGGCCGCTTCGCCGAGGAGCTCTTCCATCTCCCGGATAGAAAGGTTCCCGTAGAGCACCTTTTCTATTCTAAGCATGAGCATCCTTTCTTCCCGGGAAAGGGATGATTCGTTCCCCTTAAGAGCGGGAAAAAGTATCGTACAATCTTTAAGGCTCAGGAACAAGCCCGCTTCTCCGTCGTATTCCATACTATAGGGTGATCTCCATACCTTCCATGGCAAGGCTTAACTCCATCCCATGGATATTTAGCCGCTCCATATACAGGCGGGCGGATTGCAAATTATTTATCAGCTTATGATCATCATAGGCCGGATCATGGTGAAAAAAGACAATGTGTTTGATGTTCCAGTTGGCGGCAAAATCGACGGCCATGCTAAAGGCACTGTGGCCCCAGTTATACTTTTCTATGGCTTCCCCCAGGGTATACTGGGAGTCTATCACAATCAAATCGGCCCCCAGAAAAAAAGTCTTGTTTTCCTCGGTCTCCAGGAAATCGGCGGAGGAGATCTCCGTGTCGGTGGCATAAATAAACTGGTGCTTTCCGTCATCGATTTTATAGGAGTAGGAGCCCCCAGGATGGTTCATTTTACGGTGGCTGATCTGGACCCCATGCAGCTCATAGACCGGCGGAAGGGTGTGGAACTTTTTTTCCGAAGACATGGCATCCATGCCTATGGGAAAATAGGGGCTGCTCATCTGACCCTGAAGGGCCGTTTCTGCCAGTCCTGTGGGGTGGTAGAAATGCAGCTCCCCTTCGGGATCATAGGCGGGGCCAAAAAAGGGAAGCCCCATGATGTGATCCCAATGGAAGTGGGAAAAAAAGATATGATGGTCCTTCACCTTTGTTTTCTCGAGACCCAGGGAGAGTCCCAGTTCCCTAATCCCCGAGCCGGCATCCAGGATGAGCATCTGGCTCTCGCTAAAGTGGACACTCACACAGGATGTATTCCCCCCCACGGTGCCAAAAAGCCAGGGGGGAAGATCCCCCAGGAACCGCTCTTTTTTTTCGGGGCTGTCCAGGTTTGCGGCCTTGGCGCGTTCCAAGATGGCGGAAATTTTGCTTTTTACCTGTGAGGGCAGCTGCGGTGCCGGCAGGGAACCACGGACCCCCCAAAAGCGTATATGCATTAGGGTTCTCCAAACTCTGTGCTTGTGATTATCGGTTCCTTTTCCCGCTGGGTCAGCCATTTTTCTATGCTGTCTTCTGAATGAAGCTGCCCCTTATCCATACCGGGACATTCCTTGGCCATATCCTTCCAGACCTTCTTGGATCGTACCAGGGACTTCCAAAAGGGAAAAGCCCGGCACTGGAGGGGCCTGGCCTGGTAGACCGAACAACCCCCCTGGGATCCAGTCTTGGAGCTCCATAAAATGCAATCCATATTGGGCTTTTCTTTCAGGGAAAGCAGGGACTTACCATAGGCGGTAGGTACCCAGCGGCAATAGGTCTTTACAAAAGCCTGGTAGTCCAGCTCCAGGGCGGCCAGGAGAGGTTCCAGGTCCTCCCCGGAAAGGTAGACATATCCGGATTCATGCCGGCAGCAAGCAGAGCAGCCAACACAGGAAAAATGGAGACCCTGGGTATAAAAGGGGCTTTTTTCTGAAGATCCAAGCATGTAGGGATATTTTACGATAAACCGGGGGCTCCTGCAAGGGTTACCAGGAAGACCGGGGACAGGGCCTGCTCTGGCAGTTGCCATTTTCCCATAGTTATGGTATATAATGGACTTGTTCGACATAGATGAAGGGGGAACAATGAGCACCAATGGAAATCTTGCTCCGGTAATAGGTATAGACGACGAAAAATGTATAAACTGTTATGCCTGTATAACCGCGTGTCCCGTTAAGTATTGCATGGATGGATCAGGTGACAAGCTTCACATTAACCATGATCTATGCATAGGATGCGGAAACTGCATCGCCATCTGCAGCCACAAGGCCCGTCATGGTATAGATGACACCGAAGAATTTTTACAGGCCCTGGAACGGGGTGAAAAGGTTATTGCCATAGCCGCCCCAGCGGTGGCCTCGGTATTTCCCGGCAGCACCTACCTCAAGTTAAACGGCTATTTAATATCCCTGGGGGTAGAAGCGGTCTTCGATGTCAGTTATGGGGCGGAACTTACGGTTGTTTCCTATGTGGACCACATCCAAAGAAACAAACCCAGGATGGTCATTGCCCAGCCCTGTCCAGCCATTGTTAACTATATCGAAACCTATCAGCCTGCCCTGATTCCCTATTTGGCTCCGGCAGACAGCCCCATGCTCCACTCCCTTAAACAGATCCAGGAATACTTTCCCCAATACAAAAATTATAAGGTGATGGTGATATCACCCTGCCTGGCAAAAAAACGGGAGTTTATGGCCACCGGTTTCGGGGATTATAATGTCACCATGCTCTCTATAAAAAACCTCATCCAGGATCGAAGGATCAATATAGAAACCTTCCCCGCCGTAGAATACTTAGGCCCCGTGGCCGAAAGGGCAGTTACCTTCCCTGCTCCGGGGGGTCTCTTGGACACCGCCGAAAGGTTTGTCCCCGGCATAAGGCGTAAAACCAGAAAAATCGAAGGGGCCCATACGATTTATCATTACCTTGAAGGGGTTAATGAGGATCTGCAAAAAACCGGCATAGAGTTTCCCCTGCTTATAGACTGCCTAAACTGCGAGATGGGCTGTATAGGAGGCCCGGGGACCGGCAACCAGGAAAGAACCCTGGATGAGCTGGAAACCCCCATTCGCAGGCGTTCCCGGGAAATGGAACAACAGATAAACCCAAAACAGGCAGAAAAGGTTCAGAAAAAGTATAACCGATCCTTAAACCGTTTCTGGAAACGGGGGCTCTACGACAGGACCTATGAAGACCGCTCGGGAAATAACACCATACGCATACCCAATGAACTGCAGTTAAAAGAAGTCTACCTGACCCTTAAAAAAGAAACCAAGACAGACATCTATGACTGTACCGCCTGCGGATACGGCAGCTGTAAAAAAATGGCAATTGCTATTTTTAACAACCTCAATAAGCCCAATAACTGTGCCCACTACAATCTAAAACTCCTGGACGAAGAAAAGAAAACCATAGTCTATATCAACCAGCAGCTTAAGGTTCATATTTCCCGTTCACTGGAAGTAATTGAACGCTTAAATGATCTGGTGGAAAAACTGGACACCAGCATTAATACCCAGTCAGAATCGGTGGACGAATCTTCGAATGTGACCGGAAAAATCGTTAACTCCCTAAAGAGCACCTCAGAACTTTCCAGGCAAAGAAGGGAGTCCATCATGGGCCTCATCGGCAATGCCGCCAAGGGCCAGGAAGCCATGAGGGAAACGATTCTGGCGGTGCAGGATATTTCCAAGTCCGTCGATGGCATTGCATCGGCCATAAAAATCATCAGCGTCATAGCCGCCAACACTAACCTTCTGGCCATGAATGCCGCCATTGAAGCGGCCCATGCAGGCGATGCAGGAAGGGGTTTTGCGGTAGTGGCCGATGAAATCCGAAGGCTGTCAGAAGACACCCGGGAAAACTCCCGGAGTATCTCCCAGACCCTGTCGAATATAATCTCCGGGATAAACACCACCTCCAAGCGTACCGGTGATACGGGGGATTTAATTAACGACATGTCGGGCGAAATAAACAGTTTTGCCAGCACCATGACGGAACTCATTGACACCCTTGGCGCCCTATCTACCGAGAGTACCGGTATTACCAACTCCCTGAAGGTACTCCAGGAGCACAGCACCACCGTCAGAACTGACTACTCAGAGATGCTTTCTCTTACAGACAAGTTAAGGTATGACATTAACTTCCTGGCAGCTATGTCTTCAGACATAGTCAAGGCTATCGAAGAGAATGACCAGGAAATTATTTCCAGGCTTTCCAACATGGAAGAACAGCATAACCGGAACCGGCCCAAGTAATAGAGATCAAAAAGGAGAAAACCAATGGAAAAAAAATCGATCCTCACTATCGATGACGATGAAGTGCAGCTTAAAGTTTTTGATAATGTACTTTCTCAAAAATATACGGTCCATGCGGTTAAATCCGCATCCAATGCACTTAACTTTTTAAATGCCAACCAGGTTGATGCCATACTCCTTGATATTTCCATGCCTAACATTTCTGGTTTTGAATTCCTTTCGGATATACGAAAGATTCCCAGCTATTTTAAGGTCCCCATCATTATAGTCAGCGGAAACACGGGGCAGGATTTTTTTGCCGAAGCCAGAGCTTCAACTGCCTTTGATGTCCTTACCAAGCCTGTGGAGCCGGAAAAACTCATTTCGACCATAGAGAACGCTTTTTCTGAGGAAAATGCCCATTCCTAGAATTCCTAGATATGAAGAATTAGCCTGGCAATAGAAAAGAACACAATTAAAGACGCAGCATCTGCGATGGTGGTTATTAAAGGGGCCGCCATAAGGGCCGGATCTATACGCATCTTCTTGGCTGCCAGGGGAAGGATGCATCCTACGGTCTTGGCCATCACCACAGTGGCAGCCAGACTTAAGGAAATAGTAAGACAGAGGAACAGATCCCTTCCATGCATAAAATAGATCCGTACAAAGTTTACCCCCGCCAAAGCCAGTCCGCAAAGGGCGGCAACACGAATTTCCCTCCATAACACCAAAAAGAGATCCCCCGTATCTATTTCGCCCAGAGCCAAACCCCGGACCATTAATACCGAGGATTGGCTGCCGGCATTACCGGCGGTGTTCATAAGCATGGGGATAAAGGCAACCAGGACAGGCAATACCATGATGGCATCTTCGAAGCCCGTAATAATGGTGCCCGTAATGGTGGCAGAAAGCATAAGAAAGAGGAGCCAAAAAATACGGTTCCTGGAATGTTTTAATACCCCTGTCTTCATGTAGGTTTCGTCCGATGGGTTAAGAGCCGCCATTTTTTCGATATCTTCGGTTGTTTCTTCGACGATAACATCCACAATATCATCAATAGTGATGATTCCGACTAGACGTTCTTCTTTGTCCACCACCGGCATGGCCAGAAACCCGTACCGATGGAACAGATTGGCCACTTCTTCCTGATCATCGGTGGTATAGCAAAAAATGGGGTTGGTTACCATGATGTCAACGACCCGGTCATTACTCTGGGATAAAAACAGGTTCTTGGCGGTGACCACCCCCTTTAAAACCCTGTCCCTGCTTGTAACATAGGAAGTATAGATGGTTTCTTTATCCAGGCCGGTCTTTCGAATGGCCGTAAAGGCCTCTTCTACTGTTGCATCTTCGGGCAGATAGACATACTCGGTGGTCATAATGCTGCCGGCAGAATCATCGGGGTATTGCAGAATTTGGTTTATCAGGCGCCGCTTATCGCTGCTGACGTTTTTTAGTACCCGGTCCACTATATCTGCCGGCATCTCTTCGATAAAATCTACTGCATCGTCCACAAAAAGCTTGCTCATTATTTCGCCGATTTCGGTATCGGTCAGGGCTTCTATTATTTCCTGCTGTTGATCGCTGTCAACCAGGGCAAAAACCTCAGAGGCGGTTATTTTTGGAAGAATACGAAAGAGGCGGATTATTTTCTCGTGATCCAGATCCTGAAATAACTCGGCCACATCGACGGTATTCATATGGCTAACCCGGACTTTCAGTTCCGAAATACTTAGTTCATCGGCTTTTGCCAGATCGTGCATTTCACCATCCATGATGCCCTCCTATAAACCCATCAATAGAGCTGCTATGCCGAAATATGCCAGTAAAGAAAGGGCATCGGCTATGGTAGTAATGAGGGGTGCCGCCATAACTGCCGGGTCAAATTTTAATTTTTTTGCCGCCAGGGGTAACATGCAGCCTATACTTTTTGCGATAACCACCGTTGCAACCAGACTTATGGATATGGTAAAGCATAATAATAGGTCCCTTCCATGCATGATATAAACCCGGATAAAGTTCACCGCCCCCAGGACAAGCCCGCAGATAAGGGCCACCCTTAGTTCTAACCATAGGACAGAAAAAATATTATTAAAACGGATTTCATCCAATGCAAGCCCCCGGATTATCAGGGCCGAAGATTGGCAGCCCGAATTCCCCCCCGTGTCCATCAGCATGGGGATAAAAGCAATGAGGATAGGCAGCACCGTGAGGGCATTCTCGTAACGGGTGATAATGGAGCCGGTGATGGTAGCCGAAAGCATCAGAAACATGAGCCAAAAAATCCGGTTCCGGGACTGGGTAAAAATACCAGTTTTAAGGTATGAATCTTCCGAAGGGTTTAGAGCTGCCATCTTTTCAATGTCTTCGGTGGTTTCTTCGATAATGACATCGACGATATCATCGACGGTTATGATCCCGACCAGCCGCTGTTCCTTGTCGACCACTGGCATGGCAAGAAAATCGTAGCGCTGGAACAGGTTAGCCACTTCTTCCTGGTCGTCGGTGGTATAGGCAAACGCAGGGTTGGGGGTCATGATGTCGCCTATCCGTTCTTCCGGCAGGGAGAGCATGATACTTTTCGCCGACACCACCCCCAGCAAAACCCTGTCCCAGCGGATGACATAGCAGGTGTAGATAGTTTCCTTGTTTAAGCTCGTATTGCGGATAACATCAAAAGCTTCTTTTACGGTGGCATCTTCATGGAGGCCCACATATTCGGTGGTCATGATGCTCCCCGCAGAATGATCGGGGTACTGTAAAAAATGATTGATTATGCTCCGCCTCTCGGGGCTGACATTCCTTAAGACCCGTCCTACCACACTGGCGGGCATTTCTTCGATAAAGTCTACCGTGTCATCCACAAAAAGCTTGGCCATTATTTCGCCGATTTCCATATCCGTCAGGGCCTCGACTATTACCTGCTGCTGCTCGCTGTCTACATAGGTAAAAACGCTGGATGCGATATCTTTCGGTAACATACGAAAAAGGCGGATGATCTCTTCTTTGTCCAGGTCTTCGAAAATTTCAGCGATATCTACGGTGTTCATCTCTAAAAGGAGGGATTTAAGCCTCGATATTGCTACAGGGTAGGTATTGAGGATTTCGAGAATTTCATCTTTCATGGGTATCCTCCTTATCTGGCATCTTGTGCTTGATAGAGGACAATGACAGTCAGCGGATTAGAAACAAAAAACTTCTGTTAATATTCGCCTTTTAGCAGTAAGGGCGGACAATGAGGAGGCCCGCGGCAGTAAACTTACTACTGTGGGGGTCACTGTCCGTGTCGCTGGATCTTCGTAAGCTCACTTCTTCCTCCTGGCGGGTTTTGATACTGGTATTGTACGCATATTCACATTTTAGTCAATGGCCTAATGGGTCAGGTACCTAATCGGTTACAGCGACCCATTTGCGGATTACCGAGTCCAGGAGCATGATATCGATGGGTTTTGACAAAAAGGCCTGGAAGCTATTATTGATAAAATACTCCTCCATACCCTGAACGGCATTGGCGGTAAGGGCTATGATGGGCACCCCCTCGGCATACTCGGTCCCCAGGGAACGTATAGCCAGAACGGTCTCGACCCCATCCATCCCAGGCATCATGTGGTCCACAAAAATGGCATCATAGATGGGGGACCCCAATCGGATCCTCTCTATGGCTTCAGGACCGCTTAAGACGCAGTCTATCTGCATCTTGTACTTGCCCAAAAGGCCTGCAGCCACATCCAGGTTGGTCTGCATGTCATCGACCACCAGGACCCTGATATGGTTTAAATCGGTGCGGACCAGTTTTTTGCTCACGATCCGGTTGTCTTTGATCTGGTGGAAGCGCCGTAGGTTTTCGGTGACGGTCTTTCCGATGACAGTATCATTAATGTAGCCCTGTTTAATTCGGACCTTAAAAGTCGATCCCTTGCCATATTCGCTTTCGGCGGTAATTTCACCTTCCATCATTTCTGTGAGCCGTTTGGCTATGGCAAGCCCAAGACCGGTGCCTTCGATAGACCTATTGGTTCTTGTGTCAACCTGGCCATAATCGGTAAATAACTTGACCAGGTCCTCATTGCGAATTCCTATCCCCGTATCTTGTACATAACAGGAGACCCATACATCACTTGGATGTTGTGCATCCCGTTCTATACTCATCCCAAGGGTAACTGTTCCCCGCTGGGTATACTTAAAGGCATTGCTAAGTATGTTATTGACCACCTGTTTAAACCGCAAGTCGTCTCCCCAAAGGTTATATAAAAGATCATCTTCAATATCAAGCTTAAACCGTATGGGTTTGTCTTCTATGCGGATTATGTTTAAGGTGATTATATCATTCAATAAACTCGGTACATCGTATTTTACCGGGTTGAGTTCCATCTTTCCGGCTTCTATTTTTGATATATCCAGAACATCATTGATAAGTCCCAGCAGGGTGCTTCCTGCAATACTTACCTTGGTTAGATTATTTTTTATGGACGGAGCATAATTTTCTTCTTCCAGCATGAGATCGGTTAAACCGACAATTACATTCATGGGAGTCCGCATCTCATGGCTCATGTTGGCAAGAAAAGCTGATTTTGACTGGTTTGCAGCCTGGGAAGCTTCGACAGCGACTTCCAGCTCGGCGGTTCTTTTCTTGATCAAGCTCTCCAGGTACTTGCCGGTATTGCGGCTTCTGATAAAAAAGACAAGAACCAGGGTAAACACCGCAAAAGAAAGGCCTATGGCACCTAAAAGCCAGGGTCTTTGGGCCTGCAATAATTTTGCCTGGTAATCAAAGGTCCGCCTCATCCAGCGTTCGGTAATTCCTTCTATATCGATGAGATCAAAGGCTTCATTCATAATACCTAAAAGAAGCTCTTCGTTTTTATGAAACCCCGGCATAATGTAATAGGAATGATCAAAAATATAATTGATCTTATAACCTGTCCGTTCCTGGTAGTTGGTTAAAGAGAGGTGATTAATCATGCTGCCAAGCATGACATCCACATCTCCCCTTTCGAGGGCCGCAAAGGTACCTTCAAAATTTCCATAAAGAGAAACATAAGAATGGTTAGGAAACCACCGGTTAAACGTGGCGGTGCTCGAATAATCCTGGACAAGGCCAACCCTGGTGCTTAATATGTCGCTTAATCTGAGAATCGGAAAATCTACCTTCGAGATTAAAAGATACCGGTCTTCCATCATAGATTTATCGGGCCATATGATGTATTCTTCCCTTTCTGGAATGCGGCCCACCTGGGGCAATAAAGAAATTTCGTTGGATACAAGCATCTGATAAAGGTCTGACCATTCTGTATAGGGCTGATTTATGACCTCAAAGCTCAGCCCGGTAAGGGTTTCTACCTCATCGAGGATGTCAAAAAACACCCCCTGCCATTCATTTTCATGCTCGTTATAAAAATCTATCGGATAGTTGTAGTACATGGACCCCATGTACACGGTAGGATTCGATTGTAAATAATGGCGTTCTTCCTCGGAAAGCCTCTGGTAAAGCACATGGGCAAGGTAGTCCCTGTAACCCAGGGCATACATATCGGTCAAAAAACGGGTCCCATCGTTTTGAATCATCCTGGTTAAAACAGCAATAAGGGATTCTAAGCCTGGGTCTATAGCCGCAACTGATACCAGACTATAATAGCCCCTGTTATCAGAAGCATACATGGGCATGGAAAAAAAGAGAGCACTGCCACTCCCTTCGGCCGGATCCTGGCTCATTAAATCCAGGTCTCCTTCCCGCAGTAAATAAGACAGTTCATCTTTGGAGGCTAGGGCCGGTACTATAGGTATCTCAAAAAAACCCGAAAGCCATTGGCAAAGGAGGGGTATAAATCCCCCCAAATCGCCATTTTCGAGGAGAAAAGCCTCTTCCCCTAAAGCGGTGCCGTAGATCAGGGGAAGGGATCGCTGCTTTAGAGCTTCGATTGATTGCAATTCCCCTTGAGTAATTCCCGGGGTATCCCTATAAGAGAGGCTCCCCCACTCCAGGCCAGGAGCAGGTTCTCTGGCATTTTGACATCCAGCATAGAACAGTATGAAAAGGACAACAAGGAACCCTGCTTTTTTAATTGCCACTTTGGGGACTCTCTTTAGTTTGTTTTTATGATCCACTTCCTAATAACAGAATCGAGAACCATGATATCAATGGGCTTCGATAAAAATGCCTGAAACCCATTGGATATAAAAAACTCCTCCATCCCCTGAATGGCATTGGCAGTTAAAGCTATGATGGGTACATTCTGTGCATACTCGGTGCCCAGGGCACGGATAGCCAGTGTCGATTCTACACCGTCCATGTCAGGCATCATATGGTCCATAAAGACCGCATGATAGAAGGGTTCACCCCGGCGGATCCTTTCAATGGCATCCCGGCCGCTTAGAACACAGTCTATCTGCATCTTGTATTTGCCCAATAAGCCGGCTGCCACATCAAGATTAGTCTGCATGTCGTCGACTATCATGACCCGGGCAAAACTCATATTGGGGCGTACCAGTTTCCTGCTGATTATCCGTTTGTCTTCAACCTGCTGGAACCGTTTAAGATTTTCAGTTACCTTCTGGTCGATGAGGGTACTGTCCACAAAGCCCTGCTTAAACCGAACTTGAAATACCGAACCCTTACCGTATTCGCTTTCGGCGCTTATTACTCCATCCATCATTTCGGTCAGGCGCTTGGTAATGGACAAGCCCAGTCCCGTACCCTCTATGGACCGGTTAGTCCGGGTATCTACCTGGCTGTAATCGGTAAAAATCTTTTTTAAATCCTCCCCGCGGATTCCTATGCCCGTATCTCTTACATAGAAAGTTACCCAGGCTATCTTTTTATCTGTTTGATCGGGTTCCCAATCCATCCCAAGGATGACCTTCCCCTTTTGGGTGTATTTAAAGGCATTGCTTAAAATGTTGTTAACGATCTGTTTAATCCTCAGATCGTCCCCATAGAGGCTGTAGGGCAGGCCTTCTTTAATATCCAGTTCAAAGGTAATCGGTTTATCTTCGATCCGGATTATGTTCAGGGTGATAATATCATTTAACAGGCTCGGTACATCATACTTCACCGGCATAAGTTCTAAACGGCCCGCTTCAATCTTGGAAATATCCAACACATCATTTATAAGACCCAGAAGTGTACTGCCGGCGGTGCTGATTTTTTTTAGGTTTTCCAGAATATGGGTGGGAAGGCTCTGTTCCTCTAGCATAAGATCCGTAAGCCCCACTATGACGTTCATGGGGGTCCGCATCTCGTGGCTCATGTTGGCCAAAAAGGCCGATTTAGCCCGGTTAGCTGCCTCCGCCGACTCCGCATGCTTCTGCTCGGTTATATCAAAGACATAGCCTTCTACCGTATGGGGCTTGCCGTCGGAGGTCCACTTTACTACCCTGCAGCGTTCACATACCCATTTAATGCTTCCATCTTTCATGACCAGGCGGTTCGTATGTTCATACACTAGCCCTACATCTAAGGTTTCAGTACATTTTCTTTCAATTTCTTCGATATCATCGGGATGTAACATGGCCTGGTATTGGTTAACACCCCCCACAAGCTCCTCCGGCCCAACCCCTATCAGGTCCCGGGAGCCTTCACTGGCGAAGGTCATGGTGTATTCAGGGAAATTATAGAGACAGGAGTAGGCCATGCCGGGCAAATTACTGATGATGGCTTCGATCCTGGACGTTAGGTTATAACGGTTAAGGGCATTGATGAGCATGTAACTTCCGGAACGGAGGATGCTTATTTCGTCTTCGGTAAAGTTTCGGGTGTTACGGCAGTCATCGATACAGCAAAAACCCCAAAACCGGTTTTGCACAAAGGCAGGAATTACAAGGACCGTCTTAATTTTAAAGACACTCAAAAAATCCTGTTCTTCTGCTGCAAGTTCTGAAACAGGCCCTTGAATATGCTCGCCCCTGGATAGCTTTTCTTCCCAGAGGGGTATGGTGCTGTATGGAAAAATGGAAACTGGATCTGCCGTTTTTATCTCCAACCCTACTTCGCTAAACCAAAAGGTTTTTAAGACCGCATGGAGCTTGCCATCGTGGGTTTCGTTCTGCCAGACCTCCACACAATCGGCTCCTACGCTCTGGCCTATTATCCCCATCCCCCTCTGCAGAGCCGCATCAAAGGCCTCATCATTTTCGGCGGTCAGGAGCACACTGGCGGCATTGTTTACCGCACTAAGGAGGTTTTCCCGGTGTTTGATGGTTTCGCCCAGCTGCTCTATATTGGATTTACTTGCCCGGAACTGCTGAAGCAGCTTTATCTGGTTCGAGACCCTTAGTTTTACCAGGGCCGAACTATAGGGTTTAGTCAGATAATCTGCGGCCCCCAGAGCAAATCCCTTTTCTTCGTTAAAGTCGCTGCTAAGGCCCGTGGCGTAAATAATGGGAATATCCCTGGTTACTTCTCTCTCTTTGAGTATCCTGAGTACTTCATAGCCGTCCATGTCGGGCATGATAATGTCAAGCAGAATGATGTCAGGCAGGTGCTTCTCTGCGAGCTCGATGGCCTGTTCCCCGCTGGTGGCCACATAGAGGGTATAGAGGGGCCGTAAAATATCCATTAGAGCCAAAATGTTCGATTTATCATCATCGACTACCAGGATCCGCCACTGGTATGTATCTGACGCAGGATCATCTATATGTATAACATGGGTGTTTTCATTCATGGTTACACTCCCATAGGGTCACGAGTTCAGCCATGTTTAGTATAATCTAATTATGCGGGGAGGTAAATAGCTGTATAAGGCAGGATTAAATATAGCATCTCCATATAAAACCCAAGACCTCATTATCCCTTCACCGCTGGACAAAAACATGGCCCCCGCGGCTCAAACGGCTCTGACTACTCAATCGTGTAACATAATTAAATTTACCTCACCTTATTGATTGAGTAGTCAGACCGAAATCGCCGCAGGGACCATTTTTTGCTCCAGCTGAGCAAGCGATGAGCGGTTGGACTGAGAAGAGCTGTATCATAATCATCCCTACATATGATGATGGTGGGGAAGAGAGATGAAATATTTCCGGGCAAGGTGTCATACACCCTGGGCTAGCCGAGTACACCTTTCCTGGGATCTAGCTGAGGCGGCTTTCTTCTACCACCTTATTGTGGATAATGATAGTACTACATTGGCTATACTATGCAGGTAGTTTCGATAACCATCTTCAATCTAACCACGCATAGCTATCTGTGCTGGAGCAGGAACTTCGTCCCGTGCGAGCATTTTGAAGCTCGCACGGGGTGAAGGTTCCTGTCCAGCGTCAGCTGGATGTGCTGGGTAGGTCTTAGTTGGGCGTTATTAATCCTACCTTTTATTCCGTGCAAGGGACACAAATATTCCTAACCCGCATATGAGGGCATAGACCAGGAACCCTGTGCGGATGGATAGCATGAGGGCTCCATAAACCTGGGGGGTGATGACTTCCCTTCCTATGTAAAATGAAAAAAGCATCATGGCTATGCCCATGCTTATCATTTGACCTATGGTTCGCATGGTACCCAAAGAGCCCGAAGCAAGACCTAGGTACCGGCGTTCTACCGAACTCATAATGGCGTTGGTATTGGGGGAAGAAAACATCCCAAAGCCCAGACCTATGACGGCCAAAAACAGAATCGGAAAAATTATTGGAGTGGCGGCATCAATGAACCAGAAGAGCCCAAGACCTATAGATACTATCCCCATGCCTATGGATGCCAGGACGCCGGGGTTAATTCTGTCCGACAGTTTCCCAGATAGGGTTGAAAGAAGGGCTGTTGCCAAGGGCTGGGTAACCATAATAAGCCCCGTTGTGGTGGCATCAAGATCCTTTAAGTACTGTAAGTACAAACTAGAGAAAAAACCTATGGCTCCTATAGATGAATAGATCACGATGGATGTAAGAGAAGAAAAGGTAAACATCCGGTTATTGGCAAAAAGCCGGACTTCAAAAACCGGATTCGTAACCTTAAGCTCCACAAAAACGAAGAGGACCCCAAACAGTATACCGCCGGCCATGCATAACCAGCCCAAAAGAGAGGGCAGTACCGTAAACCCGTACATTAACCCGAAAAGGGTGATCCCATAGATGACAGAACCCTTATAATCAAACTTATCACCGGAAGAATCGGCCCACTCGGATTTCATTTTTAGCTTAATTAACACCAGGCAGAGGATCTGAAGGGGTACCATGGAAAGAAAAACGCTCTGCCAGCCCAGGTTTTGAACCAGGACACCGCCTATGACGGGCCCCAGCGAAATCCCCATGTAGGTGGAGGTCAGGTTAATCCCCACTGCCCTCCCCCTTTCGCCGGGTTCAAAGACCACCGTCACTATGGCCATCATGGTGCTGACCACCATGGCATTGGTTATTCCCTGAATGATGCGCATGATGATAAAAACTGTAATGTTAGGAGAAAAGACAATTAAGAAGGAAGACAGGGTAAAAAAGAGCATCCCTAAAGAGAAGATCCTCTTTCGTCCAACCATGTCGCCCACCCTTCCGGAAATAAGCAACACTACTCCGGTAGACAGAGAAAAGGCGTTGAGGAACCATCCCAGTTCTATGGCATCTGCCCCATAATGCTCACCGATGGTGGGGAGGGCCAGCACAACAGATGATACCATAAAGGCCGGAAGGAAGGCCGCAAAGGCAGCAACGATGAGGATAGAACGTTTTAACGAAGCATCTTCGCTTGAGTGCAGCGTCATGGCATTAAACCCATGGTGGATGATAAAACAAAAAGCCCCTCTTAGGGGGACCGTTTTGCTTGATGCTCCCCCTCTTTAAACAAAAAATTCCTAAAAATAAGATCCTCATGGCAGATATGATGGATCCACCAGTTTTTAAGAAAGTCCAAAAATTGGGAAGAATCGTTGTGGAGTATACTGTCCCGCCCCATTTTCCGCAGTTTCTGGTAGAGATCCAGATGCATCTCGTTATGAGATTTGGCATGGGGAAAATCGATCTTGGATAGAAAATCCTCTTCGATCTTGAAATGAATCCTGGTATAGTCATTCATCATATCAATAATGGGGCTTAGTATATCCTTTACATACCTATTCTGCATCCCAAAATGAAGGGAATTGATGATAGACACAATTCCCTTATGATGTTCATCGATTATGGGGATCCCTAAGTTGTACTCTCCCTTCCACACAATAAATATATTGTGCTCCAAAAAGAGCTTTTGGGCTTCCTGGTGCTCTTTTTTAACTTCGGCCATGACGCCCTCTTTTAGCGATAGGTTTTATCCCTTAGATCCATCAGATATTTGATGGTAATATCAGTTTCTTTCTTCCAATCCAGGGGGCCCCCGCCGCTGCTTACCCAGGGACAGGCAGCGGTTACTCCGCCCTCGTAACCTGCGTCCTTTAATACCTTAAAGAGATGTACGAAGATATCTTCCCGGATTCCCACATTGGGCTGGGCATTATCACCGGCGATGTGCACATTTAAGCAATACTCCGGTTCTTTTAGAATGTCTTCGAGCTTTTGATCCAGGGCTATAAAGTAATTGAGGTCTGCCATGACCTTTACGTTACTCCTGCCGCTCATCTTTGCAAAGGCTACCCCCTCGAGGTAACGGGGAAAAAGGGTTTCCATATCGGAAAGAGGCTCAAGAGCTAACTGCATTCCATAAGGTTCCAGGTAATCGGCGATAAGATTTATGGTACTAAGGGCCTGATCTATGGCTTTGGTGCGATTAAACCCTTCCTGGCAGCGAAAATGTCCGCCGTAACTGCCCATGGTCTTTACTCCCAGTTCTGCCATGCGTTTTACGGTACGGCGTATGGAAAAATCGATAAGTTCCCTGTCATAATACTTGCCGCTTCCTCCCTGGTGGGATCTTCCAGGGCCTAAAAGGTGGCTGGTAACAGGGGTGGGTCTTCCATCTTTTTTATACATGGCCTTATTTTCTTCCCACTCAACATCGGAAAGCAAAGGGCTCCCATGTATGGATGCGGGGACCTCAAAGTACTCCCAATCCTTGCTAAAACTAGACAAACTAGTATCTTCGGGCACTCTGTCTGGTAAAATTCCAAATTTGAATTGCTTCGCCATACCTCTTCCTCCAATAGAAATTTCCTGGTCCCCCATAGAGAGTCGCAGTTAGGTTCATTCTACCATGGCTAAGGAAATATAGATAGCTATAAAAAATAAATTTATTCTCCAGGGGTATTGCATAGAATTGATTTTTCTGCGATAATAAAATAACACACACCAAAGGAGCTAATTAATGGCTAAAATTGATAAGACAGCAAACGCTTTACAGAAACTGTATGCAAGAAGAAGTGCCCTGGACAAGCAAATTGTCACTGCAGAAAAAGCCCTGCTTAACGAAGCAAAAGCTTCCGCCAAGCCTGTTGCCAAAAAACCCGCAGCAAAAAAACCTGCTGCCAAGAAAGCCCCCGCCCGGAAGCCTGCCCGCAAGGCAGCAGCCATGAAAACCGGTGCCAGGAAACCGGCAGCAAAGAAGCCCGCCGCAAAGAAAGCTATGGTAAAGAAAGCCGCAGTAAAAAAACCTGCCGCCAAAAGAGGACCCGCGAAGAAAAGCATGGCCCCCAAGCCTGCCACAAAATAAGGGTCTCTTAAAAAGCCGTTAAAAAGGTGCCCGGATGAGCAATATGCTCTTCGGGCACTGGCTTACCCCGCCCTGCCAAGAGCGGATACTTGTATTGACATAACGAAAGTTTAATGCTACCCTAAGAATCCCTAGCTTAGGGTCCTTGAACCCTTTATAGATATGGGATCGCCATCTTAGCTCAGCTGGCAGAGCACTTGACTTGTAATCATGAGGTCTCCGGTTCGATTCCGGAAGATGGCTCTTACAGCAGCTTAGAACATATAATCAGTCCCCTTAGTGGGGAGTTTCCAGAGCGGTCAAATGGGGCAGACTGTAAATCTGTTGGCTCAGCCTTCGATGGTTCGAATCCATCACTCCCCACTAAGCGGATTGATTATTTTTTATCGTCATATTAAATCCAACCAGTTAAATTATGATCTCTGTCAAAAATATGGAGTGGTGGATTCGAACGGTCAAGTCCGCCGACCCATGGGAGGAAGAGGCGCCATGGGACCCCAACCGAGCCGTATAACGGCGAAGGTTCCCCTCTTGATGGCGCCGAAAGGACTTGACCGCGGCCCGGAAGCCCGAAGCAGGATGCTGAGGGCTGGAGGGCGAATCCATCACTCCCCACTAAGCGGATTGATTATTTTTTAACGTCTTATAAAATCCAAAAAAATGGTGATTTTTCCCTATACTACCTGCCCACTTACCATAATTTCCAATATTACGGTATTATAACCCCAAGGAGACTGCCATGCCTTATGTTGAAACAATGACTCTTGACGAAAAACTTGCTATTAGTTGTAAAGCCGCAGAACTAAGAAAAGCTGGTGATACTGAAGGAGCTCTCCGTCTTATGAAAACAGCCCCCATACCGCCTTATATTGCAAAAGTTATCAAAGAAAAAGTAGGTGCTGATTTTCTTATAAAAGAAGGTTGGAACCTATCAGAAGCAGAGGCAGAATTTGGCACAGATTGGCTTAAGAAATAATAATATTTGGTATGCATATAACAAGGAGATAAACCATGTTAGTAATAACTGGTATCTTTGAAGATGAGCGTTTTACACTAAATTAATTATAGGCCCGTAGAAAAACATGCCTTACATTGAGGGCCTATATTATTCATGTAAAAGCAAAAGTAAATTTAATAGACTTAATCCTGTTATTCTCTATTTCAAATGTCCAATAATATGAATCAAAGTATTCAGCGTATCGATAATTAATAGAATTACCACCTCTTGTATGCTCAGTTCCAAAAATTTCAATGAGTTCATCAACAGTCATCCCAGGGTATACAATCAGCCCATCTATGTATTCATTAATTGATATAGAATCAAATAACCATAGTCCTGTTTCTTCGTTTACAAAAACTACAATACTTCCAAAATACGTTGAATATCTGTTCTTTGAATTCCAGATACCACGTAAATACCATAGATCTGGTTCTTCACTGGAAATCAAAGTAAAAGGATCTAAAAGTTCAATCCTTCGTGTGGTATCATCACCTCTATATACCAATAATTTCAATATCTCTCCGGCTGCTATATTTTTGTAAGCGGTTCTTTCATCGATGGTATACCTGCCAATTGCCATGTTAGTCCAAAAGCCTTCTTCCCAACTATCAACAAATTGTACATATTCACCAAAAACCCATCCATATTCATTACGATATTGTCCATCTTGTACAGATATATAGTACCAGTAATTAGTCATACCATTCACGAATTTTAAATCGTTTGTTCTATAACGTATATTTATTTTTTGTCCTCTATTCAATTGAAATTTAACTGTACTATTATTTATGTTCGGGTAGTTTCGAATGTTTACTCTATCATGACTAATGGTAGGTAATTTATCCGGAGTTTGATAAATTTGTGCGTTCAAGTTATTTTTGCCAAAATTAAATATCATTAAGTAAATAAAAAATACCAGAAAAAGGCTGTATTTCATATTAATAACCTCCTAGACTAATATATACAATTAAATTTGGCCTTATTGCAAAAAATCATTCAAAAACCATGACATTTGTCATATTTAATGGGGTTTTTCCTCCTCAATCCATTACCTTCCATTTATCCACAGTTTTGAAAAGCTTTTTAGACATGATTTTTATTTAGAGATCGGAAGCGGTTTCACCGTAATAATTATTAATTTAACATAGAACCTGCGATATAATTATTTCAGTTTCATTTTATTATATTCTATAATCCTATTATTTCTCTTCCTAATAAAATTAATACTATTTTCCATATAAACCTTATATTCATCAACAGAGGAAGGGCGTGGTTTAGTTGAAAAGCCATTAAATGGAATAAAAAAATTAATTTTAGTAAAAGATTCTTTTGTTAAGTCTTGCAATAGAAAAAAATCACAATATCCTTTGAAATCGGAAAATAATTTGAAAAAATCATCATATCTTAATAACACTTCTCCAAGAGGATTTTCGACTTTAGTAATTATGCCACTATAATAAAGACGAATACATTCTAAAGTAAGGTCAAATCTATCATAAATCCTTGGATGAAATCCTCTTGCGCTGTTTATTGTTTGTTTTTTATTCACAACATTACCAGGAAATATTATATAAGCCCCGATTTGAGAAGCTACTTTAAGAAAAGTATTAATTTCATTTCTTGGTATTTCATTAATAATAAATGAATAATTACTATGTCTTGAGTAGGTATGAATTATAGCATCACTCGTGAAATAAAATTCTCCCAAATCTGAAACATGTGTTAATCCATATTCATGCTTTTCTAAAGTTAGAACATTATTTTTATACGGCAATGGTTTCTCCCATAATATTTTATGCCAATGTTTTAGTTTAAAATTATATTTATCGGGGTCAACACCATTAAGATAATCCTCAAAGAAATCATATGTAATATCAATATAATTATCATTTTCTTTAATTTTACTAATTGCTCTAATATAGTCTTTTCTACCCATGAATTATTTCTTTTTCCATTCAAATGTTTGTTTCTTTTTATTTTTATAATCTGTTTCGGCACAAGATATTGATAAGTCAATCATGGCTGTATCAATTTCATTTTCAGGGACACGGTATTTTTCACCAAATTGTTTGAAAATTTTACTTACAACCCAATGTCTCTCAAATCCTTCCTCAAAAAGTTTATATGCGACTGGATAAACTTCAGGTAAAATGGCATCAAATGCTAATCCCATAGGGTATATTGGCCTTTTTACCTTACTTTGTCAAGATTGTTTTTATTCTTGCTTATCTTTCTTTTTTTTTATATTACGAAAAAAATGTCTTTCGTGCAATTTTTAAATTTAAACTTGATATTTCATCCATATTAAACTATATTTTACTTGTAAAGTCATCTAGCACTGATCCTATGAGCAATTGGAGCTCTGTTGGTCTGAGGTATTAGGTGGCTTTTTTTAATTATCCACAGCTATAATCTATTGTTATCGACCATAATAATGGTATTAATCGTTTGTTATGTGTAGTTTGGCGTTTTGTAGACAATGCTTATTAACGATTAAAACACAATTACTATATAATTTCATAAGTAAATATTCGACTATATAATTCATTATCTTCATTGGGTATTATTCCGACAGATTTTAAACGCAGTTTTATCCCGAGAATATTTTGTATATGATGTTTAGCATGACCAGCACAACAACAGCAATAAATATTCGATACTAAAATCGGTATTTTTGTTTCTCTAATTGGAGGACAGGCGCACTGCTTTGGAGCTTTAAACATTCCGTCTTCATCATCACTTTTCATATTAATACAGGTTATATAAACTAATTCACCGTCATCATTCATATACGGTTTCCAACCATAATCATTAGTTTTCATTAATTCAAGTTTTTCGACAAGACTTTTATCTTTTAGTTCTTTACCTATTGCTTTTGATTTTTTATCCATC